>Ga0307479_10004316_pt1 | contig 13005 bp, 12 predicted proteins | sample atmos_gasesECM4C_FD_203743 | JGI IMG/M metagenome (GOLD analysis project Ga0307479, IMG submission 203743) | Hardwood forest soil microbial communities from Morgan-Monroe State Forest, Indiana, United States - atmos_gasesECM4C_515 | ecosystem: Environmental > Terrestrial > Soil > Temperate...
AGACTTGGTCGCAGCGTAGATACCATAGGTTGGCAACCTAACACCAATGACGCTGGTGGAGAAATTGATGATGCTTCCGCCGCTGCGAAGGCGCTTGGCGGCTTCACGCAAACCATTGAACGTGCCTCTCAGGTTGACGGCGATAATGCGGTCAAACATCGCATCATCCGCAGCGGCGATGGTCGATAACGTCATGATCCCCGCGTTGTTGACCAGCACATCGACCCCGCCGAACTCCTTTTCTGTCGCGTCGAACATACGTACTACCTCGGCGGGTTTGCTGACATCGGCCTGCACCGTTATTGCACGCCCGCCAGCTGCGTTGATCTTGTTGGCGAGCGCGGAAGCTTCTGCTTCGTTGCCTGCGTAGTTCACAACCACAGAAAAACCGTCTTGCGCGAGCCGCTCTGCTATCGCGGCCCCGATACCACGGGATGCGCCTGTAATGATCGCTGCTCTCGGCATGTTTGTTCTCCTTCTTGGTTCGCAACATTGCCTGCGTTCGTCGGCATTTCATTGGATAGCACGGCGTGCCATTTGCTACATGCATTGTTAGAATGTCTCTCATGCATAAGGTGCATCTACGAAACCTTGATCTCAATCTGTTGGTCCTGCTCCATGCCTTATTGGAGGAACGGCATATAACGCGGGCGGCGGAACGAAGTTTCCTGAGTCAATCGGCAATGAGCCGGGCGCTGGAGAGGCTTCGCGAGATGTTCGGAGATCCCCTGCTGGTTCGCAGTGGCCGTGCCTACGAGCGCACGGTTCGCGGAGAACGTTTGCTGCGGGAGCTAGAGGCGCTCATGCCTCGGCTTGAAGCTATGGTGCGAGGAACGGACTTCGATCCCGCCCAAAGCCGGGAACGGTTTCGCGTGGCGCTAACCGACCACGCATCCACGGTTCTGCTGCCATCGCTCGTGGCTCGTGTCAGGAAGGCGGCACCTAGCGTAGAGGTGGAAGTATCGCCATGGCGAATTCAAGCCTATGAAGATGTCGCGGCAGGCAGGATCGACGCGGCTCTCAGCGCGGAGGAAGCGTCCCCTCCGCTGGAGACCGAAGTACTTTTCAATTTTGACTTTGTTTGTCTCGTGGGCTCGGCTCAGCGGATTCGCACTCGTCGTTTTACGCTGAAAAACTATCTGCAACTTCCGCACGCGCTGGTCAAAACCTTGGAAGGTCAACAGACTCCGGTGGACCGCACTCTGGCGCAGCTTGGGACCAAACGTTACGTGGCGCTCAGTCTTCCATTCTTTGTCCCGGCGATCTTCGCCATCGCGAAAACCGATTTGGTCCTCACCGTGCCTCGTCGATTGGCAAAAATGACTGCCAAGATAGCAGGCGTGCGCGTCGTCGAACCGCCTCGTGAGATCAAATCCTTTCCCTATTTCATGGTATGGCACCCGCGACTTACGAGTGAGCCGGCACACGCATGGTTTCGCGAACAACTTCGCGCCGCTGCTCACACAAGTTGAGCCCATCGACATCCTCGACCATGATTCCGGCCGAGTGACGGCCATACGGAAGTTGAAACAGGGCGCAGTCGGCTAGCAACCGTCCGCCGAAATAAAGTCAGGCTGGGCGGTTTGGGTGCGACATTTGGGTGCAGCTAAAGAATGGAAAATGGCTCCCGATTTATTGTAAGCGACACAAGACGCGGCACTTAGATTCTTGACTGCAACAGCTGTTAATCGAAGCGCTGGGCCATCGGAGACCCCGTTCCCTGGTTTGGCCGGGACTGGTGCAGCTCTCGGGTTAGGCACCCTACCTATTACAATTGGTACTCCAAAGTTCTAAAATCGTCCGCTAGGGCCGACCACTTTTTTTCTGCAATCGCAGAAACTGCCGCGGCAAACCCGCCGTTGAGAAATCGCGTACAATGGTTTAGTGACTTTACAGGAAAATATTCGATCCACGCCGCACATTCTGCTGACTAACGATGATGGGATTCAGGCCGAGGGCCTGTGCGCGCTTGCGGTCGCGCTGGAGGGATTCGCGACTGTCAGCATCGTGGCGCCAAGCCAAGAGCAGAGCGGCGCGGCACAATCGCTGACGCTGCGCCAGCCGATTGTCTGCCACAACGTGGCGGAGCGGCAATGGGCCGTGGATGGCACGCCCGCGGATGCGGTGATCGTCGCGCTGCACAAATTATTGCCGGAGCCGCCGGACCTGGTCATTTCGGGAATAAATTTTGGCGCGAACCTTGGAGAAAACGCGTACTACTCGGGAACGGTGGGCGCGGCGCGCGAAGCGGCGCTGCATCACATTCCCGCGCTGGCGATCTCGCTTTGCTCGAAAAAAAGTAGCGCGAAATTTGACAACGCGGCGCGGGTGGCGCGTTCCGCGGCGGAATTAATTCTGCGCGAGGGTTTGCCGGATCAAGTTCTGCTCAACGTGAACGTCCCAGAGCCGTGGGACGGAAGCGTGAAATTCACGCGGCAATCGAAAAAAATCACGCGCAATCAATTGAGCGAAGGCAAAGATCCGCGCGGGCGGACTTATTTCTGGCTGTTCGAGCAGCGCATCAACAAAGACGTCGAGCCGGACACCGATTACGCGGCGATTTTCTCAGGCGCCGTATCGGTCACGCCGCTGCACCTCGACCCGACCGACACCGATTCACTCAATCATCTCTCGCACTGGGCCAAGCCGCTCGCAGACGCATTTCGCCGTTAACGTCCAGCCGTCAAACCCGGTGAGCCGCCAAGCAAACCGCACATGCTACTGCGACTGAGCGCTTGACGGAAGAGTTTTTCGCGCGCGCAAACGGTAGGATAGGATGCTGCTCCGGTGATTGAGAGCCAATGAGCAATCAGAAGCGATATGACGTGGCGGTGATTGGCGCGGGTGTATTTGGCGCGTGGACGGCGTGGCACCTTGCGCGGCGCGGACAGCGCGTCGTCTTGATAGACGCCTATGGGCCGGCGCACTCACGGGCCAGCTCGGGGGGCGAATCGCGCATCATTCGAATGGGTTATGGGGCGGACGAGCTGTATACGCGATGGGCGATGCGCTCGCTTGTGCAATGGAAGGAATTCTTCGGCGCGGAACACCGGGCGCTGTTTCAGAAAACGGGAGTCCTCTGGCTTGCTGGAGAAGATGACTTGCAGCTGCGGCAGACAATCTTCACGCTCAAACGCTGCGAAGTTCCCTTCGAAGAGATGGACCGCGCTGCGCTCGAACGGCGCTTTCCTCAAATTGGCTTCGATGATGTGACTCTCGGCGTTCTCGAGCCGGAAAGCGGTGTGCTGATGGCGCGGCGCGCCGTGGCGACGGTTGTCGAAGACGCTGTGAAGCGGGGCGCTGAATACCTGCTTGCGGAAATCGCGACACCCCATGGATCGGGACTCCTGGATTCCATTTCGACAAGCGCGGGGGAACGGATCGTTGCCGGCCAGTTTGTGTTTGCATGTGGCGCTTGGCTGGGCAAGCTTTTTCCGCACGTCCTCGGAGAGCGAATCTTTCCGAGCCGGCAGGAAGTCTTCTTCTTTGGCATAGCGGGAGGCGATTCGCGTTTTGCGCCGCCTGCGCTGCCGACCTGGCTTTTTCAGCATGACTTGGTGTACGGAACGCCCGATCTCGAAAGCCGCGGGCTGAAGATTGCATTCGACCACCACGGCGAGCGGGTGGATCCCGACACGCAGCCGCGCATAGTTTCCCAGGAAATGACGGAAACGGTTCGAAACTATGTCGCACGGCGCTTCCCCGCCCTGCGGGGCGCGCCGATTGTCGAGACGCGCGTGTGCCAATACGAAAACACGTCGAGCGGCGATTTTCTTGTGGACCGGCATCCGGAAATGAAAAATGTATGGTTTGCCGGCGGAGGCTCGGGGCATGGGTTCAAACATGGGCCCGCACTTGGCGAGTACATCGCCGGCCAAATTTTTGACGGAGCCTCGCCCGAACCGCGCTTCTCCCTGACCACCAAGGATACGGTCCAGAACCGCGCGGTATATTAGCGCCGTTGCAACCTGCCTGCGCAGGCAGGCCTAAATAGTTGGAACGGCACTGACGTGGCGCGTTACATTTTCGAAGAACGACGGTGGGGAAGGGGTGTAACAGAAGTGTGTTTTACCCGCCGTGCTTTTTCCGCGTAGAGTTGTTCGTCCGCTTCGGAAAGCAGCTTTTCGATTCGCTCGCCTTCGCCCCGGCAAACGGCGATGCCTATGCTGGCCGATAGCGCAGGTTTTTCCTGGTCTTCGGCCATGACGGCGCGAATGCGGCCGGCAACACGTTTCGCTTCGTCCTCGCCTGTCTCCGGAAGAACAAGCGCGAATTCATCACCGCCATAACGAGCGGCAGTGTCGATGGCGCGGCAATGGATGCGCAAGAATTCGGCCATGCGGCAGAGCGCGCGGCTGCCGACCAGATGGCCGTAAGTATCGTTGATTTTCTTCAGAGCGTCGAGGTCCAGGAGCAATACCGCGAACGGTCTGCCATTGCGGCTGGTGCGCTCGGTCTCGCTCTCCAGCACGTCAAGCAGCCGGCGATAATTCGCCAGGCCGGTGAGAGGATCACTTACCGCGAGATGATGCACCTGTTCAAACAAGTGCGCGTTGTCCAGCAGCGCGCCGCCAAGTGCAATCGCGTAGCTGAGCATAGTAAGTCCCTGGTCAAGCACGAAGGGAGCATCAAGCAGACGTTCGGACTGGCACGCAGCAAGCTGCGCTGCAAAATTGAGCCAGGCAGCGCCGTAGACGGCGCGATCGAACACAGAGTCTTCCATCTGCAGCCGGCGACGATACCAGATTAGCGCCAGAAGAAAAATTGCGGCCGGCAAGAGCTGCTGCGGGCTGGGAATGACCGCACCGGGATGCGGGGACACTTCCGCGGGCAAGCGGCGCAAGGCGGTGGTAATCAAATACGTCAAGCCCAGAACGGTGAGGAGGGCGCCGCCTATTTCAAGATGGGGATGGCGGGAACGCGGCAGAAAATGCTCGACGAGCAGCGCGACGGCCAGCAGAAGAGCGAGCACCATGCGGCCGACCCACAAAGCAACGGGCGCCCACAGCAGATGGACAGGCTTGTCCCGCAAGAACTCCAAAAAAAGAACACTGGAAGCGGCCAAGATCGTGCCGGAGAGAAGAAAACCCGCGCCGAGGATCAGCGAAATGCGGTCCTGTGTTCCTTGAAAGCGAACGAGGGTTACGGCGGCGAAAACAAATGCGAGCAGGGCGGTGATGACTTGCAGATAGCCCTGCAGAACGGCGTCCGGGTGTATGGGGAAGCGCCGCATCCACATGGCAACGAGAAAGATGGCGAGAAATCCCGCGACATGCGGAAGAAGACGCGTCGTGCGCTTTTGGCCGTTGATGCTTAGTTCCTCACCCATGGTCCACGCCCTGAAATCGGGCCGGGCACCTATATAATTAGACTACGGAATACCCGGGAGTGTTGCAACGAAAACGGGAAGAAGAGTGGAAAAAGAAGTACCGGGCCTGTGGAAGTTTTTCCCCTGTACGGAGGGACAGGTGCCAGCCACACGCCGGGCGTTTGTAGCCGAAAGCGATTCTATTTTATCTTGCGCAATTGCGTCGCAATGAGAAAAATGCCATAATTAAAACGATTCAATGGAATGGCTGTGACCGAGAGCGCCTAAAAGTGATACGAAAAAAAATACGCGCGGCGCGCAATTTCGCGCCCATTCCTGCCAAGCACACGCTGAGCGAAATTCTATCCCAACCGGCGGCGTGGCGTGAAACCTCAAGACAGCTCGAACAGCAGGAAATGTTGGAGCAGCTTTCCAAGCTTTTCCTCCCACACAGCCCCTGGCTGTTTATTGCCTGCGGCTCGAGCTATTACCTCTCTCAGGTTGTCGCCACACTTTGGACAACACAGTTGCAAGCGGCTTGCTCGGCTGTTCCCGCCTCGGAATTCCTGTTCGCTCCGAAAGAGACGCTTCGCCGGACAGGTGCGCAGCGGGTCGTGCTGGTCTCGCGCTCCGGAGAAACGACCGAAGTGCTGCGCGCGGCAAGACTTTTGGAGGCGGATCGCTCGATTGTGACGCTGGGAGTAACTTGCAGCGCGGAGAGCCCGCTGGAGAAGTTGTGCGCGCGCACGCTCAAGCTTACCTGGGTAGATGAAAAAAGCACGGTGATGACGCGGTCATTCACGTCCATGCTTCTCGCATTCGAACAACTGGGGGCAAGATTTGCCGAGGACCGGGAGCTCGTTTCCGCGCTCGACAGATTGCCGGAGAAAGTCGAGCCGTGGCTCGAGGCGAACGCCAGTAAGATCCAAGATTTTGGCGGGAGGCGCCGGTTTGCAGATTTCATTTTTCTTGGCCAGGGTGCGCACTACTGGATGGCCCAGGAGGCGGCCCTGAAAATCACGGAGATGTCTTCTTCGTATGCGCAGGCTTATCACACGCTGGAGTTCCGTCACGGACCGCGGTCGGTTGCGAGCCGCGATACGTTGATAACCTTTCTGTTTTCCGAAGCGGCCACGGAGGAAGAAACACTGCTGGTCTCGGAGATGAAAGAACTTGGCGCGGCGACATTCGTTGTGGCGAATCACGCAACGAAAGCGCTCGGGCGCGCGAGCGATCTGCTGATCGAGCTGCAATTGGATGTGCCTGAATTTGCGCGCCTGGTGCCACTGGCCATCCCGGCACAGCTCCTTGGCGCTGCGGTGGGATTGCGGAAAGGCCTCGATCCTGACACACCGAAAAACCTCAGCCGTGTCGTAACGCTGAGCCGCGACGGCGATAGCCCTGCGAAAAGGAGAGGTGCTTGAGCGCCGAAGCCGCCGCTACGGTGACTTCCGTGGCGCGCCTGCGGCGCACGCTGACTCTTTGGAATCTGATCATCATTGGAATCGTGATCATCCAGCCGATTGCACCGATGGGCATCTACGGGGTGATCAGCAACAAAGCCGGCGGACACGTGGTCACCACGATTCTGATCGCCATGGTGGCGATGTTGCTGACCGCGATCAGCTACGGAAAGATGGCCCGGGCCTATCCGAGCGCGGGTTCGGCGTACACCTATGTGGGGCAAGAAATCCACCCGGGGCTCGGATATCTGACCGGCTGGGCCATGGTGATGGACTACATCCTCAATCCGCTGATTTGTACGGTTATCTGCAGCAAGCTTTCGCAAAACATTCTGCCTGGGGTGCCGTATTGGACTCTGGCCATTTTCTATGCAGGTTTCTTCACTGTACTTAACCTGCGCGGCGTAAAAACTTCGGCTCGCATCAATGACGTGTTGGCAGCCGGAATGACCATTGTGGTGGTCATCTTTTTCGCGTTCGTTATCCGTTTTGTTTGGGGACTGCACGCCTATGGCGCTGGATTTTTTACACAACCCTTTTACAACGCCGAAACGTTCAGTTTTGGAGGGGTATTCCGGGGAACTTCCATCGCCGTTCTGACATATATCGGCTTTGATGGCATCTCGACGCTTTCAGAAGAGGTGGAGAATCCACGGCGAAATATCCTGCTGGCAACGGTGCTCGTGTGCGTGATCACGGGCGTGCTGTCCTCGCTAGAAGTATATGCGGCACAGCTGGTGTGGGGATCCAAACCATTCCCCCAGGAAATGGTGGAATCTGCGTTTCCCCTGGTAGCGCGGCAGGCCGGTGGATTCTTCCTGTTCCATTTGCTGAATTTTACGGTTTTGATCGCCAACGTTGGTTCCGGGATGGGCTCGCAATTAGCGGCCGCACGTTTGCTCTATGGAATGGGGCGCAGCGATGCGCTGCCCAAGAGAATCTTTGGAAAGATCGAGGCAAAACGCCAGATACCCGCGAATAACGTGATTTTGATCGGGAGCGTCGCGCTCATTGGCGCGTTCTTGATCACCTATGAACGCGGAGCGGAACTCCTTAACTTCGGGGCTTTCATCGCATTCATGGGAGTGAATGCCGCTTCGTTCGTGCGTTACTTCGTGCGCGCGGAAGAAAAGAAGATAGGGAATCTGCTGGTGCCTGTGCTGGGCTTCATCATTTGTGCGTTTATCTGGTGGAATCTCAGCCCGCCGGCAAAAATCGCGGGCACCATTTGGCTGTGTATCGGTATTGCCTACGGAGCATGGAAGACCTCCTGGTTCCGCGCGAAAATGTCCTTCGACGTCCCTGCAGAATAAACACCTGGAAGCGCGTCGCTTGGTTGCTATTTAAGCTGCCTTCGCCGGATGATGATGGCCGCGGAGGTGTGTTCGGGTGAAGCGGGCGGGCGAGAAGAATCTCACGACCACCATGCGGGACGTGGCGAAGGCCAGCGGATTCTCGCCCGCGACGGTTTCCATTGTCCTCAACAACGCGCCACTTGCTCGCTACATCGCACCAGCCACAAAAAAACGGATCGAGGAAACCGCCAAAAAACTCGGCTACCGCCCCAATGTCATGGCGCGCTTTCTTCGCAGCAAACGAAGCCACACCGTCGGCTTGATGTTCTTCGACATCACGGACCCGTATTGCACGCCGGTCTTGCGCGGGATTGAGAACGCGCTCTACCAGGCGGGATATCTTGCCATCTTCGCCGATGCGCACAATCAGAAAAACCGCTTCGAACGCTATCTCGAAATGCTGCTTGAACGCCACGTCGAGGGATTGATCGTCGTCGCCAACTGGCTTTTCGTTGATATCCATCTTCTGGCCGATTTGGGCAAGCGCAACATTCTAGCGACTACGATCGGCTGGGAGCTGCCCGGCGACAAGGTAAGCTCCGTGATGGTGGACAACGAAAGCGGCGCAAGGCTGGCTCTCGAGCATCTTTACCAGCTAGGGCACCGCAAGATTGCCTTCATCCGCGGCCCGAAAATGTTGATTGATAGCGCGCCGCGATGGCGCGGTATCCAGAAGTTTGCCCATAGCGCCGGCCTCAGAATCGATCCTGGATTGGTGCTGCAGCTCCCGGAGTCCTTCGATCCCAACTCCAGTTTCGAGGGCGGCATTCGTCTGACGGAAGAATTGCTGCGCAGGAAGAAGCCGTTCACTGCATTGATGGCCTTCGACGATCTTACCGCCCTGGGCGCGACGCGCGCGCTCACGAAGGCTGGAGTGAAGGTGCCCGAGCAGTGTTCCGTCACCGGTTTTGATGATGTGGCGCTCTCTTCTCTCGCTGCGCCCTCACTGACGACAGTGCGGCAGCCGCTGGAGGCCATGGGTGGACTGGCGGTCAGTATCATCATGGAAGGAATTAACACAGGCGTCGAAAAACGCGAATGGAGCGTCGTGCGGCATAAGATGAATCCCGAGCTGGTCATCCGCGATTCCACTTGCGCTGTTTCTCCGGCGCGATCGGATGATTGATCGTTGCAAAGTAAAAGCGCGGGCCTATGACCCGCGCTTTTGTTTTTGTGCAGAGCGTGTTCGGTCGCGTTATTCCGCGGGGGGGAGAAACACTTCCGAAGGCGTCAGGAACTGCACGTTGGGAAGCTCCGTGACGACACGCATGCGCTCGAAGCGGCCCTTCTTCCCGCCGCGGCTGGAATCGAAGGTCAACAGATACTGGTTGTTCAGGTGCAGCTGGATTTCGTCAAGGTACGGCTTGAAGGTAACGGGGACTCCGAACCCGAGATAATAAGATTCCGCGCCGGTTTCATCAGAGAGCTCGCTGAGGTTGCCTTGGGCGTAGAAGGCGCGGAAGAAGCCTTCGCCTCTGTGTCCGGCATCCGGAGAATAAATCGTCCAGACGTTGATATTCTCCTTTTGTGCGCGTTCGATGGTGGAATCCAGGTCGGGACTCCTTGGGCCAAAATTCCCGCGGAAATAATCGATGCCGGACGAGATCAAGAGGATCGATCGGCGGTCCCCCGTGGCTTGCCAGCGTTTCATCAGATCCAATAACGTCAGATAGGGACTGGTAAACGCCCCGAACCCGCCGAGCGGAATGCGCAAGGCCTTTGCGGCAAGCGCGTGGTCCGTGGTGAAATCCTGTGCCAACATGGCTGTGCCATTGCGCCCATAGAACACGGCAATGGCAGTCGTTTTCGGTTGGGCCATGAGAAATGCCTTTATGTCACTAAACTGACTAGCGACGATGGTGTCCAGCGAATCGTCGATCAAGAGCGCCAGATAGAGTGTTTCGCCGCGCTTCCAATCCGCGATCTGCACGCGCTCCTTGCCCTCGTATAATTGAATGTCTTCCTTGGCAACGGGAGGCGGGACGGTATTCTTTTTTCCTACCGCCGTGACCGTCATCGTGACCGCGTTCGGCTCGGCGGCGTCAAGAATTGAGACCGTCAATCCGAGCGCCGCGACAGCCGCCGCAAAATACAGTAACCCCCTGCTAAACGAAAATCGTTTTTTCATCAAAGTAACTCCCTTTCTTGTTCCCAGATACTTTGATGCAGCAAAGGTCGAAATCGTATACATTTTGGCGGTGTTGAGGGCTGCTAAGATCCATAGGTTCCCAAACGCTCTCGGCCATCCGCAGCCTCATTCCGAACCTTCTAAGTGAGGTCATTGCCACCTTCGTACTCGTGTTCGTTATCGGCGCGATCTTTTCGAAGAGCGTTTCCCCGGCCGGTCCGGCTGCGGGCCCGGGCGCCTATCTCGTGGGAAGCCTGGTGTGGGGTATTGGCCTTTCGCTCGGCGGCACCACCGGATACGCCATCAATCCTGCACGCGACCTGGGTCCGCGTATCGCGCACGCGATTCTTCCCGTCGCGGGCAAAGGAAGCTCCGACTGGGCTTACGCGCCGATACCCGTCATCGGACCGCTCTTGGGAGGCACGCTTGCCGGCCTGCTCCTGCGCGCTCTTTCTATCTAGCAAGGCAATGCCTGCCGCCTTGTGAGAGTTGGAAAAGCTATCCGCAATCGGCTTTCCTAGAGTCGCTAAGAGGACACAGTCTTGCCGGTAACAAATTGTGGTGCCACGAGTTTCCAGCTACCCTGATTTGTACCTCCTTCAGATCGGAGTAGAGAATGAAATCGACAAAATGGATGTTCGCCTGCGCGCTGGGAATCCTCATGCTCACCGGCAATTTCGCGCTAGCCCAAGGTCACGGAAACGGGCACGGAAAGGGACACAGCAAGCATGGGGATGATGACGACCGCGACGAACAGTTCTATAAGGATCATGACCGTGAGGTTATGCGCGGATGGTATGACGACCACCAGAGTAACCTTCCGCCGGGGCTTGCTAAGAGAGACCGGCTGCCCCCCGGATTGGAAAAACAGTTGGTACGGCGCGGCACGCTCCCGCCAGGGCTTCAGAAACGACTCCAGCCGTGCCCCGAAGATCTCGAGCGGCGGCTGCCTCCACCGCCTCCGGATTGCGCGCATGTGCTGATTGGGGGGCACATTGTTCTGGTAAATCGCCGAACAAATGTGGTTGTGGACATCTTCCATTTCGAAGCTCGTTAGCTACGAAGCGGAGAAAAAGTGCTTCTACGCGTCGCTTTCCTCCAGGCTGGTCGAGGACACGGGTAACGGGCCACATGGAAGACACTACTTTCCGACCCGGAGGAGGAGCCTAGAGATGGGTTTCCCCCATTCACCAAAAGGAATGAATAGGCTCGGGAAAGCCGAGATTCCCGCCAGAGGAAGTGGTCGGGGCGAATGGATTTGTACCATCGACCTCCTGGTCCCGAACCATGAAACTCAAAAATCCAAGTGCTTTATCTGGTGTCGCTTAGGAGCCAAAAAGCCGTTCTTTCTCTCCCTCAGTTGTACCGAATGGCAGAATCGCAGCCAATCGCAGTGCGTCAGTTCAGCCGGCCTTTGCTCGCCGATAGCCGCGTCGCAGGCGTGTCGAGCGGACGTCTCGCGTTGTTATATCGACACCGACGATTGACGCCAAGGCCGTAACTGATCTGCTTTCCAAAGACTGATGCGTGAATAAGGCCCGCATTTTCAGTGATCTGGGTTCGTTTCTCTTTTTGGTTATTGTCGTGCTTCCGGCCAGGTGGAGTGAGTGTGGGCGAGCCTTATCGCAGTGCTACTTTACGGCATGCTGATGCGAAGCGAATGAACGATGAACGAATTTTGGTCGAGAGCGAACCGATCGCCAACGAGGGCTGCACCACGCCAACAACGAGCGCTGCATATTCCACCATGGACCTAGCAGCGGGAGCCCAGACTTTTTGAGTCGGAGGAGATACGAAAATGAAAAAGTGGAAAATCGCTGTTGCCGCGTTGGTGATCGTATTGTTCGCCGCCTGGTACGCTTTTCGGCCGGAAGGTCTTTTCATCGACCGGCGTGTGCAGGAGGAATTGCCCACCGCGAAAGGCGGTGCACCCCTCCAACGAGTTGCTTCTGGATCTTTCTACGGTGTCGTACATCCTACCGAAGGCACCGCAACCATTTACCAAGTCGGTGACGGCAGTCGCGTTCTCCGTTTCACCAACTTCAAGACAACGAATGGGCCTAACGTTCACGTCTACATGGTGGCTGCCGACGACGCAAAAGATACCACCAGCGTGCAGCGCGCCGGCTTCATAGATCTCGGACCCATCAAGGGAAATGTCGGTGACCAAAACTACATTTTCGGGCCCGATGTGGACTTGTCTAAGTACCGCGCGGTCTCTGTTTGGTGCAAACGGTTCAGCCTCAATTTCGGGACTGCGCCCTTAGTACCTGGGCGATGATGAAGGTGACTCGCCTCGCGGAAGAGCGTGCAAAGGTGCAGTTCTCTTATGTCAATTCCCTACACGGACCCTAGCATCGACGAGTACATGCGCAAGCGCCTGATGCCGGTCGAAGGTGCGATTCCGCATCTTCCTGGAATCGAGATGTACGGGAATTCCATTCCCGCCGGAACGGTCGGCGGCGACCTCTTTGAATACATAAACTTTCAACAGCGTTATGACATTGATGCACGCATTCAGCGGGCCCTGAGATTATCGAAAGAATTTCTTGAGCCGCGCCGGGCGGGGTGCCCGCCTTGTAACTCAGTCGACGACCATCTGGAATGGCTGAAATCAAAGCCCACGTACAAGTCCGAAATGGAAACGGAATACAGGGACGCGCGAAGCTCGGAGCAGATGCGGATCGTCGAAAACCTCCAGGAGCTCTATAACACGGCCGGTGTCCTTCTCGTGGACGCTGAAGGGCATGG
>Ga0307479_10004318_pt1 | contig 13004 bp, 13 predicted proteins | sample atmos_gasesECM4C_FD_203743 | JGI IMG/M metagenome (GOLD analysis project Ga0307479, IMG submission 203743) | Hardwood forest soil microbial communities from Morgan-Monroe State Forest, Indiana, United States - atmos_gasesECM4C_515 | ecosystem: Environmental > Terrestrial > Soil > Temperate...
AACGGGCTGAGCAACCTCGTCGTGCACGACCGGGATTCGGGTCAGCCAACGTAATCGCCTTTTGTCGGGTCCACAACGGATCGCGATTGCTAATTTGTTAGCAGTGGCCGTACAAGCATCGTCCGAAATTGTTATCGACGCGCCTGTAGATGTCATCATCGACGCGCTCGCCGACATGGACACTGTGCCGTCGTGGTCTGCGGTGCACAAGAAGGCCGAAGTCGTCGACACCCATCCCGATGGACGACCGCACCACGTGAAGGTCACGGTCAGAGTGATCGGCATCATCGACACGCAGTTCCTCGAGTACCACTGGGGGCCGGACTGGATGGTGTGGGATGCCCAGAAGACCTTCCACCAACACGGCCAGCACGGCGAGTACAACCTGACCCGCGAGGGCGACGACAAGACCCGCGTGCGATTCGGCATCACTGTCGAACCGTCGGCACCCCTGCCTGAGTTCTTGATCAACCGAGCCCGCAAGAAGATCCTGCATGCCGGCTACAGGGACTGCGATGGCGCGTTATGGGCGCCGACGATTCAAGCCAGGCTAATTAGCCGGCCCGTCACGCAGCGCCGACAGTCTTTTGATCGCCTCGTCGAGGGTGTCATCGCGTTTGCAGAAGGTGAAGCGCACCAGGTGATTCCACACCTTGGCTTGTTCTGCGGCGTGCGGTGCCGCCGGATCGCAGAATGCCGACATCGGAATCGCGGCCACTCCGACTTTTTCCGGTAGTGCCGCGCAGAATGCCGTGCTGTCGTCGTAGCCGAGCGGACGCGGGTCGGCGCACAAGAAGTAACTGCCGTTGCTGTCGTGCACCGCGAAGCCGATCTCGGTCAGGCCCGACGCCAGCCGATCACGTCTGGCCTGCAACGAGCTGCGAAGTTCGGCCACCCATGCGTCTTCGGTGTCCAGCGCAAGGGCCACCGCGGGCTGGAACGGCGCACCGCCGACGTAGCTCAGATATTGTTTGGCCGCACGCAGTCCGGTGATGAGTTCGGCCGGGCCGCAGGCCCATCCGATCTTCCAGCCGGTGCAGTTGAACATCTTGGCGGCGCTGGAGATGGTGATGGTGCGCTCGGCCATGCCGTCGAACCCGGCCAGCGGCAGGTGGCGATGGCCGTCGAAGATCAGGTGCTCGTAGACCTCATCGGTAATCACCAAAAGGTCGGCGGCCACCGCGATCTCGGCGACCGCCGCCACCTCGGTCGCGGTCAGCACCGCACCGGTCGGGTTGTGCGGCGAGTTGATGATCAGCGCGCGGGTCCGAGGTGTCAGCGCCCGCCGCAATGCGTCGGTGTCCAGAGCAAAGCCGCGGCCGTCGGGGATCATCGGTACGGCCAGCCGGTCCGCGCCGGCCATCGCCACCACCGGCGAGTAGGAGTCATAGAAGGGCTCGATCAGCAGCACCTCCGAGCCCGGTTCGACCAGCCCGAGCACGGCTGCCGCGATGGCCTCGGTGGCGCCGACGGTCACCAGCACCTCGGTGTCGGCGTCGTACTCGATGCCGAAATGACGCTTGCGGTGGGCGGCGATGGCCTGGCGCAGCGGCGCGATGCCTATACCCGGCGGGTACTGGTTGGCACCGTCGGCGATGGCGTCTTGCGCGGCCTTCAGCAGCGCCGGGGGTCCGTCCTCGTCGGGAAAGCCCTGGCCGAGGTTCACCGCGCCGATCCGCGCGGCCAGTGCCGACATTTCGGCGAACACCGTGGTCGCGTATGGTCTCAGTCGCGACACCGTCATGGTGGAGGAGCTTAGATCCAGCGGCTGTGTCACAACCGACACATTGGCTCCGCAGGCTGGAATATCTCTTTTTGCCCGACTCTCAGCGACAACTCCCGGCTGTCGCTATGAGGTGGGCAAATTGTGTGCCTCATCGCACAGAGACTGATGTGGCAACTGCGACCAATGCGACTCGGCGGGTTGATGAGGTCATCGCGAAACCAGTGCTTTGCGCACGGAGCTGACCAGCTAAGTCCCGCCCAACCAACAGGTTGGCCGGGACTGCTGTTACAGTGCCGTTACTGGGCCTAGTCTCTAAGTCGAATGTGAATTCCCCCTTTTCCCGAACAGGAAGCCGACATGTCCGAAGAAGCCTTCATCTACGAGGCCATCCGCACACCACGCGGCAAGCAGCGCAACGGATCGTTGAACGAGGTCAAGCCACTGAACCTGGTCGTCGGCCTGGTCGACGAGCTGCGCAAGCGCTTCCCCGACCTCGACGAGAACCTGATCAGCGACGTGATCCTCGGGGTGGTGTCCCCGGTCGGCGACCAGGGCGGCGATATCGCCCGTACCGTCGTGCTGGCCGCCGGGCTGCCCGAGACCACCGGTGGCGTGCAGCTCAACCGGTTCTGCGCCTCGGGCCTGGAGGCCGTCAACACCGCCGCGCAGAAGGTGCGCTCCGGCTGGGACGACCTGGTGCTGGCCGGCGGCGTCGAGTCGATGAGCCGCGTCCCGATGGGCTCCGACGGAGGCGCCTTGGGGACCGATCCGGAGACCAACTACCAGATCGGCTTCGTGCCGCAGGGCATCGGCGCCGACCTGATCGCCACCATCGAGGGCTTCTCCCGCGAGGACGTCGACGCCTACGCGCTGCGCTCGCAGCAGAAGGCCGCCGAGGCCTGGTCGGGCGGCTACTTCGCGAAGTCGGTCGTGCCGGTGCGTGACCAGAACGGCTTGGTCATCCTCGACCACGACGAGCACATGCGGCCCGACACCACGATGGAGGGCCTGGCCATGCTGAAGACTGCGTTCGACGGTGTCGGCGAGATGGGCGGCTTCGACGACGTAGCGCTGCAGAAATACCACTGGGTCGAAAAGATCAACCACGTCCACACCGGAGGCAACAGCTCGGGCATCGTCGACGGCGCCGCCCTGGTCCTGGTCGGTTCGGAAGCCGCGGGCAAGTCCCAGGGCCTGACCCCGCGGGCGCGCATCGTGGCCACCGCCACCAGCGGCGCGGACCCGGTCATCATGCTCACCGGCCCGATGCCCGCCACGCGCAAGGTACTCGACCGCGCGGGCCTGACGATCGACGACATCGACCTGTTCGAACTGAACGAGGCGTTCGCTTCGGTCGTGCTGAAGTTCCAGAAGGACCTCAACATCCCGGACGAGAAACTCAACGTCAACGGTGGCGCCATCGCGATGGGCCACCCGCTGGGCGCCACCGGCGCCATGATCACCGGCACGATGGTCGACGAGCTCGAGCGCCGCAACGCGCGCCGCGCGCTAATCACCCTGTGCATTGGCGGCGGCATGGGTGTCGCCACCATCATCGAGAGGGTTTAAGACCATGGCCGAGAGCACGATTCAGTGGGACAAGGACGCCGACGGCATCGTCACGCTGACGCTGGACGACCCCACCGGGTCTGCCAATGTGATGAACGAGCACTATAGCCAGTCCATGCACAACGCCGTCGAACGCCTTGTCGCGGAGAAGGATTCGATCACCGGCGTGGTCATCACCAGCGCGAAGAAGACCTTCTTCGCCGGCGGTGACCTGAAGGGCATGATCCAGCTGGGCCCCGAGAACGCCGGCGAGGCGTTCGACACCGTCGAGGCGGTGAAGAGGGACCTGCGCACGCTGGAGACGTTCGGCAAGCCCGTCGTCGCCGCCATCAACGGTGCCGCGCTCGGCGGGGGCCTGGAGATCGCGCTGGCGTGCCACCACCGCATCGCCGCCGACGTCAAGGGTCTGGTAGTCGGGTTCCCCGAGGTGACCCTCGGCCTGCTGCCGGGCGGGGGTGGGGTGACCCGCACCGTGCGGATGTTCGGCATCCAGAACGCGTTCATGAACGTGCTGTCCCAGGGCACCCGGTTCAAGCCGGACAAGGCCAAAGAGGCGGGGCTGGTCGACGAGCTCGTCGGCTCGGTCGAGGAACTGGTGCCCGCCGCCAAGGCGTGGATCAAGGCCAACCCCGACGCGCACACCCAACCGTGGGACTCGAAGGGCTACAAGATGCCCGGCGGCACCCCGTCCAGCCCCGCGCTGGCCGGCATCCTGCCGTCGTTCCCGGCGCTGCTCAAGAAGCAGCTCAAGGGCGCGCCGATGCCGGCGCCGCGAGCCATCCTGGACGCGGCCGTCGAGGGTGCGCAGGTGGACTTCGACACCGCCAGCCGCATCGAGAGCCGCTACTTCACGCAACTGGTCACCGGTCAGGTCGCCAAGAACATGATCCAGGCGTTCTTCTTCGACCTGCAGCACATCAACGGCGGCGGCTCGCGCCCGGACGGCATCGCCAAGACCCCGATCCACAAGATCGGTGTGCTGGGCGCGGGCATGATGGGCGCTGGCATCGCCTACGTCTCGGCCAAGGCCGGATTCGACGTGGTACTCAAAGATGTCAGCCTCGAGGCCGCGCAGAAGGGCAAGGGTTACGCGGAGAAGCTCGAGGCCAAGGTGCTGCAACGCGGCAAGACCACCGAGGAGAAGAGCAAGGCGTTGCTGGACCGCATCACGCCGACGGCCGACGCCGCCGACTTCAAGGGCATCGACTTCGTGATCGAGGCGGTATTCGAGAACCAGGACCTCAAGCACAAGGTGTTCCAGGAGATCGAGGACATCGTCGAACCCAACGCGCTGCTCGGGTCGAACACCTCGACAATGCCGATTACCGGTCTGGCGACCGGCGTGAAGCGGCAAGAGGACTTCATCGGGATCCACTTCTTCTCGCCGGTCGACAAGATGCCGCTGGTCGAAATTATCAAGGGCGAGAAGACTTCTGACGAGGCGCTGGCCCGCGTGTTCGACTACACACAAGCCATCGGCAAGACCCCGATCGTCGTCAACGACAGCCGCGGCTTCTTCACCAGCCGCGTCATCGGGACCTTCGTGAGCGAGGCATTGGCGATGCTCGGCGAGGGGGTGGAACCCGCCAGCATCGAGCACTCCGGTTCGCAGGCGGGCTACCCGGCGCCGCCGTTGCAGCTGTCCGACGAGCTCAACATGGAGCTGATGCACAAGATCGCCGCCGCCACCCGCAAGGGTGTCGAGGAGGCCGGCGGCGCCTACGAGCCGCACCCGGCCGAGGCCGTCGTCGAGAAGATGATCGAGATCGGCCGGCCGAGCCGGCTCAAGGGCGCGGGCTTCTACGAGTACGTCGACGGCAAGCGCACCGGCCTGTGGCCGGGCCTGCGGGAGACGTTCAACTCCGGCTCGTCGCAGCCGCCGCTGCAGGACATGATCGACCGGATGCTGTTCGCCGAGGCGCTGGAAACCCAGAAGTGCCTTGACGAGGGCGTGTTGACGTCGACGGCCGATGCCAACATCGGGTCGATCATGGGCATCGGGTTCCCGCCGTACACCGGTGGTAGCGCGCAGCTCATCGTCGGCTACCAGGGCCCGGGCGGTACGGGCAGGGAAGCCTTCGTGGCCCGGGCTCGTGAGCTGGCGGCCAAGTACGGCGACCGCTTCCTGCCGCCGAAGTCGCTGACGTAGAGCCTGGTCGCGCACTACCAGCGGCGGTGGGCTGCACACGAACCGGTTAGCCGGTGTGCTGCAGCAGGTAACAGCGAACCGCGAATCGGTTGCGAATCAAGGCGATCGGCGTGTGTCGGTAGCCGGACCCGTTGGTAAACACCATCTTTTCATCGGCTGTCGACAGTAGCGTCCACCTGGGTGTGAATCTGCGCTCGACCTCTGCCTGATCAAGTCCGAGAAACCGCACCGGGCCACCGGGTGGGGCGGCGGCGATCAACAGCCGCGCGTCGGGGGCGGCGGCCGCAGTGATCTCTTGGACGTAAAGATCACGGTCGCCGTCACTCATGCCGTGCAGACAACCGTTGTCCACAATCAACTGGAACTTCGCATCGATACCGGCTCGACTCAGATGCGTGACGTCCGCGTGGACGAAGGCGACTGGCACGCCGGCAGCACCGGCCTTGGCGCGAGCCTTGTCGAGCGCCTTCGGCACAAAGTCAACCCCGGTGACTTTCCAGCCGCGTTGAGCCAGGTAGATCGAGGAGTCTCCGGTACCGCACCCGACGTCAAGGGCCGACCCCGCGGCCAGCGCGGACGTGTCATCGGTTCCTTCGACCAGATCCCGCAGGCTCTGCCCGAGCGCATGACCGTCCCATGGGGTGAAGCCGATCCGGTAGAAGATCCCAAAGAGGGTGTGTCGAGAAGCCATAGCCCCACGGTATGCCTCGATCGGCGCCGACTAAAGAGCCCGTCGTCCTTGCCGGCGGCGGCGATTCGGCGCCATTGCTCGCGGGGGAAGGCTCTCGGGTCGGCCACCAGCACCTGGACGCAGACATGGTCGGCGCCGGCCGAACGGTGCTCTGCGACCCTGCGCATGATGGCGCCTTCGTCGCCCCAGGCGATGATCGCGTCGAAGAGCCGATCGCTCACCTGCGCGAGATCGTCTTCGGAGAATCCGCTGCGCAGCAGATTATTGGCGTAGTTCGGCAACGCCAAATACGCCCGAAGCCAATCGGTTCCGATGCGGCGCGCCCCGTCGGCGCCGTCACACAGGATCACGGTCTGCTCCGGCAGCAGCAACGGGCCCTCGCCCAAAGTTGAACGGGCAGAAGCGGTGTGCTCGGGGGTGACCAGGTAGGGGTGGGCCCCGCGGGCGCGACTAGCCGACAACGCCAGCATTTTCGGACCGAGTGCGGCGAGGACCCGCGCTTCGGCGGGTACGGGTCGCGGCGCGGCATCCGCTTCAGCGCCGCCTAGGAGTCGGCGGCATCGCCAGCCGGGTGCATCCAAAGATTGAGGATCCCCGTGGCGATCACCGCCCGCTTGGTGGCGGCGAGCAGGTTACCCACCGCGTCGAACACCGGCCCGCCTACGTCTGGAATCCACAGCGCCGTAAAGCCCAGCTCATCCAATTCCGCTGCTGCGTCGGCGGATTCGGATGGGTCGCCGTAGCGAAGTTGGCTGCTCCACACCCCGACACCGGCAAGGTCCATCGGCGATCATCCTTTCGTCACACACCATGCTGTCAAACCTGGGCTCCGCTGTAGTCGGGGACCTGCATCGAGTCGTGCAGCCGGAGGCCCTTGGTGTTGAGCTCCGCCAGCGCCCGGGACAGCGGTGCGGGCATCAGTGAGGCCAGTTGGACACCGCGGCTCAGCGCCCAAACTCCGGCTCGGGAGCCGGGAATGAGCCCCTTGGCGGCGGTCCGCGCGAAGCCCCGGCTGAGATGAACGGGCTCGCGCATCTGCAGCTCATAGGCCGCAAACGCTCGCAGGTGGTCGCCGCCCGCCCGGGCCAGTTCCCCGGCCAGCACGTAGGCGCCGAGGACCGCCAGGCTGGTGCTGCCGCCGACCGCGGGACCGGGGCAATACCCGGCGTCGCCGACGAGGGTGACCCGTCGTCGCGACCATCGGTCCAGCCGCAGCTGACTGATCGCATCGAAGTAGAACGCCGGCGTTCGGTCGATTTCCTCCAGCCAGCGGTCTACCTGGGGATGCATGCCCGCGAACGCGTCGCGCAGTAGTTCCTTCTGCCGCAAGGAATCTCGGTGTTCGCAGTCGAGTTCCTCTTTGCTGCGAAACAGAAACACCGCCCGCGCGTCGTCCAAATGCTCTGCGGTGTAGATCGCCGCGAGGCGACCAACGCCGACGTGGCCGATCATCTCGCCAAGGTTGGCCAGCGTCCTGGGCGCCGACACCACCGCCAGATAGCCGCCTAGGAACCGGGTCAGGCCGGCCTCCTCACCGAACGTCAGGCGCCGGACATTCGAGTGCAGCCCGTCGGCGCCGACGATGACGTCGAACCTGCGAGCCGGGGTACCTTCGAATGTCACCTCGCCGTCGTTGTCGATCGCGGTGATCGAGTCGCCGAACAGGTACTCGACGTCGTCGCGCCCGGCGTCATAGTAGATCTCGCTGAGGTCGTCGCGCATGATCTCCACGTGCCGGTCGGAGGCGGCGCCGTAGATCTTGGTGAGGTCAACCTCGATGGGCCGCGCCCTGCCTTCGCGATGCATTGTCAGCCGGTCGGTTTCGGTGGCGAGCGCCTCGATGCGCGGCAAGATGCCCATCTTTTCCGAGATCTCCATCGCCGGGCGGAACAGGTCGACGGCGTGGCCGCCGGTCTTGCGCAGCGTCGGAGCGCGTTCGACGACGGTGACGTCGAAGCCGTGACGGCTAAGCCAGTACGCGAGCACCGGCCCGGCGATGCTGGCGCCGGAGACGAGAATCCGCATGACGACCTCCCGGCACTTACTTAACGTTCGGTAAGCCTAACATGGCGCTTACCTATCGGTAAGTCAGTTAAGCTCGAGGGGTGAGCAGGCCCCGGTCCGACACCCGACAGCGAATTCAGGAGGTCGCCCGGGAACTGTTTGTGCAGCAGGGCGTGCAGCGCACCAGTCTGCAGGACATCGCGGACAAGCTGGGGATCACCAAGCCCGCGTTGTACTACCACTTCGCCTCGCGGGAAGAACTGGTGCGCAGCATCCTGGTGCCGTTGATCGACGAAGGTGAGCAATTCGTCGAAGACCAGGAAAACCTCGGCTACACCGATGCTCGCGAGTTGCTGGAGGGCTATTTCGATTTCCACTACCGGCACCGTCAAGACCTGATGCTGGTGCTGGCCGAAATTGCGATGCTGGCCGACCTTGGCCTCATCGACAAGGTGCTGGCTTGGCGTGACCGGCTCGGCAAGCTGGTCTTCGGCCCGAGGCCGACGCTCGCGCAGTCGACCCGCGCGGTGGTGGCGTTCGGCGGTCTGCAGGACTGCTGCCTGCAGTTTCCCGACACTCCGCACAAGGAGTTGCGCGCGAAATCGGTGGCAGCCGCGCTCGCCGCGCTGGGTGTGTGAGGTTACGCGCGCCCGTGCATCACTAGGTGCTCTGGTCCTGAGCGTTCTGCGTGAAGATATCGCCGGAGCTGGGGTTGGTGTCGTCGTCGACGGCGATGACGCTGCCGGCGTCGGTCCCGCTCGGTGCGGTCTGCGCGAACTGCGGGCCCGTTGCGACGGCGGTGTCGGCGTCACCGGGCCGCGCGGCGCTGAATAGCGCGAGCGTCGCCACGGTCGCGGCCCCGGCGAATATCACTTGCATCACGCGGATTCGCCGACGCCGCGCGTCGGCCGAATGGATTTCATGCCCGTTGGTTGTCATGCGTCATGTTTACGGTTTGGCCGTCGGCGGTGGCTGGGCCCGAGCTATGGATCCGCTGTGAGGCGATGGCGGCACCGGGCTAGAGTCGCTAGCTATGCGCTTTGGTCTCTTCATTCCGCAAGGCTGGCGAATGGATCTGGTCGGCATCGAACCCGAGAAACACTGGGCGGTGATGCGTGACCTGGCCACCTACGCCGACAACGGCGCATGGGACTCGCTGTGGGTCTACGACCACTTCCACACCGTCCCGTTGCCGTCGGGCGAAGCTACCCACGAGGCGTGGTCGTTGATGGCGGCATACGCGGCGACCACGTCGCGCATCAAGCTCGGCCAGATGTGCACGGCGATGAGCTATCGCAATCCGGTCTACCTCGCCAAGGTGGCCGCGACGGCCGACATCATCTCCGGTGGCCGGATCCAGATGGGCATCGGCGGCGGCTGGTACGAACATGAGTGGCGGGCTTACGGTTACGGCTTCCCGTCTGCCGGGGTGCGGTTGGGCCGGTTGGACGAAGGCGTGCAGATCATGCGCGATGCCTGGCGCGACGGCAAGGTCAGCTTCGATGGCGAGCATTACCAAGTCGCTGCTGCGATCGTGGCTCCGAAGCCCTTGCAGGGCAATGGGATTCCGCTATGGATCGCCGGTGGTGGCGAGAAGGTGACCTTGCGGATCGCCGCGAAATATGCGCAGTGCACCAACTTCACGCCCGAGCCCGCGGCATTCGCCCACAAGTCGGAGGTGCTGGCGCGGCACTGCGACACGCTGGGTACGGACTTCGACGCCATCGTTCGCTCGGCCAACTTCACCGCTGTCGTCGGACCGTCGGAGGCCGACGTCAAAGACCGGCTGCAGCGGGTGCGCGACCGGCTGACCGGCTATGTGCCCGACGCCGTGGCGGATTCGATGATTACCGGCCTCCCGGACTCGGCGACGGGCACGCCGGAACAAGTGATCGAGCGGATGGCCAAGATCCGCGACCTCGGGTGTGAGTACGCGATCTGTTATTTCCCGGAGGCTGCGTACGACCGTTCGGGCATCGAGTTGTTCGAACGCGAAGTGATTCCCGCGCTGAGCTAGATGTCGGTGGTGACGTAGCGCGTCTTGACGGAAGGCGCGGCCAGCAACGGAGGCAGCTCCGTCAGTCGGCCTTCGCCGGCCCGAAATCTGCGGTAGGCCTCGTCATGCTCGACCGTCTCCCAAAGTTCGTAGATAAGCCAGTGTGCTTCGTCGTCCGAATCGACGAACACGTCGGTTCGGAGGTTCCCGTCGAACGCCCGGGTATCTTGCAGCGCCCGGCCCATAACATCGCGCGCCGCAGCTATCGATTCGGGCTTCAGCCTGAGTTCGAGTGTCACCGTGACTGGCATAGTCGCCAACATAACGTCTCGCGGCCAAAGCGGCTCGGACAGGCCCGTCGGTTGCCCCTGACAGCCGCGAGAATGCGATTTCCACTTTTAAGGAATGCTGTTGTACCTTTCAGTGAGCGCATTATTCTGTTGGCGGACGACGGAGGATCCTCGATGCAGAAGGCACTCGCCCCCGACATCTCCACCTGGCCCGACGAGAGCCCGCAGCTGATCGGCAGTCGGTGCGGCAGCTGTGCTGCCACGACTTTCCCGGTGCAGCAGTGGTGTCCGCGCTGCAGCGGCGGCGATATGACCGAGTTGCTCTTGCCGCGCCGCGGAACCCTGGTGGCGTGGACGACCCAGGGTTTCCCGCCGGGAGCTCCCTACGCCGGTCCCACCGGCAAGGATTTCGTCCCGTTCGGCGTGGGCCTGGTGCAGCTCGGCGACGTCATCCGTGTCGAGGGCCGGCTGACCGAAAACGACCCGGCCAAACTGCAGTTCGGTCAGGAGGTCGAGCTCACCATGGTGCCGTTTACCACCGACGCCGACGGCAACGAGATCGTCACGTTCGCGTTCCAGCCGGTCTGAGGAGGGGCCTGAGATGACTAACGATGTGGCCATCATCGGCGTGGGCCTGCATCCGTTTGGCAGGTTCGAGAAGACCGCGATGCAGATGGGCGCCGAGGCCATCCAATCCGCGCTCACCGATGCCGGTGTGGAGTGGAAAGACATCCAGTTCGGCTTCGGCGGCAGCCATGAGGTGTCCAACCCGGATGCGGTGACCCGGCTGGTCGGGCTGACCGGCATCACGTTCACCAATGTCTTCAACGCGTGCGCCACCGCGGCCAGTGCCATTCAGCAGACCGCCGACACCATCCGATTGGGCAAGTACGACATCGGCATCGCCATCGGCTTGGACAAGCACCCGCGCGGCGCGTTCACCGACGATCCCGCCAAGCTGGCGCTACCGCAGTGGTATGCGCAGAACGGGCAGTTCGTCACCACCAAGTTCTTCGGCATGAAGGCCAACAAGTACATACATGACCACAACATCTCCCAGTCCACGCTGGCCAAGGTCGCGGCCAAGAACTTCCGCAACGGCGCGCTGAACCCAAATGCCTTTCGCCGCAATGCGATTCCCGAGGACGAGATCCTCAACTCGACCGTGTTGAACTACCCCTTGACGCAGTACATGTTTTGCGCGCCCGACGAGGGTGCCGCCGCCGTGGTCATGTGCCGCGCCGACATGGCGCACAAGTTCACCGACAAGCCGGTGTATGTGCGCGCCTGCGAGATCCGCACCCGTCGCTACGGCGCCTACGAGGTGCACGCCACGTCGGCGCCATTGGACGAGGACGCCTCGCCAACGGTATACGCGGCCAAGGCCGCCTACGACGCCGCCGGCATCGGGCCCGAGGACATTGACATCGCGCAGCTACAGGACACCGACGCCGGCGCCGAGGTCATCCACATGGCCGAGACCGGTCTGTGCGCGGACGGCGAGCAAGAGAAACTGGTCGCCGACGGCGCCACCGAAATCCACGGCTCGATTCCGGTCAACACCGATGGCGGCCTGATCGCCAATGGTGAGCCGATCGGCGCGTCGGGGCTGCGCCAGATGCACGAGCTGGTGCGTCAGCTGAGGGGGGAAGCGGGCGAGCGTCAGGTGCCCGGCAACCCGCGCGTCGGACTGGCGCAGGTGTACGGCGCACCCGGCACCGCGTCGGCGACCATCCTGTCGCTCTAAATCCGCAGCGCCTCAATATAAGTCGGCCTAAATGGCCGGGCCCAGCAGATCGTCCGCGTCGCGAATGATGTAGCCGTAGCCCTGCTCCGCCAGAAAGCGCTGCCGGTGTGCGGCGTACTCGGCGTCCAGGCTGTCGCGGGCCACCACCGAATAGAAGATGGCGCCACCGCCGTCGGACTTGGGCCGCAACAATCGGCCCAGCCGCTGGGCCTCCTCTTGGCGTGAGCCGAAGGTTCCCGAAACCTGCACCGCCACCGAGGCTTCCGGCAGGTCGATGGAGAAGTTGGCGACCTTGGACACCACCAGCGTGGGCACCTCACCACGGCGGAAGGCGTCGAACAGTTCTTCTCGTTCCGTGGTGCGTGTGGACCCCTGGATCACCGGGGCGTTCAGCTCGGTGCCCAGCTCATCGAGCTGATCGAGGTAGGCGCCGATCACCAGGGTCTGCTCGCCGGGGTGCTTCCCCAGAATCGATTTGACCACAGCGATTTTGGTGTGCACCGTCGAGCACAACCGGTAACGTTCTTCGGGTTCGGCGGTGGCGTACATCATTCGCTCGTTGTCGGTCATGGTGACCCGGACTTCGACACACTCCGCCGGCGCGATCCAGCCCTGCGCCTCGATGTCCTTCCACGGCGCGTCGTAGCGTTTCGGGCCGATCAGGGAGAACACGTCACCCTCGCGGCCGTCTTCGCGAATCAACGTGGCGGTCAGGCCCAGCCGCCGCCTGGACTGCAGGTCGGCGGTCATCCGGAACACCGGAGCCGGCAACAGATGCACCTCGTCGTAGATGATCAGCCCCCAGTCACGGCTGTCGAAGAGCTCGAGATGG
>Ga0307479_10004320_pt1 | contig 12998 bp, 7 predicted proteins | sample atmos_gasesECM4C_FD_203743 | JGI IMG/M metagenome (GOLD analysis project Ga0307479, IMG submission 203743) | Hardwood forest soil microbial communities from Morgan-Monroe State Forest, Indiana, United States - atmos_gasesECM4C_515 | ecosystem: Environmental > Terrestrial > Soil > Temperate...
GTCTCTGCATAGCACCTCCTCCCAAGCGGCGGTTGATTGCAACTTGGCGCAAGCTGTTCCTTGTCACGGAACGTTTCTCTCGTTCCTTACCGCGCAGTTGCAAAAGCCAAAGCGGCGCGATTATTAGCGAGATTCACATCCCCCCGAGCATTCACCGTAACCACTACCTGACCTTGCTGTCCGGCAGGAATCACGGCCGACCAATTCGCTTGGAAAGTACCGTGGCCGGCGATGTTAAACGCCATTGGTTGTGAAGCGCCGACCTGCACGCCATTTACAAAGAGATTGAACATGACCACCGCACCCTGCACATTCGCAGTCCCCAGATTGCGCACCAGCGCGGCGAACGCCGCCATTTGACCGGCGCGTGGCGCGACCGGATTGATGCGCATTTCGGAGGTCACTACGCTGAGATCCACGGTTCCCTGCGGATTTGTAACCGGTGCTCCGGTAACGGGTGCACCCGCGGTTGGCCGGCCTGGCAAAACAGTGGTGGATGACGGCGGCGTGGCGGTGCTGCCGGCTGGGCCTGGGCGGTTGAGCGCGTTGGCGCTCGGGGTGATCGTCGTGCTAGCGCCGGGTGTACCTGGCCGGCTAACGGCGTTGGAACCGGGCACAACAGTCGTGGTACCGCCAGGGCCCGGGCGGCTGAGCGCGTTGGAGTTCGATGGAGTGCTTTGGACGGTTGCGCCATTCGGTCCGGGCCGGACTAAGCCCGCGGACGGTTGCACCGGTGGAGCACCCCCTGCAGCCGGAGTTATGGTGGCGGTAGAACCAACCCCCGGTGGCGCATTGGGTGGAGTATTTACCGGAGCGCCCGACCCAGGACGGACGGTAACAGCGGTATTCGGCGGCGGCGCGGCCGCGCCTCCCGTCGCTCCGATGGTCCGAACCGCAGGGGAGATCGTGGAAGTGGTTGTCGTCGAGGGAGTTGCACCTTGTTTCGAGTTGGGTAAAACCGAAGTTGCGCTTGGTGCGGCATTCGCTGACGAAGAGCTCGCCCCCGGTGTCGATGCAGGCGAAACTGTCGGTGGCGTATTCGGCGGCGTGGTCGCCGTCCCCCCGGCGCCAATAGAGCGAACGGGAGCAGATGATGCGCGACCCGGGACTGATGCAGAATTCGTACCGGGCGCGATGGTGGGCGCAGAGCTACCTGCGGTGGCCGTTTGTGCTGGAGCCACGACTGCCGAGCTGGCGCCAGAGTTACTCACAGTCGCCGGCGGCCTCGCTGTGACAGGGTTTGGCGCAGCGTTAGCTACATTTGGCGCTTGTGCTGGCGTAGCTGTCGCTGAATTAGGCGCTGCGTTACTGCCGCTCCCTTGCGTTGGCATCACTGCCGCCGCTGCGGTGGGCGCGGTATTACTGCTCGCGGGCTGCGCTGGCGTTGCTGCGGTTGTCATTGGTGTTGCGTTGTCTGCCTTCGCATTTTGCGCTGGCGCCGTTGTCCCTGCCGCTCCGCTGGACGCGGTATTACCGTTTGCTGTTTGCGCTGGCGTCACCACGCCTGAACTCGACGCTGTGTTGAGTGGAAGGCCCCCGCGGCCTTTAGTCTTCATCGTTTTGCTGGGTTGACTTGTGTTTGAAGAGTCCGATGACGGGGTCGCCACCGAGGCGCTCTGCGGCGAAGCGGCTGCCGCTTGCGCATTCACGCTCCCCACCGTCGCTGGCGGATTAGAGTTCGTCACGGGAGTAACCCCGGAAGGAACCACCGCACGACCGATGACAAAGGTGTTCGGCATAAAGGAACGAACCGTTGGCCCGGCGACCGTGGTGTTACCTGAAACGAAGCCGTTTCCCGTGACCGGCGTTGACGAGGTTCCGGACGAAGTTCCGTTTGTCGCGGTACTCGTCGCTGGCGTTCCCGAAGACGCTGCGCCCGATGTTCCCGTCCCACCGGCATTTGCGCTAGAAGGCATAGTGCTTCCCGTGTCGGTACTGTTGGCGCTGGAACCCGTAGCGCCTGTGCTGGAGTTTCCAGCGGAGGTGCCGGTCGTCCCCGAGTTTGTGGAATCTGAGGGCGAAGCGCCGTTCGCGCTTTGGGCAGTAGCGTTTCCAGCGGTATTGCCTGCACCGTTCCCGGCAGCAGTGTTGCCCGCAGTAGTGTTGCCCGCAGTAGTGTTGCCCGCGGTAGTGTTGTTGCCTGCAGCAGCGCTGCTCGCATCAATGATATTCACCGATCGCGTCGTGGTGCTCGTCAACGCGTTGGCGCCAGGTCTTTGGTTCACGACGTTAACGGCAATCTGATGCGTGCCGGATTGTGCGAAAGTTATCCCCGAGAAAACGATAGAGCGGCTCTGTTGTGGCAGGACGATGTCAAGGGTCTGCGTTTGTGTGCTCTGGCCATCGATCAGCAACGTAGCTTGGATGCTGCTGATCGGGACCATATAAGGATTTAAGACCGGCACGACCACCGTAGCCGGCTGTCCTGCGGCTACCTTCTGTCCGGGAATGCCCACCTGGATCATTGACAACTTTACGGAACCAAGAGGGTTCGACGTCTTGATAGTTCCTGTCCCATTGGGGTTGCAGTTGTTCAGCCTTGCGCTAATTGCGGTAGGCACGCCGAGCGTTGTGGCAGGTACGTTCGTTCCGCACGCAGAATTTGATACCGTCGCGGTCGTTCCGCCCGTGCCACCACTGACAGTGGCGCCACCAGTATTGCCGCTGCCAGTTGACGTGGCGTTCCCACCGCTTTGATCCGTCGAGCCCGTGCCCGTCGACGTACCCGTTCCTGTTGCGCCGCTGCCGGAGGATGTAACGTTCCCAGCGCCCTGATTCGTCGAGCCAGTCCCGGTCGATGTACCGACAGTTGACGGGTTGTTGCTCGCGTTATTCGTATTGTTGGTGTTTGCTGGCGCGGACACAGAAACCGGGCTCGATTGAGCACTGGCTAGGATGTTTCCAGATCCATCGCTCACACTGACCGTGATTCCATACGACGGCGAGGCTACCGACGGGGACCACGGCAACTGCACCGGAGCGCTCGAGTTCGGCGCAACATGAACATTCGTCTGCTGAGCGAGCGTTGCTCCATCGCTGCCAGCAGCCTGCACAATGAGTCCGGAAGCGTCTGCAGGGCCTTGGTTATGCAAGTTGACGCTGATCGTCGCCGATGCCCCCACCTGCAGGCTGCTCGGCTGGATAGAAATGTCTTGAGATCCGATCTGCACTGCCACCGGGGGCATTGCGCCTGAGGTGCCAGGTGTAGCCGGGTAGGAGCCAGACACCTGCGGCGTCACGCCGGAAGTAGCAGGACTACTTGGATTCGCATAGTTGTTCGCGGCATTTCCGGGATCGGTCGGGTTAGTTGTGGTGGGTGTCGAGGTGTTGGACGAAACCGGAGTGTTGTAGGGATTGGAATTGTTGTAAGTGCTCGAATTGTTCAAGGCGCTCGCAGGATTGTTGGGATCGGTCGTACTCGGGACTCCAGCGTTGTAGGGATTGGGATTGGCGTAAGAGTTGTTGTAGGTGCTTGCGTTTGCGCTGTTGAATCCCGACTTCCCTGCTCCCGATGCCATCCCCGCAAGGCGTTGCAGCACATTATTCAACAGACCCATCATGCCCTGTTGAGCGAAAGCCTGAAATCCCTGCGCCAGGCCCGAAACCGGCGCCGCAGTTGAACAACCGGGCGTGGAGACTTGTCCGTAAGACTGCGGCGCGTTGGGATCGGTGGAAGGCTGCTGTCCAGGGTATGCCGGGCTGCATCCTGGTTGGGTAGATCCGCTCGACGTTGCGCCGTATGGATTGGCGGCGACTGGTTGCGGTTGATTGAAGCCGTTCGATGCAACGGCTCCATAGGCATCTACGGGAGTTCCTGGCACTTGTGCGGTTGGCTGCGGCTGTTGTGCAGTCTGCTGTGCATATGCGTTGGCATACGGGTCGGAAGTAGCGGTAGACGCAGCAGTGGTCGACGGAACCGCACCGTTTGCATTGGGGCTGCTTGCCGGAGTTGCCGCTATTTGAGAGTTCGCATCGCTGACCGCGCTGGCGATCTGCGTCATCCCCTGCTGCGCGGGTAGCGGGCTGGCCGCCACATTACCGCTTCCGTCCGTTTGCAGAGTGACGAGACCCATATTGTTCTCGACCTTGGTCAGCCACCAGCTCATGTCCTCAGACTTCTTGCGCTGCGTCCATATCGCGGTGAGTTCGGCAGCTTTGGCGGTCCAGTCCCATTTATCCATGTCGCCCGGTAAGGTTGCCCGCGGCGGGTTAGGATTAGGATTCTTTCCGTTGAGGGCCTCTCGGAAAATAACCCCTGCGAATAGGCAGCCGGTCCCATTGCTGGCGCGGAAATCACTCAGGTTGGCAAAGCTGGTGGTGAAAAGGCGCTTTTGTTCATCAGGGGAGCGAAACGCCGTGGAATAGCCCGTTCCCAATACCAACTGCTTGCCCGGCACATCTGCAAGGAGACTCTTGAGGAACTCGGGGACTTTCTCGACGCCCCCGCCGCCCACGCTGCCGGGATACCAATCTACAACGAGCAGATCCAAATCCGCTGAGCTGGCAAGCCCGGTGAGAAACTGCTTCAGCGCTTGATAAGCTTGGCTGTAAGCGGTGTCGGTCAGCGTCCCTCCAGCGATGGCGCCGGCCGAAACCAGATCAAAATCAAAAGACACGCTGGTCGTCAGCGGCGTCGCGGAAAGCCCCGAACCGTTCAGGGCATCAGTTTCAGCACTGCGCACGGAATGCGCAGCAGCGAGGAGAAGCTTCTGAGCGTCGGCTTCCTTCATGCCGCCATGCTTGCCGGGATGATTCGCTTCATGCTCGATCTGAAGAGCCATAATTTGTGAATAATTGCCCAAATACTGGCCGTTATTGGCGCGTATCAGGGCGACCAGCGCTTTAACAAAGTCGGAAGCCTTGGTCGGGAACTCGGCAGGAATGGGTTTCCCGGGATCGGCCCCGGTCATCGCGAAAATCAGCTGGACGTTGTTGCTCTTGGCCCATACGCAGAGGTTTGCGGCACGGTTAGCTGAAGCGGTCGTGTCACGCACATCCACAGGGATTCGCAGAACGTTGTAGCCGCCAGCCTGCAGTGCACTCCAAATCTGTTGGAACGTGGCGCTGGTCCCTGAATTTGGGAAGGCCGCTGATTGGCTGGGAAACTGGCTGGCGTCCACCCAAGAGGGATCCAAACGCAGATCGACGCCATACACAGGCAAAAGACCGGTCTGCGAAATCGCCTGAGTGTTTGGAACTGCAATCTGCTGAGAAGCAGCCGCGGCGGGATCCGCGGTGGCTTGCTGTGCCGGCGGGGCCGTGGGTTGCTGCGCCGATACGATGAGCGGCAAGACGAAGAGAGCTAAAAGAGTTAAATAAATGGATCTGTACGGTGGTTGTTTCACACAGGCCCCCTACGAGCTTTTGGGCTCCTATTCAATAAACGGAAAATCGAGGTGAAGTGGCTCATTGCAGCTACCCAACCACGCCGCAGCCCTGTAAACCTAGCGTTTTCAATTGTGCAGTTCGTACATTTGTGCGAACGGAAGAAGATTTCTTCCCGTACACGGCGAGCAGATCGCCAGAGGTAGGGCGGCCGTAGAGCAGCATGGTCTTAATGTCCGCTTAGAAAGTGGACGGAGCATAGCACCAGAGACTTTGCTCGTAAAGGTCAATCTGCCTCGCCTGACGCCGGGCGCCAGTTGGTATCGTTCTGAGACCGCTCGCCTTCGAGGTTCTTGCCGGAAAATGATAGACTCAAACTGATGGCCCGGTAGAGTAACTGGTTAACTCGTCACCCTCTCAAGGTGAAGATTACGGGTTCGATTCCCGTCCGGGCTACCATCAGGTTCCAGTTTTTGACCTCCGCTTTTCTTCTCAGCATTGATTTTTCTTCGACGCTTCTATCTTCACGATTAGTCCCCGCATACAGCTCGCCTCCTGTGACCCCCCTGAATTGGGGTGACTGCTATGCCGCTTTTCGCGCGCCAATTGAGCGCAATGAGAGTAACATCCCTCGTTCACCAATCCTGATTATGGAGAGCGCATGAGCAACCTCAACTTAAACGCATTGCGATGGCTGAGTCCCGCGATTCTCGTTCTATTCGCTCTGCCACACCCGGTCGGGAGCTCTGTAACTTCACAAGCTCCGTCGAGTGCAAGTGCCGCAGAAAAACCCTACGTCATTGAGTACTACTACAAAGCGAAGTGGGGCCACGCCGAAGAATTCATCTCGCTGTTCAAGAAAAACCATTATCCCGTTCTGAAAAAAGAGATGGAACTCGGCCGCATCCTGAAAGTCATCGCCGTCACTCCGCGTTACCACACCACTGAAGACGGGCGCTGGGACTTTCGTACCGCGTTAATTTTCAAAAATGCGCAAGTCGCAAACGACGACTTCGACGCGTCTCCATTAATCAAGCAACTCTTCCCCGACCAGGACACCTACAAACGCGAGGAGCAGCGGCGCTTTGAAATCCTCGATGCGCACTGGGACCTCCCGATCAAAGACTACAATCTGGATTCTCACTCAGGAAACTAGTCCAATTGAGACTAGTTGAAGCTAGTCTAAATTAGACTAGTTGAAGGAAACATCGCGAAGAACGCGGTGCTGATAGAAAGTGCGTTGGGGCAACACGCCCGGCGCTCCAGACTACAGAGAGGAATCATGCCCGACTACACCGAAGAACACGCGCGCGCCGGGATCGGCGCCAAGCTGCCCGCTCTTGAAACTTGGCCGAACCAGTTTCCTGGCTACCTCATCACCACGAAATTCCCGGAATACTCCTCTGTCTGTCCCAGGACTGGCCTGCCGGACCACGGCACCATCACCATCCAATACATGCCCCGGAAGGACTGCATCGAATTGAAGGCATTGAAGATGTACCTCCTGGCCTATCGCAACCTGGGCATCTTTTACGAGAACGCCGTAAACCGCATCTTACGAGATGTGGTCGACGCCGTTCAGCCGGAGTGGTGCGTGGTGCGGGGAGAATTCACCCCGCGCGGCGGCCTTACCACCACGATTTTTGCGCGTTGGCCGATGCGGGATGCGCCACCGCCAAGCACTCGTTCCAGGCGTCCCGCGCGGCGCTAAACCCGAGTGGACACGCCGCCCAACGCGAGGGATAATCTGGGTTTGTCATTTTTGATTTGGGGGCAATCTTTTGAGGAGGTTGAATGAGTATTTCGCCAAACGTACCTAGCCCGGAGGAATCGTACCACTACGAAACGACGGGCACGCCGCGATGGATCGCGGTTTTGTTCATCGTTCTGTTCCTCGCGCTGGTCGGACTCGCCTATGCGGGCTACTCCATTCAGTCACGGCTCGACTCCAATCTGACCAGGGCGCAGGAGCAGAACAAGCTGCTCACGGCGCAACTTGATCAAGCGAACGGCCGTCTCGCCGACCTCAAGGGTCACATCGACGTCACCGAGCAGAAAATGCACATGACCCAGGCGGAGCTGAGCAACGCGCGCTCTCGCGCGGAAACCTTCCGCAAAGAGCAAATCGAGTCCGACCAGAAACTGACCGCGCAAATGACCGCGGCCTTCCAGGAAAGCACCGAGAAAATTAACGCCGTGGCCACCGAAGTCGGCGGCGCGAAGAAAGACATCGAAAGCACCCGCACGGATTTGGAAGCCACGAAGGGCCGCCTCGAGCGCGCCACCGGCGATATGGGCGTGATGAGCGGCTTAATCGCTCACAACCGCGATGACCTCGAGGACCTTCGTCGCAAAGGTGACCGCAACTACTACGAATTCAAAATCAGCAAGACCAAGGCTCCGCAAAGAGTCGGCCCGGTACAAGTCAAGCTGGAGAAAGCTGACCAAAAGAAGTCCCGCTACACCGTCACCGTTTTTGTGGACGATCGCTCCATCGAAAAGAAAGACAAGACCGCCGGCGAACCCGTGCAGTTCTACATACGTGGAGGCTCGCGTCAACCGCCTTACGAATTCGTCGTCTTCGACGTGGGCAAGAACGAAATCACCGGCTATCTGTCCACGCCGAAGGACACGGGCGCCGGCGCGGGCGCAAGTGGGCCGGGTACAGGCTCAGCCGCTGCCCCGACCGTCGCACCGACGCCAACCTCGGCCAAGCCCCAGTCCAACGAATAGCACGGGCTCTCAGCCTGTGCAGGTTGGACCGCAGCTGACAACGAGCCCCGTCAGGGTGCAATGGACAGGCACTTGTAGCGGTCGCGGACTGTCGCGGGCGCTTTTCGACTTTTGCGGAATTGCCATTTCCCTTGCATCACTGCTTCTCGCTCCGAATCTGGCAATTTGCCAACAATCGACTCCACCCATCCACATCAACGTCGATCGCGTGAACGTCGGCGTTATCGTCACCGATTCGCGCGGCCACTTTGTTAAGGGCCTTCACCTCAAAGACTTCCATGTGTTTGACAATGGCATCGAGCAACCATTGACCGACTTTCTTTCCATTGAACACCCGGCACAGGTTGTCTTGTTGATCGAGTCTGGCCCGGCTGTCCTATTCCTGAGCAAGAACCACATCCGAGCGGCGGAGGTGCTTTTGAGGGACATATCGCCAGACGATCGTGTGGCGATTGTTACTTACTCAAAGGAACCCGAGTTAGAGCAGGATTTTTCGACTAAAAGTGAAGCCTGGAACGTGCTCCACGAACTCGACTTTATGGCTGGCTTCGGCCAACTAAACCTCTCTTCCAGTCTCGCCAAAACCATCGATTGGCTTGCTCCCATGCCGGGAAAGAAAACAATCGTCCTTCTATCAACAGGCGTGGATACATCGTCCTCGCCGAATTGGCAGGATATCCGAAAGAAGCTGGAAATCTCTGACATACGTGTCTTGGCCGTTTGTCTCTCCGGTGATTTTCGTAAACCTGAGAAAGTTAAACAACTTTCACCGCAGGACCGCTCGGATCGGGCGTGGGTCAAGCAGGTCTTTGCGGAAGCTGATCAATCCTTGCGGGCCATTTCTCAACTCACCGGCGGCCGCGCCTACTTCCCCCGGAATGCTAAGGAGTTTGACACCGCGTATGCCGAAATTGCGCAGCTCATTAGGAACGAGTACAGCCTTGCCTTCGCTCCAGCCTCACACGATGGTGAGCTTCACTCCATCGAGGTCAAAACGAAACACTCATCGTATCGCTTGGACCACCGCCAAGCCTATCTCGCGCCAAATTGATGTGAAGCACTTTTGTAGGGGCGCAGCATCGCTGCGCCCCTTTTCAGCAAGAATCTAACCCTAACAAAGGCCGTTTTCCCTGGGCTGAAGATTTTCGATTTTGTCTCACTCAAACTCTTTCATGCGGTTTGCCATGCGGCTGAGCCGGTCATTCACCGTGGCAAACACGGTGCCCGCCGGAAACGACCCATCGCCATTGCGCCGCGTTCCTGCCATCATGCCCGTCAAGATCTCGATGCCTTCATCGACTTTCGCTACCGGCCAAATGTGGAATTTTCTAGTCGCCACCGCCTCCAACACATCTTCCCGGAGCATCAAGTCCTCGATGTTCGCCGCCGGAATCATTACGCCCTGGGTTCCCGTCAATCCCTTGATCCGGCACACATCAAAAAATCCCTCAATCTTTTCGTTGACCCCGCCAATCGCCTGGATATCGCCTTGCTGATTCATCGACCCAGTCACTGCGATGTCCTGTCGCAGCGGCAACTCGGCCAGCGCCGAGATCAGCGCATAGATTTCAGTCGAGCTCGCGCTGTCTCCATCCACTCCCGAATAGGACTGCTCGAAGCAAATGCTGGCGGCCAACGAAAGCGGCTTGTCCTGCGCGAAGCGGCTGCGCAAATATCCCGAGATGATATGTATGCCTTTATCGTGAAATCGCCCGCTCAAGTTCGATTCGCGCTCGATATTGATTACGCCCAACTTGCCCAGGGCCGACGTCGCTGTAATCCTCACCGGTTTGCCAAACGAGTAGCCGCCGATTTCCAGCACACTGAGCCCGTTCACTTGCCCAACACGCGTCCCTTCCAAATCCACCAGCAGCGTTCCTTCTTCAATCATTTCGCGGATGCGCGTCTCGACCAAATTGTGCCGCTCCATCTTGGAAGACAACGCTGTGCGCACATGCACCGCGCGCACCACGCTCTCACCCGCGGCAGCCGCGGCGTAGTGGGCCTCCCGCGCCAAGTCCGCAATGTCCACAAACCGCGCGGTAACTTTGTTTCGCCGGCCCGCCTGGCGCACACCATATTCCAGGATCGCTGCGAACGCTCCGCGATCAAACGGTGACAGCCCTTCCTTTTCGCAAAGCGCCCGCAATCGCCCAGCGTACTCCGCGATCACCCCGTCGCTCATGCGCATCTCTTCGTCAAATTCCACGCGCACCTTGAAGATCTTGCGAAAGTCTTCCTCGTATTCGTACAACAGCTCATACAACTGCCGGTCGCCGATCAGAATCACTTTCACATTGATCTCGATAGGCTCCGGCTTTAGCGCGCTGCCACCAAACGGATAAAACATTTCCAGCGGCTGGATCTCCAGCCGGTTGTGATTCAGCGTGCGTTTCAAGGCCCGCCACACCCCCGCTTCCGAAAGCGCCTCCAGCGAATACATGATGAGAAATCCGCCATCCGCCCGCAGCAGCGATCCTCCGCGCAAATCCATGAAGTCGCTGCTCCACCCACCTCGCGCGTCATAGGCCCGCTGAATCGTCCCGAAAAGGTTCGCGTATGTCGGCGTCGTCTCAAAAATAACGGGAGAAACTTCCCCATCACCGTGTGCCAAAATCACGTTGACGCCGTACACGCGGAAGGGATCGCGCTCCTGCGTGCCCGGCGGTTTCGGCGCTCCATCCGGACCCTCTGAATTCGCCTCCTGCTCGCTCTCCCCTTCCCTCTCCTTGAACGGGTCCAGGTTGTCCAACAAATGGTGCCGTACCTCCTCCAAATACTCCGAAACGCTGCTCCCGGGGTATTTCTCCTTCAATTCCTCGATCACGCCATCTACCAGCACCGAAGCCGCTTCTTGCTCCAGATAACTCAGCTCGCTGGCCAACTCACGCGAAAGCGTCAGTGTCTTGCGGTATACCACCGTAAATTCCGACCGGAACTGTTCGTACTTGCGCTCGATTCCTTCCGCCACCGGCGCATCGAGCTTGCCTTCATGCACCATCTTGGAAATATCTTCGATGGGCACCATCTGCCCTTCCAGCACCGGAAAAATCTCCGGCAACGCCACTGCCCCGACTTGCATGTGACCCAGCGCAAATTGCTCGCGAGCGATCCGCCGGGTGAAGTCGTCCATCAACTCTTTTTCGCGCGCCGTGAACCGCTCGACAATTCTTCCCTTCTGTCTCTGGAATGGCTCGCCCTCAAACACTTGTGGAATCCGCCGCCGCAGAAAATCAATCCCCGCCTGCATATCTTTCTTGAAGGCGTTCGCCTGTCCGCGAGCTAAAGAGAGCAGCCTCGGCCGGTCCGGCAACTTGAAATTGTTGACGTAGCAGCGGTCCAGCGACATCTTCGTCGCCGGATGCAACTCTTCGATCATTCGCGCGATGGTGCCCCCGCGGCTCGTGCCCGCCAACCCGCACACAAAGACGTTATAGCCCGGAGCCGAAAGCTCCACGCCCATCTTCAACGCCCGCAGCGCCCGCTCTTGTCCGATAAATCCTTCGCGCAGCTCCGCCTGAGCCGTGGTTTCAAACGGCAAACGCGTAGGTTCGCACCGCCATCGCAACTTGTCAGGCGGCAGCTCTTCATGCGACGAAGCCGGTTTGTAGTGATTCGAGCCCATCCGAGCCGGGTACTCTAGCACACGCCAACGCACCCGCACGTAAACTTTACCCTACAGGTGATTAGGTAGTAGCCGCTCTATGGTCCGACGCAGCCGTTGTAGAGGCGCAGGATTCCTGCGCCACGGCTTGGCAGGATGGAAGCCTTAATCTCGCCTCTGCGCCCTCTGTGCTCTCCCCCTCGGCGACCTCAGTGTTACATCCTCTCTTTATTCTGCCCTGTAATCTCTACCCCCAACTACTCCATCCTAAGCGCCTCGACCGGATCCAAACGCGACGCCCTCCACGCCGGCAGCACACACGCTGCGCAAGCCACCCCAAAAAGCAGTGCTGCAACCCCGACAAAAACACTCATGTCCAGCGGCTGCACGCCATATAACAAATCCTGAATCGTTCTCGCCGCCGCCGCTCCACCAGCCAGCCCAAGCACCAATCCCACCACCGCAGGCCGCAATCCGTCGCCCAACGTCAGCCGCAGTACCTGACCCCGCTGCGCGCCCAGCGCCATGCGCACTCCAATCTCGTTGGTGCGCTGCGCCACCAAATACGACAGCACTCCATAGAGCCCCACCGCCGCCAGCACCAGCGACAGGACCGCAAACGCCAGTACCAGCGTTGCGTTAAAGCTCGCATCCAAGGTGGATTTCCCGATGAGCTGATCCATCGTCAAAATATCGGCGACCGCCAGCTCCGAATCGAGCTCCTGAAAGACGCGTTGAATCGGTAAGGCCAACGCTCCAACGTCCCGCGTAGAGCGCACGGCCAAGGTCGCATCATTCGCAATGCCCGAGTAGATAGGCAGATACATCATTGGCTGAGGACGTTGCGCGACAAGAAAACGCGTATCGCCGACAATGCCGACAATCTTGAACTTGCGCCTGCTAAACGCCTCGATGTGCTTGCCAATCGGATCTTCGCCAGGAAAGTATTGCCTGGCAAAAGAATCGCTGATCACCATTTCGTCGGCATTGTCCAAGCGCTGATTTGGACTGAACGTTTCCCCGCGAAGCAGCGGGATGCCCAGCGCCGCAAAATACTCCGAGTCGGCCCATCGCGTCATCGCGTACTGTCCCTTGCCGATCGGCAAAGGCGGATGCTCGAGGATGGCAAAACCATTGTCCCCGAAATAACCCTGCCCCGGAACCGCTCGCACGAGAGCCGCCGCTTGCACGCCGGGCAGTACGCGCACTCGCTCGAGAAGCGTTGCAAAGAAGTTCATCCGCTGGGCCGGCTTACCGTACTGAGCGTCGGGAAGATTAAAGCGCATCGTCAGCACGTTCGTCGTAACGCACCCCAGATTGGACGAACGCAGTCGTT
>Ga0307479_10004321_pt1 | contig 12996 bp, 13 predicted proteins | sample atmos_gasesECM4C_FD_203743 | JGI IMG/M metagenome (GOLD analysis project Ga0307479, IMG submission 203743) | Hardwood forest soil microbial communities from Morgan-Monroe State Forest, Indiana, United States - atmos_gasesECM4C_515 | ecosystem: Environmental > Terrestrial > Soil > Temperate...
ATCCCCCGGGCTGCGCGGCATCGCCGAACCGCAGGTGCAGCAAACCATCCGCGATACGCTGCGCAACCGCAAGGAACAATTGCTCCGCCTGGCGTATCTGGCGATCGCGCGGGATGGGGCGCGGGTGACGAACTTCCTGGCGGAGCAGGTCGTCGAGGCGGCGGGCAAGCTGCCGGACGCGGCGAAGACAGCCATGCCGCAGCGGTCCATCGGCCACTGAAGAAACTTTTCCCTCCGAAATTCCGGGCTTCCCTTTTTTGCCCGGAATCAAATTCCTGAAATCTGACTGATTCTAAGCGACCACACACAGGACTTCTCCGGCGTTGACGGGCTGGCCTTCTTTGGCCAGGACGCGCTCGACGGTGCCGCTCTTGGGGGAGCGAATCTCGTTTTGCATCTTCATGGCTTCGACAACCAGAAGACCCTGGCCGGCTTCGACGGGGTCTCCGGCTTTGACGAGAATACGCGCGACCTTGCCCGGCATGGGCGCAACGACTTGCTGGCGGCCTTCGGCTTCAACGTTGCCGCGGCGGCCTCCGCTCCAGGCGCGTGGATCGACGACTTGGGCTGTGAATTCGTGCATGCCGGTTTGCAGGTTCAGTTTGCCGTCGTGCGACGGAGTAACAGTGATTTCGAAGGATTGGCCTTCAAGCAAGAGGGAGATGATGTTGGGAGCGATCTCGACGGCGTCGGCGGACACAGGCTTGCCATCCAGTATCACGCGCCATCCGGCGATAGCGTGCTCGAGTTCGACAATGCGGGTATTTTCTCCGGATGGAGAAGCGAGTTGGACTTCGTATTTCATGGCAGGCGGTCCAGTTGCTCGCGCCGGCCTTCCAACTTCCACCGAGAAGGCTGGTCCGCAGAAGCACCGGACCGGCGAGAGTGTTTTTCTGACTGGCTGGCCTGCCAGATGGCAGCGGCAATGGCGGCAGCATCGGAAGCGGAGCTTCCCGGTTGATTTTCGTTCGTAAGAGACGCGATGGAGCGCGGACGGCGGAGTAATTCGTCGAGCCATCTGGTGTGAATTTCGCCGCGGAGAAAATCGGGTTCACTAAGGATGCGCCGAAAAAGACCTACGTTGGTCTTGATGCCGGTGATGGTGTACTCCTCGAGGGCGCGGCGAAGGCGGGCGATGGTTTCCTCGCGGCTATTCCCCCAAGCGATGAGTTTGCTCAAAAGAGGATCGTAATCGTTGGGCACGGTCCAGCCCTCGTAGACGCCGTCGTCCAGTCGAATTCCCGGGCCGCTGGGAACCTGGCGCGAAATAATTTTTCCCGGGGAGGGAAAGAAATTATTGTCCGGATCCTCGGCGTAGAGACGAACTTCCATGGCGTGGCCACGCGGCGTGATGGATTCCCAGGCGAACGGCAGGCGGTGGCCGGCGGCAATGGCGATCTGGAGTTTCACGAGGTCGAGGCCGGTTACTTGCTCGGTGACGGGATGCTCGACCTGCAAGCGGGCGTTCACTTCCAGAAAATAGAAATTGAGATTGGCGTCAACGAGAAATTCGACGGTGCCGGCGTTGACGTAGCGGCCGGCTCGCGCGAGGCGCACTGCGGCGTCGCTCATTTTCTTGCGCAGGTCGGGAGTGACGATGGGTGACGGCGCTTCCTCAATCACTTTTTGATGGCGCCGCTGCACGGAGCATTCCCGTTCACCGAGAGAGACGACGCGGCCGTGGGCGTCCGCAAAAATCTGGATTTCCACGTGATGTGGGCGCTCCAGATATTTTTCGAGGTAGAGGCGATCGTCGCCGAACGCGTTCATGGCTTCGGAGGAAGCATCACGAAAGGAGGAATCGAATTCGGCGTCGCTGCTGACCAGGCGCATGCCTTTGCCGCCGCCTCCGGCGACGGCCTTCAGAAGAACGGGATAGCCCATGCGTTGCGCCAGAGCTTGCGCTTCGGCGGGATTTTCGATGGGATCGTTGGTTCCAGGAACCGCGGGAACATCGGCGCGACGGGCGAGCTGGCGGCCGGCAGTCTTGGAGCCGAGTGATTCCATGGCTTCGGCAGGCGGGCCGATGAACGTGAGGCCAGCGTCAACGCAGGCGCGAGGCAATGCCGCATTTTCAGCCAGAAATCCGTAGCCTGGGTGCACCGCATCGCAACCGGCGCGGCGCGCCACGTCTATGAGCTTGTCGATGCGGAGATAGCTTTCGCGCGAAGGCGCCGGACCGATGGGATAGGCTTCATCGGCGAGGCGCACGTGAAGCGATTTGCGGTCGACGTCACTGAACACGGCGACGGAGCGGATGCCCAGTTCGCGGCAGGCGCGCAGGATGCGCACGGCGATTTCACCGCGATTGGCGATCAGGATTTTCTTGAACATAAAAAAATGGAGCGAGGTGTGAGTTTAGCATGGAGGGAAACGGGCGCCAGGAATCTGAGGCGCTCTGGTGCTTGGGCGAACTAATTCAGGAGCTTCTTCAAGTCCTTCCACTTGACGAGGATGATGTGATTTTCCTCCAGGGCCTTCTTGAATTCGGGACTGGTGACAATCTCATAGTCGCGCTGGCGCCAGGCGGAACCGTAGTCCGGATGATCCAGAGTTACCGCCTGCAGTTCGGCATCGTCATGACCGAGGTGGACGATCATTTCGGTAAAGCCGGGTTTCAGGTTCTTCACTGCGTTGACATAGAAGTCGCGCCATTCGTTTGCGTGCACGGCTGGATTGGCGATGACCACCGAATCCAGAGTGACGTCCTTATCGGAGAGGACGGAGAAAAATTGGGCGGAAGCGTTGGGAACCCTGACGGCCAGAAAAGGCAACTTGTATTCATGAGAGACTTTGACGTAAACGGCAAAAAGTTCAGGGGCGGAGAAGAGCACACCCATGTGACTGTCCAGATGTGTGGGTTGAATTCCGAGAGCCATAGCGCGCTCGACTTGGGCACGGATCTCGCGCTCAGCTTCCTCGGGTTTTACATTGCGGGCCGCGGGAAGCGTTTCCGGCCACAGATAGCCGGAGGGATCGAGGAGGCTTGCGACTTTGTTTTTTGATTCCACCGGGCCCCAGCGGTCGACTTTCCACTCGCTGGTGAGCGTCAGGTGCAAGCCCAGGTCGGCGTCCGGATGCTCTTTCGCGTAGGAAGCGACCTCAGTGAGCCAGGCGCACGGGACCATGATGCTGGCGGAGTTGACGGCCTTCTTGTCCAGGGCGTCAAAGCTGGCGATGTCCACTGAATGGGCCACGGCAAGATCATCGGCGTGAACGATCAGCAGTTTGGAATCGGCCGGGTAGCCCAGGCGTTCGGCGATTGTCTTATTCTGGGCAAATACATTCTTCGTAGCGAAGATTAGGAACAACGCAGCGGCAGCGTACTTTGGAAGGCGCATAGGAACTCCAGTGCACGGATTCAGCGATAGAGCCTGCTTAACGACGTTTGAATGATAGTTCACGATTTCGCTGCGATGATTAGAGCTACCGCTTCATCGAGATTGCGGCGCGTTTCGACGAGCGTTCTACCTTGGGTGTTCGCTCCGGGCACTTCCTTCACGTAGGCGACGTACCAGCGACCACGTTTCTGAATGATGCGTGTGAGTTTTCTTTTCATAATGGAATATTGCCATGTTTCTTGCGGGGGTTCGTGTCGCGTTTATTTTCTAGGGCGCGGAGGGCGGTGATGATGCGGACGCGCGTGTCGGCCGGCTCGATGACGGCGTCGATGTAGCCGCGCTCGGCGGCCACGAAGGGATTCGCGAAGCGGTCGCGGAATTCCGCGATTTTTTCCTGGCGGAGTTTCTCGCGCTCGGATTCCGGAGCCTTCGCCAACTCACGTTTGTAAACAATGTCCACTGCGCCTTCGGGGCCCATGACCGCGATTTCCGCGGTAGGCCATGCGAAGTTGGCGTCGGTGCGGATATGTTTGGAGGCCATAACGCAGTACGCGCCGCCGTAAGCCTTGCGCGTGATGACGGTGATTTTTGGAACGGTGGCTTCGGCGAAGGCGAAGAGCAGTTTTGCGCCGTGCCTAATGATGCCGCCGAATTCCTGCTGGGTGCCGGGGAGAAAACCGGGAACATCCTCGAAGGTGATGAGCGGGATGTTGAAGGCGTCGCAGAAGCGCACAAAGCGCGCGCCCTTCACGGAAGCGTTGATGTCGAGAACGCCTGCGAGAAACGCAGGCTGATTGCCGACGATGCCAACAGGACGGCCGTCGAGCCGCGCGAAACCAACAACGAGATTCTTTGCGTAGTGTTCGTGGACTTCGAAGAAAAATCCGTCGTCAACAACCGAGTGAATCGCGTCCTTCATGTCATAAGGCTTTTGGGGATCGGCAGGAACGAGAGTATTCAGTGATTCATCGCGCCGGGCCGGGGAATCTGAGGTGGCGCGGCGCGGCGGATCTTCCAAATTGTTAGCGGGGAGAAAACTCATCAGCTCGCGAATCATGGCCAGGCAATCCGCATCATCACGCGAGACGAAGTGGGCTACGCCGCTTTTTTCATTGTGAGTCATCGCCCCGCCGAGTTCCTGCTTGGTGACCTCCTCGTGAGTGACGGTCTTGATGACGTCGGGACCGGTGACGAACATGTAGGAAGTCTCGCGGGTCATGAAAATGAAATCGGTGATGGCCGGCGAATAGACGGCGCCGCCAGCGCACGGACCCATGATGGCGCTGATCTGCGGGATGACTCCGCTCGCCAGCGTGTTGCGGAGAAAAATATCGGCGTAACCCGCGAGCGACGCGACACCTTCCTGAATGCGCGCGCCGCCGGAATCGTTGAGGCCAATGACGGGGGCACCGGCGCGCATAGCCAGGTCCATGATCTTGCAGATTTTCAGTGCATTGGTTTCCGAGAGCGAACCGCCGAAAACGGTAAAGTCCTGCGCGAAAACGTACACGAGACGGCCATCGATGCGCCCGAAGCCAGTAACAAAGCCATCGCCGGCGGGACGCTGCTCCTGCATGCCGAAATCGACGCAGCGGTGGCGGACAAATTTGTCCAGCTCCTCGAACGTGCCTTCGTCCAGCAAAAGGTGGATGCGCTCCCGCGCCGTGAGTTTGCCGGCTTTGTGTTCGCGCTCGCGGCGCTCCGGGCCGCCACCAGCTTCGGCTTCCTCGGAAATGCGGCGAAGCTCTTCCATGCGGTCACCGTGTTTGTCCTGCGGAATTAGGCTGGGCTTCGGCTCAGACAACGGGTCCTCCCTCGGAAGGGGCTTCCTTCGGGGAAAAAATGCGCACCGCAAGATGCGTGGCGAGCCACACTGTTCCTAGCAGCAGTACGACACCGAGGAGTATCTCCGCGCCCATGGCGCCGGCGCGTTGCAGGGGAGATTCCAGCCCAGTCACATACTCCGTGGCCCGGACGAGAATGAACATGGCCCCGAGGGTCATCGCCACGATTAGGATGGTGGTCAGGACGGAAGCAAGGATCATTTTCATGGGATTGTAATGGGCCGCCCGGAAGCGGCATGGAGAAGGATAGCGCAACCGGAGCGAAAGCAGAACGCGGAAGACGATCAGCTAGCGCGAGAACAATCAGCGTAATCCGGACCAATCGTCGGCGACCAGGATCGAATCGCTGGGATTGGACGCGTCGTACTTGATGCTCGCGGGCTGGCCGGCCACGAGCCGCTCCAGCCGAACCTGGCTTTCGAGCCCGGTAATGTCCTGTGCGGTGTGATAAGTGACGCCGGAAATCAAATAACTATAGGAAACGAGATGACGCGGCCGCATGTCTTTCAGCGGGCGGGCGCCTGCGCCGAACAAACCCTTGCGCGTCTCTTTCGATTCCGGCGGGTGTTCCACGAGTTCGACGATCTGTCCTTCGGCAATGCGCCCAATCTGATTCAGATGGAGCCGCCGCTTGCGCTCTTCTTCCTCCGGATCCACCGCTGGACGCAGGAAAGCATAAGCGATCATCGCCAGCGCAGCGATCGCCGCCCCGCCCATGGCGAGCACCAGTCTCCAATCCGCGAGCAAAGCCTTCAACCTACAGACTCCCCAATTTCAAATCGGTGGGGTTGCCCACGTCGCGCGAAAGAATGCGTGCACGCCGTGCGGCGGAAGGACTTCTGGCACCCGCCGATGCCCCACTCATGGGTATTCTACCGAAACCCCGAGGCCTGCGTGAAACTAACTACACTTGCGGTGCGTGCACCGGATTGCGCAACACGCCAACACCGGCAACGCTGACCTCCACTGTGTCGCCGGCAACCAACGGCCCGACGCCCGCAGGAGTGCCGGTGGCGATGACGTCGCCGGGCATCAACGTCATCATGCGGGAGATCCATCTCACCAGAAACGCGGGCGGATAGGTCATCAGCGAGGTGACCCCGGACTGCCGGCGCGCGCCGTTGACGTGCGTCTCGACCAGAACATTCGACGGATCCAGCGTGGTTTCGATGTGCGGTCCGACGGCGCAGAACGTATCAAACCCCTTGGCGCGAGTGAACTGAACATCGCTTTTCTGAAGGTCGCGCGCAGTGACATCGTTCAGGCAGCTATAACCCAGGACAAAGAAGAGCGCGTCGTCGGTATCGCGCAACTGCGAGCACCGGCGGCCGATGACCAGCGCGAGTTCGCCTTCGTGTTCCACGCGTTGTGAATACCTTGTCAACACGATCGCTTCTTCAGGGCCGATGAGGGAAGAAGACGGCTTGAGGAACATCAGCGGCTCTTTCGGCACTTCGTTACCCATCTCCGCGGCGTGCGCGGCGTAATTGCGGCCGATGCAAACAATTTTCGAAGGCTCGACCGGAGCGAGCAGCCGAACATCCGCGAGGCGCAAAGCACGCGAGCCACGCGACCACGGCGCCCAGGGCGGGCCGGAGATCTCGACGACATTTTCGTTTTCGATCAGTCCGTAGCGCGGCGAAGCAAGGTCCGTAGAGGAACCGTCGCGCATCACGTAACGGCAGATTTTCATTGGCGCTTAGCTCGCGTGGTGGTTGGGATGAGAAGCATTCGCTTCACGGGCTCTCCAGATAACGGAAACAATCCACGAGAGCGTGGTGAGAATCATATACACCACCGCGCCCAGCATGAAAACGTGAAACGTGGTGAGCCGGTTACTGAGCCCGTGAAAGATCCCACAGAGCCCGCGATAGCTGACGCTGAAAATGAGCCAACCGAGAAGGCTCGACGCCAGCAGATGTCCCGGCCAGCGCAAAAATCGCAAGACCGGAACCGCCGCCAGGAAGCAGAGAACCACCGCGGCGGCGATGTTGCGCTCCAACGCGAACCGTCCCAGGAAGGGGGCATGATTGGCAATCACCAGCCATGCGGTGAAAACCAGAGTCAGGCAAACGCCCACGTAAACACCGGTGCGAATCGACGCGTTGCGGAAGACGTGGAACCAACGATAACCAGGCAGATGCGGACGAAACAACATGAAGTGCTGGGCTCCCAAGACGCCAACAATCGTTTAACCCGGATTTACGGCGATGGTTGCGTGACCTCGACAACGACCGCCGCCGCGGGCGCGCTTTCATTCCCCGCGCGGTCCACGGCGGTCACGGTGTACCAATAGCGGTGGCCGGGCTCTACAGAGGTATCACGAACCGTGGGCGTGGGCAACAAATCCGGAGTTACAAGCTGGCCCCTTGTGCCCTCCTGCTCACTTCTATAGACGCGATATCCCCCCAAATCGGTTTCAAGATTGATGGACCACGAGAGGTCAACAAGCACCGTGCCCGGACCCGCCCCAGGGAGCAACGCCGCGACCAGGCCCTGCGGGGCGGCGGGAGGAAATATGTCGCGCGGAGTAACGGTCACCGGCTGAGAGTCGCTGGATTCCAGCTCGTTACTTTCCACCCGGATGACACTGCGCACGATGTAAACGTACGTATGGTCGTAAACTATGGAGGTGTCGCGGTAGCTGTTGGTTTCGGACGAAGCCAGCAGCGCAGGGTGCGATTCCGGTTTGCCCGCCGGAACCTCCTGCGGACGCGAAACCGGAGAGGCAGGATGGATTTCCGCGCGGTAGATTCGATACTCAGTGATGGCTGATGCAGGCTCCCCGGCGGCGGCGCTGGCCGGCGGCGGCCAGCTCAATTCCACCGCTGACTCGGTCACGCGAGCCTCGACGGAAGCGATAGGAGCCGGAACTGGAAACACCCGCAGCGTGACGACGTTCGAATCGGCGGAAGCGCGTTTCTGCGAAGCGCGCGTTCGAACGGCGTACGCAACCGCGCTGCCGGGATGCAATTTGGTTTCTTCCGGCGCCATGGGATCGGTAAAGCGCACGGTGCCATCCGCGCGATAACTCTCCACCAGCGCGCCGGGAATCGTGTATACAGCTTTCAAGGATTTCGTGTCCGCCGACCCGTCGGATTTTACCGCGCCGCGGAGTATTTCGACCGCCGGCTGCGCCGGGAGCTTTTCCCCGGAAATGGAGCTCGACGGTAGGGTGAAAGAAAGTTCCACACCGTCCCCGGCCTGGCGAGCGGTAAGATCCTTGATCGCCGCGGGAACCGGCGTCGAAGGCGGAACGGGTTCGCCCGGAGCGCCGCATCCGGCCGAAATTAAGAAAATGGAAAAGAGAAAATGGAAAATGAGGAAGAACGGCGCGCGTTTTTCGGCGTAGGTTCTCGTCCCTTTTCTGTTTTCCATTTTCCAATTTCAAGAATCAGAGAATGTAGCGGCTTAGATCCTGGTTCTTGACGATGTCCGCGAGCTGCTTGGATACGTACGCGGCGTCAACCTTCACGTTTTTCTTCTTCAGGTCGGGCGCTTCGAATGAAATTTCGTCGAGAACTTTTTCCAGGATGGTGTGGAGTCGGCGGGCGCCGATGTTTTCGGTCTGCTCGTTCACGCTGGTGGCGAAGCGCGCGACCGCTGCGACGGCGTCTTCGGTGATGTTGAGCTTGACGCCTTCGGTTTCCAGTAACGCGACGTACTGCTTGATGAGCGCATTCTTTGGCTCCGTCAGAATGCGGATAAAATCTTCCTCCTTCAGCGATTGCAGCTCCACGCGAATGGGCAGGCGGCCCTGCAGCTCAGGGATCAAGTCGGACGGCTTGGTGACGTGAAACGCGCCCGCCGCGATGAAAAGGATGTGATCGGTGCGGATCATCCCGTAGCGCGTGTTGACGGTGGTGCCTTCGATAATGGGCAGAATGTCCCGCTGCACGCCTTCGCGCGAAACATCGGGCCCGTGTCCGGATTCACGCCCGGCGACCTTGTCGATCTCATCGATAAAAATGATGCCCATCTGCTCCGCGCGTTCCACGGCCACGCGCGTGACCTGGTCCATGTCCAACAGCTTGTTTTCTTCTTCCTGGATCAGGTATTCGAACGCGTCGGCGACGCTCATTTTCCGTTTCTTCTTTTGCTGGCCGAACATGCCGGAGAGCATGTCCTTGATATTGACGTCCATCTCCTCGACGCCCTGATTCGAGATGATTTCGAACGGGGGCATGGCGCGCTCGCGGACTTCGAGGTCCACCATGCGCTGGTCGAGCTTGCCTTCGCGCAGTTGCAGGCGCAGCTTTTCGCGCGTGCGCTGCGTCTGTTCGCGCTGCGCGGCAACCTCGGCTTCCAGAGTCCCGGGCACGGGAGGAGGCGCCGGCGGAAGCAGCAGATCAAGCACGCGTTCCTCCGCGGCCTGCTCGGCGCGGTCGGCGACTTCGTCGAGTTTTTCCTCGCGGATCATGTCGATGGACGTTTCGACCAGATCGCGGACCATCGATTCCACATCGCGGCCGACGTAGCCCACTTCCGTGTATTTCGAAGCCTCCACCTTGACGAACGGGCAGCCCGCGAGCCGCGCCAGGCGCCGCGCGATTTCCGTTTTTCCGACTCCGGTCGGGCCAATCATCAGTATGTTTTTCGGCAGAACGTCTTCGGCGATTTCCGGCGGAAGCTTCTGGCGGCGGACGCGGTTGCGCAAAGCCACGGCGACGGCGCGTTTCGCGGCTGTCTGCCCGACGATGTATTTGTCCAGCTCCGCCACGATCTCGCGCGGCGTCATGTCATCGAGAGCGGGGAGAAGTTCCTGCCCCTCGACGGGCTCGGCCCCGTTGCCTCCCGGTGCGTAGACCAATTCTTTTTCGGACTTGCTCGTCATGAGTTGCTCAGTTCCTTTGATGCGCGAATACCGCTTTGCGTGCTTTCAAGGCTTGCCCCTGGTGCCCTGTTTGGTAAGTTCCTTGAAGCAGCCTGCGCTGCCTCGTTCCGCTCTGTGCCCTCGGCGCCTGCCCCTCATGTCGCCGGGTGTCTGCCCTTCGACCTCTTCGTCTTCTCTGTGTCCTCTACGAACTCCGTGCCCTCTGCGATAAATCCTTCTTTTTTCTTTCAACTTTCAACCTTCAACTTTCAACCTCCTCCACCGCCCTTCCGAGCCCTTCCGCTCCGTTCCCTAACTCGACCGCGTACCCGTGGGGACCTCTCAGCGGGGAGAGAAAGTGCAACCCCAAATACTTCCCCTTCCTGCCTAAAACTTACAACTAAAAGCTTATAAGCAAAAACTAACTACTCTTCCGAGCCCGTCCGCCCTTCTTGCTAGAGCTCCTCGACCGTAAAGTTGGCGTTGGTGAAAATGCAAATCTCGCTGGCGATCCGCATGGCCTCCATGGCCAGATCCTTGGCATTGAGTTTCGAATGCTTCACCAGCGCGCGCGCCGCGGACAGCGCGAAGGTTCCGCCGGAACCGATGGCCACCAGGCCGTCGTCCGGCTCGATGACGTCTCCATTCCCGGAAAGAATGAACGTGCCCTTGGTGTCAGCAACGATCAGCAGCGCCTCCAAATGCCGAAGCGCGCGGTCCTTGCGCCATTCCTTGGCCAGTTCGACCGAGGCTTTCTGCAGATTCCCGGAAAACTCCTGCAGCTTCCCTTCGAACCGTTCAAAAAGTGTAATCGCGTCGGCCGTCGAGCCGGCGAAACCGGCGACCACCTTGTCGTTGTATAGGCGGCGGGTCTTCCGCGCGGTGTGCTTCATCACGTGATCGCCCATGGTTACCTGGCCATCCGCGATCAGCACCACCTTGTTGTCCTTGCGCACGCACAGAACCGTCGTCCCGTGCATCTGCATGCTTCCCCGGCTATTCGGCATCCGCTCATTATAGCCCCCCGCGGTCCGAGCGCCAAAATCAGAGAAGCGCGCGGATGCTCCTCTGGCGGAACGCAAAGAGCGCCGGCGGCCGCGGCGTGAAAATTCAGCTATGAATGTTTCTCAGCCTGGAAATTCTCACTGCTGCGCGATTTCGTGGAAGGAGAGGATTTGGAAGCTGCCGGTTGGCCGTGCGGCCTTGATCCAGCAACTGCTGTACCTTATGCCCACAGAACCCATGCCGGATGCGAAAATGACTGAAGCGTTGCCGAGATTGGGATCGGGCAGCAGGTTTCCCGACGCGTCGCGCGTCTTGGCCACAAAGAATGCCCCATCAATCTCACCGCTGCCGCCCCCGGCGCCGGTTACGGTGCCCTTACCGATCACTAATACCATCCCCTTCCAAGTAGCGTCCGGGTCATAGTTCAAATTGCCCGTCACAAGGAGCAACCCATAGCCCGTGTTATGCCAACCAGTCAAATCCAAATCCCCCTTGACGACTACGGTCAATGGGTTCGTTGAAGACATCCCCGAAGGGTTGGATCCGGACAACAACAAGGGCGTCAGGTCCGATCCATAAGCTGTACCGCCAGCAGGAGCAACGGTTGCATCCGCATTTGCCGCGATGCTTTGTGCGAGACTGTCGAGCTGGCTAGGGGTTTGCAGGCCGACAAGAAAAGAGCCACTGACATCCTGCACATCTGGACCCGCTGTCAGGCCGTCGTATTTCGTCTTTGTCCCGGCTGGGAGGGAACCTTTCACGTTTGCAGCGTCGGTACCGCTGAAAACTCCGATGGCATCGACGTTCGACCCTGCCGTGCAAGAGGGGACGCCGGTCAGATCAACTCCGCTTACGTAGTAGGAGGAGTTCGACGCCGGTGCCGTAAAAACCACGCCCGGTCCCGCAATCGTCAGGGCAGCAGGAAAGCTAAGTCCGGACGGAAAGCTGGGAATGTTAGCTGGGGCGAGGGCGACAAGATATTGAAGTATCTTCTGGCTGCCGTTGGGCAAAGCCGCAAAAGACGTGATTTCGAACACTTGTTGGGCTCCGCCAGAGCCAGTAGCCACCAATCTCGACAGGTTGCTGTCGTAGTAGAGCGGTGTATTGTCCAGCCCGTCAGCGTCAACGTCGACTCCGATTGCTTTTTCAGAGACGGCGTTGATGCGCACCCACTTGTAAAGAGGTCCCTGCACTCCTGCGACGGTGGAAAGAGAATTGGTCTTAGGCGAAGGGTTCGGAAGCGAGTAGCCGGTGCTACTCTGAAACTCTTGGTTGAATTCCAGATCAGCATACGTGGAAGCGGGGTCCCAGGGCGCCACGGTTTCGCTACCTACCGGATTGATGATGTAGACGGGCTGCCCCATGGGAAGGGGCGAGGGTATGAAGCCCGCCGACGCAGTGCCTTTGAACGAACCCGAATTTTTTCCCAGCAGCCGCCCGCGTGCTTCCTCGAGACCGGAGAGCGCGGCGTAGTAGACGCCTGTCGATGATCGGTAGTTGCCGGCTAGCGAGGTTTCCGTTCCCGAAGAGACGATGAGGGCGATTGCCACGACACTAATCAGCAGCAGAATGAAGATGGAAATCAGCAGGGCGATGCCTGCTTGTGGCCCGTGTTTTCGTCTTGTCCTTCGCTCTTGCATTCGAGTCCCACGGACCTCACTGATTAGGGATTGACGCGGCGGCCGCGCCCGCGCAATTGTACAACGCGAGGCTGGCCCGTGGTGGCATCCGGAAGAGGAGCCGCAACAATCAGCGTGACCATAACATCGCGGATGTTCGTCGGTGAGTTGGTGCTCGCTGGCGCTCCAACGCAAAGAACCGTTTGAGGAGGTGGAGACGCATTATCGCAAGTGTAAGAGAAGATCGGCACCGGAGCTCCTCCCGGGAATACGCCCGGATAGGCAGCCTGGTATTGGGCTACTTGGGGGTTTGTGACATTCTGGACAACTTGGGTGTTTACGATATTTTGGACAAAAGGTACGAGCTGCGCCGC
>Ga0307479_10004322_pt1 | contig 12996 bp, 10 predicted proteins | sample atmos_gasesECM4C_FD_203743 | JGI IMG/M metagenome (GOLD analysis project Ga0307479, IMG submission 203743) | Hardwood forest soil microbial communities from Morgan-Monroe State Forest, Indiana, United States - atmos_gasesECM4C_515 | ecosystem: Environmental > Terrestrial > Soil > Temperate...
GCACCGTAGCGACGCTGTGGGTATCCGCCGACAAGGTGAGTGTCGCGTACCGGTTGGTGTCACGCGTGACCGGGCGCAGCTTTCCGTCGATCGACAGCAACCCGATTTGTGACTGCTCGATGTGGGCACCTTTTGTCGAGTAGACCACCAGGAACCAGCTCCCATCCGGCAGCCACTTTACTTCGAAGAGGTTATCGCTCGCTAACGCCGCCAGTGTCTTAACCTGTTTTGATGCCAGATCGAAACTCTCCACGTAGCTGAGAGCTGCGCCCGAGGCCAGGTAGGAGTATGCGATTTGCTTTCCGTCCGGCGACCAGGTGATCTGGGTGGGATCCCCGCCACGCGTGGATTGTGTAATACGCAGCACGGTTTCGTCCCCGCCCTCGAGGTTCGCGGCAAGCAGACGGTATTTCCCCGGTTCCGGGTCATTGGCGCGAATGTAAGCCATGCGCTGGCCATCGGGTGCAAAAGCGAGGTCGCTGTCAATGTCGCGGACAACTTGCTTGGGAGCTCCGCCCAGCACGGGGGCACGGTACAGGTTGAACTCAGTCGCCTGCGAGTTGGCTGATCTACGGAAATAAACGTAGTTACCGTCCGGCGAGAAGGCCAGGTCGCGGTAAATGCCGGCGGAGGGGGCGATCACTTGAGTATCGCTGCCCGTCGGGATATTCCGCAACAAAAGGCTTCGAAGACCGTTGTCATTCTGAACGTGCAGGATGTACCTGCCGTCCGGTGAAATGGCCGCCATGCCCGCCTTCCCACTCTTGGTGATCTGGCTGATGGCGAAATTCTGGAAGGGCACCGAAGCAGCTCGGTTGAGGAATTCGTAGATGCCGAAGCCGGCCGCCGCCACGAGCACCAGCGCGACCACCGACGCCACAATCGTCCCGACGCGATGCTCGCGCGCAACCGCGGTCACGCTGGAACTGCTCGTGCCGGCGGGCGTGGACACGGAAGGGCGGCTTGCGGCAGCACCGCCCGAGGCAGCCGCGGTCGCCCCATGGCTGTCGTTTGTGGGGACCACCACGGTCGCCGCGGGATTGTGTCCCGAACTACTGTCTCGCTGCAAGCGCTTCAAGTCGCTGCGAATCTCCGAAGCGTGCTGATATCGCAGGTCGCGATCCTTTTCGAGCGCCTTGGCAATGATCTCTTCCAACCGCGCCGGAACGTCTGGATTGAGCCGCACCGGTGGGATCGGCGCCCGGCTCAGAATCCCTTCGAAAATCGTCGCAGACGTATCCCCGCGGAACGGCACCGCGCCAGTCGCCATCTCGTACAGCACGGCGCCGAAAGAGAACAGATCGGTGCGGGCGTCCAACTCCTTGCCCCGCGCCTGCTCCGGCGACATGTACGCGATGGTGCCGACCGCAGTTCCGGGACTCGTTAGCAACGCGTCGTCCATGGCAGTGGGCTGGCTCATGGTGCCGGCATCGGCGGCAACGCGCGAGGTGGGAACCAGCTTGGCCAGTCCAAAATCCAGAATCTTGGCGTGCTCGCGCTTGGTCACGAAGATATTGGCGGGCTTGATGTCGCGATGGACGATGCCTTCGGTGTGCGCCGCATCAAGCGCGTCGGCGATCTCAATGGCCAACTGCAACAGAAGCGCGGTTTCAAGAGGAGAACCGGCAATGCGGTGCTTCAGCGTGAGGCCTTCGAGGTACTCCATGACGATGAAGGCCTGCCCCTTCTCCTCGTCGATTTCGTGAATGGTGCAGATGTTGGGATGATTCAGCGCAGACGCAGCCCGGGCCTCGCGCTGAAAACGTTCGAGAGCCTGCGGGTTGGAAGCCACCTCTTCGGGAAGAAACTTCAGCGCGACAAAGCGTCCGAGCTTAATGTCCTCCGCCTTGTACACCACACCCATCCCTCCGCCGCCGAGCCGGTCGACGATGCGATAGTGCGAGATGGTCTGACCGATCATGATGATTGCTTTCGAAGAAGTGAAAATCTTATGGCGCGAGAAGGAGGAAGTCAAAGAGAATGGCCCCTGTTCCCTCGACTATCGAGGGCTCTCGTTGCGGCTGTTCCCTTCTCAGGTTTGCTGCCCCCGACTGCCTCCCATCCACTCGACCGAAGACTGTAGGAACTTCTGCGGGTAATCTCGCGTATCTGTGGTTAGTCAGGTTGTTGCCATGGGATCGAAACGATGGATCGCTCCTCTGGACTTCCAATGGATGCCCCAACGTGAGGCGTCAATCATGCCGCAGCCGAAGAGATACAATGTAATCCCACTATGCGGACGGTTTTAGACATCTTCTCGCAAATCTTCCGCAACCTCTGGGCGCACAAGCTGCGCTCGTTCCTGACCATGTTTGGCATCGCCTGGGGTGTGGGATCCCTATTGCTTCTGGTCGGTGTGGGCGAAGGCTTTCGCTCGGGCAATAAACGTGAGTTGTCCGAGTTCGGCAAGGACATCATGTTTCTCTTCCCCGGGCGGGCGCCGGCAGTGCAGGGGAGCATGAACTCCGCCCGCTCCTACCTGCTCACCTACCAGGACTACCTGGACGTCCGCTGGCGCGCACCCCACGTCCGCAACGCCTGCCCTTTGATTTCTCGCGGCGACCTGCACGAGGTAAGCGAATTCGCGAACGCCAGCGGCGAAATCCTTGGCGTGGAACCACAGTTGAACGAGATAAGTTATCTTCCCCTCAAGGAGGGACGCTGGCTCAACGAACTGGACGGCACGCAGAAGCGCAACGTGATCGTCCTCGGGAACGAACTGCAGAAGGCCCTGTTCCCCGGGCGCCCGGCAGTGGGTTCATTCGTCTTGTTGAATGGTCTGCGGTTTGAGGTCGTCGGCAGCACGCCGCACCTCGGCCACGGCGACAACATGTGGCTTAACATGCGGGGCTACATCCCCTTTCAGGTGATGGCCGCCAACTTCCCCATCAAGGGGGAGAACCACGAGAATTCGATCTCTTTCATCGAATATCAGCCGCTCGTCACCGCCGAACACGTGCTGGCGCTACAGGACGTTCACAAAATCATTGCCCACAACCACGGATTTGATGCCAGTGATCAAAACGCCTTTGATGAATGGGATTCGATCCAAGAGTCCAAAATGGTGGGCACCATTTTCGACGTCATGAACATATTCCTGGGAGCGGTAGGGATGGTCACGCTCGCCCTGGGTGCGATCGGGGTGATCAATATCATGCTGGTCGCAGTCAGCGAGCGCACCCATGAAATCGGCCTGCGCAAGGCTCTGGGCGCGACCAATCGCAGCATTCTGTTTCATTTTTTCCTGGAAGGATTGCTTCTCACGGTAGGCAGTGGCCTGGTAGGAATGGGTCTGGCCACCGTCTTGATGGCGATGATGGGAAACGTGCAGGGTCCGGGCGGATTCGATCCGCCGAAACTGGTGCCCATGTCCGCCATGCTCGCGATCGGCTGTCTGACCTTGGCCGGAGTGGTGGCGGGTCTTTATCCGGCGCGCAAAGCGGCCCTGCTGCCCCCGGTCGAAGCGCTCCGGCAGGAGTGATCTGATGTTTCGTGAACTGCTCCGCGAAGCCTATGCCGCGATGCGTCACAACCGGCGCCGCACCGCGCTGACGATGCTGGGAATGGCCTGGGGTATTGCGACGGTGGTCATGCTACTTGCCTATGGCGAAGGTTTCGGACGGGCCTGTGCCAACATCTTTGCGAACTTCGGCACAAAACTCGTGATCGTCGTGCCGGGCCGTACCTCCATGCAGGCTGGAGGCCAGAAAGCGGGGATCCCCGTCCGCTTTACTCAGGAAGATGTGGAGACGCTCACTACCAACCTTCCTCAAATTACTCACATCACGCCCGAAGTCGGCAAACAGGCGAGCGTTCAGTATGACACCAGAGTTTTCACTTTTGCGGTCACCGGCAATGATCCCAACGTATTTTCCGTCCGCTCCCTCAAACTGGAGGAGGGCCGCTTCTACAACCTTCAGGACCAGCTCCAGCGCGGCCGCGTGGCGGTCATCGGCTCAGAGGCGAAGGACAAACTCTTTTCGGGACGCAACGCGCTGGGGGAGCACATCCGGGTGGACGGCCTGAGCTTTGAAGTCATCGGTGTCCTGACCGCTAAAATGCAGGAGGGAAATGACGACATAAATCGCGTGGTGTATCTCCCCTTCAGCACGATGAGTGACCTCAAGGATACGCACTACCTGGACTCCATCTGGTTCACTTACCAGACCCCGGAGTACCAGAGCCTGGAAAACTCGGTCCGCGCCATCATGGCGATCCCCCACAAATTCAACCAGGCGGACCGCCAGGCCGTGCGCGTCTTCAACCTCATGACTCAACTCCATCAGTTCGAAATCATCACCCTCGGGTTGAAGATCCTGATGGGCTTCATTGGGACGCTCACCTTGGGCATCGGCGGCGTGGGCCTGATGAACATCATGCTGGTCTCAGTCACCCAGCGCACTCGAGAGATCGGTGTGCAGAAGGCCTTGGGCGCGCAACGTCGCGACATCCTGCTGCAATTCCTCGCCGAAGCGTTGACCATCACCTTCATCGGCGGCGTGCTGGGAGTTATCCTCGCCTACGTGGTCGCGCTTTCCGTGGGAAGGCTCACCTTGTACAGCGCCTTTGCCAAGAACGGAGAAGCCGGCGACATCCGACTGATCATTGCGCCGGGAACGCTGATCGCGTCCACCCTCATTCTCACCGTTGTCGGACTGGTCAGTGGGATGGTCCCGGCGTTCCGCGCCTCCCGCCTGGACCCGATCGAGGCTTTGCGGCACGAATAGCCCCAGCCCAGGGTTGGCGGAGCCTTGCAAGTAGCTGTCCGGCAGCCAGTTACCCGCGGTTCTGCCCGTGAAAGTCTATGCATCCCGCCCCTCCCACGCCGCATCTAAACGTTGACAACGATACACTCAAGTCTTATTATGGCATCGTTCGCAGCGATCAATGCGCTGATTGTAATGCACTTATGAAGGTTAGGAGGCTCGATTATGGGCAAGATTATTGGAATTGACCTCGGAACCACGAACTCCGTGGTCGCCGTCATGGAAGGCGGCGAGCCCAAGGTCATCGCGAATGAAGAAGGTGGACGGACTACTCCGTCCGTGGTCGGCTTTACCAAGACTGGCGAGCGGCTGGTCGGACAGGTGGCCAAGCGGCAGGCCATCACCAACCCCGAGAACACGGTGTACTCGATCAAGCGCTTCATGGGACGCCGCTTTGACGAAGTCAACGAAGAAATGAAGATGGTGCCCTACAAGGTCGAGCGCGACGGCGACCACGTAGCCGTCATCGCACAGGGCAAGAAGTACACCCCACCCGAGATCTCCGCCATGATCCTTCAGAAATTGAAGAAGGCCGCGGAAGACTACCTCGGCGAGAAAGTGACCGAAGCCGTCATCACGGTTCCGGCGTACTTCAACGACGCCCAGCGCCAAGCGACCAAAGACGCGGGCAAGATTGCCGGGCTCGACGTGAAACGTATCATCAACGAGCCGACGGCGGCCGCGCTAGCCTACGGACTCGACAAAGGTAAGGACGAGACCATCGCCGTGTACGACTTCGGCGGCGGCACGTTCGATATTTCGATCCTGGAAGTCGGTGAAGGCGTGATCGAGGTGAAGGCCACGAACGGCGACACGCACCTGGGCGGCGACAACCTCGACCAGCGCATCGTTGAGTGGCTGATTGACGAATTCAAAAAGGATGAAGGCCTCGACCTGCGCGGCAAGGGCAACGAAATGGCCCTGCAGCGTCTGCGCGACGCGGCAGAGCGCGCGAAGATCGAGCTTTCGACCACGATGGAGACCGAGATCAACCTGCCCTTCATCACGGCGGATGCGACCGGTCCAAAACACCTGGTGAAGAAACTGACCCGGGCGAAGCTCGAGTCGATGGTGGAAGACCTGATCCAGCGGTCGGTGGGTCCGTGCAAGCAGTGCATGAAGGACGCGGGCGTCGACGCCAGCAAGATCAACGAAGTTGTGCTGGTCGGCGGCCAGACCCGCATGCCGCGGATCCAAGGGCTGGTGAAAGAACTGTTCGGCCGGGAGCCTCACAAGGGCGTCAACCCGGATGAAGTTGTCGCGGTCGGCGCGGCCATCCAGGGCGGAGTGCTCAAGGGCGAGGTGAAAGACCTGCTCCTGCTCGACGTGACTCCACTTTCGCTGGCGATTGAAACGCTGGGTGGCGTGGCGACGCCGATGATCCCGCGCAACACGACGATTCCGACCAAAAAGACGGAAACGTTCTCGACCGCGGCCGACAACCAGACCTCGGTCGAAGTGCACGTGTTGCAGGGCGAGCGACCCATGGCGGCGCAGAACCGTACTCTGGGCAAGTTCCACCTTACGGGATTGCCGCCAGCTCCGCGAGGCGTACCGCAGATCGAGGTGACGTTTGACATCGATGCCAACGGCATCCTGAACGTGACCGCGAAAGACACCGCCACGGGCAAGGACCAGAAGATCACTATCACGTCGTCTTCCGGCCTGTCGAAGGAAGAAGTGGAGCGGATGGCGAAGGAAGCCGACGCCCACTCGGCCGAAGACAAGGCTAAGCGCGAAGAGATCGAAGCCAAGAACCAACTCGACAGCATGGTCTACCAGATGGAGAAGATGCTGCGCGAGTCCGGCGACAAGATCTCGGGCTCGGAGCGCGGCGAGGTGGAAAACGCCATCGCCGACGCGAAGAAGGCGCTGGAGTCGGGCGACAAAGCGAGTATGGACCGGGCGCGCGAAACTCTGACCCAGGCCTCGCACAAGCTGGCCGAGCAGATGTACAAGGCGGCGGGGTCGCAAGCGGCGAGTCCAGACGCGGGCCCCGGCGCCGGGCCATCAGCCTCAGCCGGCGGCAACGGTCAGGTCAAGAAAGACGAAGGCGTGATCGACGCGGAGTACGTGGACGTTGAGGACAAGAAGTAAGTCGGCAACCGAGAAGAAAGTCCAAGGGGCCGCTCGCAGGAGTGGCCCTTACGCTCTTCGCCATGATTTTCGGATCGGGGATCGCGTGCGGATTGCGGATATCCCTCCCGATCTGAAAGATCCGAAGTATAACGACGACCCGGCAATGCGAACCGGCGAACTGTTTCGTTTCTGTGTGGGCCGGACGTTCTTGGTCACCGGATTCGATCGATATCGGTTCGTTGAGTTGCAGGTCAGTGATGACCCGGCGGTGAAGAAAAAGTTCGGGCTGAACTCGATCTGGATGGAGCCGGACTTCATAGCGCTGGTCACCAAAACGAAGCGGTGACCCGGCCGGCCGATGGCTTGGGTTCGTTCGTAAGAGTTGAGCGGAGTGGCTGTGCATTGGAAGGAGAAACAGGAAATTGCAATTCGAAATCGACAACCAGGTGTACTTTGTGAACTTCGTCCCCGACGAGGGGCGTTGGTATCTGTTTAGGCCAACCGAAGAGGGCATCATCAAGGTTCCCGTCGCGATGGACGCCGCGCCCTTCGAGAATTTCGCGTTTGCTCCGGAGGAGGAGAAAAAGCGCATCGTCCACTGATCCGCGAACAATTAGTGGGCCGGCTCAGTGCCGCCACTTCCCGAAGAACTGTCATCCTGAGCGGAGTGAGGCGGTAGCCGAACGAAGTCGAAGGACCCTGCGGGCGCGTGCGATATCACCGACCTAGTCGGGTATTTTCACGATGCAGCTGACGCCAGTTCCCATGGGAAGGCGCCCGCCGTGTTAAGGAGAAGTGAAAGCTAGAAGCCAGGAGCTAAAAGCCAGAAGCTAACAGCCAATCATGGCCACCAACAGCACCAAAGACTATTACGCCGCACTAGGCGTCAAGAAGTCGGCTTCCACCGACGACATCAAGAAAGCCTTCCGTAAGCTCGCCCGCAAGTATCACCCCGACGTCAACCCGGGCGACAAGACGGCCGAGGAGAAGTTCAAGACCCTCTCGGAAGCGAACGAAGTCCTGAGCGACCCCAAGAAGCGCAAGATCTATGACCAGCTCGGGTTCTACTCCGACAACATCGACCCTGCGGCCGCTGAGGCATATGCCCGCCAGGGTGGAGGCCCCGGAGGATTTCCTGGTGGCCAGCCCGGCGCCACCGGCTCTGCCGGAGCTGGCGGAGTCCATTTTGACTTCGGTGGCTTCGACTTCTCTGACCTCTTCGAGGGCGGCGGCGGCCGGGGAAAGAAGTCCTCGGGCGGCGGCGGCGGGTTCCGCGACATTTTCTCCAGCATGTTCGACCGCGGCGGGGGGACAGCGACCGACGAAGGCCCTGAACCGGGCTCGGACCTCGAATACCAGGTCAACGTTCCCTTCTGGACCGCTATCCGGGGCGGCGTCATGAAGCTCAACATCACACACCGCGAGACCTGCAGGACGTGTCATGGTTCCGGGTTTGTCGAGCAACCGGGCGTCTGCCCGCAGTGCAATGGCAAAGGAACGATCGAGCAGACCGGCGGGCGGATGAAATTCAACGTCCAGTGCCCGCGCTGCCACGGGACCGGGAAGAACATCTCCACCTGCCCGACCTGCCACGGGGAAGGAACGGTCGAGCGCACCGAACCGCTCGAGGTGCGCATCAAGGCCGGCACCCGGGATGGGCAGCGCATCCGGATCGCCAGCAAAGGGAATGCCGGTTCCCACGGCGGCGCGGCCGGGGATCTCTACGTGATTATCCGGACTGGCGACCACCCCGTTTTCCACCGGGATGGAGACGACATCCGGCTCATAGTGCCGGTGAGTGCCACCGAAGCTGCCCTAGGTGCCAAGATCGAAGTTCCGACCATTGACGGCCGTACCCTGCTGAGGATTCCGCCGGGCACCCAGTCCGGCCAGAAGCTGCGGCTGCGGGAGAAGGGGGTACCGTCGGCCACCAAGGACGGCGCCCGCGGTGACGAGATCGTCGAAATCAAGGTCACCGTCCCCATGCCCCGCGACGAGCGCACCAAGGAACTCCTGCGGGAGCTGGCACAACTGAATCCGGAGGACCCCCGGGCCGAGTTGTGGAAAGAAGTCTAGAGACAGGTCTTGGGTCTTAGGTCGCAGGTGTCAAGAGTCATGGTCGACGCAGACCTAACACCTACTTTCTGCTGGGATCATCCCCCGGATTCACGTAGTTAAACCGCAACGGCGCCATGCCATGCACCTGCACCACCACCTCCCCGGACGCCATGGCGTAGTGTTGCATCTCCGGGTCGAGGTAGGCGAAGCTGCCCGCTGGAAACGTCACCATCTTCGATTCGTCGAACTTCTCGCACATCCCCACCTTGAAATTCCCCGAAATCACGGTCACGTTCTCCCGCTTCGGATGCCAGTGCGGCGCGATCTTGTAGCCGTCGGGCATCTTCAACCGGATCGTAAAGTCCCCCGAAGTCCCCATGGGATCGCCTTCCACCACCGCCAGGCTCGATCCTGGAGCGAGGAACGGCGGGGGCGGACCGTACTTGATCTGGTCCGGAGAAAACGCATTTTGCGGCGCGGCGGCCCAGGCAAGCAACAAGGCGAAAGACAAACAGAGAACGACGCCTAGGCTAGGGTAGTTTTCATGAGCTGTCTCCTTTGAGAAACGGTTTTCGACGGGATGGCCCCAAACCTTATAGGCTCGACAGCCGGTCATTCGCCAGAATTTTTGCAGCGAAGAGCGCGCGGCGTTCGGCTGGCAGTAGCTCGCTCTCGATTACCTCCGTCCCGCGTCTTCTGCTGAAAAAATTTGTCGAATTTTCTTTTGCGGCGCATCTAAATTGCCGTATTCTCTGTGCTGCGAACTAACTTCACCGAATCCGCGGAATCGCTGTAACCGCGAGCCCCGGGACAAGGGAGACGGGGTGGTGAGAGTGAGTCGCTCGAGGAGGAAGCCATAGAAATTGGCAACAGCTAGCGCGCCCACCCAACAGAAACAACCTTTCGTTCTTCCCCAGAACAAGAAATTCGGCAGGCTCACCTTGTGGCCCCTGGTCGCCGCCACCTTCTTTATGGTGTCGGGCGGAACCTACGGCACCGAAGACGTCGTGCACGGCGCCGGCTACGGTCGAGCCATCCTTATTCTTCTGCTGACTCCTATCCTGTGGAGCTTGCCCACCGCGTTCATGATTGGGGAGCTTTCCAGTGCGCTGCCCCAGGAAGGCGGATACTACGCCTGGGTCCGCCGCGCCATGGGCAAATTCTGGGGATTTCAGGAAGCGTGGCTCTCGCTAGTGGCGTCGATTTTCGATATGGCCATCTACCCTACCCTGTTCGTGGCCTACATGACCCGCATGTTCCCCTGGTTTCAGGAAGGACATCGCGGCGTACTGGTCGGCCTCGCAGTCGTGGTCACCTGCGTGATCCTCAATATCGCCGGCGTGAAGGTGGTCTCAACCACCTCGTTGTGGCTGTTCTTCGCCCTGTCGGCGCCGTTCATCCTGATCGTCGGCCTGACCCCCTTCAAGGTCGGCGTGCTGGCGAACGCGGTCACCAAGCCGACCACCTCGACGGTCGACATTATCGGCGGCCTGCTCATCGCCATGTGGAACTACATGGGCTGGGACAACGCCTCGACCATCGCCGCAGAAGTCGAGCGCCCACAGCGAACCTATCCGCGGGCCATGCTGGTCGCCGTCGGGATCGTATCCCTGACCTACATAATTCCCGTGGCCGCCATGTGGATGACGGGCCTGGCCCCCAGTGCATGGGAAACCGGTTCATGGGCGGAGATCGCCGGCTTAGTTGGCGGACCCGTCCTGCGGATCGCCCTGGTTGCCGGCGGAATGATCAGCGCTTTCGGCATGTTTAACGCGCTGGTGATGAGCTACTCCCGCCTGCCGCTCGCTATGGCGCAGGACGGCATGTTGCCCCGGATCTTCGGCAAGCTGCATTCAAGGACACGTGCCCCCTGGGTGGCGATCATCGTTCTGGCCATGGGCTGGGCCTGCTGCCTCGGCCTGGGCTTCGAACGCTTGGTCACGATCGACATCCTTCTATACGGGACGAGCCTGGCGCTTGAGTTCGTCGCCCTGATCTACCTGCGCTTCCGCGAACCGGAACTGCCAAGGCCGTTCCGGGTCCCGGGCGGGACGTTCGGAGCGATTGCGATCGGGATAACGCCCATGCTGATGTTGGGCTTCTCGATCGTCCGAAGCCAGCACGAGGAAGTGTTGGGGATGAGTTCCTTTGCGTTCGGGATGCTGCTTATCGGGGCTGGGATTGTAGCCTACACCCTCATGCATGTGGTAAAACCCGAGGGCTGGGCTCCCAGCGCGGAGAAGCCGCAAGCCGCGTAACTTTCGTTTTAAAAGTCAGGGGCGGGATGGCGAGAGCTGTCCCGCTTTTTCGTTTGTTGTACAGTTAAGCCTACCGGGCTAGACCATGACCAAGCGTAAATCCAAGGGTGCGTACATGATCTCGGCCGTAGCCGAGATGTACGGCATCCATCCCCAGACCCTGCGACTCTACGAGCGAGAAGGCCTGCTCAAGCCTTCCCGCACCGAAGGCAACACCCGCCTCTACACCGATGAAGACCTGCAGCGGCTGGAGTTCATCCTGACCCTGGCCCGCGACCTAGCGGTGAATATCAGCGGCATTGCCATCATCCTGCAAATGCGCGAGCGCATGGAAGAGATGCAGCGCCAGATCCAGGATTTCGTGAAGTACATGCAGGAAGAAGTCCTGAGCCGGGCAAGCGCAGCGTCCGCAGCAGATCCATCAAAGGGTGCGATTGTGCCCCTGCGTAAGCCCGTGGTGGTGCCACCAGCACCGGGATTCGCTCGGAAGAAGTAGCCCTCTCACCTTTCAAGCCCACAGGACAGATACCGCCATTCTTTCTGACTATCTACTGGGGACGCCCTCAGCAGGCGTATGATGTGAAGTTTTCGGCCCTCTCCGCCTTAAGCTGAAGGCTGACGACTGAGAGCTGACAGCTTTCTTCCATGCTTCCCTTCAAGCTCGTCTATAGCGACGACTACTACCTCCCCATCGGCACGCACGTCTTCCCCGCCGAAAAGTACCAGCGCATCCACAAGCGCTTGCTCGAGACAGGCGTTGCCGAGCCAACCGATTTCGCCTCGCCCCAGCCCGCATCCGACCAGGACGTACTGCTGGTGCATACCCCCCAGTACGTACAGAAGCTGAAGACCGGAACGCTCTCGGCGCGCGAAGAATTGGAGATGGAAATTCCCTACTCGCCGGAACTGGTGCGGGCCTTCTGGCTGGCGGCGGGCGGTTCCATGCTGGCCGCCGACTACGCCTTGAACGACCGCGTCGCCTTCAACGTCGGCGGCGGCTTCCACCACGCCTTCCCCGACCACGGCGAGGGGTTTTGCATGATTCACGACGTCGCCATCGCCATCCGGCGCATGCAGCGCGACGATAGAATCCGCACGGCCATGACCGTCGACTGCGACGTCCATCAGGGCAACGGCACCGCCGCGATTTTCGCCGGGGTGCGCGTGCCCAGCGATCCGCTACCTTCGGCCGGCGGACCAACGATCACGGCGGCCCGTCCAGCGAAAATCCATAATGCGCACGCGGGCGACGTCTTCACGATTTCCCTGCACCAGGAAAACAACTACCCCGCGTGGAAGCCGCCGTCCTCGATCGACGTCGACCTGCCCGACGAAATCGGCGACGACGACTACCTGGCTTGGCTCGACAACGCTCTCAGCTCCGGCCTGCGCCAGTTCGAGCCGGAACTGCTCTGCTACATCGCCGGCGCCGACCCTTACCGCGAAGACCAACTCGGCGGCCTGAACCTCACAATCGAAGGACTGCAGAAGCGCGACGAACTGGTTTTCCGTGTCGCCCGCGCCCGCGACATTCCCGTAATGGTCACCTACGCGGGCGGCTACGCCCAAAACATCGACGACACCGTCACCATCCACTGCAATACGGTGGTGGCCGCGAAAGAAATATTCTCAAAGAGCTCTGTGAAATGACTTCAACGTCGATTTAGTGATCAGCCTACGACTGGTGACCAACGACCAGCGACTGGGGTCTCCCCCGGCTGCTAAAATAGCGGTTTACCCCTATGTTCGAGAATCTCTCCGAAAAGCTCCAGCGCGCCTTCAAGACCCTGCGCGGGCAGGCCGTTCTCACCGAAGAGAACATCCAGGAAGCCATG
>Ga0307479_10004323_pt1 | contig 12995 bp, 11 predicted proteins | sample atmos_gasesECM4C_FD_203743 | JGI IMG/M metagenome (GOLD analysis project Ga0307479, IMG submission 203743) | Hardwood forest soil microbial communities from Morgan-Monroe State Forest, Indiana, United States - atmos_gasesECM4C_515 | ecosystem: Environmental > Terrestrial > Soil > Temperate...
TGGTCCCGCCTCCCGCGAACGACGCCGCGATCGCGTCGGCCCCTGGCCAGCAGATGGTGGTCTTTGCGGGCGGATGCTTTTGGGGGATGCAGGCCGTATTCCAGCATGTGAAGGGCGTGATCAGCGCAACCTCTGGATACTCGGGAGGCCAGGCGAAGACAGCAGAATATGAGCGCGTCAGCACGGGCATGACCGGGCACGCCGAGTCGGTGCAGGTGGTGTTCGATCCGTCGCAGGTGACGTACGGACAACTCCTGCACGTGTTCTTCTCGGTCGCACACGATCCCACGCAGAAGAACCGCCAGGGTCCCGACGAGGGCACGCAGTACCGGTCGGTGGTGTTCTACTCGAATGAGGAGCAACAGAAGATCACCGAGTCCTACATCGCACAGTTAGAGGCGGCGCACGTGTTCAAGCACAAGATCGTGACGGAAGTCGTGCCCTTGAAGGCGTTCTATCCGGCCGAGGCGTATCACCAGAACTATGCGACGCTGCACCCGGACAGCCCCTACATCCGCTACAACGATGCGCCCAAGGTGGAGCACTTGAAAGAAGAGTTCCCCATGTTGTACGCAAGCAAATAGAGTCGCCGAGCGGGGGCAGACGCCCGGGGGAATTAGAGGAACGCCCGCAAAGAATACAGCCGGCAGATCGGCTCTATCGCCGTGTGAGCAGCGGCAAGTTCGGACATCAGAGATTGGAGTGGATTATGTTTGAGCCAGAGCGGAATCAGGAAACAGAGGCCGGGAAAGTCGGACGGCGTGTGTTCTTGGTTGCCTCTGCGTCGGCGGTTGCGGGAGCAGCGCTCTGGTGGCTGCGCCAGCCGGTAGTGCCAGAGGCCTGGGCGCGCGGACCGGAGAGCGTGCCCGGGGAAGTGACCATCGTGGAGTTCTCCGATGACGGCAAGCGCCTGAAGAAAGTGCACGAACCGAAAGTGATCAAAACCGAAGCTGAGTGGCGCCAGCTGCTGCCTCCGCTGGCCTTCGAAGTTACGCGCCACGCCGACACCGAGCGGGCATTCACCGGGCAGTACTGGAACCTGCATGACAAAGGACTCTATCGCTGCCTCTGCTGCGACAACGCCCTGTTCAGGTCGGACACAAAGTTCGAGTCGGGAACCGGCTGGCCAAGTTTCTGGGCGCCCATCGCGGACGAAAACGTCAAAGAAGTACGGGACACATCGTTCGGCGAGGTGCGGACCGCAGTCAACTGCAAGCTATGCGACGCGCACCTGGGGCACGTGTTTAACGACGGCCCGCAGCCGACCAGGCTGCGTTACTGCATGAATTCGGCGTCGCTAAAGTTTGTGAAGGCCGGGAAATGAGTGGGCGACGAGCGCCACTGAAGCATCGACTATCTATAACACCTGGTATCTTTAAGGTAGCAACACTCCATCCATTAGATAGCTATCTTTTGATAAATATGCAGTACTGAAGATGTTCTCCACACTCTGCCGCTCCTCTCGGTCGAACGTCCCTAGATATGAAAAAGCGTATCGCGGCTCCTTGAGCTACAGTTTCCTGTAAATATACATCACAAATACTACTAAACTGTCAATGAAGACAAAGGTGTTGTATATGTTGTTTTGTTTGGGCAACCGATTGCTCTAAATAGCTGCGAGTTGTTGTAAAAGCTCACCCTGGTTTGGAAGGGGCTGGTCATGGGGCGTGACCGTGCTGTTCCTCCCACTGCCAACCTGCCTTCGCGTCTAGAAGGCCCAATCCAGTCTCAGACTTCGAAGTGAAAAAGAGTTATTTAGCTCACCCTGTGATTGTTTGAGAGGTGTCTCTGGCCGTGATCGGGCTGTCTACGGATGATACGTCTCCCCTCAACACCACCGAGAGATCGATCCTGTCGTTTCTTCGGTCTTGCGGCCAGTCGAATTTCAGAAGCAATTGGACCATTGAGGCAACCGTAGCCTCTTGGGGAGATTGATCTGCCTGGCCCCAGTTCGGAGGCTTGCGGGCAGTGTGGTTGGCAATGTTTGCGGTGCAAATCACTTTCGGAGAGGCGGTACTAACACCTATGAAAAGCGTACGCCTAGTTCGCTTTGTTGCGGTTCTGTCGCTGGGAATGCTGGTGGCCGCGATCTCGATCCCTGCTTTGTTTGGACAAGAAACCACGGCAGGAATCCAGGGATCGGTGAAAGACTCCACTGGCGCGGTCGTTGCGAAAGCCCCGGTCGAGATTTCCGGTCCCGCCCTCATCGGGATTAAGAAGGTGGACACCGATTCCGCCGGCAATTTCCGGTTCGCGAGCCTGCCGCCTGGCGACTATTCACTGACTGTCAACGCCCAGGGTTTTCGGACCTACAAACATAGCGGAATCTCGCTGGAGGCAGGCCGGCTGCCCACTCTCGATGTCGTGCTGTCGGTAGGTTCGACCTCCGAGACCGTCGAGGTCACCGGGGAAGCGCCTTTGGTGGACGTCACCCAGAGCAAAGTTGCGGTGACCATCACCCAAGATGAATTGGCGAACATCCCTAAGGGACGCTCATTCCAATCCGTCATTCCGTTTGCTCCCGGCGCACGGCAGGAACCGATGCAAAGCAGCCGCACGGACTCGGGCAGGCTGAACGGCTTCCAGATCGACGGCGCTTCCGACGCTGAGAACGTGTACATGAGCGAAGGCCTGAACACCACTGCCATCTATGGTGGCGGCGTCGGCGCCAATGTCCCCATGGAGTTCGTGCAGGAAGTGCAGGTAAAAAGCTCCAGCTTCGAGGCTGAATTCGGCGGCGCCACGGGCGGCGTGGTGAACGTGATTCAGAAGCGCGGCGGGCCCCAGTGGCACGGCAGCGTTTTTAGTTACTATCAAAGCAGTAAGTTGAACGCCAACAACATTTGCGCCAATCGAGCCATCCTCTCGACTCAGGCGGCGGCATGCTTCCTGCGCCTTCAGCCCGGCTTCAGTACGAACCTGGGCTCGGTAGGTGCCCGGTGGGCCGACCGGTTGGATGCTCCGGCGCAGCAGTTCGTCCAGAAGCAGGATAAATGGAGCATCGTCGAGCCCGGGTACGAAGTAGGTGGCGCTCTGCTCAGGAACCGTTTGTGGCTGTTCAGCAGCTACGTTCCTACGCTGTCGTCTGTGACCCGCTCCGTTAACTTCACAGGCACGAACCCCGGCCCCCGCGACATGAAGCAGACCCAGACGATTCATAACCTCATGAATCGGCTGGATTATCGCCTGACCGATTCGGTGCGCCTGTTCGCCGCGTGGCAGGGCGGCTACCAGCGTGTCGTGGGTAACGTGAACCTGCCCAACCCGGACTCCGCCCTGGGGCAGGTGAACACCAGCGCCGGGACCGATCCGACGACACTGCGGCCGGACACCGGGTACGTGAGCCCGACCACTCTGCTCAACTTCGGCGGCGACATTACGCTTGGCTCGAAGGCGGTGATTACCGCGCGCTACGGTTCTTTCTACACCAACTCAGAAGATCGCGGGAAGCTCACGGGCAACCGATATGTCTGGCAGGATGACACCACCTGCAATCCAGCCAGCCCGAACGCGTTTAATTGTGCTTTGGTCTCGACGTCTCAGCACACGGCGGGCTTTGCCAACATCGGCAACAACCAACAGCAGGCGTTTGACGTCTTCTCTCGTCGCCAATTCAGCACCGATTTTTCGTACTTCGTCGGGCACTTCGCGGGCACCCACAACTTCAAGGCGGGTTACTCCGTCATGCGCCAGGCCGAAGATGTGGTCAACACCTTCAACACTTCGAATATCCTGGTCTTCATGAGCGGCAGCGACGTCTATACCACGGCAAGTGGTCCGACATCGACGGTGTGTGCCTCCGTCATTTCGAAGTATGGTAAGTGTGCCGGCCCGGACGGCTATTACATCCTGCGCGACGGGGTGCTTACCAACGGGAATGTTTCCGCGCTCAACCACTCCATCTATTTTCAGGACGGTTGGACGATCAAGGGCCTCACTATCAATGCCGGAGTTCGCCTGGACAAGGAATTCCTGCCACCGTACCGGCCGGGCGCGGAGTCGATTTCCTTCGGCTTCGGTCAGAAGATCGCCCCGCGGATCGGCGGAGCGTACGACCTTCTCCACAACGGGAAGGTCAAGCTGTACGCTTCCTACGGCAAGTTCTACGACATCATGAAGTACTCCTTGCCGCGCGGTTCCTTCGGTGGTGATCGTTGGCATGACTGTGTCTACTCGCTCACCACAACCGACTTCACCCAGATTCTCCCCAACAACGTCGGCGGCAAATTCTGTCCCGATTCCGGTCCGGCCATCGGCAGCCTTCCGGGTGATTTCATCGAAAACCAGAACTGGCGCGCCAGCGCTCCGGGCAATCCGCTAGATCCGGTCGTTGATCCGCACATGAATCCCATGTCAACCCACGAGTACGTGGCGGGTGCGAATGTGGAAATCACGCACAGCTGGGCGTTCGAATCGCGTTACGCGCGCAAGAGGCTTGACTGGACGATCGAGGACATGTCCCTCGACGACGGACAGTACTACATCGGCAATCCGGGATCGGCCTACAGCCAGTTGCTGCACCGCGGTCTTCCGAGTGCAGGCTACTCGGTTGCGGTTTGTCCCACGTGCCCGAACCTTCCCAAGGCCATCCGTGACTACGACGGTCTGGAATTCCGTCTCGTCCGGCGCGCCAGTGCGAAGTGGTTCGGACAGGTGCAATACACCTACAGCCGGCTCTATGGCAATTATGCCGGCCTGAACAACACCTACTACCTGGATGGCAACGGAGGCCGCCACGAACCCAACAACGGCCGCGCCTTCGATTTGCCGCAGATGCTGTTTGACGGCCAGGGTCATGCCGTAGGTGGGCCATTGCCAACCGACCGCCCGAACGTATTCTCCGGAGTCGGCTTCTACCGCATAAAGTGGTTCGGTATGGAAACCATGATTGGCGCCAACCAATCATTCGCTCAGGGTGCGCCCCAGAGCACGTGCATCGGGACGGTGGATAGCACGTCGAGTTGCATGTTCATCGCGGGGCAGGGGAACTGGATCAACTTCAGCCAGGACCCGACCACCGGCGACATCGTGCAGGACAGCATCACGAAGGGCAAGCGAACCCCCTGGTTGACGCAGAGCGACCTTAGCGTCACGCATGAGCTCAAGGTCAGCAAATCCAACGAGGCTCTGCGCCTCGGCGTCACCCTCAATGTCTTCAACGTGTTCAATCAGCGCGCCCCAATCACGCTGTACAACGCCCCCCTCGCAGTGAACACGTATACGACGCCCACGGCAACGCCGCAAACAGGGTGTGTCACCAATCCAACAACGAATAAGTGCCTGATCGGCTGGGACTATCTGTCGTTGATGAACAACTTCGACTACATGGGGCTCATGAACAACAAGACCACGAAAGTCGTGATCGACAAGAACGGCAATCCCCAGACCGTGTATGGCGGTCCAAACACCAACGGCAGTCCGAATACTTTGGCTTCGCGATATGGTCACCCCGTGTACTATCAAGACGCGCGCGCCATGCGCCTCCAAATCAAATTCACCTTCTAAGTAGCAGGTAGAGTTCGATCCTTCCGGGGCCGGAGAAATCCGACCCCGCTTTTTTTGCTCAGCGAGTTAGACCGCGAGAAACGCGAATGGCGATTGCCGATCAGTCCCACTCAGCCTGCCACCCCTGCGAGTGTGCGTGAGAGCTGACTTGTTTTTCGGCGAGGAATGGGGCACAAGGGAGCATGTGCACGATTTCTGCCCTACAGTCCGGAGCAAGCGTACCTGTTGCCGCCCCGCGTGAAGGACGTGCTGGGGGGCCATCATCTGGCGCTCGCCCCGGGAAGGCAACCTGGGTGCCGGGTGTAGAATCGGGGGCAAAGGGAGTGCTTTATGCGATCTGACGCTCTTCCTCTGGCTGCCCTTCTTCTTGGCATTGGGCTGTTAGCCTACCCAGCCAATGCTCAAAGCGACGAATCCTCATGCTCCACCGACGCCAGACAAAACGATTCCAATACTCCCGGACGGATGAAAACACCGGGATCTCCGGCTCAGGAGACAGTTGCTCGGGACGCCGAGATTCCAGTGGAAAAGAGCAAGATCCGCTGGCACCTTGGAACCATTTCAGTAGGCGCTGGATACTCCTCGGGTCCGTACTATGGCCCTTACGGATACTATCCTTACGGCCCGTACGGACTTTACCCGGGCGATTGGGTTTACTCGTCGTGGTATCCGATGTGGGGCGGGTACCCTTACTATGCACCGGGCTCGTTTGCTTATAACAGCGGACGGGGCGAGGTGCGGTTGACGGCAGATCCGAAAGTGGCCGAGGTATACATCGACGGCGCCTACGCCGGGACTGCAGACCGGTTGAAGAGCATGTGGCTCGATCCTGGGGCCTACGACCTGACCGTATCCGCCAAGGATCGGGAGTCGTTCCACCAGAGAGTCTACGTGCTGAGCGGGAAGTCTTTGAAGATCACGGCGAAGCTCGGATCCGACGGAACGAAGGAGAAACTATGAGCGGCAGAACCTGGGGGACGGCTGTGGTGGTCTGCTGCGTGGCGTTGGCCGTGGCAGGCTCGAAAGGAACTGTGCCGCGCGCGACGGTTGAGCGCTACACGATCCGTACGCTGCGGGACGGCATCGGGGTAGGGGTAGTGCTCCTCTCGTCAGAACAGGTTCGCAAGACGTTCGTCTCAGACGTAGACCGGTGCTGCGTGGTAGCGGAGATCGCTTTGTATCCCGCAAAGGACAAGGCGCTGGAAGTGTCGCTGAACGATTTCGCCTTGCGAATGGGTGGTACGGAGACGGCCACGAAACCGGCGAGCGCGAAGTTAGTAGCAATGAGCCTGCAGCGAAAAGCCGGATCGGGCCGTGACATCACGGTCTCGCCGACGGTGGGCGTCGGCTATGAGAGCGCGGGATATGATCCGATCACGGGCGGACGAACTTCGGGCGGGGTGACCCGATCGGCCGGCGTCATGGTCGGAGTGGGGGGCAGGGGTCCCAAGGCCGGCTCTACCGACAAAGATCGTGCGGCGATGGAAATCGAACTCAGCGAAAAAGGACTGCCGGAAGGTTCGGCGACGGCCCCGGTTTCGGGCTACGTGTACTTTCCCATGGTTCCACGGAAGAAGGGTACTGCCCTGCAAATGGAATACGTATTGAACGGAAACAAAGTTGTTTTGAACCTGCCGCAGTAAACGACGGTGCCTGCCTCTCGGTTCATTCGGAGCAATCTTATGCTGCCTGCTCCCCTGATTCCACCGGCGGACACTCCGTTTTGCGGTACGTTTCGGTTGTGTCGGTGACATTCGTAACTTCCCGAGAGTGCTTTTGAATGGAATGCGGGGACCAAGGGTTGGTATCTTGTCCGCCATGTGTCCCTAGCCTAGGTGTGATTCGGACGGAAACAACCATGGTCAAGCCCGCCCTCTGCTTTCTCCTGTTCACGGCTTGTGCGCTGGCGCAAAGCGGAAGTACCGATGCCGTGGCGCAGGAAGCCAAGCTCGTGGTGCTCGAGCACCTGTGGAACGATGCGCAGATTCACCGGGATTCGCACGCGCTTGAGGCGCTCATCGCCGACCGCTTCGTTAATACTGAATACGATGGAGAGGTCAGTGAGCGCGACAAGTTCCTGGCGGACATCAAGGATCCGGAATTCAAGCCGAGCGCGATGAATATTCGCGATCTGAAGGTGAACGTATACCGGGATACAGCCGTGGTGACCGGGATCTATCACGCGAAGGGAACCTTCAGCGCTAAAGAGTACGAACACACGGGACGGTTTACGGATACTTGGATCTTCGAGAATGGGAAGTGGCTGTGCGTGGCCAGTCACTCAAGTCTGCTGAAGAAGTAGCTGTCAGCTCTCAGTTCTCAGTTGTCAGTACTCGTTCTTCCCACGTTTCAACCTTTCACTCCAGCACGCTGTCGTCGAGTTTCTTTCGGCCCCAGTCTCCGGCGGCCTGCACAAAGGCCAAGACGAGCGGGTGCGGTTTGCCCGGCTTTGAGCTCAGTTGCGGCTGGAACAGGGTCGCGATGAAGAAGCGATGGGTGGGGGACTCGATGGCGCGGACTTCGCCTTCGGGACCCCGGGCGGCGATAGGGAAACCGGCCTCGATCGAGCACCACTCGTAGTCGGGGTTTAATTCAAAGTTGCAGAAGAATTCTTCCTGGATCGTGTCCTGGCTGTAGAAAGTCTGGAGATAGGAGCCGGGGCGAATGCGGATTTCCGGGCCTATGCCGGAGAGTTGGGGGGCATCGCCCACACGGTTGGGAACGGCGCAGGCGACCGGGTAGATGATGACGTTTCTTGACCCAGAATTGTTTTCCGCGGTGTCAGCGTCCTTGATGCCCAACACGTTGCGGGCACACTCAATCACCGCGTACTGGAAGCCGCCACAGGTGCCCAGGAACGGCCAATCACGGCGACGGGCGAACTCGATGCCTTTGAGCATGCCGTCCATACTCTTGTAGGGGCTGCCGGGTGCGGCCCAGAGGCCGTCAAAACTTTCGAGCACTTTTTGCGCACCGGGTTCCACCAGCGACGGCGTGGGCAGCCACTGGGATTCGACGGTTATGTCGAGTTTGGCGGCGGCGTGCTGCAGCGCGTCGTTGGTGGCATGGTGGGAGCGGAATTCGGGCTCGAAATCGCCCAGGATTCCGATGCGAACGGTGTCGGCCACATCGTCATTCTAATCAATGGGGCGGAAGCGCAGGGAGGAATCGCGGCGGGTGGGTTAGAAGGAAGGTGACAGTGAGCTGTCAGCTTTCAGCAGAGCACAGCCGATGCGATGGATTCAGAAGTGAGAGCTGATCGCTGAAAGCTGAGAGCTTGTCTACAGCCATCCGAAGTGGGCTACGAGAATGTAAAGGCAGGCCAGGGTGAGGGCGGGGCCTCCCCAGATCATCAGTGCTGCTTTCCAGCCAAAAGATGGATCGGCAGAGTTAGGGCCGCTGACGGGAGTCCGCAGTGACGGATAGCCGGCGGTTTGGTTCAGGGTCTTGAAGGCATTCACGCTAAGGGGTTGTAGTGCGCCGGTAGAACTGCGGCTGTTCTTTGCTGGCAGATCGGCGACGCGAACCGTGCCTTCGGATTGGTCGCCGGTGGTTGACCAGGACACCGGGTTGGAGATGCCCGCTTTCAGAAGAGCGGCCGCGATTTTTCCCTGTTGCGTGTTAGGTGAACGGCTCGAGTCATTTGATTCCGGGCTGAGGCGGATGATTTCCCGGCTGGAAGTGCGGGCCAGCGTGTCGCTCCCCTCGGTGGTGAACGTGGTGGTGATCGTAGCGATCGCGGGCTGCGCATTTGGAACGCGGTTTGCGATCGGAGCTTTGCGGCGCAGCAGCCAGAATCCGCGGAAGAACAAATACAGACCAGCGAGGGCACCGACCGCTACAGGGATCATCAACGTACTGGCGCCCGGAGATGACAAATGGGGAATCACAGTTGCTTCCGTGCCCCTTGTCGCACTCGGGGCTGGAAATCAGGATAGAGGCGTACGGAGAAGGAGGTCAGCTTACGTCGGTAACGTTACTCACACGGACACCAGAACATGGTGGAAGGTCTTCGTTGTTGGCCGAATAGAGGAACAGGGCAGCACCTTACTGCACCGGTAGTTTGCCAGCAATTGCGCGCTCCAGAAAAGCCATGAAAGACGATGCGATCTCATACATCACTTTGGCTCGGCCATTAATCAGTATCTCGTCGTGGTCGAGTTGTACGATGGGAGCGTCCTCGCGATCCCTCCGTTGCATGGCGAAACAGATGGGATCGTACCATCCGCCACTGTGCTTCCCGAACTCTAACCGTTCCGGTGAAGCGTGGGGAAGAGCCCCTTGTCTCTGAATACGCTGGTCGAAAGTTCATCGAAGATGCTCTCACCTGTGTTGGAGAAGAACCTGACCGGACCCACTTCGAATGTGCAAAACCGATATCGTGAAACTAAAGAGCGAAAAATCTCTGGCAGGAGTTGTGGGAGGCGATGTACCAGGTCCTCGATCCAGGGATTCGAAGGTGCAGTACGAATCTGACAGTGGAACATCCCGTACTCTGCTTCGGACGTTCGCAGCTCTGCGGGGATCTCCTGAGGGAACTTTGGACCAGGCTGAGCCCGGTTTACAAAGCTAACGAATTCGTCCACCAGTGCGTCCACTGAATTCTTCTTGGCGCTCATAATAATTCGTGCACGCTGCCCTAAGTCCTATCTACTCAACAGCGAACGTTCCTGCAGGATTTCCTCCACCGTCGTGACCGCCGCGTCGAGCTCTTCGTCGGTGTTGTAGAAGTGCGGCGCGAAACGCACCCCCGCCTGCGGCCGCCAGTCGACGAGGATGTTGCGCTTCAACAGTTCACGGCAGACTTCTTCGGACGCGGGCATGTCGATGGACACGGTGCCGCCGCGCTTTTCGGGGTCGCGCGGAGTGTTCACCCGCCAGCCGCGCCGGTCGGCGAGGTCGATCAGACGGGCAGTTTGACGGTTGGATTTCTCGCGGATTTTCTCGACACCGATTTCGGTGATGATTCTGATCCCGGGCCGGGCTGCTTCGAGCGCGGGCACGTGGGGCGTCCCGTTCATGAAGCGGTAGGGAGGATCGGTGTAGCGCGTCGGTCCAACTTCGAAGTTGAACGGTTCCTGGTGTGCGATCCAACCCGTGAACTTTGGTCGCAGGTTTCGGCCCAGATCCGGGCGAACGTACAGGTAGGCGACGCCAGGACCTCCGCACATCCACTTCAACACGCCGCCGCATGCGAAGTCCGCGTTTAGCGCTTGAATATCAAACGGAATCGTGCCCAGCGAGTGGAACGTGTCGAGGACGACGTACGCACCCACCTGGTGCGCCTTGTCAATGATGGCCTGCGCGTCGTTGATGTAGGCGCTGCGGAAAATCACGTGCGAGATGGGGACCACCAGTGTGCGCTCGTCGATGGCGTCGAGCAGGCGCTCGGTGGGCACGCTGATGCCGTCGGTCTGTACCATGTGGATGTCAGCGCCGTAGGCTCGCTGGGCCTCCCAGAAATACATCACCGAGGGAAAGTTCAGGTCGCTGTAGACGACCTTGTTACGCTTGCCGGAGAAATCGAGACAGGACGCGACTACCGCCTGGCACGTGGTTACGTTTTGATGCGTCGAGACGCTTGCCTTGGGGGCGTTCATAAGCCCGCCGAGTTCGTCGCCGACCTGGGCTCCGAGCATCCACCAGCGTTCTTCCCAGGCACGCACGCCGCGCGTGGCCCAGGTGTCGGCGTAGCCCTTCATCGCGTCGTAAACCCCGCGGGGCATGGCGCCGAGCGAATTGCTGATCAGGTAGTTGGTGCGCTCGAGAATGGGGAACTCGGCGCGGTAGCGGAGCAGGGGGTCGGACATGGGGACATTGTAAGGGATGGGGAATGGAGATTTCAGATTGCGGCCGAGCTCGTGGGGATTGACGCGAGTGTGGCGTCCTTGCCATGGTGGAAAAAACCGCAGGTTCTTCGTCGCTACGCTCCTCGGAATGACAAGAAATTGAAGAGACAGCTGCTTCTTTCAGGAAACAGCGAATAAGAAGCTGTTAGTGTAATGATTCCATAACAAATGTCGCGATTTTTCGCCAACTATAATTCTTCCCGATGGAAAATCTGAGCAAACCCGACGATGTACCCTCAGACGTATTGGAAGGCGCCGTACTCCAAGGCAATGAGTACGCTTGGACTCCTGAATCGTTTCCAGTTGCCCTCGAACGAGCCGAAGCTCATGGTCTTGCATGTTTAGGCGGACAATTTCAGTTTAGCTTGAATGACGCTGCATGCCAGACGTACTGGCTGGCTGCTGATTCAAAGGAACGAATACCTGGAGAATCATGGGCCGATTACTGTCGTCGTTCATGCTCCGAAGTGAGAGAGAACTTTGAACGCCTAGTGTCGAAAACAGATTTCAGCAAGGAAGCGATGGGCTGGAATCTCCCGCCCACCGCCACTCGGAACGTCGTCTTTTGTCGCTTACTTCGTAACAGAGGCGGAACTAGCCGGACTCGAGAGTCGCAAACTGACGTAAACAATGATGAGATGGGAAGGTCGATCCCCGATCAGGGATGGCGTTAAGCTAGCGGTGATCAACGCACTCAACGTGGAATCCCATGAAAAAGGACATCGACCTTGAAGAAGCATAGCAAGTCTCCCCGGCAGAGTGAACCAGCCTTGAAGCGGACGAAGTCGCGAGGACCGGTGCAGCGATCGGTGAAGCAAGTAATGGCAGAGGTACTGGGAAAGCTGACGGGGAAAGCAGTGCTGGGTGCGCAGGCCATGTCGGGTAAGGCAAAAGGAGATCGAAAGGAAAAGACCATTGGCCCCAACCGAGATCGTCTGACGGTAGGAGTAGATCTGGGGGACCGCTGGAGTCAGCAGTGCATTTTGGGTCTGGCGGGAGAAACGCTGGCCGAAGGACAGTTGCGGACGAGGCGGGAAGATGTTGGGGAGTTCTTCCGGGGGTTAACGGCGGCGCGGGTAGTCCTGGAAGTAGGAACGCACTCGGCCTGGGTGCGGGAGGTGATCACAGAGTGTGAGCACGAGGTGCTAGTAGCCAACCCGCGGTTGATGGAAGGGTCGAAGCGACGCAAGCGGAAGAGCGATCGCATCGATGCCAACAAGTTGGCCCGCTTGGGGCGGGTGGATCCGCAGTCTTTGTACCCGATTCGGCAGCGCGGTCGAGAAGTGCGCCAGGATCTGGTGCTGTTGCGCGCCCGGGACGCCTTGGTGTCGGTGCGGACGGAGTTGATCAACACCACGCGAGGACTGGTGAAAAGTATGGGAACACGACTGCCGCAGTGTTCGAGTCTGAGCTTCGCAGAAAAGGTAAAGGATGCGATTCCGGTTGAGGTACGGGAAGCGCTGCTGCCCTTGGTTCAGTTGACAGAGACGGTGAATGATTGCATTGCGAGGTGTGACCAGAAGATTGAAGAGCTGGGCCAGAAGAAGTATGGACACACGACATTGCTGCGACAAGTGAAGGGGGTGGGCCCGATCACCTCTCTGGCCTACGTATTAACCCTGGAGGGATCCGCAACGATTC
>Ga0307479_10004324_pt1 | contig 12990 bp, 11 predicted proteins | sample atmos_gasesECM4C_FD_203743 | JGI IMG/M metagenome (GOLD analysis project Ga0307479, IMG submission 203743) | Hardwood forest soil microbial communities from Morgan-Monroe State Forest, Indiana, United States - atmos_gasesECM4C_515 | ecosystem: Environmental > Terrestrial > Soil > Temperate...
ACCTGAGCCGGTTCAGCGCCAGCTCGGTCGTCGACGTCCTCCGCTCCCATCCGGTGGCGGTCATCGGCGGCATGGTGTACGAGAACCCGTTCTACCTGCCGCCCGACGAGCTGCTGCGAGAGCTCGGCCAGCGCCGGGTCGGGCCTGCCTCCGGCCCGGCCACGCCTGCCGCGGTCTAGCGGCAGCGCGCCCGGGCCAGGAGAGAGCCGCATGCCCACGGCCGGCGGTCGATCCGCGGACAGCCAGGAGCTTCGGCGGTACCTGCGGGACATCGCCGCGCTCACCGCCCTTCCCGCCGTCTGGCTGGGCGCGGACCGTCGCCACATCGCGGAGAGCCTGGCCGACGTGCTGGTCAAGGTCCTCGCTCCTGTCGTCTTCATCACCGTGCGGCTCGAGGGCCGCGCGGCCGGCGAGACGATCGAGGCGGTGCGCACGGGCCAGGGCCAGGAGGTCGCCACGCCGCTCCGGGCGATCGGCGGCGCCCTCGATCCCTGGCTGGCGGGCGATCTCGCCGACGCCGCGGTGCTGTCGTTGCCCCATCCCTTCGCCGACGGCAAGGTGCAGGCTGCCGTCGCCCCGATCGGCTACGGGTGCGAGCTCGGAGCCCTGGTCGCGGCCTCCGACCTGCCAGGCTTCCCGACCGCGGAAGACCGGCTCCTGCTCGGCGTTGCCGCCAACCAGGCGGGCCTGGTGCTGCAGCGCCTGCAGGTGGAGGAGGCGCAATCGTCGCTGGCCGCCATCGTCGAGTCTTCGGAAGACGCGATCGTGAGCAAGACGCTCGCCGGGGTCATCACCTCGTGGAATGCCGGCGCCGAGCGCCTGTTCGGGTATACGCCGGCCGAGGCCGTGGGTCAGTCGATCACGCTCATCGTGCCGCCGGACCGCCGGCACGAGGAGGACATGATCCTCGAGCGGCTGCGCCGCGGAGAGCGCATCGATCACTACGAAACGGTGCGCATCGCCAAAGACCAGCGGCTCATCGACGTCTCCCTCACGGTGTCGCCGGTCCGCGACGGCGCGGGCCGCATCATCGGCGCCTCGAAGATCGCGCGCGACATCAGCGGGCGGAAAGCGGCGGCGGAGTCGCTGCGGCGGCTCGCGGCGGACGATGCCCGGCTGGCCAGCATCCTCAACACGACGCCGGATCTCGTGGGCATGGCCGGCCTGGACCAGAAGGTCATCTTCCTCAATCGCGCGGGGCGCGAGATGCTGGGGCTGGGCGACGGCGAGGATCTCGGCGCGGCCTCGCCCCTGGACTTCCATGCGCCGGAGTCGGCGCGGCGCATGGCCGAGGAGGCGCTGCCCGCGGCGCTGCGCGATGGCGTCTGGCGGGGCGAATCGACGCTGCGGTCGCGCCACGGCCAGGACATCCCGGTGCTGCAGGTCATCTTCACCCATCGCGGCACGGACGGCGAGGTGATCTTTGCCACCATCGCGCGCGACATCTCCGAGCGCAAGCAGGCCGAGGCGAGCCTGCTGCGCGCCAAGGAGGCGGCCGACCAGGCCAACCGCGCCAGGACCATGTTCCTGGCCAACATGAGCCACGAGCTGCGCACGCCCTTGAACTCCATCATCGGCTTCTCCGAGGTGCTGGCCCTGCGGCTGTTCGGCGAGCTCAACGCGCGGCAGGCGGACTACGTCGCCAACATCGCTGCCAGCGGCAGGCACCTCCTGCACCTCATCGACGACGTCCTCGACCTGGCGAAGATCGACGCCGGCAGGCATCAACTCGAGCTTGCCAAGGTGAAGGTCGGCGAGCTCCTGGCGCGGGTCGCCAGCTCGGTCGAGGGGACGGCCGGCCAGAAGAACCTGGACCTCGAGGTGGCCGTCGAGCCCGGCCTGCCGGTCGTCTATGCGGATCTCCGGCGCCTCCGCCAGATCCTGCTCAACCTGCTCGCCAACGCCATCAAGTTCACGCCGCAAGGCGGCAGCGTAACCCTCGCCGCGGCGCGCTCGCCGGCCGCGGGCGGCGACGCCGAGCCGCGAGTCCGCATCTCGGTCCAGGACACGGGGATCGGCATCGCCCGCCAGGACCAGGGGCGCCTCTTCCAACCCTTCGTGCAGCTCGAGGCCAATGGCGGGGAAGAGCACCAGGGCAGCGGCCTCGGCCTGGCCCTGGCGCGCCAGCTGGTCGAGCTGCACGGCGGCCGGATCTGGGTCGAGAGCGGCGGCGCCGGCCTGGGCAGCACCTTCATCTTCGAGCTGCCGGTGCGCACGGAGGGCGGGCGGCGGCGCGACCGGCGCTCGCCGGCGGCTCGGCCGGCCTGAAGGGCCGCGGCAGGGCCTCTCAGGCGCCTGCCGGCGGCACGCCCGCTCAACTCCCAGCCGCGAGGGCCGCGGGCAGGTGGACGAGCAAGACCGCCGCGCCGTGCTCCATGCCGCCGCCTCCGCCGCCGCCGAAGCGGGCGCCGCCACGTTCCAGCGCCTGGCGCAAGGCCCCCCTGGGCCAGGCGCCACCGCTCGCGCCGGCCCGGCGCCGCGGGCGGCGAGGCTTGCCCCCGGCCTCGTCCTCGGCGATGACCGAAACCAGCACGCAGGGCCTCGCCGGCCCCGGGGCGGCGGTGCCGGGCCGGCTGTCCGCGGGCTCGGCGTTGCACGCGCGGATCGTCAACGTCGCGAGCCGGCGATGGACGCGGCGCGCCTCGCGACAGGCCCCGAGCAGGAGCTGGTAGACGAGCACGGCATCGCCGGTGACCTGGCGGAGGTCGCCCGGGTAGCTGGTCAGCACGGTGGCCGGCGGCGGCACGATGACGCGGGCCAGGGTCCGCACCTCGGCGAGAAGGTGGCGGAGATCGAACGGCCCCGGCTGGCCGTCGACGGCGCGCGCCAGGAAGAGGACCTGGTGCGCGATGGCGAGGCCCTCCCTGGCCAGCTGGTCGAGCGCCGCCAGGGCGCGCTCGGCCGCCGGCGTTCGCGCGTGCGGCGCCAGCACGTCGGCGGTCAGCAGCACGGCGGCGAGGACGTTGTTGAGCTCGTGCGAGATGCCCGCGGCCAGCGCCGCGACGCACTCCACCCGCCCGGCGCGGAGCAGCCGGGAGAGGCGCCGCGCCGCCGCTTGCTCATCCACCGCTCGGCGGGCGCGCGCCGCGGCGCCTTGCCGGCCGCTCATCCGGCGGTCTTCCGGCCCGCACGCATGCTGGCCGTGACCTCGGCGACGAAGGTCTGGGCGTTGATCGGCTTGGTGATGAAGCCGTCGCAGCCATGGCCATAGGCCCTCTCGACGTCCGCGCGCATGGCATGGGCGGTGAGCACGACGATCGGGAGATCGCTGGTCTCGGGCGCGGCCTTGAGCAGGCGGGTGACCTCCAGGCCATCCATGTCCGGGAGCCTGACGTCCATCAGGACGAGGTCAGGCCGCTCGCCGCGGGCGGCGGCGAGCGCCGCTTTGCCGGTGGCCGCATGGAGCACCTCGAATCCCGCATGCTCGAGCAGGTCGCGCACCAGCATGAAGTTGAGCGGGTGGTCTTCGACCAGGAGAATCTTGCCGGCGGGCATGGGCAACCTCTCGGCCGCCGGCGGCGCCGCGCACGGCGGACGTGTCGTCGCGATCGATCCAGCTCGACCAGCCGAAAGCATGACACAGACGCGCGGCCCCGCGCGACCATCCGCCATCTCCATGCCGGAGGCAGTACCTCACGGCGCGCCTCGCTGAAGAGCTCCTCCGCGCCCGCCTCATGGTGGCTCCGGTTGGCGCGGAAAACTGGCCCCTGGTGACTGCATATGTGCTATCATCTGGGGCGTGATCGTGGTTGTCGATACCAATGTCTTCGTGGCTGCGCTGCTGGGTCCATCCGGCGCCAGTCGAAGCATCCTACGCGCCTGCCTCGACGGGCGCCTCCTCCCTCTGATGGGGGCGGCGCTCTTCGCTGAGTACGAGTCGTTGCTCGGTCGCGAAGCCCTCTTCCGAGGGTGTCGTCTCGACCGCAGCCAACGCGAAGCCCTCTTCAACGCCTTTCTGAGCGTCTGCCGCTGGACGGTCATTTACTTCAGCTGGCGTCCCAACCTCCGCGACGAGGCTGACAACCACCTGATCGAGCTCGCGGTAGCCGGAGGGGCGAGTGCAGTGGTGACGAAGAATGCGCGAGACCTCCGGTCCGCTGAGCTTTACTTTCCAGGTCTACGCATACTGCAGCCTGAAGAGATGCTGAAGGAGATGGCATCATGGGTACCCTGACCATTCGCTTGCCCGACGAGAAGCACCAGAAGCTGCGCCAACTTGCAACCCGGCGCAAGATCAGCATCAACAAGTTGATCGAGGAGCTCTCGACCATCGCGCTGACTGACTTCGACGCCGAAACGCGCTTTCGAGCCCGCGCCGCACTCGGATCGCCTCGAGAGGGACTCCGGCTCCTGGACCGCCTCGACCACGCGACTACGGCCGGTGAAGCGTCGAGTCCAGGAAGGCAAGGCCGGCGACGTTCATAGCGCGCAGGCGCGTGATGTGACAGCCGCGCCGCAAGTTCTGAGCCCCCTACTTGCGCATGGGCCGGCTTATGGAGGTGCGCGCTAGGGCGGCGGCGGCTCGGCGGCCGTGACCTGGTCGTAGGAGCGCAGCAGGGCGTCGGTGACGTAGGCGCTGAGGCCGGCGCCGAGCACCACGCTCCAGAGGTAGTGCTGGTCGGCGCGCAGGCGCTGCCAGCCGGTGATCGCCGGGATGCTGTAGATGGCCACCTTACCGAGGATCTTCGCCAGCCGCCGGCCGCGGCCGTCGCCGGGAGCGAAGCGGGTCAGGCGGTGGTCCAGCACGCGCGCCAGGGCGGCGGCGTTGGTCATGTGGATCGACACGCCGCTGCCGCCGCCGTGGAAGTAGCGGATGGCGCCGCCGGCCCGCGGCCGCGCCTCCGAGACGGCGAAGTTGACCGCGCCCGCCACGCCTTGCGCCAGCAGCAGGCTCTCCGCCAGCAACAGGCCGGTGCGCCGCACCTCGGTCCGGCCGGCGGCAAGGCCGCCGAGATAGAACGCGGCCGCCGCACCGTAGCCCACGCGGGTCAGCCCGAGGGTGCCGCCGATCTGCGTCCAGTGGCTGTGGCGGTAGAAGGCGGAGCGCAGCACGTCGCGCCGCAGCGCCTCCTTGTGGGCCTCCAGGATGGCCGACGCCCCGGCAAGGCCCCCCAGGTAGGCGGCGCGGCCGAAGGTGCGCGGCCACACCTCGCGCCGCACGAGCAGCGAGAAGCTGCGCCCGGCGGCGCGGGCGTCGCCGCCCAGCTCGCCGAGGAGGCTCGGCCGCCCGCCCGCGGCGCCGGCGGCGGCAGCGCCCGGATCATCGGCAGCGGCAGCACCCGCGTCGCCCGCGTCGGAGGCGGCGGCAGCTTCCGACTCGAGATCCGCCGGCGCCTCGCCGCTTGCGGCGGACTCCGCGGTCCGCGCGGACGCCTCTCCCGCCTCCTTCCCGTCGAGAAAGAAAAAAAGAGCTCCTGCCGCCGGCGGCAAGGACACGATACCGGCAGGGGCGTTCGCCTCCCACGCCGCCGCCGCCTGCGCGTCCGCGTCGTCCACCGCCGCCGCCTCTGCGGGAGCGCTCGACGCGACCCGCGATGAAGCCGCCGCCGGCGCCTCGCGGGCCGCCGCCGCTCCGGCGCCGAGGAGGGCCGCGACGAGACCCAGCGGCAGGGTCCGAGCGGCCAGGGCGGACAGGAATGAACGCCTACGCGCCGTCATGACGCTCTCGCGGGGCCTGCGCCGGCGCCGGTCCTCCGGCTCAGCCCGTGCCGGAGGCGCCGCCGGCAGGCTCCTCCGCATCCTGCTGGGGCCCAGGGGGTCCCGCCTTCTCCGGCGCGGCGGCCGCCGCCGGAACCGGGGCCGGGGGCACCGCCAGGGCCGGGGCCGCCGGGGGCACGGCCGGGGCCGGGGCCGCCGCCGGCGCCGCCTCCTCGCCCTGCTCCTCGCCCGACTCGCCGGCCGGCTCGCCGGCGAGTGCCTCCGGCGGCAGGTGGATGCGGGGCGACCAGGGGGCGATCCACAGGTCGCCGACCTGCCGGTAGCCCCGCGCGCGCAACAGCGGCAGCGCCTCGGCACCCACCCAGAGCTGCAGGAAGACGTCGGGCCGGCGCTCGGCGAGGAGGTACGGGTAGTCCCACTTCACGTGCCCGGGCACGAACTCATCGAAGGTGTCCTCGTCGAGCCGGTGGGCGGGTCTGCCGCGCGCGACGTGGCGGTCGTTGTAGCCGAGGATGTCGACCATGCGGAAGTCGCTGAAGTATGCCGGCGTCCCCGCCCAGGTCACCGCCACCGACGCGCCGGGATCGGCCAGCCGCCGCAGCGCCCGCACGCTGCGGATGATCTTCGCGTACTCGTCGGCGTGGGTCGGGCGGCTCAGCAGGGTGAACGTCTTCCAGTTCTCCTCGAGCTCCTCGCCCTGCCACAAGCCGTTGGCGGCGACGAGCGCCGCCGCCGTGACCGCCAGCAGCGCGTAGCGCAGCGGCAGCGGCTCGACCGCCGCCGCCCGCCTCGCGGTCCCCGGGCCAGCCTCCCGCCGCCGCTGGCGGCGCCGGCGCCGCCAGCGCCGCTTGATCGCCGCCAGCGCCTGGTTGGCGAGCGCGTTGAACAGCACGAAGACGAGAGGCATGACGAACGCCACGAAGCGGTTGGCGTTGACCTCGCCCTCCCAGGCGTCGCCGCCGACGTAGACGCTGTAGGCGCAGCAGAGCACGAAGACGATCGCCGGCAGGGCCAGGCGGCGGCCCCACTCCCGGTCGCGGCGCGGGTGGACCGCCGGCACCGCCTGCGGCGCCACGCCGAGTCCCACCACCAGCAGCAACGGCCAGTGCAGCTGCAGCGTGTCGAGCAGCACGCTGCCTCCCCGCAGCAGCCGCACCGCCAGCGGGATGGCGCCGAGCTTCAGGTAGTAGGTGTTGGGGAGCAGGTCGTGGAAGTAGACCCAGCGGAAGAGCGTGTAGCCGCCGACCGCCGCCACCAGCACCGCGGCGCCCGCGAGCCAGTGCCGTCGTGCGGCGGCGGCCAGCGGCCCCGCCCGGCGCAGGCCGCCGTGGACCACCACCCAGAGCTGGACCGCGATCACCAGCGGCGCCATGTCCATGCGCAGCAGCACCGCCAGCGGCGCCCGTGCACGATGTCGAGCGCGAGCAGCACGGAGGCCGTGGCGAGCACCGCCTGCAGCCCGGTCTCCATGCCGACCAGCGCCCAGTAGGCGAGCGGGTAGTAAAAGGCGGTCAGCACGCCCGCCGGCAGCCAGTGGCGCGCCCCCGGCCGGGTGAAGTGGCGCAGCACGAGCGACCGCACCAGCGCCACCTCGACGACCAGCAGCGCGAGCGAGATGGCCTGCACCACCAGGCTGCGGCGGTCGAGCGGCAGCGGCAGCAGGTTCACCGGCACCATCAGCGCCGTCCACAGCGGATGGGTGAAGCCCTCGACCGGCGCCCCCTGGCGGGCCCAGTTGAGGCCGTAGCCGGCCAGCAGGTTGCGGGCGTAGGTCATCGACGTCATGGCGTCGTCGAACAGGCAGAACACCCGCCTGCCGTCGAGCACGAACGACGTCCGGAAGATGAACCAGCTCCCCCACGCCGCCAGCGCCGCCGAGAGCGTCAGCCACGCCGCGCGCTCCCGCGCCCACGGCGCGCGCCGCCGCGGCCGGGCGCGCGGCCGCGCCGGCTTGCCCGCCGGCGCGGCGGGCGCCGCCGCCCCGGCCGCCACCCCGGCCTCCTCCACCTCCGCGATCATGGGCGCATCATAGACCTGCCCGGGTGCCGCCCTTCGCCGGCGCGCTCCACCGCCAGCCGCGCACCTCGGGCATGTCCTGGCCGTAGGTGGTGATGTAGCGCCGGTGATCGACGAGCTTGTCCTGCGCTTCCTGCTTCAGGTAGGCCCCCCTGGCGCCGAGCTGCGGCAGGCGGTCGATCACGTCCTGCACCAGGTGGTAGCGGTCGAGGTCGTTCAGCACCGTCATGTCGAACGGCGTGGTGATCGTCCCCTCCTCCTTGTAGCCGCGCACGTGCAGGTTGTCGTGATTGGTCCGCCTGTAGGTGAGCCGGTGGATCAGCCACGGGTAGCCGTGGTAGGCGAAGATGATCGGCCGGTCGCGGGTGAACAGCGCGTCGAAGTCGGCGTCGGGGAGGCCGTGCGGGTGCTCGCGCTCCGGCTGCAGCTTCATCAGGTTGACGACGTTCACCACCCGCACCTTGAGCTCCGGCAGCCCCTGCCGCAGCATGGCGACGGCGGCCAGCGTCTCGAGCGTCGGCACGTCGCCGGCGCAGGCCATCACCACGTCCGGCTGAGCGCCCTGGTCGCTGCTCGCCCACGCCCAGATGCCGGCGCCCATGGCGCAGTGCCGCACCGCCTCGTCCATCGCCAGCCACTGCGGCGCCGGGTGCTTGCCCGCCACCACCACGTTGACGTAGTGGCGGCTGCGCAGGCAGTGATCGATGACCGACAGCAGGCAGTTGGCGTCCGGCGGCAGGTAGACCCGCACCACCTCGGCCTTCTTGTTGATCACGTGGTCGATGAAGCCGGGGTCCTGGTGGGTGAAGCCGTTGTGGTCCTGGCGCCAGACGTGCGACGCGAGCAGGTAGTTGAGCGAGGCGATCGGCCGCCGCCAGGCCAGCCGCCGCGTCACCTTCAACCACTTCGCGTGCTGGTTGAACATCGAGTCGACAATGTGGATGAACGCCTCGTAGCTGTTGAACAGCCCGTGACGGCCGGTCAGCAGGTACCCCTCGAGCCAGCCCTGGCACTGGTGCTCGGAGAGCACCTCCATCACCCGGCCGGCGCGCGCCAGGTGCTCGTCGCCCGGCTCGATCGGCGCCTCCCACTGGCGCTCGGTGGCCTCGAACACCGCGCCCAGGCGGTTGGACACCGTCTCGTCCGGCCCGAAGATGCGGAAGTTGCGCCCCTCCTGGTTCCACCTCACCACGTCGCGCAGGAAGCGCCCCAGCACCTCGGTGTCGGCGGCGTCGGCGGCGCCCGGCTCCGGCACCGCCACGGCGTAGTCGCGGAAGTCGGGCAGGCGCAGGCCGCGCAGCAGCAGGCCGCCGTTGGCGTGCGGGTTCGCGCCCATGCGGCGCAGGCCGCGCGGCGCGAGCTCGGCCAGCTCGGGGCGCAGCCGCCCCGCCTCGTCGAACAGCTCCTCGGGGCGGTAGCCGCGCAGCCAGGCCTCGAGCTGCGCCAGGTGCTCGGGGTTGCCGGCGGGATCGTCGAGCGGCACCTGGTGGGCGCGGAAGGTCCCCTCGACCGGCTTGCCGTCGACGACCTTCGGCCCGGTCCAGCCCTTGGGCGTGGCCAGCACCAGCATCGGCCAGCGCGGCCGCGCCGTCGCCCCCTCCGCGCGCGCCGCGTGCTGGATGCGGCGGATCTCGGCCACCGTCTCGTCGAGGGCCGCCGCCATCCGCGCGTGCATCGCGGCGGGCTCGTCGCCCTCGACGAAGCGCGGCGTCCAGCCGCAGCCGCGCAGCAGCTCGCCGAGCTCCTCGCGGCTGATGCGCGCCAGCACCGCCGGGTTGGCGATCTTGTAGCCGTTCAGGTGCAGGATCGGCAGCACCGCGCCGTCCGTCGCCGGGTCGAGGAACTTGTTGCCATGCCAGGCCGTCGCCAGCGGCCCGGTCTCGGCCTCGCCGTCGCCGATGACGCAGGCGACGACCAGGTCCGGGTTGTCGAAGGCGGCGCCGAAGGCATGGCTCAAGGAGTAGCCCAGCTCGCCGCCCTCGTGGATCGAGCCCGGCGTCTCGGGCGCCGCATGGCTGGGGATGCCGCCGGGAAACGAGAACTGCCTGACCAGGCGCGCCAGGCCGGCCGCGTCCTGGCTGACGTCCGGGTAGACCTCGCTGTAGGTGCCCTCGAGATAGGTGTTGGCCACCACCGCCGGCCCGCCGTGCCCCGGCCCCGAGATGTAGATCATGTCGAGGTCGTACTGGCGGATGACGCGGTTCAGGTGGACGTAGATGAAGTTCTGGCCCGGCGTCGTGCCCCAGTGCCCGAGGAGGCGCGGCTTGATGTGCGCAGGGCGCAGCGGCTCGCGCAGCAGCGGGTTGTCGTAGAGGTAGATCTGGCCGACCGACAGGTAGTTCGCCGCGCGCCAGTACGCATCCATCCGCCGCAGCAGCTCCGGCGCCAGGCCGGCCTCGCCACTCGTCCCCGCCATGCGACCGCCCCTTCCCGAGCCCCGGGGCAGCGCCGACCGCGGCGGCCCCCGCGCCTAGGATAACGCTCCGGCGTGGCGGCCGTCCTCCCTGGCCTTTGCTCGGCGGGCCACGGTCAGCGGCGCCGGTGGCGCGGGGGCGCGGTGTCCGTCCGGCTGAGCGGGATCAGCTTCTGGGGCCGCGGGGCCCGGATGTGGCGGCTTTCCCGTCGCCGCCTCTCCGGCCGTCAGCTCGGGTGGGCCACCATGGACCTTGGCGTGGAGAAGGATGGTCTCCGACCAGGTGCTGAGTCGCGCTTCGCCGATCACCGAGTTGAGTGCCTCACGCAACTCGTCGCCGCTCTTGTACTGGACGTCCAGGATCGTCTCGTCGATCGCGAGGAGGATGTCGACAGGCACCGAGAGCTCGGCCAGCGTTCGGCGGCGCTCGCGAGTGATCTTGAAGCCGTGGGGCCTGGCCGGCGGCTCAGGCACCCGCAGAAACCACGGGTGGAACGGAACGCAGAAGAGAATCACGCCGAGGACGATCGCGGCGACGAGATACGGCGGTGCCGCTCCCGCCAGGTGCAGGGCCCAGGCCGCGGCGAACGCCAGCAGCGAGAAGACCTGCAGCAATTCGATCGCCGCCGAGCGTGGCGTGCGGCTTGGGCTCGGGGTGGCTTCATGGCGCTTGGGCATGGCATCCTCCATGGCTACTGCCGCGGCAAGGCGCAGATCTTCAGCAGGGCGGACCTGCTGCTTCGCAGCAAGGCCTCGGCATGCTCCGGCGCCCGCTTCCGGAGCTCCTCGCCCAATTTGGTCTCGAACACCGAGCGTGGGGCGGGTCCTTCGTCCCGCATCTTTTGGAGCACTTCGCGCATCGCGGCAATCGCTCTGGCATCCGTCGTATCTTCCAGAAAGGCGGCCATGAGGTCCGGAACGAGGGGGCCCACCTGGTAGACGGTGCCACGGAACGTGCGGGCGAAGAAGCCGCGCGGATCGCTCTGGGCGGTCTGCGCGAGGTTTCGCGCGGAGGCGGCGGCCTGCCGCTCTGCGCTCTCCTCGACGGTGCGGACGGCAGCGGCGATCTCTCCCTCATGCTGAGCCACGGTGGAAGTCAACGCATCGACCGCTGCGACGAGCGGCTCGACGGAGTCCACCTGGCGGCCGAGCTCGACCCGCAGGTCGGCGACGGCCTGTTGCAGCACCGCCACGCGCTGGCTCGTCTCTGACGCCGTGCGCTCCACTCCGTCGAGCCGTGACGTCGCGGAGCTAAACGCCTGAGCGATGGCCTGGTTCGCGCTGGGAGGCTTGTCGACGAGCTTGCGGATGCTCTCGCTGATCGCGCTGAGAGAGTCCGAGATCGGGTCGAGATGGACGACCGGAGGCAGGAATGGCGGCTCTTCCGCGCCGCGATTGACGGTGTTGACGTCACCTCCGCGATAATTCAGCGAACCGCCGGCCTGGATCGACCCGCTGGCCGCGACTGATTCGATCGCGGCGCGCTCGTAGACTCCTCGCCCCTGGCCTCCTGCCTGGGTCGCCGCGACGGCGCCGGCCAGGGTGCCGCCGCCGATGACGGCCGCCAGGAGGGGCACCGCAATGCCGCTCTTTCCCGAGGTCGGAACGCGCTCGAGGATCTCGGCGATGCGCTTCGTCCAGTACCCTTTGCCGCTGCTGATGGGGAGCGCGGTGACGACGACGACGAAGAGGATCGACGAGGCCACGACACCCAGGAGGAGGGCGGCGTACCAGAGCATCTCGTAGACCACATGCGTCCCACTGTCCTCGGCGGCGGCACGCTGGACCTTGTTGCTGCACCAAGCGGCTAGTCTTTCCCACGTGGACCCGTTCGCGTTCGGCTCGTAGGCGTCGAGCTCTCTCGGCGTCAACGGCATGCTCATCAGCCGGGCCCCGACATGTTGCCGTGCCGCCCTGGCCGTTACGCGGGCAACCGCCGCCTCTCGCGCGATGAAGTCGGCGAAGCTGATGAACTCCTCCGACCTGGCGGGTGGTTTCTTGCCGACATCCGCCAGCTTCCTGCTGGTCACCTCGACAGTGGCGCGGAACGAGGCCCACACACAGGCTTCGGCCTGCTCCTGCATGGCAAGGATCAGCTGCTCGCGGGATGCGAAGGAGCGGACGGTGGCAGCCGGGGCGAGGACGCCGGGACAGGATGAAGCCCCGATAGCGGTCTTGACGGTCGGCAGGGCGGAGGCGCTCTTGACGGCAGCCGAGTTGGGGACGCTTTTCATCCCCGCCGTCATCTCCGCCGAGTCCGTGGCGGCCTGGACGACGGCGGCCTGGACGACGGCTGTCACATCGGGATTGACCTCCCATCGAGTCTCGCGGAATTTCTCTTCGAACACCTTCTGATCGCCGAGCCACTGCAGCGCACCGAATCCGAGGCAGGCAATCAGCGCGAGGGCGGCCTTGCTCGCATAGCTCATGGCGACTGCTTTCCGCGCTCGCCGGCGCAGCTTCTCCTCTGGTGTCATCACCGTCCCTCCGGCGGACCGAACGGCCTGCGTGGTCCTGCTGGCTTCTTAGACGGACGGGCGCGCGATTTTCACCGAGCTCCTGGCGAGACCGGCTCCAGCCGGGGTGCGGCCTGGAGCCGGCCAGGCCGGCGTGGCAGCGGGCCGGGGCTATGGCCTCAGGTAGCGACGATGCAGCTCTGCGACCGTCATCGGGCCCTGGCGCACGAGGGTGGCGGTGGGCTCGCCGGCGGCGTCGTGCGCGTAGGTGATGTAGACGGTGTTGCCGGCGCGCAGGTCGGCGAGGCGCAGCGGCTTGCCCTGCTCGTCGCGGTAGGCGGTGCGCTCGGTGACGCGCATCGCGAGCGTCACCTCGGTCGGGCGCTTGAGCACGATGCGGGCGCGCGCGGCGTCGATCGACGAGACGATGAAGAACTCGTCGGGCGT
>Ga0307479_10004325_pt1 | contig 12989 bp, 10 predicted proteins | sample atmos_gasesECM4C_FD_203743 | JGI IMG/M metagenome (GOLD analysis project Ga0307479, IMG submission 203743) | Hardwood forest soil microbial communities from Morgan-Monroe State Forest, Indiana, United States - atmos_gasesECM4C_515 | ecosystem: Environmental > Terrestrial > Soil > Temperate...
TCGCACAGCTCGGTGATGCCGGTGGCGTGATACCCCTGCCGGGCGAACAGGCGGGCCGACGTGTCGACGATCGGCTGGCGACGCGCCTCCCACTTCGGGCTCCGCGGCATCGTCCCGGACGTTACCGTTTGTAGGTTGACTGGTCGGTACAACATCAACTGGTTCGGGGTCCTCGCCCACCACGCCACCCGGACGCCTGACAAGGCGATCACCGTCTTCGAGGGCGAGGCCACTACGTACGCGGGGATGGCCGAGCGAGCCGCGGCGTTGGCGGGCGGGCTGTCCGGAGGCGGCGTCGGTCCAGGAGACGTGGTCGGCCTGCTCTCGTACAACTGCCCTGAGTTCCTGGAGACGGTGTTCGCCGCCAACTACCTCGGCGCCGTCGCCATGCCGATCAACTGGCGGCTGGCCGCGCCGGAGGTGCGGTACATCCTCGAGCACGCCGAGGCCCGCGCCCTCGTGTGCGACGACTCGCTGGTCGACGTGGCCGACGAAGCGACGAAGGACTTCGGATCCAGCCTCCTTCGGGCGAGCGTCTCGCAGTTCGCCGAGCTGCGGACGACGCCGCCCGACCGAGCGGACGTGGACGCCGACGACGTCCACCGGCTGATGTACACGTCGGGCACGACGGGCCGGCCCAAGGGCGTGATGCTCACCCACGCCAACCTGGCGTGGAAGAACCTGGCCCACCTCGTCGAGTTCGGATTCACCGGCGCCGACGTGGGGCTCGCCTGCGGGCCGCTCTACCACGTCGGCGCCCTCGACCTCACGACGACGACGCTGATCGCCGCCGGCGCCACGATCATCATCCACCGCGTGTTCGACGCAGCCCAGGTCGTCGACGAGCTCGAGCGATCGCGCGTGACGACGGTGTGGCTGGCGCCCGCCATGATCAACGCCATCATGGCGTTGCCGGACATCGAGCAGCGGGAGCTGTCGTCGGTGCGGGTGATCATCAACGGCGGCGAGAAGATGCCGATCCCGCTCATCGAGCGACTCCAGCGAACCTTCCCGTCGGCGTGGTTCGCCGACGCTTACGGCCTCACCGAGACGGTCTCGGGCGACACCTTCCTCGACCGCGAGAGCATTGTCACCAAGCTCGGGAGCGTCGGTCGCCCTTGCCTCTACCTCGAGCTCGACATCTGGGACGCCGACGGCCGGTCTCTGGCTCCAGACGAGCGCGGCGAGATCGTCATGCGCGGCCCCAAGGTGTTCAAGGGCTACTGGCGGGACCCCGACGCCACCGCCAAAGCGTTCGCCGGTGGCTGGTTCCACACCGGAGACATCGGCGTCCGCGATGAGGACGGCTATCTCTACATCGTCGACCGGCTCAAGGACATGATCGTCTCGGGCGGCGAGAACATCGCCGGCTCCGAGGTCGAACGCGTGCTGTACGAACACGACTCCGTGCTGGAAGCAGCGGTGGTCGCGAAACCCGACGAGCGATGGGGTGAAGTCCCGGCGGCGTTCGTCGTCCTGCGCCCGGGCACGACGGTGACGGCCGAAGCGCTGTTCGAGCACTGCGGTGCGCAGCTGGCGCGCTTCAAGGTCCCCAAGGACATCACGTTCCTCGACGCCCTGCCTCGCAACCCGTCCGGCAAGGTGCTCAAGCGCGAGCTCCGCGGTTGAGGGCGAGCGGGTGGCTCGCATCCTGCTCACGACTGAGCTTCCGCCGGCGGCGACCGACCAGCTGAGCGGCCACGAGTTGGTCGCTGCCGGTACGGACGTCCGGGGGATCGTCTGCCAGCTCACCGACCGCTTCGATGCGGACACCCTCGCCCGCTATCCCGAGCTCCGCGTGCTGGCCACCGTGTCGGTCGGTTTCGACCACATCGACATCGGCGCTGCGACCGCCCGCGGCGTGGCCGTCTGCAACACCCCGGGCGTGCTCGACGAGACGACCGCCGACCTCGCCTTCGGGCTCATCATCGCCGCCTCGAGGCTGTTCGCGACGCGCGAGGCCGACCTGCGCACCGGGCGTTGGACCGGGTTCGGGCTGCTCGACGGTCTCGGCCGAGACGTCCAGGGCGCGACGCTCGGCGTCGTCGGCTACGGGCGCATCGGTCGGGCCGTCGCCCGCCGGGCGGCGGGCTTCGACATGGTCGTGCTCCATAACGCCCGCCGCCCCACGGGGGAGCGGGGCTTCGTCGCCGACCTGGACGAGCTGCTCGCGGAGGCCGACGTCGTGTCCCTCCACGTGCCGCTGACAACGGAAACGAGGCACCTCATCGACCGTCGCCGGCTGGCGGTGATGAAGCCCACCGCGGTTCTCGTCAACACCGCCCGGGGCCCGGTGGTCGACGAAGAGGCGCTGGCGGAGGCGCTCGAGCAAGGGCGACTCTTCGCCGCCGGCCTCGACGTGTACGAGCACGAGCCGGCGGTCCACCCACGGCTGCTGGCCGCGCCCCGCACCGTGCTGCTGCCCCACGTGGGAAGCGCCACCGTTGACACTCGCACGGCGATGGCTCGCCTGGCGTGCGAGGGGGTACGCGCGGTGCTGGCCGGCGAGATCCCGCCGACCTGCCTCAATCCCGAGGTGCTCGCTTAGTCAGCGGCGGGCGCGCCTGCTCTTCGTCTCCTTCATCTGCAGGGCGTTGACGAAGAGCCGGGCAAGGGTGTCGGCTGCGTCGTCGACTTTGGCGTCGAGCTGGCCCTGGGCCAGCGCCATCTCCGCGAACCTCTCCACCATGGACCCCAGCGCGGCCGCCGCGATCTTCGGGTCGAGCGTCGGGTCGGCGATGCCTCGCCGCTGCATCCCGCGGATGGACGCCTCCATCTGTTCGCGGTGGAGCTTGTTCCGGGATGACCGGACGGCCGCCACGTGGTCGTCGTACCGCGCCACCTGCTCGATGACGCCCATGATGCGAGCCTCGTCGCGGTACCGCTCCAAGTGTTGTCGGAGAGCGGTCTGCAGACGCTCCCTCGGGTCCGCACTCGAGCCCGGGGCGAAGATCACGCTCTCCATGGGTTCGGCCAATTGGTCGTCGAGCATCTCGGCGATCTCGCGGAAGACTTGCTCCTTGGAATCGAAGTAGTGGTAAAAGGCGCCGTGCGACAGCCCGGCCCGCTCGGCGATGTCGGAGATGCGGGCCTCGAGGAACCCGTTCTCCTCGAAGATCTCCTTGGCCGCATCGAGCAGGCGCGCCCTGGTCTGTACGCCCTTCCTGGACCGAGGGCCGCCTTGCCCGTCGCCTTCGCCGGTGGCGGCTACCGCCGTCGATTCCCTTCTCATGTCGATCGTCCAGTGAACACCGGCAGTGTCTCCCACCCGCGGACGGTCGACGTGGGTGCCAGTCTGGCGTTGTCGTAGTCGACGTCCCACTCCGGAAATCGCTTCAGGACCTCGTCGAGGGCGATGCGTCCTTCGAGTCGGGCGAGAGCGGCGCCCAGGCAGAAGTGGACGCCGTAGCCGAACGTGAGGTGCTGGCCTACCTTGCGGTGGATGTCGAAGCGGTCGCCGTCGGGATAGCGGCGGTCGTCGCGGTTGGCGGCGCCGACGAGCAAGAGCATGGCGCTTCCCGCGGGAACGGTGAGGCCACCGAACGCCGCGTCACGCGCCACGTACCGCCCGACGTGAGGAGCGGGCGGCTCGAAGCGCAGCAGCTCCTCGATCGCGTTGGGGATCAGCGAAGGCTCCGCGACGAGCTGACGGCGCTGATCCGGGTGCTCGGCCAGCACCTTGCCCGCCCACCCGATGAGGCGGGTGGTCGTCTCGTTGCCCGCGCCGGCGACGACGAAGGTGTACGTCAGCACCTCCTCGCGTGTCAGGCGTCGGGTGACTCCGTTCTCATCCTCGAACTCGGCGTTGATCAGGTCGGTCATCAGGTCGTCGGACGGATGCTCGGCCCGCCACTCGATGTACTCCGCGAAGATGTCGCCGTCGGCGAAGTGGGCGGAGACCTCCATCGGCTCGCCGGGCTTGGTACGCAGGTTGGCGTCGACGCGGTCGCGAACCGTCTCCTGATCGGGCTCGGGGATGCCAAGGAGCATGCTGATCACGCGCATCGGCATCTGGGCGCCCAGGTCGGCGACGAAGTCGAACCCCCCGCTCCCGACGAGCGGGTCGAGGCTGCGGGCGCAGAAGTCGCGCATCTGCGGCTCGATCGCTGCGACGCGCTTCGGTGTGAACACACGCGAGAGAAGGCGCCGGTGGATCGTGTGGATCGGCGGGTCCTCGAAGATCAGCGTGCCCGGCGGCATCTCCATGTCCGCTTTGATCAGCTCGAGGATGCCGCCACGACTGGAGATGAACGTCTCGGCGTCGACCAATCCCCGCTCGACGTCGTCGTAGCGGCTCACGGCGTAGAAGTCGTGGCCGTCGTTGTAATAGAGCGGCATCTCGTCTCGGAGCCGGCGGAACACCGGGTAGGGGTCGGCGTTGATGGCGACGTCGTAGGGGTCGTAGTAGAGGTCGTTGACGCTGCTCACGGTCACGCGCTCCCTCCCTCGAGAAGAGCCAGGAGCTGGGACGGGCCCAGCGGCAGTCGGTTGACGGTCACGCCGAACGGTGCGAGCGCGTCGGCCACGGCGTTGACGACGGCCGGTGGCGCGCCGATGGCGCCGCCCTCGCCGACGCCCTTGTAGCCGCCCGGCCCCGGGCTCGGCGTCTCGACGTGGACGTACTCGATCTCGGGGATCTCGGGCGCGGTCGGCAGGAGGTAGTCCATGAACGTGGTCGTCACCGGGTTGCCGTCGTCGTCGTAGGCGAGCTCCTCGAACAGGACCCCGCCGATGCCCTGGACGACACCACCGGCGATCTGACCTTCGACGACCGCGGGGTTGATCATCGGCCCGCAGTCCTCGCCGACGACGTAGCGGAGCAGCGTGACCTGGCCGGTCATGACGTCGACCTCGCAAGTACAGACGTGGGTGGCGTTCACCCAGATCGAGCCCGTCCCAGCCGCGTAGCGAGCGGTGGCCTCGAGGCCGGGCGGCACGTCCGGCGGGAGTGTGGACGGTTCGAAGTACGCGACCGACGCCACCTCGGCGAAGGAGAGACCGGCCGTGGGTGTGCCGCGAACGCTGGCCCGGCTCCCGCCCAGCTCGATGTCCTCGATGGCCGCTTCGAGCTTCTGGGCCGCGATGGCGGCGATGCGCTCGCGCAAGATCGAGGCCGTTTGGCGGACGGCGCCGGCGGTCATCGACGCGCTCCGGCTGCCGGCCACCCCCGCGCCGAACCCGGTCACCGCGGTGTCGCCCTGGATGGTGCTGATGTCGTCGATGTCGGCGCCGAGCGCGTCGGCGGCCAGCTGTACCACCGTGGTCTCCAGGCTGTTCCCCGAGGAACCGCCGCCGATGTACACGTTGACTCGGCCCGACGGCTCGATGCGGATGGTCGCCGCCTCGGTGCCGTAGTAGCCGTGGCCGGGCGTGGTGGGCTCGACGTAGCTCGAGATACCGACGCCGAGGTAGCGGCCCTCCTGGCGCGCCCGGCCCTGCTCGGCCCGGAAGGCGTCGTAGTCGAGAGCGGCGAGCGTCGCCTCGAAGGTCTCGAGGGGCGTGACGCTGTCGTAGGTCATGCCGTTGGGATTCCGGTACGGCAGGTCGTCGGCGGCCAGCAGGTTTCGGCGTCGGAGCTCGGCGGCGTCGATGCCCATTCGGCGCGCCGAGATGTCGATCATCACCTCACGCGCGAGCGATTCGAACTGCCAGGGTCCTCGGTAGGCCGTCCGGCCGACGGTGTTCGTGTAGAAGGTCTTGGTCGCGAAGCCGGCCTGCGGCACCCGGTAAGGGCCGGGGAAGATGACGCCGACCGCGGCGGCCGTCATCACCGGCCACGGCGTTGGGTAGGCACCGCAGTCCTGCTGGAAGTCGATGCTGAACGCCTCGATGGCGCCGTCGACAGGGAACGCCATCGACACGGCGGCGTGCTCGTGGCGGGACGAGCCGGCCGCGAGGAGGTTCTCGCGCCGGTCCTCGACCCACTTCAACGGTGCCCCGATCAACGGCGCCGCCAGCATCAGACACATCTCGTCGCGCTGCACCATGACCTTCTGCCCGAACCCGCCGCCGGTATCGCGGGCGATGACTCTCACGCGGTGCTCCGGGATGCCGAGCAGCCTCGAGCAGAACAGGCGGATCTCGTGCGGGACTTGGGTGGCGGCGTAGATCGTGAGCTCGCCATCGGCCCCCGATGGGTCGACGACGAGCCCCCGTGCCTCCATCGGCACCGCGGTGTAGCGCTGCTGGGAGATCATCTCGCTGACGACGTGGGCCGCGGAGGAGAACGCCTCCTGCAACGCCGGCGCCGGCGGGAGGCTGAGCTCACCGACGAGGTTCGAGCCGTGCGCCTCGTGGACGAGGTCGCTCCCAGCTTCTGCGTGCCGGTAGTCGACGACGGGCGGCCGCGGCTCGTAGTCGATCTCGACCACGTCGGCTGCGTCCTCGGCGAGGTAGCGGTTGTCAGCGACGACGAGGGCGACAGGGTCACCGACGAAGCGCACCTCGTCTTCGGCGAGTGGCGGCCTGGGCGTCTCGGGACTCTGCGCTCCCATCGACGTGTGCCACTGCTCCTTGACTCCCGGATTCAGGTCGGCGGCCGTCAAGACGGCACGGACGCCGGGCAGGCCGAGGGCCGCCGAGGCGACGATGCTCCTGATGGCGGCCCGAGGAAACTGACTCCGGACGAAGCAGGCGTGCAGCATGCCGGGCAGGGAGATGTCATCGACGTAGGTACCCCGGCCGGTGAGCAGGCGAGCGTCCTCGATGCGCTTGACCCGCGCGCCGGCATAGCGCCCCGCGGTCTGGATCACCGGTTGATCTCGACGGTCAGTCGTGCCGGCCCGGTCTCGAAAAAGGCCGGCACGTTCTCGTAGACGAACCCTTCCGTCAGTCGGACTGTGCCCTTCGGGAACCGCTCGAGGAGGGCGGTGATCCCGATGCGGGCCACGGCCCGGGCCATCGGAGCGCCGGGGCAGAAGTGTGGCCCGTAGCCAAAGGTCAAGTGGTCGGAGCCGTTGTCACGGTCGACGTCGAAGTCGTCCGCATTGGAGAAGACCGCCTCGTCCCGGTTGGCGCACGCCGTCCCCATGACGACGCGCTGTCCGGCGTGGACCACCGCGCCGTCGACGTCGGTGTCCCGCGCGCAGCCGCGCGGGATGAACATGACCGGCGGCGCCAGGCGGAGGCTCTCGTCGACGGCGCGGGGGAGGGCGTCAGTGTCCGACCGGAGGCGGTCCTCCAGCCCGGGGACGGTGAGCACTGCATAAAGGAGGTTTCCGAGCAGTTGGCTGGTCGTGGTGAGCCCGCCCGTGATCAGGTTCCGCACCATCGCCCGCAGCTGGCGGGGCGTCAACCGCTCGCCGTCGACCTCGAGCTCGAGGAGTTTGGTGGTGACGTCGTCTCGCGGCTTGGTCCGCCGTTCACCGATGCGGTCGTCGATGTAGCCCGCGAAGTCGGGGAATCCGTCGGCGAAGCCCTCGACGCCGTCGCGGTTGCGATGCGTGGCGGGAAACCCGCTCTCGATCAGGTCCTTTGCCCACGCCATGGTCTTGGGCGCGTCATCCTCGGAAAAACCGAGGATGTGCACGGTCGACGCGTTGGGGAGTGGACCAGTGAAGGCGGGGACGAGGTCGGCTTGGCCCTCATCGGGCAGGGCGTCGAGCAGGGCCTTCGCCTTCGATTCCATGTAGGGCTCGGCCGCCTTCACCGACTTGGGCGTGAGAGCGGACACCATCACGCGGCGCACCAACGTGTGGTTCGGCGGGTCGAGTTCGCCGAGGGTGCGATCTTCGAGCGGAACGACCACGCCCGGCGCCTTGAAGCCTTGGGCGCTGGAGAAGCCGTCGGTGTCCCGCAGGAGGCGGCGGCACTCGCCGTGGCGGGTGACGTAGGCCATGCCGTCGCCGATGTCGACAACCGCCGACTGCTTGCGGAGATCGGCGAGCAGGGGCCACGAGTTGTGGGCCTGGTCGGCGTCGAACGGGTTGAACGTCTTCGCCACTACCGGCCCACTACACCCGGTCCAGCTCCAGCATCTTGATGGCGTTGCCCCGCAGCACCTTGTAGGTCATCTGGTCGTCGAGGTGGGCGGTGATCTTCTCGACGTACTGCTTCGAATACGGCCAGGTGGTGTCGGTGTGCGGGTAGTCGACCTCGAAGCAGATGTTGTCTCGGCCGACGGCGTCGAGGTTGTGCAGGCCGTGGTGGTCGGCGGTGAAGCAGCCGAAGATACGGCCGTGGTAGTAGGTCGACGGCGGCTCGGGGATGCGCTCCTTGGAGTGCTGCCAGCTGTCGTGCTGCTCCCAAACGGTGTCAGCCCGCTCCAGGGCGTACGGGATCCAGCCGATCTGGCCTTCTGAATAGGCCAGCTTCAACTTGGGGAACTCGATGAGCTTGGCCGAGAACAGCCAGTCGGCGAGGGACGCCATCGAGTTGTTGAAGGCCAGCGTGCCCCCCACGCCGCCCGGCGCGTCGGGCGACGCCGCCGGGTTCGTCGACGACGAGCCGATGTGCATGCAGATGGTGACACCCCAGTCGTTGCAGACCTGGAACAGCGGGTCCCAGTAGCCGCTGTGGATGGTCGGCAGCTTGAGATGGTGGGGCAGCTCGCTGAAGCAGATGGCGCGCACGCCGCGCTCGGCGTTGCGCTCGGTCTCCTTGGCGGCCAGTTCGACGTCCCAGAGCGGGATGAGGCAAAGGGGGATGTTGACGCCGCCCGACGGGCCGCACCACTCCTCGACCATCCAGTCGTTGTAGGCCTTGACGCAGGCCAGCCCCAGCTCCTTGTCCTCGCCCTCGTAGAACGTCTGGCCGCAGAAGCGGGGGAACGTCGGGAAGGGCAGCGAGCCGTCCATCCAATTCAGCTCGAAGTCCTTGATGCGTGCGTCCCGGTCGTAGCAGCCGGGGATCATCTCGTCGTAGGTGAGGGCCTCCATCACCATCTTCGAGCGGTCGAAGTCGGGGAGGTCGCCGCCGGCCCCGGGGGTGACTGCATCCTGGGGGATGGCGACGAACCGCTTGTGCACGTAGATGAGCCGGTCCTCGTAATACCAGGCGTCGCCCCAGAGGCCCTCGGGGTCCTCTTTCATCTCGTATTTGGCGCCGGCCAGGTGCTTGAAGTCGCCCCACCGCTTGCGCTCGACGCGTGGACCCTTCGCGCGGTACTTCTCGGGAAGCCACGCCTGCCAGACGTGCGACGGCTCGACGACATGGTCGTCGACGCTGATGATCTTCGGCAGCTCGTCCATTGCCGAGGCAGGCTACCGCCAAATTGACGCCGACGTCAGTTTTCTTTCCGCGCCCTCACGGTTTGGTCGGCGCGTCCGTGAAGTCCATGCGCAGGCGGGTCAACGTCATCGTCTTGATGCGCCAGCGGCCGTCGGCCTTCTCGTAGGTCTCGTGGTAGTGGCCGTAGCCGTGGAGCTCCGAGCCGTTGGGCCACCGCAGCATGTCCTCCATCGACCACACGCCCGTAGCCGTCGTGGCCGAGGTCAGTTCGATCTCGGGCATGTGGCCGTGGTGGACGGTGAGAACGTCCTCGAGGATCTCCTGGAGCCCGGCCATGAAGTCGTCCGCACCCCTGACGACCCGGCCACCCGCCTCGGTGGTGTCGATCAGCACGTCGTCCGCGAACACAGCCCGCATGCCGTTCCAGTCCTTCGCGTCCATCATGCGGAAGTACCGAGCCTTCAGCTGTTTGATGGCCTCGACGTCGTCCACGCCTGCGCTACTTCCTGGCAAGGTTCTCCGCGACCGCGGCCTGGATCAACGCCTTGAACGCCTTGGGATCGAGCTTCTCTCCCTCCCGGATGTCGATGGCCCGACGCGTGTTCCCCTCGAGGCTGGACGTGAACAGCTTCTTCGGGTCGTTCAAGGAGGCACCCCGGGCAAACGTCAGCTTGACCGCCTGCTTGTAGACCTCGCCCGTGCAGATGATCCCGGCGTGCGACCACACGGGCACTCCATTTGGGTTGCTCGCCTTGACCCACTTGGACTCCTCCACGATGTCCGGGTCGGCGTCGTGGATCAGGCGACGCACTTCCGCCAACGTCTCGCCGCGCCAGTCACCGAGAGACTTGATCTGCTTGTCGAGGCGACGAGAGGCCTCCTTCTCGCTTACGCCCTTCGCTTCGGCCATCGACGACCTCCTCGCACTCGTTCCTGACGTGGGGAACCTGTTCGGCGGTCGGATCCTCGCGTTCTCCGCGCGGTTTTGGTCGTGATCCTGACCGGTATGTCCGATTTCGACGACCAAAAGCGCGCGCCAAAACACGCCCGGCCCACACCGCGAGCCGCGCCCGTGACGACGACGACGCTCACGCGCCGGGCGTGAATTCGATGTGGAGGTTGGTTAGGCCGCGGAACAGGTAGGTCGGGAGGTACTCGTACCGGCGGTGGCCGGCTGGGCCGTGGGCGGGCTCGGAGATCTCGATCTCCGACGTGCGGTCGAGGAGGCGGTTGAGCGTCACCCGACCTTCAGCGCGAGCCAAGGGCGCGCCGGCGCACGTGTGGATGCCGAACCCGAAGCCGAGGTGCTTGCGGGCGTTGGGCCGGTCGATGTCGAACTCGTAGGGGTTCTCGAAGAAGCGGGGGTCCCGGTTGGCCGCGCCTGGAAGCAGCAACACGCTGGCTCCCGCGGGGATGTCGACGCCGGCCAGCGCATTGCGCTTCCGGGCCATCCGGAACTGGCCGCGCAGCGGGCTCTCGATTCGCAGCGTCTCCTCGATGAAGTTGGGAATGCGGGAGCGGTCCTCACGCACCAGCCGCTGGAGGTCGGGCCGCTCACCGAGCATCTGCAGGGCGAACGAGAGGAGGCGCACGGTCGTCTCCTGCCCGGCGGCGAAGAGATTGGCGGCGATGAGTGCCACGTCCTTCACGTCGGGCGTCGACCCGTCGGGGAACTTCGCCACCGCGAGCCCCGTCAGGATGTCGTCACTCGGGTTCTTGCGACGGTCCTCGACGTACTCAGCGAACTGGTCGTAGAGGAACTCGAGGGGATTGTGGGCCGTCGGGCCCCCGATCAGGTTTCCGAGACGAGCTTTGAACTTGCTGTGGTCCGATTCAGGCACGCCCTCGAGGTCGGCGATGACGAGCAGGGTGAAGGGGCTGGCGTACTCGCTGATGAACTCGCACTCGCCCTTGTCGAGGAACTCGTCCAACTGACGGTCGCAGAGGCGCCACATGAACTCCTCGTTCTCACTGAGACGCTTGGGCGTGATCAACCGCATCAGCAGGCCCCGCTGGGCGGTGTGCATGGGCGGGTCGAATGAAGGGAGCTGGTCGCTGAACGGCAGCTCGTGGCGGTGCTCGTCGATGACCTGGCTCACGTCGTCGCCCTCGAACGGAACCGAGAACTTCACGAATGGGCCGGCGATGGTGTTGCAAGAGGAGTAGGTCGCGGCGTCGTTGTAGGCGGCCATGGCCTCCTCGTAGCCGGTGACCATGTAGACGCCGTAGTTCGGCTCCTGCCACACCGGATGCCGGGCGCGGAGCCAGTCGTAGTAGGCGTAGGGGTCGTCGTGGATGGAGCGGTCCTTGAAGAAGTTGACCGTCTCGAATTCGGCCACGCCGACCCTCCCTGTTAGACAAATTGTGACGTCGACGTCAAAATCTAAGCATATGCCCGTGAGGACGCCTCGAGTGGTGGTCGTCGGCGCCGGGTTCGGCGGGATTGCGGCGGGCGTGAACCTGATGCGGGCCGGCGTGGACACCTTCACGATTTACGAGTCGTCGCTGGGTGTCGGCGGCACGTGGTGGGACAACACCTATCCGGGCGCCGAGGTCGACGTGGGCTCGCACCTCTACTGCTTCTCGTTCAAGCCCCACCACTGGACCCGCACCCACGCCCGCCAACCCGAGCTGCAGAAGTACCTCGAGGAGACCGTCGACCAGTTCGCCCTCCGGCCCCACTTGCGGCTGGGGGTGGCCGTCGAGTCGGCTACGTGGGACGACGACCGCCACGTCTGGATGGTGCGCCTCGACGACGGGACGGTGGACGAATGCCACGTGGTCATCAGCGCGGTGGGGTTCCTGAACGTGCCCAGATATCCCGACTGGCCGGGCCTCGACACGTTTCAAGGTCCCAAGTTCCACACCGCCCGATGGGAGCACGAGCACGATCTGACCGGAAAGGTTGTGGCCGTGGTCGGTACCGGGTCGTCTGCCACCCAGGTCGTCCCCGCCATCCAGCCGCTGGTCGAGCACCTCTACCTCTACCAGCGACAACCCGGGTGGGTGCTGCCGAAGGGCGAGCGGGATTTCTCCGACGAAGAGCGAGCGGCGTTCACGAAGCGATGGCACAGCAGGCGAGAACGCTGGCGGCAGCGCTGGATCCTGGAGAAGAGCCTGTGGAACGGGCACCTCTGGCGCCCGGGCACCAAGACGAACAGCGAGCGCGAGGCGATCTGCCGGCGTTACATCGACCGGGTCTTCAAGAACCGCCCCGATCTGCGGGAGGCCGTCACCCCGACCTACCCGTATCCCGGGAAGCGCCCCGTCGTGGCGACGACCTTCTATCCGGCGCTCAAGAAGGAGAACGTGACGCTCGTCCCCAAGGCGGTGGCGTCGGTAACACCTTCCGGGATCGTCGACACCGACCGGTCGGAGCGCCGTGTCGACGTCATCGTGATGGCGACCGGCTTCCAGGCGGCGGACTACCTCGCCCGCCTGAAGGTCGTGGGACGCGGCGGCCGCACGCTGCAGGACCAGTGGGCCGACGAGCCGCGCGCCTACCTCGGCATCACCGTCCCGGGGTTCCCCAACTTCTTCATGCTCTACGGCCCAGGGACCAACGGCGGCGAGCTGGTGATGACCCTCGAGAGCCAGGCCGAATATGCGGTGCGTGGTGTCAAGCGCATGATCCGCGAGCGAGTGACTGCCATCGAGGTGAAGCCCTGCTTCGAGGCGGCATGGTGGCGCTGGCTCCAGTCCAGGATGGAGGGCACCTCCTGGACGATGACCGACAACTACTTCAAGGCGCCGACCGGGAAGGTCGTCACCCAGTTCCCGTACAGCAACCTGGGCTATCGGTACATGACCAAGGCCCTCGG
>Ga0307479_10004327_pt1 | contig 12986 bp, 10 predicted proteins | sample atmos_gasesECM4C_FD_203743 | JGI IMG/M metagenome (GOLD analysis project Ga0307479, IMG submission 203743) | Hardwood forest soil microbial communities from Morgan-Monroe State Forest, Indiana, United States - atmos_gasesECM4C_515 | ecosystem: Environmental > Terrestrial > Soil > Temperate...
CCAGCGGATCTCTGGTGCCGTGAACTTTTCGATCAGGACCATTGCGCCACCGCAGGGCGGACACAACCAGGAAACGGGTAACTTCGTCTCTCCGGTCTGGGGTGCTGGGAGTCGCTGACGGGAGATGGCCTCCAGCAACCGTTGGCAGAGTGGCAGTAGTTGGGTTCGCCGCCGATTCGCAAGGAATCCGAAGAAGCGGATGCGCACGAAGCCACGCGGCAGCACGTGCAGCAAGAACCGACGAAGGAACTCTTCGCCACCGACCGCCATTGTGCGTTGCCTACTTCCGCGAGCGTAGTCCTTCCACCGGAAGGTCAGGTGTTGCGGACCGAGCTTGTCGGGTCGTTGATGGAAATGGCTGGCAAATTCTTGGATGATCCGAAGGTAGGCTTTTACGGTACTCTTAGCGTAATTACGGCGCTGGAGTTCTTCCAGCATCATTCTGCGAAGATGAGTCACCGGGACCTCCTTGTGACCCACAACTTATCTCCACAGTCAGGCAATCACATCTCTGTTCACCTCACGCGCAGCGTCCGCCGCACCAGCGCTTCGTTCAAACGCCCTTGTATTGACTGGTCTAGCCACCTTCCGGGTGGTCGCTACTCGGAAACTGGCCCTATGAGGACAAGCGAAACCTTCCCTTCGACAACGCGTCATGGTTGAATGTGAGCCTTGAATGGCGTTGGCCTGAGGGAAAAGAGCATGGTAATCTGCGACCGCTTGCGAGCGTTGCGTATGCGTGCCCTGGCTGAGCTGCCACCTCCGAGACAGGCGGCTTCTGGAAATTGAGTCGGCCTCCAGCCAAGGAAAATCTTTCTGAGCTACGGTTGGCCAATTGGCCAATTGGCCAATTCAAACGCAATCCGAAATTCGTAAATGACGCCAAAGCAACGACTTAGTGATTTTTACCTGCGGCTGTTAACCGAAGGGTTGCTAGTTCGAATCTAGCCCGGGGAGCCAAATCTTTCGATCACTTGCAGACGCTTTCAGAACTCGGTTTACATTCCATACTCCCGTTTGACTTAGCCCCGCATAGACTCTTCCATCATGCTCCAGCTTTACACGCGAGTCACAGCGGCTCGCTGGAAAGCAACCTCGTCGAGCGACTCCCAGCCTTCGCGTGGGAGTCGTCCCGTCGAAATGCCATCCGTCTTATGAACGCGTGTATGTGCTATCCCGCCGCATCCGTTTCTACACTCCCACCACCTTGACATACCGCCGTTCGCGTTGTTTACTCCCCCGCGAGGAGACTCTTTCGCATGAAACCTAAAGTGCGCATCGCGGCCGTTCTTGTACCTATAACTCTGACATTCATTTCAAGCTCCGCGGTCTGGGCGCAAGATTCCTCTCACAAACTCACCGCTATGGACGAGTTCCAACTGCAGCTTCCCACCGACCCGCAAATTTCTCCCGACGGAAAGAAAATCGCCTACGTGCGCCGCTTCGCCGATCCCATGACCGACAAGCGTTATTCGAATCTTTGGATCATCAATACCGACGGCTCCGACCATCGCCCGATCACCACCGGCAACCGCAGCGACGTTTCTCCGCGCTGGTCGCCCGACGGCACGCGCCTGGCATACCTCTCCGACGCCGACGGCAAGCAGCAAATCTATGTCCGCTGGATGGACACCGGCCAGACCGCGCGCATCACCAATCTCGAGCAGGCTCCAGATGCCATCGCCTGGTCGCCCGACGGGAAGATGCTCTCCTTCTCCGCTCTCGTTCCGGGGAAAGCCCCGCACATCGCCGATCTCCCGGCCGCGCCTTCCGGCGCAAAATGGGCCGATCCTCCTACTGCCTACGACCGTTTGGTCTACCGTTTTAACGGCTCGGGTTATCTCAAACCCGGCTACATGCAAATCTTCGTGGTCGACAGCGAAGGCGGCGCCCCGCGCCAAGTCACCAACGGCAATTTCCCGAACGGCGGCAACGTATTCGGCCCCTCTCTCGCGTCCTGGACGCCCGATGGCAAGTATCTGATCGTTTCCGTCAATCGCCATCCCGAATCCGATCACGAATCCCTCGACACCGAAGTCTACGAGTTCAGCGTTGCCGACGGCTCTTTGCGCCCGCTCACGAATCGCAAGGGCCCGGACAATTCTCCTGCTGTCTCTCCCAACGGGAAATTCATCGCCTACACCGGCTTCGACGACCGCTACCAGGGCCATCAAACCACCAAGCTTTACCTCATGAATCGTGACGGCAGCAATTCACATTCCCTCTCTGACAAGCTCGACCGCGATATCCAGGACCCGCAATGGGCTCCCGACAACGGTGGCGTCTTCTTCCGTTACGACGATCAGGGCGACTCCAAGATCGGTTTCTATTCGACGGATGGCGCCTTCAAGAAAATTGCCGATCATCTTGCTTCCACCACCGGCGCCGGCGGCAGCGGCACCTTTTCCCTCTCCCGCACCGGCTTGATCGCCCTTACTTACGGCCGTCCGGACAATCCCGGCGATATCGCTATCTCCAACATGGGCGCGATGAAGGTGCTGACCTCCTTGAATCAGGAATTGCTCGCGCAAGAGAAACCCGGCCACGTCGAAGACCTCTCGTTCGAGTCATCGAAAGACAGCCGTAAGATCCAGGGCTGGATCGTCCATCCGCCGGATTTCGATCCTTCCAAAAAATATCCGCTCATAATCCAGATTCACGGCGGCCCATTTGCCGATTACGGAGACCGCTTCGATTTGGAAATGCAGGTGTACGCCGCAAAAGGCTACGTGGTGCTATACACCAATCCGCGCGGTAGCACCAGCTACGGCGAAGAATTTGCCAATCTCATCCATCACGCCTATCCGGGCGACGATTTTTACGACCTCAACAGCGGCGTCGACGCCGTCATCGCCAAAGGCTATATCGACACCAACAATCTCTTCGTCACCGGCGGCAGCGGCGGCGGCGTCCTCACCTGCTGGACCATCGAGCACACGGATCGTTTCCGCGCCGCCGCTGCGCTCTATCCGGTCATCAATTGGTACAGCTTCGCGCTCACCACCGACGTCCCCTTCATTACCAAATACTGGTTCCCGGGTCTTCCCTGGGACAGCACCGACAATTACATGCAGCGTTCGCTCACCAATCTCGTCTCCAAAGTTAAGGCCCCCACCTTAGTCATGACCGGCGAGGCCGACTACCGCACGCCCATCTCCGAAGCCGAGCAGTTCTACGCAGCGCTCAAACTCCTCAATGTGGATACCGTCCTCGTCCGCGTTCCCGAAGAACCCCACGGCATTGCCCGCCGCCCCAGCCACCACATCGCCAAAATGCTGTATATTGCTGGCTGGTTCGAACAACACAAATCAAAAATGTAGCCAGGCTCCCCGCATTTATGTTGCGTTTATGTTCGTCGCTATATAGGTGGCTGTACCCAGGCTCGAGTAAACGATAGAAATTCAAAGAGAGAAAAAACTATGCGCAAACGCTTCACGCTTCTCACCATCTTCGCTTCACTCGCCGTCGCGATCATCTTTTCTGCCGTAGCATTCTCGCGCGGCGCCGCACCGGCGCCCGGCGCGAGCGGATACCACGTCATCAAGACCATCCCCCTCGGCGGTGAAGGCGGCTGGGACTATGTGTACGTCGACAGTGACGCCCGCCGCGTCTATATCTCGCGCGGCACGCACGTCGTCGTGCTCGATGCGGACGCTTACGCCGTCGTCGGCGACATCCCAGGCACCCTGGGCGTTCACGGCATCGCCGTCGCCTCCGGCCTCGGCCGCGGCTTCACCAGCAACGGCCGTTCGAACGATGTAACCATCTTCGATCTCAAAACGCTGAACTCTCTCGGCACCGTCAAAACGGACGGCAACCCCGACGCCATCCTTTACGATTCCGTCACCAAGCGCGTCTTCACCTTCAACGGCCGCGGCAAAAACGCCACCGCCATCAACGCTGCGGACGGCACGGTTGTCGGCACGATCGATCTGCGTGGCAAGCCCGAGTTCGCCGTCGCTGACGGCAAAGACGCCATCTATGCCAATAACGAGGACACCTCCGAGCTCCATCATCTCGATGCGCAGTCCCTCAAGGAATTGCACCACTGGCCGCTCGCCCCTTGCAAATCGCCTTCCGGCCTCGCCATGGACCTCACCAATCGCCGCCTCTTTTCCGTCTGCGACGAAAAAGTGATGGCCGTGGTCAACGCGGATACCGGTAAGGTCGTCGCCACGCCAGCCATCTGTGACGGCCCCGATGCCGCAGCCTTCGATCCCTCCACGGGTTACGTCTTCGCCTCCTGCGGCGATGGCAACCTCACCGTCATCCACGAAGATTCCCCGGACAAGTACACCGTCATTGAGAATGTCCCCACGAAGAAGTCCGCCCGCACCATGGGCCTCGACCTCAAGACCCACAACATCTTTCTCCCCGCCGCCGACTTCGACGCGCCCGCCGCTGGCGAACGCCGCGGCAAAATGAAGCCCGGCTCCTTCGTCATCGTCGTTGTCGGAAAATAACCGAAAATCGCGCGTTCTGGCCTAGCCAGCACTTGCCAAATACAAAAGCGCCCCGGTGAAGAGGGTCACCGGGGCGCTTTCTGTTTTCGGGATTGAGGGAACTCTTAGCGCACCACTCCCACGTTGTGCGCTCCAGCAGCAAACGACATGCCCGCGCCCGCCGTCTGTGGCAGCCACCAAATCTTTCGCAGCCACCCATGCTGGCTCACCATCATTCGTTTGCCCAGATAATCCATCACCGCTGGGCTCACCTGCGTCGCCGCATAAATTGCATTCGAATGCGCAAACGGCCGTAGGAACGGATTCGATTCTTGGCCGTAGCCGCCTACCACCGCGCGCTTAGTGGACCACGCGTCAAACGCCGCGCCGCTGCTTCCCGCGATCGTCAATCCATACCAAATCTTTCTTTGCCGTGCCGTTTCGCGTGGCCGCGTAAACACTGGCTTCATCGGCTGAAAAGGTTGCGCCGCCGCGCTCGGAACGATCGGCTCCGCTTCGGCTTTCACTTTGGGTGCTGGCGCGGAAGGCAGGGAGGCGACCAGAGTAGGCTCTTTTGTCGCGCTATCGGACACCACTGCGGGAGACTCGTTAACCACTTTCGCAGTGTCGTCCATCTGCGGGATGGAGCAGATCAGCAGCAGCGTTGCAATTACCATTGGCCACCTCAGTTTTGCCAGTGGGTCTTGCAAGTCCGTCCCCACTCACAATACTGACACTCTACTGTCCAAAAGGTCAGGTGGCACTGGCCTATCGGTCACATTCTGTTTAGTACCTCACTCTAGCCCCTCCGTCTGTCCCTTTTCAAACGGCAGTACTAGTCCATAAATGTGAAATTGTTTTTACATTTCCCGCCCTGCGGTTCCCCCCATCGGGAGCCCGCAAACCGCGCATGACTCCGTCCCCGACTCTGCTATAATCCGCCTGTTGATCCCGGCCATCCCGGGCTCACACGAAACGATGCCCGGCAACGACTCTTCCGCCGCCAAGCGCGCTCGCACTCCGCAGCGCAGTCCCCAGCCTCCCCGCTTCATCGTTATTGAAGGCCCCTTGCGCGTCGGCAAAACCACTCTCGCCCGCATCCTCGCCGAACGCCTCCACGCCCGCCGCATCTACGATTGCGAGGACAATCCCTTTCTCGCCGACTTCTACAAAGCCAGGCCCGGCTCCGCCCTTCGCGCCCAGATGTACTTCCTCATCGAGCGCCAGAAGCGCCTCCGCGAAGCCCTCGCCGTCGAAGCTCCCGGCCCCGTCCTCTCCGATTTCCTCATGGAAAAAGATCGCATCTTCGCCAATCTCAATCTCGACGATGCCGAGCTCAAGCTCTACGAGCGCTATTACGAAGCCCTCACCGCCGGCATTCCCGCTCCCGATCTGGTCGTCTATCTCCAGGCCAAGCCCGAAGTCCTCCGCGCCCGCATCGCCAAAAAAGCCTCCCGCGACGAATCCCACATCGCCCCCGAATACATCGAGGAAGTCGCCCGCGCCTACGAACATTTCTTCTTCCGCTACGCCTCCTCCGACCTCCTCGTTATCAACACCTCGGACATCGACTTCGTCGAGCGCAGCGAAGACCTCCAGCTCCTACTCCACCGCCTCCAGGAACCCGTCAAAGGCACCCAATACTTCCTCCCCCTCGGCGCCTCCGAGTAAGGCGCCCGTCTCGAAACTGCGCGCTCCGCCCTGCCCAACCTATGCAAGAGCTGCGAATGAGCCGCCGACTAGGGCCAAAAAGGACTCGAAGTACACTCTCAGACGGTGAGATACTAGGCGGCGATGGGAGCGGAATGACATGGAGCGGAGAGCAGAAAGCGTGATCGTTCAAGATCCTGAAGTCCTGAGCGGAGAACCCGTATTCCGCGGCACACGTGTTCCCTTTCAGGCGCTGCTTGATTATCTGGAAGGTGGAGACACTCTGGACCAGTTTCTTGAGCAGTTCCCAGGCGTGAGCCGCGCCGACGCCATTGCGGCATTGGAAGAAGCGAAGGCGCTCGTCCTCGCACGCTTCTCGAAATGAAAATTCTCATTGACGAGTGCGTCCCGGCCGGATTGGGTGCGGTCCTTCGAGAACGAGGCTACGAATGCGATACGGTGCGCGAGGCAGGATTCGGCAGCAAGAAGAATGGAGAGCTCCTAAAGCTGGCTGAGGGCAACTGGAACGTATTCCTCACCATCGATAGAAACATAAAATATCAGCAAAACGTGTCGGGCCGGAAAATTGGAATCCTGATTCTTCGTGTGAAGTCGAACCGCCTGCCGGATGTTTTGCAGCATCTTGCCTCATGCATGGAAGCCCTGAAGACCGTTCGGTTTGGCGAGATTGTCGAAGTTGGTCAGACTTAGCCACCACCGGCTCAAACACTAATGACTCTGATTCTCTGTTGAGGTTGAGTGGCGGAAGGTATGATCGGTCTTTATGCCTGCTAATTCCTCTGCCGGCTCATCCCCGTCAATACGCGAAGCTCGCCGACAATCAACAGTTCGATGTTCACCGCCTGCTCGTTCCTCACCAGGTGAACGTCCCGCTCGCTCCGCTCGGGCCCCGTCCGGTATCCTTCCATGTGCAGGACCACGTCTTTTTCATGTTCCAGCCGCCCGGCGTTCTTCACCGTGACCAAAAGTTTCCTGGAATCGTAATGCACCGTCATCTGCTTCGACCGCGCCGCGCACCAAATCCTCAGGTCTCCCATCACCGTTTCCTTGCAGGTAAGCGTCTCTTCCTGCGTCACCGCGTTCCACTCCCGGCACTTCTCGAAAATCGAATCTTTAACCATCTTCCAGACAATGGGCGCCCGCGCTGTCGCCAGTGCCTGATTCTGCGTCGCTTCGTAAATCTGCTCTTCCTCCGTTAGCTTTGCCGCCAGGTACTCCTGCGCCGCCTGTTTGGTCGTCTCGTCCATGATAGGTCCCATCTCCCGGTTAACCATTTTACACGACATCGAATATCAACCCCCGGTGTTTTCGCAATGGGACGAGACCTGTTGTCTTGCCTCCCTATTTCTATCCCCCTTTTGGAGTGCGGCGGCTCAGCCGCCGCTTTTCCTCTCGCCCAAGTCCATATTGGCGGCGTTTGTCCGCGCGGGCCGCGCACGCTTATATGAAAGAGTCGTCGGTTTGCGTTCCCTGAGGGATATTGCCTACCCCTGGCCCCACGGAGGCGGCGCGAGGCGAATCTCCGTAGCTGGTTGCGAGCACGACCGCGAGGACGACGCCACGGCAGTCGCAAGCAGGCGCCTTGCAAGAATCAACCGCTCCATGCCGCGGGTGGACGCCGCGGCTCGGCAAGACTCCCAAGATATTCCGCTCTCCCGCCCCGGATCCCCCATCCCTGAACTTCACGCTTGAAACTTGTAACCTGTAAATGTTTCAACGTCTTACGGCTTCATTCGAATGATATCCAGAAAATAACTTGACAAACGTTCTATTTATGCTATCGTGGTTTGTGGACATCGCATTACAGCCTCGCCGGCCTCTTGTGCTTTTCCCTAGCCTAACCCCTCCCTCTCCCAATCATCCTCTAACTCCCATGCAATCATATCGTTTGAAAAACATAGGGGGGCTGCATCCCGTCGACGTTCGGACGTTCAGACTTGCGGACGTTTCGACGTGTTTCCGACCTATCCCCTGTCTTTTCAAATTCTCGCGCACTCTTTTGCACTCCCCCAAAGCTCAACTCTCTTGTTTTCAATCGTTTCCACACTCTTTGCAGAAAACCACCCGGGTGGGGGTAGGGGGGGCTTCTTGCCGAATCGAAGACCGCTAATGAGCCGACGCAGAACGCTGGCGCACGCCGAGGACATTGGGGACCGGCCAGGGGATCGAATTGGTGTCGTTTTCCTTGAAGGAGGTCTCGTAGCTGCCGAACATTTCCATCTCAAAGCTGCCGACGTGCACGTAAAGCTGTGCTTCTTCTCACTGGTCGTGAGACATGCCAGCCATGTCGTGCGCCGGAGCAGCTTTCTGCCGCAGCGCCGCCAGCTTCGTATCATCGGCGGCGGCGAAATAACCGACAGCAATGCCCATCGCCCCATCATGCAGAAGCTTTCCTGTCGGATTGTCGTAGGTCGCGGAAATCTTCAGCACATCGCCTTTCGCAAATTTGTAACCACCCTCCTGGACAAACAATTTCACGGGCACGGACTCAAGATGTCCTTCAGCGTCTGCCTTCGCGTCGAGCGTCGCTACGGTCTCCTTGCGCGAAACATCCTCCAGCACAATCTGCTTTCCGTAATCGTGCAAATGCCCGCCCACCCCGAGCAGAGCCCCGTCGTATTTCACCGTCACCGTCCCTGTCTTCTCGCTTTTCCCGGCTGGCAGGTCGTAACCCGAATTCCCGCACGACGCCACGTCCATCCACGCCGGATAAACGTTTTTTCGCGCCGCGGTGGCGCTTGCGTCTCCCTGAATTTCCTCGAAGGGAATCACGACTTCGAGATAGGCTTTGTCGTAAGACGTGGCCGTCGGGTTGTGCATCATCGTCTCGACTCGGATCTTGTCGCCCTTTTGCACGCGATAGCCGTAGCCGGGCATTTCGGCCCAGTCCGTCATTTCGCTGCCCGCGCCGAAAATATGTTCTTCCTTGTTGGGGCAGAGAAAATCCGGCCGATTCTCGTTCCAGAACGCCACGTGATGCAGCACCGTCCCCGCCACCGCGTTGCCGCTGGCATCCACGAGCTTCGGATGATACGCGAGCAGCCAGCCGTCAATCGGCACTTCCCAAATCAAATCCGGCGGCTGCGGCATTTTCATGTGGGAGGTGTGCGCTGGCAAACTCATCGGCCCAACGCGCAGCGTAACGGTATGCGCCGCCGCGTCCACTTTTGCGTCCAGCGTGACGCCCTTCGCCACCGCGTGATGCATGCCTTCCTGCATGAACCCGCCATGGTGGATGTGCTCCATGTCATGCAGCGGCGCCGCCGGTTTTTCCTGGGCTGAAGCGAGGACAGAAGCCAGCAAAATTGTTCCGCAAATTGTAAAGGTTCGTTTCATTGGAGTTCTCCGAGCCTGGGTCCCAGCGCACAGGCCGGAACTCTCATCATCATACTCCCTGCTGGAAAGCAGCGAAATGGATCGGAGCGCAATTCCGGCAGAACAAAGAGCGCGCTCGATGGTGAAAACAGCACAAGAGGAGAAACTGGACAAGCCGCAGTCGGCAAGGCGGAGAAGCCGGCGAATGAATTCTTCCGGATGAACTCCAGGAGGAAAGCAGATAGTATTCCCCTCGATGAAAACACGCAAACGCTTTGCGCTGCATTTATGGATTGTTCTTCTGCCTTGTCTATTTTTCGGCGCAGCAACCCATGCGCAGAAATCATCGCCGAACGAATTGCTCGTCCTCAACAACGTAACCGTGGTCGACGTTCGGACGGGTACGCTGCAGCCCGAGCAAACCGTAATCCTCGAGCGCAATCGCATTGCATCGGTGGGACCGAGCAAATCGGCGAAGTATCCGCGGAACGCGCCGAGCGTGAATTGCCGCGGGCTTTTCCTGATTCCTGGGCTGTGGGACATGCACGTGCATCTGGTTTTCGGCGACTGGTTTCCGGGCGCGCGGGATATTTCGCTGCCGCTCTTTGTCGCCAACGGCGTCACCGGCGTGCGGGACATGGGCAGCGAGCTGGACATCGTGCAGGGGTGGCGCAATGAAATTGAAGCGGGACAACTGATCGGGCCGCGCATCTGCACCCCCGGGCCCATGCTAGACGGACCGAAGCCGCGCTTTCCGAGCTCGGTGGCGATCGCCACGCCCGAAGATGCGCATCGCGCCGTCGCGGATCTCAAGCAGCGTGGCGCGGACTTCATCAAGCTACAATCGTTGATTCCGCGCGAGGCGGTTTTCGCCATTGCGGAAGAAGCCCGGAAGCAGGGGATCCCGTTCGAAGGGCACGTACCCGATGCGGTGCGCGCGGGCGAGATGTCAGAAGCAGGGATGAAAAGCTTCGAGCATCTCATTGGCATTTTTGAAGGAAGTTCGCCTGCCGAAGACGATTTCCTGAAGGGGAACAAAACAGAAGGGAGATTTCTTGCGACTTATGATGTAACGCGCGCCGCCGCGCTGGCTTCGATTCTTGCGAAGAATCAAACATGGCAATGTCCCACGCTGGTTTGGGAGCGCGGCGGCAATTTGATCGACGTGAGCGATTTCAGCAAAGACACGCGTGTGAAGTATGTGCCGGCATCGTGGAAAGACAAGACGTGGAAGCGATTCACCGAGGAAATCACGCAGGGTTACGGAACGGACGATCTCGCGACGCGCAAAAAATTCGTCGAGAAAGAACTCGAGGTGGTGGGGATGTTGCACAAGACCGGGGTGCCGTTCCTGGCGGGAACGGATACGCCCGCCGGTGTTCATATTTTCCCGGGCTACAGCCTCCACGAGGAATTGCAGCGCTTCGTGGCCGCGGGATTCACTCCTCTCGAAGCACTGCAAACCGCGACGATCAATCCCGCGCGGTTTTTCGGAATCGAAGATCAGGCCGGAACGGCCGAAAAAGGAAAGTTTGCGGACCTCGTCCTGCTGTCGGCCAACCCTCTCGACGACATTGCCAACACGCAGAAGATTGCCGCTGTCATCGCAAACGGCCGGTACTTCTACCGCGCCGAGCTCGATAAGATGCTGAGCCGCGTGGAAACCGCCGCGCATCACCAACGCTGAACGCCGCAACCTGCACCGTGAATGAAAACCGGCGCTTGGGCAAGTGTATTTTCGGAAGATCGCTGCTTTTTCCCGCGCGTGCCGGTAAACTTTTCTCCACATGGGAGCGTGCTTGAAATGAAACTGATTCGGATGGGTGAGGCAGGGCGGGAAAAGCCGGGTGTGCTGCTCGAGGATGGGACGCGGGTGGATGTTTCGGGATTTGGCGCGGACTATGACGAAGGGTTTTTCGCGGACGGGGGAATTTCCAAACTGCGGAATTGGGTGGCGGCGCACGGGGGTTCGGCGCCACGGGTGTCCTCGGGGGTGCGTTTGGGGCCGCCGATTTGCCGGCCGAGCAAAATTGTGTGCATTGGGTTGAATTTTCGAGACCACGCGGAAGAGAGCGGGATGGAGATTCCTGCGGAACCGGTGATTTTTTTCAAGGCGACATCGGCGCTGGCGGGACCGAATGATTTTCTGGTGATTCCGAAAAACGCGACGAAAGTGGATTGGGAAGTGGAACTGGCGATCGTGATGGAGAAGAGAGCGGGTTATGTCAGCAGGGAGGACGCATTGGAGTATGTCGCGGGTTTTGCGCTGCACAATGATTATTCGGAACGCAGCTTCCAGCTGGAACGGGGAGGGCAGTGGGTAAAAGGGAAGAGCGCGGATACGTTTGCGCCGCTGGGGCCGTTCCTGGCCACGAAAGAGGAAATCCGGGATTTCAATCAACTGGGAATGTGGTTGAGGGTGAATGGAGAGTTTCGGCAAAGAGGCTCCACAGCGAAAATGATTTTTGATGTGCGGGCGCTGGTGTCGTACGTCAGCGAGTTCATGACGCTTCTGCCGGGAGACGTGATCAGCACGGGAACGCCGCCGGGTGTTGGCTTGGGGATGAAGCCACCGCAGTATCTGAAAGCGGGCGATGTGGTGGAGCTTGGGATTGATGGGTTGGGGGAATCGCGGCAGGAGGTCGTGGATTATCGGTGAGAGGGGTTTGGCGCCGTCAGAAAAATGATTTACACAGAGTTCGCGGAGAACACAGAGGGCACGGAGCAGAAAGAGACCGCTATTTCTGAATTCCAGCAGGACAGGGCACTAGAAGGATGCACATCGATGCTCATCAGCACTTTTGGAGATATGACCAACGGGAGTATGGGTGGATTGATGACTCGATGGCGGCGCTGCGGCGGGATTTTCTTCCGGGTGATTTGAAACCGGAACTGGAGCGCAGCGGGTTTCAGGGATGCGTGGCGGTTCAAGCGCGGCAGAGTTTGGGAGAGACACGATGGCTCCTGGAATTGGCGGAGGGCGCGCCGTTCATTCTGGGAGTGGTAGGGTGGGTGGATTTGCAGTCGCCGCGATTGCGATACGAATTGGAAGCGCTGTCGGGAAAGTCCAAATTGGTGGGGGTGCGCCACGTGGTGCAGAGCGAGCCTGATGAACGGTTTCTGCTGCAGCCGGATTTTCTTCGCGGCATCGCCATGCTGGAAGAATTTGATCTCGCCTATGACATCCTAATTTATTCGCGGCATCTTCCGGTGGCGGCGGAGTTCGTGGCGCGATTTCCGCGGCAGCGTTTTGTTCTGGACCACCTGGCGAAACCGCCGATCAAGAGCGGTGCCGTTGACGCCTGGGCGCGGGGAATCAGCGAGCTGGCAGCGTTCCCGAATGTCTATTGCAAAGTGTCCGGGCTGGTCACGGAAGCGGACTGGCAGGCGTGGAAGCCCGGGGACATGCAGCCGTATCTGGATGTGGCGTTCGAATGCTTCAGACCGAGCCGGTTGTTGATCGGATCGGATTGGCCGGTGTGCACGGTGGCGGCTCCGTATTTCCGGGTCATGGAGCTGGTGAAGAATTACCTGGGAAAGTATTCAGCGGAAGATAGA
>Ga0307479_10004328_pt1 | contig 12985 bp, 11 predicted proteins | sample atmos_gasesECM4C_FD_203743 | JGI IMG/M metagenome (GOLD analysis project Ga0307479, IMG submission 203743) | Hardwood forest soil microbial communities from Morgan-Monroe State Forest, Indiana, United States - atmos_gasesECM4C_515 | ecosystem: Environmental > Terrestrial > Soil > Temperate...
TCGCCGTGGGCGACGATCCGCTGGTGAGCAATCGGGCTGGCGCTGCGCCAACGACGATTATCAGCCCGTCGTTGCTGTTCGGCGAACTGGAAGTGAAGCGGGCAGATACGAGCAAGGATAAGTTGCCGGATTATCCGGCGCCGCCGTTGAAGAAGTGAGCAGTTTTCAGTTGTCAGTCTTCAGTTTCTAGTCCTTAGTGGAAAGAGGGCTGGAAGCGCCTGAGCATAAAAAATGTTATGCGGGGCAAATCTTAGCCACGCCCGCAAGGATGCCGGCGCCACCCATGGGGCTGGCTCACGGTGTTGACGCATTTCGCAGGCGGGTGATCCAGACGTGCAAACAAACAATTACGCCGACAATCAGGCCGATGGCCCCCGTGAAATAAATATAATAAAGTCCGCTGAATGCAACAGATTTGCCCGCCTGCTCCCAGCCGAATTGGTTGAAAATCCATCCCGCGAGCAATCCAAGAAAGATCGGCCCGAGAACAATGGCAACGGTGGCAGCAAACCTGCCACGAGGCCGTAGAAAATTATTCCAACCATTTTTAGAGCGCGGTTGCGCTGTGCATACATTCAAGCGCTAGTATTCGAGCCAACCCTAAAATAAGTCAAGACGCGACACCAACCCAGTCGGCGCGACGCGCGGGGTTGGCTCATCAGGGTTGGAATTATGAGCGCGTATTAGAAACTTAGCTGGGGACTGGTAAGAGATTATCCCATCGCTGGGCCAATGCCCCCCCTCCTGGTTTTTTGTAAGTTGCATGTAAAAGACTTAGAGTCTATGTAAGTGGTTTAGAATCAACAGTTGCGAGGGCTTTGTAAGTGTTGATTCTAAAAGGGTTCCCCGTCAACGACGAGGTGGCAACTGTGGTCGAAGTAGAGTGCACGGGCGTCCAGATTTCGGGTAGGTTGCGGAGTGGGTGGGCCGGTCCGGGGTGGGTTGTTGGGCTGAGCAGTTGGCACAGCCGATGGAGCAGGTTGGTAGCGGGGATGGGATGAGATGCTTCGCTACGCTAGCATGACAGCCGGGGGAAGAGGGCGTGGGGCGGGAGGCGCGTGTTTGTGGGTTGTGGGATGACGTTGGAGATGGGGCGGGCGAAGAAGAAAAAGCAGATTCCTCGCTGCGCTCGGAATGACAACTAGGGGGCATTTCGACGGGTTGCCGAGATGTCACTTTGGGTGAAGGATTCGGCGTTGCGGAGGGTAGCGGCGGCGAGGCGGAGCGCAAAGCCTCACCCCTTGAGGGGTGAGCTACAGCGGTGGGTTGAGGCGCGGGGGGCGATGGAGGGGTGGAGGCGGGTTGAGGAGCCTGAGCCCTACCGGTCTGAGGGCGGGCCAGTACATGCTGAACGAATTCGGCACCCGTGGGAGGCAGGGAAGTGTGCAGCGGTGGGGTCGGTTGTGGGGTTTGGGGAAGTGGCGGGGGTGAGTGGCGAGTGACTAGCGACAATTCACGGGCGTTTGGGCAGGCTGGGGTTGAGGTTGGGTGAGTCGGACTGTTCGGGGTCGGGCGGGAAGAGGTAGTCGTGGTTGCCGTTGACGGAGTTGCGGACGGATTGGCGCCAGCCGTTCGTGCCGAAAGCGTTGATTGTATTCGTGTTTGGAGAGGTGGATGGCCTGCATGAGGGTTTGGGACAGGTAGCCAACGGTGTGGGCGGTTTTGGGTTTTACATCGCCGCGGACAACGGCGGGGATGAGGCGGCCCAGGGCGGCGCTGAGATCGCAGGCGGAGAGGTAGTCGCCGGAGAAGAAGTAGGCCAGGTCTTTGCCGAGTTTTTTTGCGGCGCGGGCGCGGGCTTCTTTTTGGGCGTGGTAGAAGCAGAAGCGGGGATGTTTGCCGGTACGAGGGGTGAGGCAACGGCGGCCATCCGAGAAAGTAAACGAACACAAGGACGCGCGGTCCTTTGGACTGAGAGAGGACATGGAAGTCTCCTTAGAGTTGAGATTTGGGATTTGCTTACAGGAAAGGGCCGGTTTTCAGTGGTCAGTGGTCAGTGGTCAGTGGTCAGTTTTCGGTAGGGGAATAGCTGATTTTGACCCTTGCAGGCAACCCTTCCAAGGTAAACCGGCGGTACAAAACAGAAACGCCCCGGCCGGAGCCGGGGCAGTAATCAACAGAAGTATTGTACTATAACGGTATTACGTGTTACGTTAATAAATTAGGGTAAAAGCGATTGGTCTGACTGGATGGGACTCGTGAAAATGGGCCAGCCGACTTCGATCCGGTCCCTTCCCGGGCGATGTGCGACGAAAAAGTGGGGCTACGATGATTCAGGGTTGAATGCGGAGGCAACGAAGAGTGATGCGGGCACAAAACGGTTGACGAATTGATGCAGAGGTTCGAGACTTTAGCTTATGACGCTGAGAGAAAGACTGGAATGGCTGGGGCGGGTGACGCTGCTGGTGTTCATCCTGGCGTCGGCGGCGTTTTTGAGCGCGATCACTGCGATGCGCATTGCGATTCACGGGCGGGAAGTAACCATGCCGAATCTCGTGGGCAAAAATGTTTCGGAGGCGAGCCAGATGCTGCAATCGCGCGGGCTGGTGCTGCGCGTGGCGGACCGGATTTACAGCGACCAGCCCATCAACGTGGTGGTGCGGCAAACACCGACGGCGGGCCTGCTGATGAAGGTATCGCAGCAGGCGCACGTGGTGCTGAGCCTGGGTCAGCGGCAATTGCAGATTCCGCTGCTGGAAGGAAATTCGCTGCGCGCTTCGCGAATAGAACTGCTGCGGACGGGATTACAGGTGGGCGAAGTTTCCGGGGTTACGATGGCGGAGCATCCGGTGGATACGGTGGTGATTCAGAATCCGAAACCCGGCGCGGGAGCGGCGACGCCGCGAGTGGACGTGCTGGTTTCGCAAGGTCCACATGAGGCGGCCTACGTGATGCCGCACTTGACCGGGCTGAACGAGAACGAAGCACAGCACCGGCTGGACGTCGCGCAGATGCGCCGCAAGGTCAATTATGTGACCGCGCCGCAATGGCCACGCGGCGCGGTGATCGACCAGTCGCCGATGAGCGGCATGCGAATTCCGGCGACCTCCACGATCGAACTCACGGTCGCGAACTGAGGAAGCGCACAGTCAAGAGCTAATTTAGAACGCGGGGCGGCAGCCGCGGTCAGTGGCGGATGCACACACAGCCGCATGCCATCCCACCTTCATGCAGCAGCCCGGGGTAAGAAGCCGAGTGGTATATACTACGCGGGCCAATGCACAGGAAACTCTCTCCGCCGGAACTGCTTGCGATTGCAGCCCTTGCGGTCTTCACGGTGTTCATCACGTGGAAGGCGAAATCGCTCGAGAAGCGGTTGCACGAAGGTAGCGATGCTTCCGCGCTAGTGAACAAGAAGGCGGGGGATTTTAGCCTGCAGGGGCTGGACGGGCAGACGGTCACGCTGGCCGATTACCGCGGGAAAAAGAAAGTGATAGTGAGCTTCTGGGCGAGCTGGTGCGGCCCATGCAGGCGAGAGTTACCTGTGCTCGCAGACTTCTATAAGAAGTACCACAAAGACGGCTCCAATTTCGAAATTCTGGCCATCAGTATTGACGATGACCGCGCGGATGCGGAGGCCTACGCGAGCCAAGCAAAACTTCCCTTCCCTGTGCTGTGGGATCCGGCCAGCAAGGCCGCGGAGGCGTATTCCGTGGAGGCGATTCCGAGCATGTTCGTGATCGATTCGAACGGAACGATTGTTTACGGGAGCACAGGAATGGATATGGCCATGGAAGTGATCCTGGCGACGCAACTGGGAATCGACCTGAAATCGAAGAGGCCAGGAACGGCGGATGACGACAGCAGCAATTGAGTTCAAAGAGGTAACGAAGGTTTACCGGCGCCGGCTGGCCGGGCAGGAAGTTCCGGCGCTAACGCAGGTGTCATTTGAGGTGGGGGCAGGGGAAGTGTGCGCATTCCTGGGTCCGAATGGGGCGGGAAAGACAACAAGTATCAACATCCTGATGGGCTTTCTGTACGCGGACTGGGGCGAGATTCGCGTGCTCGGGTACGAACCCGGCGACGTGAGGGCCAAGCAGAAGATCGGGTTCGTGCCGGAGAATTTTGCATTCTACAAACACCTGAACGCTGAGAAGCTGCTGCGGTTTCACTTGGCGCTGGCAGGCGGGGACATGAGCAAGTCGGCTGGCTTGATCCGCGACCTGCTTTTCAAGGTGCAATTGCAGGGCTACGAAAAGCTGAAGATCGGCAAGTACTCGCGAGGGATGGTGCAACGACTGGGAATCGCGCAGGCGTTGCTGAGCGATCCGCAATTGCTGGTGCTGGACGAGCCGACCTCCGGGCTCGATCCCGCGGGACGCAAGGAAGTGAAAGACTTGATCCACACCATGAAGCAGGAGGGGAAGACGATTTTCCTGAGCTCGCACATCCTCTCCGAGGTGGAGCAGATTTGCGACCGCGCCATCATCATCAACAAGGGGCGGTTGGTGAGGATGGGCTCGCTAAACGAGCTGCTGGGGACCGGGGACCTGGTTGAAATGGTGGTGGATCAATTGCCGACGGAGATGGAGCCAGTGCTGGCCGAGTGGGGCGCAACGATCGAATGCGGAGCGCAAGGGGTGCGCATCACCATGCCAGTCGCGAGAAAGAGAGAGCTGGCGGAGAAATTGTGGGCTGCGGGCTGCGACGTCGTGAGCATGGTGCCGGTACGTTCGTCGCTGGAAGATTTGTACATGAAACTGGTAGGGGGCAGCGAGCCGGTATGAAGATCCGGACAATCGCGCTGAGCACGTTCGGAAGTTTGGTGCGGAACCGACTGCTAATCGTGTTCGGGGTGCTGTTCGTATGCACGGTGCTGCTGATGATGACGCCGCTGCTGGGGGCGAAAGCCATCGCCAAGATGGGCCAAGCACAACAGGCGGAGGCGATGGTGATGGGAATGGTTTCCGCGATCATGTTTTTCGTGAGCGGGACGGGGAGCTTGCTGGCGGCCTGGTGCGCGGCGGATGCGGTGGCGAGCGAGATGAAGAGCGGAACGATCCTGGCGGTGATGGCAAGACCAGTGAGGAGATGGGAGTTTTTGCTGGGGAAATACGCGGGGGTGATGCTGCTGATGTCGATGTACGTAGTGATGATGTACGGACTGAGCTGGGTGCTGGCATGGATCGGCGGGGAACGCCTTCACGCGACGACTTGGGTGGTGCTCGCCTATCCAATGGTGCGTTACGCGGTGTACAGCGCGATGGCGATGGCCCTAGTGACGGTGCTGCACCCGGTGGTGACGATGGGAATTACCTTGATCGTAGCGGTGCTCGCGCTGATCGTTCAGCCGACGGGGCAGGCGGTGGGCAGCCATTGGAAATATCTGCGCGTGCCACTGTGGATCACGCTGCCTTCAACGTCGTTACTATCGGAGGAGCGGTTTCTGACGATCGCACATGCGAGTGTGAAGCAGACAGGATGGCTGCAACACCTGACGACGCTGGGGTATGGGCTGGACTACGCGCTGGTGTTGGTGTTGATCGCTATGTGGTCGTTCCACTACAGAGGCTTGACGCGAGATTGACCCTTGGCATTGAACGGGCATGGCGCTGAGGCGCGGCTTGTGAATTGAGGCGACGTCCGCGATCGAAATTGCCGTGGCGAATTGAAAAGCCTGAATCGGATTTCCCGCCAGCTATGAGAGTACTTTCCTCGTGAGCAAGTCTGGCCGCCCACGCGGGCGCCGCGCTCGGACTTTGCGCGTTACTTTGCGTCGCCCTTTTTGTGCAGGGTGGTGCACATGGTCAGAGCCGTGTTGGGATCGACGGCGCTATCGCCCTCTTCGACAAATTGGATGATGCCCTGCTTGTCGATAATAATGTTGGCGCGCAGAGCCCACTCATAGGTTTCGTTTTGGACGTCATAACCTTTCAGGATGCCGTAGGTCTTGAGCATTTTGCGGTTCATGTCGCTGAGGAGCGGGAAGGTAAGGCTGATCTGCTTGGCGAAAGCGGCGTTGGCAGCGGGGCTATCCAAACTAACTCCGAAAACTTCCGTATCCGAGGTGTCAATCTTACCGGAGGCGATTCCAGCCTGGACCGCCTGAAGTTGCTTCGTTCAACCGCCGGTGAAGGCCAGGACGTAGACGGCGAGAAAGACGTTCTTCTTGCCGCGATAGTCGCTGAGCTTCACGGTTTTCCACTGGTCGCTGAGAAGAGTGAACTCAGGGGCCGTGTCACCGACCTTGAGGGTCATTTTGGCGACATGTGACTTCTCGGCTTGGGGAGCAACGGGAGCGGCCGCGAGCGCGGTCGCCACCAGGAGCCCAAGAGCGATCGTGTGTTTCACAGAGAACCTCCCATGGAAGCTAGAATGCAACTGACAGCAGGAGCTTACACCCCGCCACTTATGTAATACCACCGCAATGCCGGAAAAATTCCCTAATCGTGGCACGATGCGGTTAGCAGGAACTTAGGCAGGCTAAACCGCGTATCTCTAAGCACGAGGGAGGTCTTGTGAGCAAACAAAGCGTAAGGGATAGGGACGTGATTGAGGCTCGCTGCGGAGCTGGTGCCGTCAGGGAGCTTGCACTTCTTGGCGTGTTTTGCAGTGTGATTGGCGTGATGGCCTGGGTGCCAGCGGCTTCGGCTGGAGCGGGTAGCGTGAAAGGGCAACAGGATCAGAGTGGAGCCGGAGTGATGGTGAGCAAGCAAGCGACCGCCAAGGAAGTGGGGCTGCCCGTTTATCCGGGGGCAAAACCACACAAAGACGAGAAGGACGACTCCGGGAACGTTCAAATGGGAATCTGGGGCGGCTCGTTTGGCTTCAAACTCGCAGTGATGAAGATGGAGTCGAATGACGCGCCGGAGAAGATTGCGGAGTTCTACAAGAAAGCACTGGGGAGATACGGGCCCGTTTTGAATTGCTCGGAGCCATCGCCGAAGGCAAGTGGCAAGGACAAGAGCGGATCGTCGAACAAGCTGGAGTGCGACGATGACAAGCCGGAGAAGGGCGGGCTGGTGTTCAAGGCGGGGACGAAGGAGAAACAGCACGTCGTGGGAATCCAACCGAATGGGCAGGGAACCCTTTTCCAGTTGGTGTACGTGGAAGCGCGGGGCGACGATAAAGAGAAGAAGGCGAACTAAAGAGAGCCTGCCAGTCGCATGAGTTGGGGTGGTAGCCGAGGAATTCCGGAAAGGACGATACGTTCCGGAAAATCGTACGCAGGCCAAAAATAAAGGGTCTGAAAATTCGCACGAAGACGGGATATTTTTCGCGGTAAGTCGAGCATCCTCGCCCTTATTGTGACGCTCCGACTGAAATCGACAATGAGGCAGCGCGGAAAGCGAGGCGCTGCGAAACGAAAGAGTGGTAGGCTTGCCGGTCGGTGACAGAGGACCGCCGTGAGCGCCGCCGAAAGCACTTCCCTGCCCGCTTATCCGTCCAAGCCCGCCGTAAATCCGTGGTTGATTGCGGTCGTGGTCTCCCTGGCGGCATTCATGGAAGTTCTCGATACGAGCATCGCGAACGTGGCGCTGCCGCACATTGCGGGAGACCTGGGTGCGAGCAACGAGGAGAGCACCTGGGTACTCACGTCATACCTGGTATCCAACGCGATCATTCTTCCGGTGAGCGGATGGTTCGTAGGGATTTTGGGGCGGAAGCGTTTCTTCATGATCTGCATCCTGATTTTCACGGCGACGTCGCTGCTGTGCGGAATCGCGTGGAGCCTGGGACTCCTGCTGCTCGCGCGCGTGGTCCAAGGAGCGGGAGGCGGCGGCCTGCAGCCGATGGCTCAAGCAATCCTGGCAGACACGTTTCCGCCGGAAAAACGGGGGTTGGCATTTTCGCTTTATGCAGTGACGGCGATCGTGGCGCCGTCGATTGGACCAACACTGGGCGGGTGGATCACGGACAACTATTCGTGGCGGTGGATCTTTTACATCAACCTTCCGGTGGGAATCGTCGCGTTGTGGCTGGTGTACCGCTTGATCGAAGATCCGGAGTACATCAGCAAGAATGTCGGCCGCTCTCTGCGCGTGGATTACATTGGATTTGGCTTGCTGGCGGTGGGCGTGGGAGCGCTGCAGATTCTTCTGGACAAGGGACAAGAGGACGATTGGTTTGGGTCAAATTTTATTTTGACGCTGGCGATCATTGCGGGCGTATGCCTGGTGTCGCTGGCTATCTATGAGTGGAATCACAAAGAACCGATTGTGGATGTGCGGCTGTTCAAGAACTTAAATTTCGGCACCGCCAGCATGGTGATGTTCATGGTTGGGGCGATATCGTTCGCTTCCACGGTGCTGATGCCGCAGTTTCTACAAACGCTGATGGGGTATACGGCAGAAAAGGCCGGGCTGGTGATGTCCGCAGCAGCTCTGGTGCTGTTAATGGAACTGCCGCTCGTCGGGAGGCTGACGACGAGAATCCAGGGACGCCACCTGATCGCCTTTGGATGGCTGGCGCTGACCTGCACGATGTACCTTTCGACGAAGAGAATCGACCTACAAATCAGCTTCGGCTCGGCGACGTGGCTGAGGATCCTGCAATACGTCCCTTTGGGATTTATTTTCATTCCAGCTTCGACGGTGGCGTACACGGGAGTTCCGGGGGAAAAGAATAACGCAGTGGCGGGGCTCATCAATTTCATGAGGAATATCGGAAGCAGCGTGGGAACTTCGCTGGTGACCACGATCCTTGCAAGGCGGGCGCAGTTCCACCAGGAAACGCTGGGTGCGCACGCTACTGTTGTGAATCCCAACTTTCAAGGGACGATTCAAGCGCTAGCGCAGAAGCTAATGCAGGCAGGGTTGAGCGGTCACGAGGCGCAACGACAGGCGTTGGCGCGGTTCTATCAGGGGCTCCAGGCGCAAGCCACGACGCTGGCGTACATTGACACCTATTGGGTGCTGGCGGTTTGCGCGGGGGTGATGTTCTTTCTCTCGTTTACTCTTGCGAAAAACGATTTGCACAAAGGACACGCGGTGGTGCTGGAGTAAGCGGGAGGCCGGATCTTCAGCGTAGATAGCCCCAGTTGTGGAGCTTGTCGGAGTCTTCGGCCCAGCGGTCGCCGATGTCGGTGCGGTAGTACATATTGGGGATGAGGACGTTTTTGATGCGGGAATAGACCTGGGCTTGAGCCTGCTTCATGGTTTGGCCGATGCCGACAACGACCAGCACAACGCCGGAGGTGCCTGCAATCAACCACTGGCCGTTCACTTCCTTTACGTCTTCGATGTGAATGCCTTCCATGTTGGGTTTCTTGAAGACGATGGCGTTGTTTTTCGAGAAGGATTCGAAAGTGGCGTCGTCGTCAAAGGGAAACGGCGGGACGACGATGCGGATGCCAATCTGAAATCCGCTGCGCGTGCGCCACTTGGGCTCGACGCCGGTAGCGAGTTCCCAAAAGAAGTCGCTGATCGGGGTGAGCATGCCTTCTTGTTGGATGCTGATGGTCGGGTAGCCGAAGCGAGAAGTGAATTCGAGCGGATAGATTCCGTTGTTGTTCACGATGCAGTTGAGGTCGATGTAGCCGACGAAGCCTTCCTCGGCGAGCTTAGACTCCATTTTGAGAAGCGTGCGACTGAAGAGAAGGTTGGGCTCGCTCCAGAACATGGCGGTCCCCATTTCCCCGGTGGGAGGCCCGACTTCGCCGGGGAAAAGCTTCTTGTGCTCGAAGTTGATATTGACCGGTGTGACGAATTTCTTGCCGTTGAAGAAAGCGCCGACGGCGACTTCGACGCCATTGATGCGGCGCTGAAGCTGAAAAACCTTAATTTCGTCGGAAAAGGCTTTTTTGTAGGCCTCGAGCATGCGGACGACGTCGTCACCGTCTTCTTCTTCCCCAACGAACAGACGGCGCTTGACGTTCTGCGCTTCCCCGCTCGGTTTGATGACGTAGCGGTCGGGATTCTTCTTGACGAACTCGATGGCGGGGTCGAAAGAATCGAAATCTTCGTAGGGAATGATGCTGACGCCTGCGGATTTGAGCTCTTCCTGGCCGAAGGAGCGATCGTCTTCGAGGCGGTCCGCGTAAGGGGTACCACCGATCACGGGCTTGCCGGAAGCGCGGAGGGCCTGGGCCTTGGCGCCCTGGCCGAGAGTGTCGTCGAAAACGACGATGTCGGACCACTTGGCATCTTTTTCCCAATCTTTGGACTTGGGTACGAAGCCATCGGCGATGTCGCGCTCTTTTTCGGCTTCGATGTAGTAGCGGACGTCGTGGCCTTCCTTGAGCACCTGCCAGGCGATGTCACCGATGAGACCGGAAAGCGAGACGAAGAGAAATTTACGTTTGTCCATTTTGAAAGGGTGCAAGTCCTAACTGCCAGCATGCGGATGATGGCATTGTAATTGAAAGAACGGCAAGCGATTGTTACGGTGATTTGAAAAACCCCAAAGGTTGTGAGAGATCGAAGGCAACCCTTCGTCTGGCGAGACGGCATCACAGAGAGGGGGTATCTTGGGCGGGAGGTGGCCGGGGGCAAAGTAGTTGTTCGGCCTGGCCTTTCGTTCAGGTTATACTTGAATGTTCCAAAGCCACCGAGAGTCCGGGCGAATCCCTGGGCTCTTATGGCAGGTGGCGCGGAACCCGAGACTCGAGAGAGAGGTGAAGTTTGCACGGTACTTCCTTCCTAGCGGCCGCCAAGCGGTCGGCTCTATTTGTGATGACCGGACTGTTTCTGCTGAGCGCCACGCGGTGCGATGCTCAAATCTTCCATAAGAAGAAGAAGGTCAATAAGTCGACCAGCGCGGAGAATACCGCGGAACCCGATAAGATTCTGTATGACAAGGCGATGGATGACGTCAAGCACGGGCGGCATGAAGTCGGCCGGCTGAACCTGCAGACGCTGATCAACACCTATCCGGACAGCGAGTATCTTGCCAAGGCCAAGCTGGCAATCGCCGATTCGTTTTACAAAGAAGGCGGAACGGCGAATATGACGCAGGCAGTCCAGGCGTACAAGGATTTCGGCATCTTTTTCCCCATGTTGCCGGAAGCGGCATACGCGCAGTTGCAGGTGGCGATGACGCACTACAAACAGATGGAGAAGCCGGACCGCGACCGCACGCACGCCCGCGCGGCTGAGGATGAGTTCCAGACGTTCCTGTCAAAATATCCGAACGATCCACTGGCTCCGAAGGCGGAACAGCATTTGCGCGAAGTGCAGGAACTGCTCGCGGAAGGCGACTTCCGCATCGGTTACTACTACTACGTGAAGGAAGACAAGAAGGCCGCGGAATCCAGGCTTAGAGCGATCGTAAACCGCTACCCGCTTTACAGCAAATCCGACCAAGCGCTATGGATGCTGGGGAACATATGGCAATCAACGGAGAAAAAGGAGCTTGCGGCTCCGTATTACGCGCGGATCGTTCGCAATTATCCGCTGTCGCCTTTGGTTCCCAATGCGAAGAGCAGGCTGAAGACACTTGGTGCGCCCGTGCCGCAACCCGATCCCCAGGCGGTGGCCTGGATGACGGCGGAACAGAATGCGCCGCGGCAACGTGAAATGCTCATCAAGAAACCGCTGGCTCTGATCCGCAGCGGCCCGGGGCAGGAGATGCGGACGGCAGCCACAATCGGAAAGCCGACGATGACTCCGGAGTCGGAGAGCGAAGCGGGAATTGATGTTTTGACCGGGGGCGGGAAACCGCAAATCGGCGGCGCGGGCACAGGAATCGTCGCGACCGTAAGGGTAGGAGGCAGCAGCGCAACAACGGACGGGGCGGAGAATGTGGCTCCAACCGCGGGGGAAGGCGATGCGAATCCTCCGGCGCAACCGGATCCAACCGCGCCAGCAGCAGCGGGGAGTTCCGCGGGTGGTACGACGACGGCGGCGGGAACTGCCGACACCGCTCCGAAGACCGATGCAACGCCAACCGGCGAGGGTCAGACTACTGATGCATCCAAAACGGACGGCTCAACGGCGCAAGACGGAACGCAAAATGGAGCCAATGGGGATGGCAAGAAAGAATCGACTAGCAAGAAGAAAAAGGGCCTGAGAAAAGTATTGCCCTGGTGAAATTTAGCAGCAGGGCGAAGATCAGGAGAAACATTACGGGGTGCGGCCGAATGGAGCTGCACCCCGTGCGCTTTTTAGCTCCTGCGGGCGGTTGGCAGGACCCAAAACCTTAGTATTCATTTCCGACACACACCTGCCCTGTTGAGATTGACGCGGAATCTAGCGGGTGCTCCAATACAATTGATGTAGGTGATGTAGGTCGTTCGGCATGGCCGCGCGCTGGGTGTGGCAGACGCGGGTAGAGTATGGTCGGAGGACTTTCAGTGGTCAAGATTCTGGTTGCGGACGACAACAGCAACATCCAGAAGATGGTCGGGCTCGCCCTGAAAGATCATGGGATCGACGTCGTTGCCGTTGGCAATGGCGAAGCGGCGGTGCGGAAGATCTCAGATATTCGCCCCGACCTAGTGCTCGCCGACGTATTCATGCCGGTCCGGAACGGGTATGAAGTTTGCCAGTACGTAAAGTCAGATCCCTCGCTAGCGCATATCCCGGTGATCCTGCTGGTGGGCGCGTTCGATCCACTGGATGAGCAAGAAGCGCAGCGAGTCGGAGCAGATGGGGTGTTGAAGAAGCCGTTTGTGCCCCCGGATCCCTTGATTTCCATGGTTAAGTCCGCCTTGCAGCGGGCGGGAGTGGCTCACGGGAACACCAGCGCCGCGAAAACTCCGGAGCCAGAGGCTTTGAGGGCCTCGGACCTCCTCAGGCCAAGTAGCGCGGCAGCGCCGACGCTGGCAAGCACCCCTCTGCCGGCCGGCCCACCTGAACCGGCCATGGCAGAATTCGAACAGGAAAGTTTTGTGGATGAAGCGCCGGGGCGTCCGGAGCCTGTACGGATAGATAGCGGTTCGCAAACGGTGGCTTTTGGAAGCCTCCTGGAAACACACGCGGATGAGAAGGAAGAAGATGCCGATTTTCTGCCGCCGGCGCTTCCAGAATTGGCGACGGAGCGCGATTGGCGCGATCCGGATCTTGAGGAGACGGAAGAGGAAACGGAAGAAGAAAAACCGGCTGGG
>Ga0307479_10004329_pt1 | contig 12983 bp, 14 predicted proteins | sample atmos_gasesECM4C_FD_203743 | JGI IMG/M metagenome (GOLD analysis project Ga0307479, IMG submission 203743) | Hardwood forest soil microbial communities from Morgan-Monroe State Forest, Indiana, United States - atmos_gasesECM4C_515 | ecosystem: Environmental > Terrestrial > Soil > Temperate...
CTCCTCGCGCGTCACCACCCACATGCGGTCGCCGAGCACGTCGCGCCAGGTGGCGAGCACGTCGGCGGTGGCGCCCGGCTGGGTGTAGACGTGCCGCGCCCGCGCCTCGCCGCCGAGGAAGCGCACGCCGTCGAGCAGCCCGGGCACGTCGCCGGCGTCGACGCGCTCGGCGGGGCTCAGATCGACCATGCCATGGTCCCCGGTCACCACCAGCAGGGCGCCCGCGGGCAGGCGCTCGGCGAGGGTGGCGGCGGCGCTGTCGACCTCGGCGAGCTGGAGGCGCCAGGCGTCGGAGGCGACGCCGCGGATGTGGCCGAGCAGGTCGAGGTCGGGGTGGTAGCTGTAGACGAGCTGCGGGCCCGGCTCGGCGAGGGTCTCGGCGGTCACCGCGACCAGGTCGGCGAGGGTGAAGGCGAAGCGGTAGCGTCCGCCGCGGAGGACCGCGCGGGTCATCCCCGAGTGGGCGTGCTGGCGGGGACCGACCAGGGTCACCGTGACCCCCGCGGCGACGGCCCGCTCGAAGGCGGTGGGCTCGGGCTGCACCTCCTCGGGAACCTCGCGGAGCAGGAGGTCGACGCCGTCGCCGGCGTGGAGTCCGTACGGCGCCCAGGAGAGGTTGTTCATCGGCACCGGCTCGCCGGGCAGGAGCATGGTGTAGCCGACCAGGCCGTGCTCGCCGGGCGGCCGTCCCGTGCCCAGCGAGGCGAGGCTGGCGGCGGTGGTCGCGGGGAAGCCGGCGGTGAGCGGCGCGCCCGCCATGTGCGCGGAGAGGAACGGCGCCTGGACCGGGTGGTCGGCGATAGCCTCAGCGCCGAGCCCGTCGACGACGAACACGCACGCGGACGACGCCGGCTCCAGCCCCAGCGCGTTGGCGAACTCCGCCGCGCCGAGCGCGCTGAGCAGGGAGGGGACGAGGTCGGCGAGCGCCGCGCTGCCGTACCTGGGGAGCGGGATCGGCGGCGGCAGGGCCACGAGGCTGCGCTCAGCGCGCCGGGGTGCGGGGGCGGAGCAGCCACCACGCCTGCTCGGGGAAGCGCTCCACCAGCTCGTCGGGGATGGTCGGGGTCTCCGCCGAGCGCTGCGGCACCCAGCGCAGGAAGATCTCGCGGAACAGCTCCATGCAGGTGTCCAGCGGCAGGTTGAGGCGGTCGAGCCGGTCGGCCTCGTCGCGAAGCACGGCCTCGATGTCGACCATGAAGCGGCGGGTGGCCTGCTCCAGCTCCCACGTCGCCTCCGCGGCGCTGCTCGTCCCCGCGCCCTCCATCGCCTGCAGCTGGCGCGCCTTGAGCACCCAGAGCTCCTCGGTGCGCGTCCCGAGCCGCTCCTCGATCACCGCGGTCAGCGCCTCGGCCTCGGCGAGCAGCTGCTCCCGGTCGGGGTCGCGCCAGCGCTGACGGTCCGCGGCGGTGCCCACCGCGCAGCGGGCGTAGAAGCGCCCTGCCGCTGTCGCGGCGCCGACCTCGAGGTGCTGGCAGGTCCGCTCCGGCTTGAGCGGGCGGTAGCGCGAGTCGAGGGGCATCAGCCGCGCCGACCGGTAGGCGGGGCACTCGTGGAAGCCCGGCGGGAACGGACGGGGATACGGACACGCGTCCGCGGGACGGGGAGTCATGCGGTTGGCGCATTGTGCCTGCCCGGCGGCAGGCTATGGGCGTTCCGAGAGCACCGCGTCGCACTCGGCGAGCAGGTCGCGCAGCAGCGGCTTGCGGACCTTGCCCGAGGCGGTGCGGGGCAGCTCGTCGAGCACGTACCAGCGGCGCGGGCGCTTGTAGGCGGCGAGCTGGGCGGCGCAGCGCGCGCGAAGCTGCTCGGGGACGTCGCGGTGCCCGTGCGCGCCGGCGTGCAGGACCAGGGCGGCGGCGACCTCCTCGCCCAGATCGGCGTCGGGCAGGCCGACCACGGCGACCTCGGCGACGGCGGGGTGGCCTTCGAGGACCTGCTCGACCTCCCGGGCGGGGACGTTGTAGCCGCCGCGGATGATCAGGTCCTTGAGGCGGCCGCTGAGGACGACGCGGCCGTCCTCGTCGACGCGGCCCAGGTCGCCGGTGCGCAGGAAGCCGTCGTGCATGACCTCGGCGGTGGCGCGCCGGCTGCCCGCGTAGCCGAGGAACATCGAGGAGGCGGTGGCCTCCAGCTCGCCGTGCTCGAGGCCACCGGCGACACGCACGGCGACGTTCCACAGCGGCCGGCCCACGTCCCCCGGCTCGCCGCCGTCGGGTGGGACGAGGCGCATCGTCAGCGGGGAGACCTCGGTCATCCCCCAGCGCTCGATGACCGTGGTGCAGAGCGTGTCGTGGACGGCGCGGGCGAGGTCGGTGGGGAGCGGGGCGCCGCTGACCACGACGCGGCGCAGGGTGGTGGGGGGCCTCGCGCCGTTGGCGGCGGCGGCTGCCGCTGCGGTGAGGCGGGCGAACATGGTCGGCACGGCCTGGAGGGTGGTGACGCGGTGGGCGGTGATCGCTTCGAGCGCAGCGTGTGCGTCGAAGCGCGGCATCAGGGCGACGCTGCCACGGGCCAGCAGCGTCGCGTTGAGCACGGCGCTGAGGCCGAAGGAGTGAGCAAGCGGCAGGGCGCCGAGCTGGACGTCGTGCTCGTCGAGGTGGAGGATCTCGCCGGCGACGGCGCGGGCGTTGAGGAGCAGGCCGGCGTGGGAGTGGAGGGCGCCACGCGGCGTTCCGGTGGTGCCGCTGGTGTTGAGGATGACCGCCGGCGTGGCAGGGGGAACCGCTTCGGGAGCGGCGGTCGGGTGCTCGGTGAGGGCGTCGAGGCTCAGCTCGGTGTGGCTGGGAGTGCGGCGGTCGTCGCGCAGGGTGAGCAGGGTGGCGCCCGTCGCGGCGGAGCGGAGTGCCGAGCGCGCCTGTGCGGCGTGGTCCTGGTCGGCGGCGACCAGGGCGATGCGCAGGCGGCGGACCTGGGCGGCGAGGTCGGCGGTTGGCGCGGTGACGGGCAGGGGGACGGCGACCGCCTGGGCACGCAGGGCGCCGAAGTAGAGCGTGGGGAAGGCGAGGGTGTTGCCGCATAGGATGGCGACGCGGTCGCCGGTGCGGACGCCGCGGCGGCGGAGGCGGGCGGCGACCCCGGCGGCGGCGCGGTCGAGCTGGGAGTAGGTGAGGGTGGCGCCGGCCGTGTGCAGCGCGGGGGCGTCAGGGGCGCGAAGCGAGGCGGTCCAGGGGAGGGCGGCGAGGGTCAGCACCTTGTGTGCTGTGCGCGGCTGGCCGACGCGCCTCAGCGCAGCGCGTACGCTGCGGGGCGCTCGTCGGTGGTGTAGACGCGGTCGGCGGCGCGCTCCAGGATGCGCCGGATCTGCTGGCCGCTCTCGGTGCCGCCCAGCTGCTTGCGGATGCCCGCGACGCTCAGCGGGTGGTCGGCATGGGCCAGCGCATCGAAGACGCGGTCCTCCAGCGAGGCGCCGTTGCGGGCATGGCGGACGCGGCCGTTGACGCGCTCGGCCTTGAGGGCCGGCGCCTTGGGGGCCGGGGCCTTGGCGCGCGGGGCGGGGGGCTCGTCGTCGTCATCGTCCTCGAGGTCCGCCGCAGGGGCGGGGGGAGGCGGCGGCATCGAGATCGACGCCGGGCGCGCGGGTGCCGGGGTCTCACCGCGGAGCCGGGCGAGCAGCGCGGGCAGGTCGTCGAGCGTGGAGCGGACGAAGTCGGGGGTGCCGCTCACCTCGACCTCGCGGTCGCCGTCGCGGAGGCGGACGGTGTGGGTGGGCTGGGCCGGCGCCGGCGCCAGCGCGGAGAACGTGGGCCTGGGGGTGAACGGCGGTCGCGGACCGCCTTCGCGCGGCGGTCCGGAGTGCCCGCCGGGCGGGCCTCCGAAGCTGCGCCGGGGTCCGCCGAAGGACGGCGGGCCGGAGTAGCGGTCGCGCGGTGGGCGCGGCGGACCGGAGTGGCGCTCGGGAGGCATGGGAGCGCCAGTCTACGCTGCGGGCTCGCACGCCGGTGATCCATCGTCTTTTGCGATTCTTTGCAGGCGTCGACTTGCCGAATGGAGCGATCCTGTCGCAAGATCCCCCGTGACGATCGCGTTACAGCGGTCATCGGGGCAGTCGACCGGCCGTCGCCGGCGTGAGGGCGCAGAGGAGGTGCCGATCGGCATGGTGATCGCGAGGCCGTCGTCCAATCGTGCGGGTGTGTCCCGCCGACCTCGCGGTGTGACGCGACGACTTGTGGCCGCTGTCCAGCTCGGGCTGGAGGGCGCCTGGAATCGCTGGCTTGCCGCGATCTACGTGGTCGGGCAGGTGTTCGACGTGTTCACCACGCACGTGGCCCTGGCCAGCGGGCGGTTCCAGGAGGCCAATCCGCTCTTCGGCCCGGCGCTGCAGTCGCACGAGGCGGTGGCCCTGCTGGTGAAGCTCGGCCTGGCGGCGCTGGTGTTGCTGGCGACGCTGACCAAGCTGACCGGGTTGCGGCGGACGGCGGTGCTGGGCGTGCTGGCGTTCATCACCATCGAGGCGCCGGCGTTGAACCTGCTGCGGCTGGTGGGGGTGCTGTAGGCGCTCCTGTTCAGGCGCCCTTGGCCTTCTCCTCGCCCTTGTCGGCGACGGGGCGGCCGGCGAGGACGCCGTTGCCCTCGGTCGGCGCCTTCGCCTTGGGGCTGCCGTCGGTGCTCGCGGCGTCGCTGTCCGCGGGCGGCGTGCTCGCGGCCGCTGCGGCGCTCTGCGGCGGGATGGGCAGGGTGATCGACTCGGGCTCGTCGCCGTCGTCCCTGGCCCCGGTGAGCTTGGCCTTGATCTTCGCCCCGATCGGCGACATGGCCAGTGCGGCGACGCCGCCGATGGCCCCGCCGATGAGGACGACGCGGCGCACCCGGTGCGTCTTCCTGCGCGCCTTCGCCGCCTTGGCCAGCTTCTTGCTCGCCTTGGTCACCTTCTTGCCCGCGACGGTGCCCGCCTCGGCGGTCTTCTCCGCGCCCTGCTGAGCCAGGCGCTCGGCCGTGTCGGCGAGCACCTCGGCGGCCTTCTCTGCGGCGTCGCTGAGGTTGGCGGCCGCCTTCTCCGCCGCGTTGCGGAGCACCGGCTCGGCGTTCTTGCGCGCCTCGCCGGCGAGCTCGACCGCCTGGGCAGCGGCGCTGCGCAGGACGGGCTCGGCGTTCTTGCGCGCCTCACGCGCCGCCTCGGCCGCCCGTTCGGCGGCTCGCCCGGCCAGCTCGGCGGCGTGGACGGCCAGCTCGGACATGGTGTCGGCTGTCTTGCTGCCACCGTCGGAGAGGATTCCCGCCGCTCCGGTTGTGGTGTCGGTGGTGTGGGCCTTGGCCCGGTCCGGCGTCGACGTCGACCCGCGTCCCAACATGCTGTGCACCTCCACGAAAGTGTCCGCCCGGGCTGCGGCTTGGGGGCCTGCCCTGCGCGTCCGTAATGTCGATCGGCTGGGGCCCCTCGCGTTGGGGTGCAGCGAATTCTACGGGGCTGTGCGCGTGGGATTCCAGGTTGTTGCACGCGGCGGTATCGCGCGCCCGCGCTGGGCGGCCGCGGCGCGGCTTGGGTGTTGGCGCGGCGCGAGTGCACGCCGCGCCATCCCTTCCTTGGCGTTTCGGGTTTAGGCGGCGGTCCTCCAGCCGCTTCGGGGGCGGCTGGTGGCGGCCGGGGCGGCGGCGCTGTGCAGCGGGGCGTCGAGGAACCAGCGGATGCGGGCGGCGGCGACGGGGCCGACCAGGGTGCGGAGGCGATCCTCGGGGGCTGCGTAGACGGCCGCCAGCGAGGGGAAGGCGCGGGCCAGGCGGGCGGCCGCGGTGTGGTCGAGGCCGGGGAGGGCAAGGAGGTGGCGCTGGCGGAGTGAGGCGAGGTGCTCGGCTTCGGGGTCGCCGAGGGGGAGGTCCAGCTCGACTGCGGTCGTGCTCATGGGAGGAAGTATAGCGAACAGGTGTTCGCCGAGTCAAACGCAGGGAGTCTGCTGTCGCAAGAAGATCCCGCGCAGCCGCGGAGCGGGCGGCGCTCATACGCCCGACACGAAGGCGGCGGCGGCTGCGCCGGGAAGGCGGGCCGCTTCGCGGCGCCGGAGCGCCGGACCGCTTCGCGGTGGCGCAGATTTTTCTACGTCGCCGCTGCCGCGGGCACCACCCCCAGCTGCTGCAGCATGCCCAGCTGGTCGAACTGCTGCCAGCAGTCCGTGATCCGATCGCCCTGCACGCGGAACATGTCGATGCCGGCAACGGTCACCTGACGGCCGGTGGGGTGGATGTCGCCGAGGTCGCCGACGTGCGTGCCGGTGAACGTCCAGTGGTGGACGACGTAATCGCCCTCGGCGATCTCCAGGTCACGGCTCAGGCTGTCGATGCGGAAGCCGTTTCGATAGGTGGTGGCGTCCTGCTTGATCACCTCGGGGCCGGTGGATCCCGGCGCCCAGTCGGGGCCGAAGAACCGCGCGTCCGAGGCGAAGATCTGGTCGGCGACGGCGAGGTCGCCGCGGGCGAAGATCTCGTCGTGCAAACGCCGGCACAGCACCTTGTTCTGCTCAACCGACATGGCTGCTCCCCCGTGTTGCCGGCTGGCGACCACGCGCCAGCTCGGCGCAGCAGTGAGTGTCGTGCGTTGCACGGGGGGCGTCAAGTGCCGCCTGACGCCGGGACCTACTGCAGCCGTTCGGGGCGGAAGTCGCGGAGGACGCGGCCGGCCTGCCAGAGCTCCTGGGCGTCCATGGCGGCGAGCTCCTTCTCCAGGCCAGCGCGGTAGTTGGGGTCACTGTTGGCAGAAATGGCGCGGCGCGCCTCCTCGCCGGAGAGGACGCGCTGGTAGCACTCCTCGATGACCGGCTTCAACACCTGCTCGAAGCGCGGTGCCCAGTCGAGGGCGCCGCGCTGGGCGGTGGTGGAGCAGTTGGCGAACATCCAGTCCATGCCGTTCTCGCCGATCAGTGGGTAGAGCGACTGCAGGGCTTCCTCGACGGTCTCGTTGTAGGCCTCGGACGGTGAGTGTCCGTGGCTGCGCAGGACGTCGTACTGGGCCTTGAAGGCGCCCTGGATCAGCCCCATCAGCACCGAGCGCTCGCCGGTCAGGTCGCTGTAGACCTCGTGCTCGAAGCTGGTCTCGAAGCAGTGGCCGCTGCCGATGCCGAACGCGGTGGCCAGGGCGCGGTCGCGGGCGCGGCCGGTGTGGTCCTGGTGCACGGCGAAGGACGAGTTGATGCCACGTCCGGCCAGAAAGTGGGTGCGCACGGTGAGGCCGCTGCCCTTGGGGGCGACCATGACCACGTCGACGTTGTCCGGCGGGACGATGCCGGTGTCGTCCTTGAAGACGATGCCGAAGCCGTGCGAGAAGTAGAGGCAGTCGCCGTCGGCGAGGCGCTTCTTGACCTCGGGCCACATGGCGATCTGGGCGGCGTCGGAGAGCAGGTACTGGACGACGGTGCCCTGCTCGGCCGCGTCCTCGATGGAGAGCAGGTTCTCGCCCTCCTCCCAGCCGTCCGCCAGCGCCTTGTCGCGCGACGCGCCGGGGCGCACGCCGACGAGCACGTTGAAGCCCTGGTCGCGCAGGTTGAGGCTCTGGCCGCGACCCTGGGGACCGTAGCCCAGGATGGCGGTGACCTCGTTGCCCAGGATGGCGCGCATCTTCTCGATGGGGAAGTCGCTGCGCTCGATGATCTCTTCGCGGACGCCGTTGATCTCGATGCTCTTCATTGCAGGCTTGGTGCTCGTCGGGTGTGGTGGACGCGTGAACGTGGAGCATAGGCGGTGGCGCGCTTTGGCCGCCGCCGCGCCGGGGGCCCAAACCCCACCGCCGCGACGGGGGCAGGCATCCTCGACACCCCGCCCGGGCGCGCCTATGGTGGCGCTGCAATGACGCGCAAGACGAGAGTGCCCCGGACGACGCTCGTGGCCCTCAGCCTCGGGGCTGTCGGAGCCGCCGCATCGGCGGCGACGCTGGCACTGGCCATCTTCGATCGTGCGGCCCTGCCCAGCTTCGACTCCGCCGACCCCAGCGCGGTCGCCATCGTCGGTCTCGTCGTGGTGGGCATGCTGGTCGCCTGGCGGCAGCCGCACAACCCGTGCGGCTGGCTGATGCTGGCCTCCGGGGTGCTCGTGGCGCTGACCGGCGTCGCGGACCAGTACGCCCGCCTGGCGCTGGTCGCTCACCATGGAACGCTGCCGGGCGGCGTCTGGGCCCTGTGGCTGGCGAGCTGGATGTGGGCGCCGGTGTTCCCGGCGGGTGCCGTGCCCCTGTTCTTCCTGCTCGTCCCCGACGGGCGGCTGCTGTCGCGGCGCTGGCGTTGGGTCGCCCGGTACGCCGTGGTCGACGCCGCGCTGCTCGCCGTTGTGGCGATGCTGTCCGGCGGGCCGCTGCAGAGCGGCGCCACGGGGTCGCCGCCTCTGATCGGGCCGAACAATCCCATCGGCGTGCTCGATCCCAACACCGTGGGCGCCGCCCTCTCCAGCGTGCTCTGGTTTTCCGCTCTCCTCGTCTTCCTTTCCGTTGCGGCGAGCCTGGTGGTCCGTCTGCGGCGCTCGCGAGGCGTGGAGCGCCAGCAGGTCAAGTGGATCGCCTACGCACTGGTCGGGACGGCGGTGGTGGCCACGCCGGTCAACGTGCTGAGCCCCGGGGTGCTGCCCAACTGGGCCCCCGACGTGGCCAACGGTCTGGGCTTCGGCGTCGCCCTGCCGGTGTCCATCAGCTTCGCCATCTTCAAGCACAACCTCTACGACATCGACGTCGTCGTCAGCCGCGCGCTGGTCTACGGCTCGCTTGCAGCCCTCATCACCACGGTCTACATCGGCATCGCCGTGGGCCTCGGCTCGCTGGTGGGAGGGGGCGGAAAGCCCAATCTCGGCCTGTCGATCCTGGCCACCGCGGTGGTGGCGATCGGCTTCCAGCCGGTGCGCGAACGGCTGCAGAAGCTGGCCAACCGGCTGGTCTACGGGAAGCGGGCGACGCCGTACGAAGTGCTGTCGTCGTTCGGACGGCGCGTCTCGGAGTCGTACGCGAGCGACGAGGTGCTGCCGCGCATGGCCCAGGTGCTCCAGGAGGGCACCGCGGCGGACGCTGCCACCGTATGGCTGCGCAGCGGCGAGATGCTGCACCCGATGGCGACGTCACCGGAGACCTACGTCGGCTACGAGCCGCTGCCGATGAGCGACGGTGTGCTGCCCGATCTCCCCGGCGCGACGCAGGCGATCCCGGTGCGCCACCAGGGGAACCTGCTCGGCGCGCTGAGCGTCGTCAAGCGGCGCGGCGAAGGCATGACGTCGATCGAGGAGAAGCTGGTCGACGACCTGGCGCTGCAGGCGGGACTGGTCCTCAAGAACGTGGGACTCACCGCCGACCTGCAGCGTCGCGTCGACGAGCTGCGCGCGTCGCGGCAGCGACTCGTCGCCGCCCAGGACGGCGAACGCCGTCGCATCGAGCGCGACCTGCACGACGGCGCGCAGCAGCACCTCGTCGCCGTCGCCGTGAAGCTGAGCATCGCGCACATGCAGGCGGGCAAGGACCCGGAGAAGGCGCGCGAGTCGGTGGTGGCGTTGAAGGGCGACGTCGACGACGCGCTGGAGACGCTGCGCGACCTGGCCCGCGGCATCTACCCGCCGCTGCTCGCCGAGCAGGGGCTGCCCGCCGCGCTGGAAGCGCACGCCCGCAAGGCGACGCTGCCCGTGGACGTGCACGCCGAGAACGTCGCCCGCTACCCGCAGGCGCTGGAGGCGGCGCTCTACTTCTGCTCGCTGGAGGCGCTGCAGAACGTGCAGAAGTACGCCGGCGCGACCACCGCGACGCTGCGCCTGCGCGGCGACGACGGCACCCTCTGCGTGTCGATCCGCGACGACGGTCGCGGCTTCGACGTCGACACCGTGCGCCGCGGCGCCGGCCTCACCAACATGGAGGACCGCCTCGCGGCGCTGGGCGGCACCCTGCACATCGTCTCCGCCGCGGGGAAAGGGACGACGTTGACCGCAACCGTCCCGGTGCCGGCGGCGGCGCCCTCAGGCGCCTAGGGTTCGACCCAGGGCGTGGTACTCGCCCTGGAAGTACAGCAGGGGAGTGGCGCCGTCCGCGGCCCAGGCTTCGACGACGAGTCCCACGATCACCATGTGATCCCCCTGCCGCGCCGACGTCTGCACCTCGCAGTCGAACCAGGCGACGGCGCCCTCGATCAGCGGCGCGCCGGTGCGTGCGCTGCGCGTGGGAAACGGCAGCTCGGGACCGGGCGCGCGTCCCGTCGACGCCGCCCACACGCTGATGTCGCGCTGGTGCTCGCCGAGGATGCTGATGCCGACGTGCTGCGCCTGGCGGGCGAAGTCGACCAGCTGCCCGGTCTCGTTGACGGCGAGAAGCACCAGCGGAGGATCGAGAGACAGTGAGCAGAACGCCGTGGCCGCGATGGCGTGGATGCGTCCACCGAACCGCGCCGCGGCGACGGTGACGCCCGACGCGAACATGCGCGCCGCCGCGCGGTGCACGTCGGCCGACACCGGCTCGTGCGCGTCGCGCTGCGGCTGGTCCATCGCCGGCTCAGCCTACCCGCTCGACGCCGCGGGCCATCCAGATCTCGTCGACGTCGTCGCCGCGGTAGTGGACCATCTCCGGGATGCGACCGCATTCGACGAAGCCGCAGTTCCTGTAGACCTGCTGGGCGCGCTCGTTGACGGCGTAGACGCGCAGCACCACGCGGCGCACGGCGAGTCGCGGCGCCTGGGCGCACAGGTCCCTGACGATGGCGGTGCCGAGCCCGCGGTCGCGGTGTAGCGCCGACACCGCCACGCCCAGCTCGGCGACGTGGCGGCGGCGTCCGGGGAAGCGGCGCAGCTCGCCGGTGGCCAGCACGGCGTCGTCGGGTGCGATCGCGAGCCGCATGACGTTGTCTCCCACCGCCATCTCGGCAAGACGCGTCTCGACGAAGGCCGCCTCCTCGCCGCGCGTCAGGGCGCGACCGCTCATGTCGATGAAGGTGTCCTCGGCGATGAGCGGGTTGATGAAGCGCAGCAGGCGATCGACGTCGTCGGCGCGCAGGTCGCGGATGACCGCACCGAAGGGCACGCCGGCGCTGCTCATTCGGCGGCGAGCGCTTCTTCGACGAGCGCCGCCTCGCGCGGGTCGACGGGCGTGCCCACGGTCTCGAACAAGTTCATCTGCAGCACGTGGCGGATGAACACGTTGCGGTGCTCTGGGTGGGGACCGTGGGAGCGGATGGCGGCGAGGTGCTCGGGCGCGCCGTAGCCCTTGTTGCTCGCCCAGTTGTAGTGGGGGACGCCGTCGTGCCAGGCGGTCATCATCGCGTCGCGGTGCACCTTGGCGACGATGCTCGCCGCGCTCACCGCGGGGACCAGCGAGTCGCCCCTGACCAGGCAGTGCACCTGCTGGTTGGCCTCGATGCGCAGCCGCCCGTCGCAGCAGTATCCGTCAGCTTCGACCATATCAACGAGGCGGCGGAAGATCTCCACGTTGGCCCAGCCCAGCCCGCGCAGGTTGATGTCGGCGGCGCTGATCTCCATCACCGCCACGCCGTGCGCCCGCTTGCGGATCAGTCCCGCCATGTGCTCGCGCTGCGGCGCCGTGAGCTGCTTGGAGTCCTTGAGCAGCGGATGCTTCCAGCCGTGCGGCAGCACCACGGCCGCGGCGACCAGCGGCCCTGCGAAGGCGCCGCGGCCCACCTCGTCCATGCCGCAGAGGCGGAAGCCGCTGGGGTCGTCGCAGCCCCAGGTGCGTTGCATGTAGCGGCGCAGGGTGAACGGCGGCGACCCCCGGCGAGGCATCGCGCTGGGCTAGTCCACGAAGTCCAGGCGCCCCACCGCGGGGACGAGTCCGGCGGCGGCGCCGCGGTCGAGCAGCTCCTGGTACGCGGCGCGGCCGTCGGCACCGAGGTCGAGGGTGCGCTGGTTGACGTACATGCCGACGAAGCGATCCGCGGTGGCGCGGGGCAGGTCGCGTGCGTACTGCAGCGCGTGGTCCAGCGCCTCCTCGCGGTGGTCGAGCGCGTACTGGATCGACTCGCGCAGCACCCGGGCCGCGGCGACGCTGACGTCGGGAGGGAGGTCGCGGCGGATGGCGTTGGCGCCCAGGGGCAGCGGCAGCCCGGTGAGGTCGCGCCACCAGGTCCACAGCTCCAGCACGGAGTGGAAGCCGCGCTCGCGGTGGGTCAGCTGGCCCTCGTGGATGAGCAGCGCGGCGTCGGCCTGGTGGTCGTCGACGGCGTCCATGCAGCGGTCGAAGGGCACCACCACGGCGTCGAACTCGGGGGCCGCGAGTCGCAGCTCGAGGTATGCGGAGGTGAGCAATCCGGGGACGGCGATGCGCTTGCCGCGCAGGTCCTCGGCGTCGAGCGGGGCCTTGGCGACGACCATCGGTCCCCAGTCCTCGCCCATCGAGGCGCCCTGGGCGAGCAGGGCGTAGCGGTCGGCGACGTGGGCGTAGGCGTGGACGCTGATCGCCGTGCACTCCAGGCGGCCCTCGCGCGCCCAGTCGTTGAGCGTCTGGATGTCGCGGAGCAGGTGCTCGAAGCGCAGGCCCGGGGCGCTGACCTTGCCCGTGGCCAGGCCGTAGAACATGAAGGCGTCGTCGGCGTCCGGGCTGTGGCCGAGGCGGAGCAGCCGGGTCGTCTCGGCGGTGGCGGGGCTCATCGGTGGGGCATTGTAGGCGGGGGCCGCCGGCCGCGGCTCCTGCTCCGGCGCCGCGTGGCTCTGCTACGGTGCCGGGAAGGAAGCACCATGCCCGAGCAGCAGCAAACCCCCGGCCCCGAGGCCACCACGCCATTCATCACCCGGCAGAGCCTGCTGTGGCTCTCCGCCGTGGCCACCGTCGCGTTCGTCGCCTACAGCCAGCTGTTCGACGCCAGCAGCAACGGCGCCGGCGGGATGGGCGTGGCCGCGGCTGGGTTCTTCGGCGTCGCGGTGGTCATCGGCAGCATCGCCTGGTTCGGCGGCATCCGCATGGCCGGGCGCAGCGGCTCGTTGCTGTGGTTGATGGTCGTCGCGATCACGCCGGTGCTGGGCAGCCTCTGCTACGCGCTGTGGGGGCCGGTCGGCGCCCCGCCCGCGGCCCCGCCTGGGGTGCGCCGGTGAGCCGC
>Ga0307479_10004330_pt1 | contig 12982 bp, 9 predicted proteins | sample atmos_gasesECM4C_FD_203743 | JGI IMG/M metagenome (GOLD analysis project Ga0307479, IMG submission 203743) | Hardwood forest soil microbial communities from Morgan-Monroe State Forest, Indiana, United States - atmos_gasesECM4C_515 | ecosystem: Environmental > Terrestrial > Soil > Temperate...
CGTCTACATGGAGAAGCTCGCGATCGGTCCCGGCTATCCCAAGGGCGTCGTCGAGCTTGATGCATCGCCGGCCGACAACGTCCGCCGGCTCGCCAAGGCCAAGGGCGTCGATCCCTCGGCGATCACCGTCCTGGTGCTCGACCGCCTGCGCCATGCCGACATCATCCAGGGTGTTCGTGGCACCGGCGCCGCGGTGCGCCTGATCACCGACGGCGATGTCGCCGGCGTGATCCATTGCGCCGATCCCGACAACACCGGCGTCGACATGTATCTCGGCATCGGTGGTGCGCCCGAGGGCGTGCTGGCTGCGGTGGCGCTGCGCTGCATCGGCGGCCAGATGCAGTGCCGCCTCATCCTCGACACCGAGGAGAAGCGCGAGCGCGCGCACAAGATGGGCATCCGCGATCCCAAGATGATCTATGGCATCGAGGACATGGCGCGCGGCGACTGCCTGTTCGCCGCGACCGGCGTCACCACCGGCTCGCTGCTGTCCGGCGTCAAGTTCACCAGGAAGGACGTGATCGAGACCGAGACGGTGGTGATGCGCTCGGTCACCGGCACCGTGCGCTATATCAAGGCCGAGCACCGCCAGTTCGAGAAGTTCCACCTGGATTGACACGCGGATGCCGAACGACGTCGTCGTGCGGCAGGTGGATGCGGATGAGCGCGCCGTCTGGAAGCTGCTTTGGTTCAGCGGTCCAATGGCCCGGAATCGGGGCCGACCCGCAGCACGGGCGCGCCATTGAGCGGCGACACGCGGTGTTTCACGCTGATCCGCTCCGTCTCCTCGTCTCCGATGGTGTCGCCGTCGTTGATCTGATCACCATGTTCGAGCATGTAACAGGCAAGGGAGGCAATGCGCTGAAACACCGACGGGCCGGACAGGCCGGGTATTTCGAACTCGACCTCGCGACCAATGAACCGGGTAAGCCCAAAGGTGAGCGCGCCGGTCGATTGCGGGCTTAAGCGGAACGAGGCGACGTCGATCCACAGCGCGTATGGGTAGTCCGGGTAAGGCGCGAATGCGCGGGCGGACAGGTCGAGCCAGGTTTGCGAGGAGCGGACCACCCTGCCGCCAAAAACCACGCCGCAGGCCGCGACGGTGATGGCGATCAGGCCGCCGACCACGGCGGTGACGATCTTGGCGTCTTCAATCTTGCCTTCGCTCTCGCCCATCAGCGAGACGATGACGTGGGCGCGATGGCGCGCGGCAACCTCGCGCGCCTCGGGCCAGGCCGTCGCCGCGCGTGCCCACATTTCCTCGTCGTCCGGCAGCGGCGCTTGCACCGGCATCAGGACCACGATCCGCTTGCCGCAGAGAATGAAGGGCGATCGAGGCCGGCTCGGACCAGGCGAGCCCTCGGTCCATGACCGCTCGGGATGACGTTGGCGCATCGCTTCGAGCAGCGCCGACAGGTCCGGTGCGGCCGGCTCTTGCAACAGGACGAACGCGATTGGCAGAGTCATGGCGCGCCCACCATGCGGACAATTTTATGCTTGTCGCCGCGTCCGGCAGGGGGGCGCCGGAACGCCGTTCCGCATCAGCGGACATTGGTGCGGGTCGCCATTTTACGAAATAGCACGAACGTGCCATGGTCGGCCAAAACAGCAAGGAAACAAAAACCATGCCATCCGACATTTCCGCGGTGAAGGCCCTGGTGTTCGACGTGTTCGGCACCGTGGTCGACTGGCGCACCAGCCTGATCAATGACTTCACGGACTGGAGCCGGACACGCGGCATCACCGCCGACTGGACCGCCTTGGTCGACGGCTGGCGCGCGGTCTACGCCGCCTCGATGGACGAGGTGCGGAAAAACCCCGAGCGCGGCTATGTCATTCTCGACGTGCTGCACCGGCGGTCGCTCGAAAAGCTCATCGCACAACTCGGCATCACGGGGCTTGATGACGCCGACCTGCATCATCTCACCATGGGCTGGCACCGTCTGCATCCCTGGCCGGACAGCGTCGCGGGGCTCAAGCGGCTGAAAACAAAATACATCATCTCGCCGCTCTCCAACGGCAACGTCGCGCTCCTGACCAACATGGCGAAATTCGCTAGCCTGCCGTGGGACCTCGTCATGTCGGCGGAACTGTTCGCGCACTACAAGCCCGATCCCGAGACCTATCTCGGCGCAGCAAAACTGCTCTGCCTGCGGCCGGACGAGGTGATGATGGTCGCCGCGCATAACCATGACCTGAAGGCGGCGCAAAAACTCGGCCTGAAGACCGCCTTCGTCGCCCGTCCGACCGAATACGGCCCGCTGCAGAAATACGATTTCGAGGCCAGGGGCGACTGGAACATCGTCGCGAAGGATTTTGGCGGCATCGCCGAGGCGATGGGATGCTGACGCGTATCCACGGAGCATCCGACGATGTCGAAGAGTCTTGGCGCAGTCCTCACCTCCGATGAGATCAAGGCGCTCGAGCGGGAGATCATTGCAGAAGCGCGGGCGGGGCGGAAGCTGGCCGCTTGGCACAGGGCGCAGCCGTTGCGAAAGGCCCAGTCGCAGCAGCCCGAGGCCGCGATCGCCCTGCTAGGGGTTGTCAACGAGCAGTGTCTGGAAAGGCAGCCCGCGATTGATCTCCTCTCGGAAGTGGCAGAGTCTCATGACCAGGACGCACGGATCTTCTCCTCGCTTGGCCAGTGCCTCGAAGCCGTCCGCGACATCGATGATCTGAACGCGCCGCCGCCGCGCAATTCGATATTCCTAACCGTGGTCGAAAAGCTCGAGGCGTTCGCCAGGGCCTATGAGGGGCGGCCCGAACAGGTGCCGATACTTCGGGGGTTGGCGACATCGGCGCGAATGCTGGCTCGGCAACGCGATGCGCTCGCCGAGAGCAGTTTTCGCAAGCTGACCGAGATCGAGCCTCGAACGAGCGCCCATCACTACAATCTCGGGCTCTTCCACAAGACACGGGGCAGGTTCGCGGAAGGCGTGACCTCAAATCAGATCGCCGTGAGCTTGGCGGACGAGGTGACAGATAGCTACGAATGGAACCTTGGAATCTGCGCCACGGGTGCCGGGAACGCTACTGTTGCCCTCGATGTCTGGAAACGCATGGGGCAGGCGATCGAGATCGGACGTTTCGGCCTGCCGGAGGGTTCGTATGCCCAATGCAAGGTGAGGCTTGCCGAGCGGCCGCTGGCCGAGCGTACGGCCGACGCCGATGATCCCGGCGCGGAGGAAACGATCTGGATCGAACGCCTAAGCCCGTGCCACGGGGTCATCCGTAGCGTGCTCTACCAGAAGCTGGGCGTCGACTATGGCGACGTCGTCCTCATCGACGGCGCGCCAATCACGCATCACACTTATGGTGAAGTGCAGGTTCCAGTCTTTCCACACCTGGCGACGCTTGTCAGGCGAAACTACCAGCTATTCGATTTCGCAGGAACCCAGGACACCGCGCGACAACTGGCGAATTTGAGTCCAGAACTGGACGAAGACGCCGTCATCTACTCGCATTCCGAGAGCGTTACGACCATGTGCGCGAGTTGCTGGCGCGATCCCGATCTCGATCACGACCATCACGAACGCGTGGAAAAGCACGTCGTCAGAGGACGGATTGCCGCTCCGCCCGAGATGATGCCTGCGCGGCTCCTGGACATGATCGACAAGGCAATCGGCGCGAAGGGAGGGCAGTGCCAGCTCTATGCGCCCGAGCTCTGCGCGGCAGCGGGGCTCGCTGAGCGTGAGCGGATTGACGGGCTTCGATTTGTTCTGTTGACGGGCAACTCGTCCGGTCAATATCCAAACTGACCGCAAACGCTGATAGCCCGGGGCGCAATCGTCAGGAGCGGCTTGTCCGCTGCTATCCGCAAGTCCACATCAGTCCGATTGGCGTATAGGTCCAGCACGGACCAAAGCTGCCGCCATTATAGCGGCCGTGCAAGAACCGGGGGTGCCCGAAATAGTGCCAGTCGCCGTTCCAGTATTGCGGCGTATAGTCCGGCATGCCGGTGACGGCGCCCTTCGGACCAAACACGGGAACGTGCTCGTTCGGCGGCTGGTGATAGCCGGGCAGGAAGCCATAGCCATGCCAGTGAGCGATGTGCCGCTTGTGAGCGGGCGCGGCGAACGTAAGGGCCGGCAGCAGCGACAGCAAAATTGCGCCCGACAGGGCTAGGATGCGCGACATCGGCGCACCATAGACGGTCTGCCGTTCAAACGCGATTCAAATCCTGTGACGTTTCATGAGCATCTCTTGCTGATGGACAAGGTTCGCCATCGAAGCCGCATGACATCGGTCACATCACGCATTGCCGCTGTAACCATTTGCGCGATGGCCGAAGCGGTCGTGTAACGCAGCGTCGCCATCCTGTCGAACCAGTCGCCGGAACCAGAGGCGGCATCTTCGTTCGACAATTGGAGGATGGTCCCCGTGAGAATTCTCATTGCTTCGACGCCAGCGAATGGCCACGTCAATCCAATGCTCGCGATCGCGCGGATTCTGATGGGCGAAGGCCATGAGGTCGCCGTCTATACGGGATCGGCGTTTCGGGCCCGCATCGAAGCTGCCGGCGCCGAGTTCTTTTCCTTGCCAGGCGATGCGGATTTCGACCCGGCAGATCCGTTTTCGCGAATTCCCGAACTGAAGGTCCTGCCGCCGGGGCTCGAATGGCTGCGTGTCGCCATCGAGCGCATCTTCATCGAGAAGATTCCGGCCCAACATGAGGGTCTGCAAAGGCTGATCCGCAGCTTCGGTCCTGATTTGATCGTCGGCGACGACATGTTCTTTGGCGTGCTGCCGATGCTGCTTGATGCGGGTTCCAGGCGGCCCCCCATCGTTCTCTGTGGCACCTCGATCCTGCATTGGCCGCGTGAGGACGGCGCACCGATCTTCCTCGGCCTGCCGCCGGCGACGACGTCAGAACAACGCGAACAATACGCAGCCATTGCGCGGGACTATCACGAGGCGGTCGATCGGCCCGCTGGCCTTCGCCTGAACAAGTTGCTTGAGGAATTGGGTGTCGAACCGACGTCGATGACATTGTTCTATTCCAGCGTCGGATTGGCCGATGCCTACCTGCAATTGTCGGTGCCGGGCTTCGAATTTCCGCGCGACATCCCGCGCTCGGTGCATTTCGTCGGCACGCCGCCGATCATTCCCGGCCAGGTCCCGCTGCCCCCCTGGGCCCACGAGCTCGATGGTTCGCGAAAGGTCGTGCTGGTGACGCAGGGCACGGTCGCCAATCACAATTTCAACCTGCTGGTCGCCCCGGCACTTGCGGCCCTTGCCAATGAGCCTGACGTGCTGGTGGTCGCAACCGCAGGCGGCCGCCCCATCGACGCGATACCCGGTCCCGTTCCCGCCAATGCACGCCTTTCGAGCTATTTGCCGTTCGAGTGGCTGTTGCCCAGGGTCGACGTGCTGGTCACCAATGGCGGCTATGGCAGCGTCAACCAGGCCTTGAGCTTTGGCATTCCGCTCGTCACCGCGGGGCTGACCGAGGACAAGGCCGATGTCAACGCGCGGGTCGCATGGTCCGGCGTCGGCATCGATCTCGCGACCAATGAGCCGGGCCACGACGCGCTGCGCCGCGCACTGAGGACCGTGCTCGATCGGCCGGACTATCGGTTGCGTGCCCAGCAAATGGCGGACGAATTCGCCGGCATCGATACGCGATCACGAATCCTGGAGATCATCGGTGAGCTCGTTGCCGACCGGAAGCGGCTGTGGGGAGTCGACACCCTTGCGGCGCACGCGCCGCGGCGCGCCGGCCGGCGTAGCTGACGCCTGCCGCGATCTGATGTCCCTGACGGACGCGCGGTAAAATCTGTTCAGGGACGTCAGATCGAAAAGCGGCACCATGCGGATCCCATCGACCTCGTTTGCCTTCACGCTGCTGCTCGGCGCGCTAGCGGCCGTGCCCTATTCGGGCATCGACATCAACCTGCCGGCGCTTGCCGCGACCGGCGCTGCGCTGGGCGCCAGTGCGTCCAGTGTCGGGCTGACGATGAGCGTCTTCGTGCTCAGCCTCGCGGTGATGCCACTGCTGTACGGACCTGCCTCCGACCGGTTCGGCCGCAAGCCGATCGTGCTGTTCGGGATCCTGGTTTTCGTCGTGGGCAGTGTCGCCTGCGCAGTCGCTCGCTCCCTGGCGGAGTTGTTGGCAAGTCGCGTCGTCCAGGGCATCGGCGCCGCCGCTACCGGCGCGATCTTTGCGATCATCCGCGATCTGTTCGACGCTCACGCCGCGCGGATCAAGATCGCCAACGTCACGGTCGCGGTGAATGTCGCGACCATGATCGCGCCGACAGCGGGGGCCGCGCTGCTGTCGCTCGGCGATTGGCGATTGATCTACGCGGTCCAGGCCGGGGTCGGCGTCATTCTGCTGCTGGCGGTGCTGACAGGCTTTTCGGAGAGTGCCAAGCTCGACAAGGCTGTTCGCCCGAGCGCGGCGATCGTGTCGAGCTATCGTCGCGTGCTGACCCATCCGGTGTCGTTCGGATACGTCCTGGTCGGCGCCGCTGCCGGCGCGACGGTGTTCGCCTACGTCTCCGGTGCCTCGCTGTTCTTCATCGGCGTGGTTGGGCTGCGTCCCGATCAATATGGCCTCATTTTCAGTGCGTGCTCCGCCGCGGTCATGTGCGGCGCCTTCCTGGACGGGCGCCTTGGTTTGCGCGGAATGGCGTCTGCGGTCGTGCTTGCAACCGGGCTCAAGCTGATGACGGCCGCTAGCCTCGTGCTACTTGCCGTCACACTGGGCGGTGTGAGATCGCCGGCACTTTTCGCCGGGCTGCTGATCCTGGTCGCGCTCGCCTTCGGCTTGAGTTTTCCGAACGTGATGAACGCAACCATGCAGCCTCTGCCGGATATTGCCGGCGCGGTCAGCGCCGCCGCCGGAAGCGTGCAGCTCACGGCTGGCGCGGTCTCCAGCGGACTTGTTTCGCTGTTGTTTGACGGACGCTCGGCGCTCTCGATGAGCGCCGTCATGGCGCTGTGTTCGTCGCTCGGATGGGCGGCCTACGTGCTGATCGCCCGTCCGGCCGAGCAGGGGTCACAGCGAACGCCACCGATTGAAAGCCCCCGCACGGCGGCTGATTCGCCCGACGGGCAGATTTCGTTGTGATCGCCCCGGTCGCAAGGCGTTGAGGCGCGCCAGGCCGGCGATGCGTAAAATCAGAAATTCGCGTGCGCCTTCAAGGACAAGCCGCGCCGATCCGCCCTCAGGAAAATATTTTGCTTCCGTTTTTCAGAATAGTGTGTTTTCCTTCGGCCATCCCGGCCCGCACGAGGGGCGCTTCGCGATCGTCACGAACGTTGGGCTTTGATGCGGTGGACGCGATAGCGTCGCAAGACGAGCGAAGCTGTCGCGTACGGCAAAGCCGTGTGGTCCTGGCCTCCCGACGCTGAGGTCAAGTTGCGCGAAACCTGGTTTCGCGCGGCGACGGGGGCAACAAAGCCCGGTCCCCGAGGCCGTAAAACCATCGCGCAGGGAAGGCCGGTTGATTCCGCCTGCACCTGTGGTTCCTTCCCCGTGCTTTTTTATGCACGGGGGCCGCGGGTGTGGTGGACACCCCGCCTTCCCTGCGCCCTCTGTTCTCTCGAAGGCTCGAAATGATGCACAACTCGGGCGCGACGCGCCGCGGCGAACGGGAATCCGCATGCTCCGTCGTCATTCCGGGGCGCGAGTGAAACGAGCGAGCCCGGAATAACGATGACTGGCAGGGCTCCTGCTTCGCTTCCGTCTTCGCTCGCAATGACGCTGTTACGCCGCGCTGACGATCACGCCGAGCCAGCCGAGACCTCGATAGGTCTCGTAGCCCGGCGTGGCATGGAAGGCGATCAGCTCGCCCCGGGCGCCCTGGTAGAAGCCGCTGCGCCGCCCGTCGACCTTGAGGGACAGGCATTCGTTCAAAAGGCCCTGGCCGTCGGAGGCGGCAATGACCCGAAAGTTCGAATCGACCAGCAGCACGCGCGCCTTGTCGGCGGCGCCGACCCGCACGCCCTGCACGATGGCGCGGGCCTGCGGCTGCCAGTCGAAATGGATCGCGAGCACGCCGATTGGCTTGCCATGGGCCTTGCCGCCGTCGCGCACGCCGGCGCAATAGGTCGCGACCTGCGCGTTGCCAAGCAGCGGCTGGCACTCGACGTCGCCGGCGACATAGTCGTCGCCCGAACGCAGCTCGCGCGCCTCCTGAAACCACTTTGTGTGCGCGACGCTCTGGCCGGTGACCTTGAAACGGCTTGCACGGCCGTTGGCGAGCACCTTGCCGTCGAGGTCGCAGAGCCAGAGATCGATATAAACGGTGTAGGCCGACAGGATCACCGCAAGCCGCTCCGAGACATGCGCGACGCTGGTCGGATCTGGAGCTGCGGCACAGCTCACGACCGCGGAATCGGTCGCCCACCAGCGCACGTCGCAGGTCCGCTCATAAAGATTGCGGTCGATCAGCTCGATCGCGTTCAGCGACAGGTCGACCATGCGCTCGCCGCGCGAGCGGTCGCTCATTCGTGCGATCGAGTCCATCAGGCTGCCGGTGCGCTTGGTGAGCTGGCCCTCCAGTTCGCGGGCGATGGTCTCGACCTGCTGGCCGACGCTGCGCACCTCCTGCGCGACCACGGCGAAACCGGCGCCTTGGCTACCTGCGCGCGAGCTCTCGATCAGCGCGTTCAGCGCCAGCATCTTCATCTGGTTGGTGATCTGCTGGATCGACTTGGTCTTCTCGCAGGCGATCGTGTTGACCTCGGCGGTCAGCCGCGCGATCAGGGCGGAGATGTCGGCTTCGTCCTCGGTCGCCGCGTTGGCTTGCGAGATCGGTTTGGGCCGTTTCAGGTCAAGCGCGATCGCCATGGGCGGACTTCCTGTAGGTGCTCCGGTGCTCTCTACCACCGCAAATTGCACGCAAGTAGTTTACGTTTCGGTAAACAAGACGGGCGTTTGGCGCCCTCTGGACTGCATCTTCTTTTTGCAGGGCGCCGGTTTTTCGCCGATCCGGCCGCCGTCGGTTCCCGACGCAGCTGGAACCGGGGGTTGCCGAGGGAGGCGGGACCGGGCGAAAGGAGCGGGGAGAACTGGGAGGCGGCCGTTGTCGTCGCTGGTCCAGGTTCCTATCCTGCTGAAGCATCATGACATTGCCCGCAAAAGCCCTGCCTGTCGAAACGCTCCCGGCCTTTCTCGGCGTCACGCGCTCCTTGACCGGAAAGCTTTGGCGCGACCGCCTCGATGCGCGGGGCGCCGCGAAGGCGCTCGCGATCGCGCAGCGCCATCAGCTCCCCGAGATGCTGGCCCGCGTGCTCGCGGGACGTGATGTCGAGATCGACGCTGTTGACGAGTTTCTCGATCCGACCATCCGCAAGCTGATGCCGGATCCCTTCACGGTCACGCAGATGGAGGTGGCCGCCAGGCGGATCGCGGATGCGGCGGTCCGGGGCGAGCGCGTTGCGATCTTCGGCGACTACGATGTCGACGGCGCCACCTCGGCGGCGCTGCTCGCCTGGCATTTGCGCCATTGCGGACTCGATCCTCTGATCCACATCCCGGATCGGCTGTTCGAGGGCTACGGCCCCAATGTCGAGGCGGTGCGCGCGCTGGCCAACAAGGGCGCCACGCTGCTGGTGACGGTCGATTGCGGCACCACGAGCCACGAGCCGCTCAAGGAAGCGCGGCGGTTCGGGATGTCCGTCGTCGTGATCGATCATCACCAGGTCGGCGACGAACTGCCCGAGGTCGACGCGCTGGTCAATCCGAACCGATCGGATGACCTCTCGGGACTTGGCCATCTGGCGGCCGTTGGCCTCGTGCTGGTCACGCTGGTGGCCGTCAATCGCGAATTGCGCGCACGGGGTTTCTGGAGCAGCGAGATGCCGGAGCCGGACCTGTTGTCGGTGCTGCATCATGTCGCGCTCGGCACGGTGGCCGACGTCGCGCCGCTGATCGGACTGAACCGTGCCTTCGTTGCCAAGGGCCTGATCGCGATGCGCCGCCGCGACCATGTCGGGCATACCGCGCTGATGGATGTCGCGCGGTTGAACGGCCCGCCGGAGGCCTGGCATCTCGGCTTCATGCTGGGACCGCGCATCAACGCCGGCGGCCGGATCGGGCGCGCCGATCTCGGCGTACGGCTGCTGCTCGAGGGCGACATCTCGGAAGCGGCGCGGATCGCGGCCGAGCTCGACCGCCTCAACAGCGAGCGGCGGGTGATCGAGCAGGCCGCCGAGGCGCAGGCCGAAGCCGAAGCGCTGGCCTCGCTCGGCCTCGAGGACAAGGGCGCCGTCATCGTCACGGCGTCGGAGGGCTGGCATCCCGGCGTAGTTGGCCTGGTCGCAGCAAGGCTGAAGGAGAAATTTTCGCGGCCGGCCTTTGCGATTGCGCTCGAGCCCGGCGGCATCGGCACCGGTTCGGGGCGCTCGATCGCCGGCGTCGATCTGGGCCGAGCGGTACGCCAAGCCGTCCATGACGGCGTGCTGATCAAGGGCGGCGGGCACGCGATGGCCGCGGGCGTCACGCTGCGCAAGGAGAAGCTCGCGGACTTCCGCGCTTATCTTGAAACCGCGCTCGCGCGCGATGTCGCCGACGCGCGCCATGTCAACGAGCTGTTCATCGATGGCGCGGTCAGCGCGCGCGGGGTGACGCCGGCGTTCGCCGCGACGCTCAACCGCGCGGGTCCGTTCGGCAGCGGCAATCCGGAGCCGGTCGTTGCGCTGCCGTCGCATCAGTTGGTGTATGCGGACGAAGTCGGGCAGGCGCATTTGCGCCTGCGCTTCAAGTCCGGTGACGGCGCCATCGTCAACGGCATAGCTTTTCGCTCTGTCGGCCAGAAACTCGGCAATGCGCTTGCAGAACATCGCGGGCAGGCGTTGCATGTCGCGGGCTCGCTCGCGGTCGATCGCTACCAGGGCAGCGAGCGCGTGCAGTTCAGGGTGATCGACGTCGCGGTGCCGGATGAGGGACCGGCGACGATCCGATAGGTCGCGTGTACATCGCGTTGTGGTTGGGATGTGGAAATGACAGGACAGGTCGAGGGCAAGGTTGCGCTGGTCACAGGCGGGGCGTCGGGCATCGGCGCTGCGGTCGCGGAGCTGTTGGCGCAGGAAGGCGCATCCGTTGTCATCAGCGATGTCGACGAGCTGAAGGGGCCGGAACTCGCCGCCGCGCTCGGGCGAGCGGGCCATGACGCGATCTTTCTGCATCAGGATGTGACCAGCGAGACGCGCTGGGCGGACGTCGCTGCGGAGATCGAGCAACGCTTTGGACGGCTGGATATCCTGGTTTCGAATGCCGGCATCGGCATCCTTGTGCCGTCGATCGTCGAGATGTCGCTCGACGATTGGCGTCGGCAAACCGCGGTCAATCTCGACGGCGTGTTCCTGTCCGTCAAATATTGCCTGCCGCTGATGCGCAAGCGTGGCGGCGGCTCAGTGATCATGATGTCATCGCTGGCCGGCTTGCGCGGCAGCGCGACACTCGCCGGCTACTCTGCGACCAAGGGCGGCGTGCGGCTGTTCGCCAAGGCGATCGCAATGGAATGCGCCGCCGCCGGCGACGGAATCCGCGTGAACTCGGTCCATCCCGGCATCATCGACACGCCGATCTGGCGCAAGGATTCGATGGGAGCGCCGAGCGGCCAGAATGCGCCCGTCGATCCGGAGGAACTGGCGCGATTGGCCACGCCATTGGGACGCGCCGGCCATGCGCGCGACGTTGCGAACGGCGTCTTGTACCTGGCGTCCGATGCCTCGAGCTACGTGACCGGAACGGAGCTTGTCATCGATGGCGGCATGTTCGCAGGCACAGCCCCGCGCAGACCGTGAAGAGCACTAACCGCCTTGCCGCAGCCGCGCCAGCACCTTGAGGCCCCCATAACCGTCCGCCGGCTGCAGGCCCGTCTTGGCCTGATAATCACGGATCGCCTTCATCGTGTCGTTGCCGACGCGCCCGTCGGTGCCGCCGGTGTCGAAACCGGCCTTGGTCAGGCGGGTCTGCATCTCCTGCACTTCGGCCAACGTCAACGCGCGCTCCGAACCGGGGAAAGGCTGGATGAAGGGCCCGCCGCCGAGGATCCGATCGCCGAGATGGCAGATCGCCAGCGCATAGTTCATGGCAGGATTGTAGCTCTTCACCGCGTAGAAGTTCGGGCCCAGCAGAAACGCCGGACCACCGGGCACCGGACTCCAAAACTGCGCGGTCGCATTGGGTTGCGGAAAGGCTTCGCCGTCGGCGCGCGCCAGACCAGCGGCTTGCCAGGCCGCATAGCTGCGGTTGCCACTGCCAGCGTCGCTGCCGCGGACCTCATAACCCCAATGCTCGCCGCGATGATATTTGCCGCGGTTGACGAGGAAGCGCGCGGTCGATCCGAGCGCGTCATCCGGCTTGCCGAACGGCGAGATCTTTCCGTCGCCGTCATAGTCGAAGCCCACATTGAGCCAGACTTCGGGCATCCATTGGGTATGCCCCATGGCGCCGGCCCAAGAGCCGTGCATCTCCTCCGGCGTGCTCCAGCCGCGATCGACGATCTTCAGCGCGTTGATCAACTCGCTTTCCCAATAGGCCTTGCGGCGCGGCTCGTTCCAGGCGAGCGCAGCAAGCGAGGGAAATACCGGTCGCATGTGGTTCTGCTGCACGAGCGGATCGCCAAAGGCGGACTCCACGCCCCACAGCGCCAGCAACGTGCCACGCTCGACGCCAAAATCCTTCTCGATGCGCGCGAACAGTCTTTCGTTGTTCTTCAGCGCCTCCTTGCCGTTGATGATGCGCCAGTCGGAAACGCGGCGGTTGATGTATTGCCAGATCTGCTCGTTGAACTCCGGCTGGTTCCTGATCTCCTTGAACACGCTCATGTCGGGCTCGACACGCGCCATTGCACGATTCCAGGTCGCTTCCGAAATGCCCTTTGCCAGCGCGCGTGCTCGAAAACCGTCGCGCCAAGCGTCGAAGCCGGGCGGGGCGGCATGCGCGGCAGGGGGCAGCGTCAGGACAGCAACTCCGGCAGTCGCCGATCGCAGCAGCGCCCGTCGGGTCAACCCCTGGAGGGAATCA
>Ga0307479_10004331_pt1 | contig 12981 bp, 14 predicted proteins | sample atmos_gasesECM4C_FD_203743 | JGI IMG/M metagenome (GOLD analysis project Ga0307479, IMG submission 203743) | Hardwood forest soil microbial communities from Morgan-Monroe State Forest, Indiana, United States - atmos_gasesECM4C_515 | ecosystem: Environmental > Terrestrial > Soil > Temperate...
ATGTTCACCGCGGCCTGGGATGAGCCGTTCGCGCTGCCCACCGAGGAGTCCACGACACTGGCGCTGCGCACCCAGCAGATCCTCGCTTATGAAACCGGTGTGGCCCGGGTCGCCGACCCGCTTGGTGGCTCGTATTTTGTCGAGGCGCTCACCGACGCGACCGAAGCCCGCATCGTCGAGATCATGGATGACCTCGAAAAGCACGGCGGGATGGTCAGCGCGATCGAGGACGGCTATCTGCAGGGCCTGATCGCCGACGAGGCGTTTCGGATGCATCAGGACATCGAGGCGGGCACCCGCCCGGTTGTCGGAGTCAATCGGTTCGGCTCCGAGGAACCCGAGCCGGACATCGTCACCTACGAACTCGACGCCGAGGGCCGCGATCTGCAACTCAAGCGGCTCTCCAAGGTAAAGGCCGAAAGAGACAGCGGGGCAGTTCAATCCAGTCTTGCCGCGCTGTCACGCAGCGCGGAGGGGAGCGATAACCTCATGCATAAGCTGATCGACTGCGCGAACGCCTATTGCACGGTCGGTGAGATGGTGTCGGCACTCAAAGCCGTGTGGGGCGAATTCCAGCAGCCGGTGGTGTTCTAGATGGCCGTTCGGATCCTGGTTGCCAAGCCCGGCCTTGACGGGCATGACCGCGGTGCCAAGATCGTCGCCCGCACCCTGCGCGACGCCGGCTTCGAGGTGATCTACACCGGTATCCGGCAGCGCATCGAAGACATCGCGTCGATCGCCGTCCAGGAAGACGTGGCCGTCGTCGGCCTGAGCATTCTGTCCGGTGCGCACCTCGCGCTGACCGCACGCACCATCGAGGCATTGCGCGCCGCTGACGCCGCGGACATCGCCGTCGTCGTCGGCGGGACGATCCCGCGCGCCGACGTACCCAAGCTGCTGTCGGCCGGCGCCGCCGCCGTATTTCCCACCGGGACACCGCTCGACAAGCTGGTGCGCGACATCCGCGCATTGACAGGCAGTCCCGAACCCTCCTTAAAGGAAGCAGAGGAACCGTGCGCATCGGAGTGATGGTTGGACCCGAACGTGGGGATTCCACACGCAAGCTTACCCGGATGCTGGCCGACATCGACTGGGCCGAAGCCGCAGGCCTGGACAGCGCGTGGATCCCGCAGATCCCCAACGACTTCGACGCGCTGCTTGCGGTGGCCCTGATGGGGGCTCGCACCAGCCGGATCGAGCTGGGCACCGCGGTCATTCCGCTGCAGGCGCAGCACCCAATTGCGTTGGCGCGCCAAGCCTTATCGGCGCACGCCGCAACCGGTGGCCGGCTGGTGCTGGGCGTCGGGCCGTCGCACCACTGGATCGTCGACGACATGCTCGGGATTCCCTACCAGCGGCCCGCCGCGTACACCCGGGACTACCTCGAAGTGCTGCACGCCGCCTTCGCCAACCCTGGCCCGGTCGACGTGGAGAACGACAGCTTCCGGGTGCACAACCCACTAGATCTGGGTCCGGTGGCGCCGCTGCCGGTGCTGGTGGCGGCGCTCGGGCCAGTGATGCTGACCATTGCCGGGGAGCGGGCGGACGGCACAGTGCTGTGGATGGCCGACGAACGTGCCGTTGCCGAGCACGTCGTGCCGCGGATCACCAAGGCCGCCGACAACGCTGGGCGGGGGTCCCCGCGCATCGTCGCCGGCATACCCGTTTGCCTTTGCAGCGCAGGCGAAGTCGATGCCACGCGCGAGCGCGCCAACCGGATCCTTGGGGAGGCCGAGGTCTCGCCGAATTATCAGCGGCTGCTCGGGTACGGCGACGCCAAGGATGTCGGTGACATCTGCGCGGCAGGTGACGAGGACGCAATCCTGGCCCGGCTGCGCCGATTCGCCGACGCGGGCGTGACGGACCTGTCGGTGCGGCTACTGCCGATCGGCGACAACCGGGACGAACTCGTCGCCTCCAAACGCCGAACCCGCGAGATGATCGCCGCGCTCGCAACGGAGTTGCGGTGACGGTGGGAGATCCCGGACCGCTGGCGGGCATACGGATCCTCGAGGTCGGCACCATGCTGGCCGGTCCCTACGCCACCATGCTGCTCGCCGATCTCGGTGCCGAGGTCATCAAGATCGAACCGGCCGGCGGCGAGATTTCCCGCGGGGTCGGCGACACATACTTCGCCAGCCTCAACCGCAACAAGTCCAGTGTCTGCCTCGACCTGAATTCCGAAGCGGGACAACAACACTTAGGCGAACTTGTGGCGGAGTCCCAGGCGCTGCTGGTCAACCTGAAACCGTCGGCCATCGGCCGGTTGGGGCTCACCTATGAGGCGTTGCGACGGTGGAACGAACGGATTGTCTGCGTGGCGATCACCGGCTTCGGACTGCACGGCGGCGACGACCCGGCTTTCGACTACGTGGTGCAGGCGGGTTTCGGCACCGCCGCACTGACCGGCGATCCGGATGGCCCGCCGACACTGCCCGGCTATTCATCGGCCGACAACTCCACCGGCATGTGCGCGGCGCTTGGACTACTGGCCAAGATCATCTCCGGCACCGGCGGGCAAGTGGATGTGTCGCTGCGCGATGTCATGCTGTCGCAGCTCAACTACCACGCCTCCGCGTATCTCAATAACGGCATAGAGCCACAGCGCCGGCCGAACGGAGCGCACTCGTATTACGTTCCGGCGCAGCTCTTTCCGACAGCCGATGGTCATCTGGCGCTGTTCATCACTCATGACGGCTTCTGGAAATCCTTTGCTGTCGAGGCGAATATCGCCGGCTTCGAAACGATGGCCGAACGTGTGGCATGCCGCGATGAGGTCCTGGCCGTCGTTACAGCAGCGCTGGCAACGGATACCGCCGCGGGCTGGGAGCGGCGACTGCGGCCACTCGGCGTCCCGGCCGCGGCCGTTCGCACGCTGCCCGAGGCACTCAAAGCCACTCCGGAAGTGGTTGTGTCAGCTGGTGATTTCCGCCTCGTCGGCAACCCGATCCACGTTTCCGGCTATCAGCCCGACTACCGGCCGCCACCCAGGTTGGACGAACACGGCGAAACCGCTCGAACGTGACGCTGTAGTCACGTTCGAGCTCCAGCGTGACTGCATCGTCACGCTCGGGGGGCGTTAGGCCGGATCCGGACCGGTGAGGTGGGCTTCGGCGAGTTTGCGGAAGGCGGCCACCAGACGGCTGCGGTCCCCGGCGCGGGTCGCCAACACGACATGGCTGGGCTCGACGCCTTCCAAGGGCACCGTGGTGATGTCGGGGCGCAGGCTGTTGCCGTGCCAGCCGGCCGTGATGGCCACCGCCTGCCCGGCGGCGATGAGTTCGAACTTGTCCTCGAGCGCGTCGATGAACGGGCCGTCGGGTGCCCGGCGACCGTCGGGTCGGGGATCGATCCGCCAGAAGGCACTCCAGGCCGGATCGGAATGCCGTAGCCGCGGCATGGGTTCGTCGGCGATGTCGTCGAGGGTGACAGATTCCCTGCCCGCCAGGCGGTGGTCGACGGGAACCACCAGCACCCGGGGCTCGTCATAGAGGATCGTCACGTGCAGCTGGTCGGTCGGAAACGGCAACCGTGTCACTACAGCGTCCACCCGATGGTCGAGCAGCGCATCACGCGCTTGGTCCCAGTCCACGTGCAGGACTTGCACGTCGGCGTCGGGGTGCTCGCGGCGCAATTCACGCACCGCCGGGGTGACGATCAGGCCCGTCGTGTAGCCGATGGTGATGCGGCTGGGCTGGGCGGCGGCCCGGGCCTGCGCCGTGGCTTGGGCGGCCGAACGCAGCAGCGCCTTGGCCCGGGGCAGGAATACGTCCCCGGCCTCGGTGAGCCGGGTGCCCTGCGGCGTGCGGTCCAGCAGGCGGACGCCTAACTGCTGCTCCAGCCGGCGGATCTGCCGGCTCAACGACGGCTGCGCGACACGCAGGACGGTGGCCGCGCGGCCGAAGTGCCGGTGCTCAGCCACGACAACGAAGTAGCTCACCAGTCTCAGGTCGAGGTCCATCACCGGCGATGCCGAGTCGGTCATGCGCCCAGTGTAGCGGAGGATTCGAGCACGTTGTCTGCTCACAGCGCTACTGAACTGCTGTGATGCCTTATATGCATCGCGTCATATGGAACAGGTCTTGGACACCCGCGAGGGCGCGGTCATTGACTAGATGGCATCAACGCCAATCAATCAGAAGGACATCCAATGCACGTCTTTGTCACTGGCGCTACCGGACACATCGGTTCCGCCGTCGTCACCGAACTCCTCGAAGCCGGGTACCAGGTCACCGGTCTGGCGCGCTCGGGCGAGGCTGCCGCCGCCTTGACGGCCAGGGGCGTGAACGCGCACCGCGGCGACCTTGAAGACCTCGACGGCCTGCGGGCCGCTGCCGCAGCCTCCGACGGCGTCATCCATCTCGCGTACAGGCACGACTTCGACAGCGACTTCGTGGCCGCCGCCCAGACGGACCTGCGCGCCGTCGAGGCGATGGGCGAGGAGCTCGCGGGCTCCGACAGGCCGTTGGTGAACACCTCCGGAACGCTCTTGCTCGCGCTTTTCGCTCAAGGACGGGTCGCGACCGAAAACGACACCGCCGAGGGCGGTCCGCGGATCGACTCGGAGAACGCGACCATCGCTTTGGCCGAGCGCGGGGTGCGATCGTCGGTCATCCGCCTGTCGCCGCTGGTGCACAGCACGCTCGACCACCACGGCTTCGCCCACCGCCTGATCGGCATTGCCCGCGAAAAGGGCGTCTCTGCCTACGTCGGCGACGGATCCAACCGCTGGCCCGCCGTCCACACGCTCGACGCGGCACACCTGTACCGGCTGGCGCTCGAGGCGGCTCCGGCGGGGACGCGCTTGCACGGCGTTGCCGACGAGGGCGTGCCGTTCCGAGACATCGCGGCCGTCATCGGGCGCCACCTGAACCTGCCGGTGGTCAGCATTTCCGCCGAGGAGGCCGGCCACTTCGGGTTTCTGTCTTTGTTCGCCTCTCTCGACAACCCGACCTCGAACGCCCTGACGCGGAAGGTTCTGGACTGGCATCCCGAAGGGCCCGGGCTGATCGAGGACCTCGACGCAGGCCATTACTTCGGCGAGTGAAGGAGCATCGCCTTGCAGACCACCATGGTCGACGCGGCCCGCCAGGCCTTGGGAACGGTCGGCGTGTGCCTGCCGGTCTCATTGACCAAACCACCATCTGCTGACCTGCAACGCGAAGCCGTGCGCAGGTTGGAACGCGCCGGGTACCGGGCTGTCTGGACTAATGAGGTCATTGGCAAGGACGCCTTGGTGCAACTGGCTGTGCTGCTAGCCGCGAGCGAGCGGACCGTGTTCGGCACATGCATCGCGAACATCTGGGCCCGGCCGGCCCAGACCATGCATGCCGCGGCCGCCCAGCTGGCCCAGGTGTATCCGGGCAGGTTCGTGCTTGGGCTGGGTGTCGGCTACCCCGAGCAGGCGGCCAGTACCGGCCAGGAATTCGGCAACCCGCTGGCCACGATGCGGGACTACCTGGACCGGATGGACAGCCCCACCTGGCCGCCGGCACCCGACGCGGCGTATCCCCGGATCATCGCCGCCAACGGCCCGAAAATGCTTGCGCTGGCTGGTGAGATCGCGCACGGGGCAATGCCGGCCATGATGCCTCCGGAGTTCACCGCACAAGCCCGGGACACGCTCGGACCGAACAAGCTCCTGGTGGTCGGGCTGGCCGTTGCCCCGGACTCTGACCGGGATCGGGCGAAAGCGACCGCGCGGGAGACGGTTTCGGGATGGCTCGGCCGCCGGTCGTACGCGGCCACCATGGCTGGGCTGGGCTACTCGGCCCGGGACATCGCCGAGGTGAGCGATCGGCTGGTGAATGCGGTTGTCGCCCATGGAAATCTGGCGGGCATCGGTGTCAAGGTGCGTGAGCACTTGGCCGCCGGCGCGGATCATGTCGCGCTGCTGCTGCCCATCGGCGGCGACTTTGCGACCGGCGTAGAACAGCTCGGGCAAGTCGCCTTGGCTTACCCCGCCTAGCCGTTCGGGCCGTACTCGATCGTCGTCTCGAGCAGTCGTGGGATGGGCGCAGGATCCAAGTCCAGCGCATCGGACATGTTTAGCTGACCGGCGTTGGCGATCATATTGTCCAGGATGGCCTGTAGGTCGTCGCCCTCGAGCTCGTAGATGGCGACGTACGGGCCGTCCCCGTCAACCGGACGCAGCCGGCGTGCCGAGACGATTCCGTCGAGCGTCAGAAGTTCGGGTATATGGACTTCGTCGTACCAGGTGTTGTACTCCTGCTCGCGATCGGGCGAGCTGGGGCGACTCTCGACGTACATGATCCCCTTGGCCATACCGCCACCTCTCCGTGATTACTACTCGTAACGCACCGTGATCGAAGCCGTGTCGGGTACGCCCTGGCACGTCAGAATGTAGCCCTCGGCCACTTCATCGTCTTCGAGCGCGTCATTGACCCGCATGGTCGCATGGCCCTCTTCGAGCCTGGCCATGCACGTGCCACAGTTGCCGGCCTCGCAATTGAACGGCGGATCCAGGCCGGCCCGCCGTGCGCTTTCCAGCAGGGTCTCGCCCGGAACCAGTGGCACCGACACCTTTTTGCGGTCGAGGTAGATCGTCACCGTGCCGCCGTTTGATGCGGGGTTTGATGCGGGATCTGTCACCCGATCGGTCTCCTCGATGATCCGGGTGACCGTCACCATGACCACCCCTTCCCGTACTTGCGTTCTTCAGTATAGAGAATACTATTCTCATTAGGCGATAGGATCTTCTCAAACTGCCGGGAGGAACAGGACGTGACCGTGCCGGCCGCGCTCGTGTTCGAGGAGCGGCGATTGAGCCTGCCTCAACTCGACGCGTTGGCCGACGGGCTGGCCGCGGCCCTGACCAAAACCGGTGTAACCGCAGGTGAGCGGGTCGCGGTGATGGCTTCCAACCGGCCGGAGTTCGTCGCCGCCCTGCTCGCGATCTGGCGGCTAGGTGCGACGGCGGTGCTCATCAGCCCCGCCTGGAAACGTGACGAGGTCGACCATGCCCTCGGGTTGACGAAGCCGGCCCACGCCGTTGGTGACCACCCGGTACTGGCCGGCCTGATGCCGATGCTGCACCTGGACGAACCGATCACTCCCGCCGAACCGGTATCAGGCTCACCGCCGCCCGAGAACGCCAACAACGAAGCCCTGCTGGTATTCAGTTCCGGCACCACCGGTCTGCCCAAGGCTGTCCGGCACACCCACGCGTCATTGGCAGCGGCCGTCCGGCACTGGCGCGAAGCATTGCAGCTGAAGAGCCGCGACCGTATCCAGGTCACCACGCCGCCGTCACACATCCTCGGCCTGCTCAACATCCTGACGGCGCTGCGGACCGGTGCCTGGATGCGGCTGCATCCCCGATTCGACATCGACCAGATGCTGCGTCACATCGAAAACGACCGCATCACAGTCGAAATGGTGGTCGCGCCCATTGCGCTGGCCATCGCCTCGCACCCGGAACTCGAGTCCTACGACCTCTCATCGCTGCGGTTCATCATGTGGGGGGCCACTCCGGTCGACGCCAGCATCGCCGAGACGGTGACCCGGCGAACCGGCGTCGGTTGGGTTCCCGCGTATGGCACCACGGAATTGCCTGTCATTGCATGCAACCCATTGAGTGGGCCCCGGCTCGACGCCGTCGGGCGCCCAGTGCCGGGCGTGGACCTCCGAGTGGTGTCGCTGGAGACCGGCGAGCCGGTCTGCCCGGGCGAGGTAGGCGAGATCCAGGCGCGGTCGGAGTCGCTCATGGCCGGCTACCTGCCCGCCGAGGCGACCACGGAGGTGCTCTGCGGCGGCTGGTACCGGACCGGCGACGTCGGCTGGCTGGACGCCGACGGTTGGCTGCGGATCACCGATCGTCTCAAAGAGATGATCAAAGTGCGCGGCTTCCAGGTCGCGCCCGCCGAAATCGAGACCGTGCTGCACGGTCATCCGGCCGTCAAAGACTGTGCGGTATTCGGTGTGCCCGACGGGGTCAACGGGGAAGCGGTTGTCGCCGCGGTCGCCACGCACGCTCCGGTCGACGCGGCCGAACTCGCCGCCCGGGTGGACGCCAAGCTGGCGTCCTACAAACGGCTGAGCCGCGTCGTGTTCGTGACCGACATTCCGCGCCTCCCGTCGGGCAAGGTGCTGCGCCGAGTACTCAAGGAGAACTATGGATGTACGCCTGACAGCTGAACAGCAGCAATTACGTGACGCAGCCGCCAAGCTGGCCGACGATCTCGGGCCCGGAGCGGTGCAGGATCTCGCCGACGAGAGTCGAATTGCACGTCTGGACAAGCAGATTGAGACGACGGGCTGGCGATCGCTGCGCTCCGACGAGGCCTCTGGCGTCGAAGTAGCCATCGTCGCAGAGGAATTCGGGCGCCGACTGGTCGACGCACCGTTTCTGGGGCCGGTGCTGGCAGACGATCTGGCCCGCCACATCGGTGCAGAGGCGCGCGGAGCGACCCTAGCCGTTGACGACCGCGCAATCGACGCTCGCGGGTTTCAGCGGGCCTTGCTGCTCTCCGGTATCACGGTCCTGACGGCCGACCTGGATAGCGCCAGCGCCGCAGCGGATTTGACCAGGCTCGAAGCGAGCATAGTGGGATCACCTGTGCCTCTGGGCGAGGTCCCCGCCGAAGTCGCCGGCCGATGGCGGGCGCTCGCGCTGGTCACCACGTCGGCCGACCTGGTCGGGGTTGCCCGGGGCGCGCACGCCGTCGCCTGCGACTACGCGAAAATCCGCGAACAATACGGCAAGCAGATCGGCTCCTATCAAGCCATCGCCCACCTATTGGCCGAAAGTCTGGCACTGATCGAAGGTTCGGTGAGCGTGCTACGGCACGCCGCATGGGGGGTCGACGAACTCACGCCGGCCGAAGCCATTCGGGCCGCCCAGATCGCGAAGGTCTACTGTGCGCGCGCCACCCGAACCGTCTGCGAGACCGCTGTGCAGGTGCATGGCGGCATCGGCAACACTTGGGACTGCTTGGTGCATGTCTACCTGCGCCGCGCGCTGACATCGACCGGGCTGTGGCCCGTAACGCTGAAGGAGATCGACCTTGGACTTTCGTGACTCGCCCGCCGAGGCCGCCTTCCGGGAGCGGCTGCGATCGTGGCTTTCATTGCACGCCAAGGAGTATTCCGGCTCAGGTGACGAGTATTGGGCCCGCCAGATCGACTGGCATCGCGCCCTCTACGAGGCGGGTTTCTTCGGATTATCGTGGCCCCGCGACTACGGCGGGCAGGAGCTGCCGCCGGTGTATGACGTCATCGTCGATGAAGAGCTGGTACGCGCCGGTGCACCGCCGCGCCCCAGCGTGGGCTACTTGGTGTACGGCATCGGCAGGCACGGCAGCGATGAACTGCGAAAACGCTTCCTGCCCGGCATTATCGACGGCACCGAGCGGTGGTGCCAGGGCTTCAGCGAGCCCGGCGCGGGCTCGGATCTGGCCTCGCTGACCACCACCGCCACCCGTGAGGGCGACAACTACGTGGTGCACGGACACAAGATCTGGACCAGCTTCTCCGATGTCGCCGACTGGTGTCTCCTGCTGGCGCGTACCGATCCTGCGGCCAAGCGCCACAGGGGCATCTCGGCGTTCGTGATCGCCATGAAACAGCCTGGCGTGCAACAGCGCCCGCTGCGAATGATGAACGGGGTCACCAACGAATTCGGCCAGGTGTTCTTCGACGGCGCCACTGTGCCGGCGGATCGAATGGTCGGTGCTCCCGGTGACGGCTGGGCGGTGGCCATGACCGTCGTCGGACATGAGCGCGAGCCGTCCACGCTCGGCTACGCGGCCAGATACGGCAAGCTCGTGCGAGATCTCTTCGCGCGCAACGACGGTCCGGTACCAGAAGAGCTCGCGTGGGCGGCGGTCCAGTCGGAGATGCTGACTCATCACGTGCGGCGGCGGCTGTCCGAACAGCTCGACGGCGTGTCACACGGCCCCGAAGGATCGCTCGACAAGCTACTGATGACCTGGGTCGAGCAGTCCGTCGGGCACGCCGCGCTGGCGGTCGCCGGGACCCGCGACCCGGACCTGCTCAGCGCCTACCTGTACAGCCGAGCGCAAAGCGTCATGGGCGGGACAGCACAGATACAGAAGAACATCATCGCTTCGCGAATCTTGGGATTGGGAGTCTGACGTGTACGACATGCCTGTTGAAATCGACGTCCGTGCCGAAGGGGCATTGCGGATCATCACCCTGAACCGGCCGGATTCGCTCAATTCGGTCAACGACGATCTGCATTCCGGACTTGCGCGGATATGGCAGCGACTGAGCGACGATCGCACCGCCCGCGCCGCGGTACTCACCGGAGCCGGCAAGGCATTTTCGGCCGGGGGTGATTTCGCCTATCTCCAGGAGTTGGCGGGCGACGCCGACCTGCGCGCCAAGACCATCTCGGACGGGCGCGAGATCGTGCTGGGCATGGCGCGGTGCCGAATTCCGGTGGTGGCGGCGGTAAACGGCCCGGCGGTCGGGCTGGGCTGCAGCCTGGTCGCGCTGAGTGACATCGTCTACATCGCCGAAGACGCCTATCTCGCCGATCCGCACGTGCAGGTGGGGCTGGTGGCCGCCGACGGCGGGCCGTTGACCTGGCCGCTGCATATCAGTCTGATGCTGGCCAAGGAATACGCGCTGACCGGGACTCGTATTCGCGCGCAGCGGGCCGTCGAACTCGGGCTGGCCAACCACGTGGTTACCGATCCAGTCGCCGAAGCGATCGCCTGCGCGAAACGGATCATGGACCTGCCCCAGCAAGCGGTCGAGAGCACCAAGCGGGTGCTCAACATTCATCTGGAGCGCGCCGTCCTGGCCAGTCTGGACTACGCCCTGTCAGCCGAGAACCAGTCGTTCCAAACCGAGGACTTCCGGTCGATCGTCACCAAACTGGCGGCCGGTAAGAACTGAGCGGCTCGATTCGGCACGCTTTAGACTTACCGCCGTGCCGGCCTATCGTGACGTCGGGGCTTTCGATGATCGGGCCAGGTCCTATGACCAGGGCCGGCGCGGCCGTCTGCATCACGCCATCAGCGACCGGACCGCGGCATTGGCAACGGCCACGGCGGCCGCACCACAACGTGTTCTCGATGTGGGATGTGGAACCGGTTACCTGCTCCGGGTGCTGGCCGGCCGCTACCCGGGAGCCCAGGAGCTTGCTGGAATTGATGCTGCTCCCAACATGATCCAGACCGCCAAACGCCTTACTGAGGACGAACGATTGAGCTTCGTCACCGGGGTTGCCGAGCATCTGCCCTACGACGATGCGTCGATGGACCTCGTGGTCAGTAGTACGTCGTTCGACCATTGGTCGGATCAAGGCGCCGGGCTGGCCGAATGCGCAAGGGTTTTGCGACCGGGTGGCCATCTGGTTCTGGTCGATCAGTTTTCCCAGTGGTTGATTCCCACGCTCGCGGCCGGTCGGCGGGGCAAGGCTCGGACGCGCCGCCGCGCAAGTGCCCTACTGCTGGGCGCGGGATTCGATCGCCCCGATTGGCACCACCTGTATGCGGTCATCATCAACGCAGCGGTCGCGACAAGGTCTTCGTAGGGACGTCAAACGTCGTCGTGTCGCCGGAGGAAGTCCCGCATTACCTGATCGAACCGGTGTGGCTCCTCGATGAACGGCATGTGAGCGCTCGATTCGAAAAGCTCGAACCGCGAGCCGTCAATACGCTGGTGCATTTCCCACATGTGTTCAGGTGCGCATTCGTCGAACCTGCCCGCAAGGACGAGGGTGGGCAAGGCGATTTCGGGCAACCGGTCGAGCACGTCCCAGCTCCGAATGGTCCCGACAATGTGAAAGTCGCTGGGCCCGAACATCGTTTCGAAGATCTCGGCTCCCGACTTTCTGTACGCTTCCTGTAGCTCTTTTGGCCAAGGAAGCAGACGGCAAAGATACGTCTCGTTCCAGGTCCTGATCGCGTCCTGATATTCAGCCGAGTACGTCGTGCCGGCCGCCTCATGACGATCAATCGCGGATTGGGTTGCCGCGTTCAACTCGGCCTTCAAGCGGGCGACGATCTCCGAAAACTGGGGTATGGATGCGATGCTGTTCGAGATGGTGAGGCTTACCGCTCCAGACGTCACGTCAAGTACGTACTGTTGCGCCAGCATCCCGCCCCACGAGTTGCCAAAGACGTGAAAGCGGTTCAGGCCCAACGCCTGCACCACGGCGTCCATCTCGGCCACGGAGCGGGCCATCGTCCAAAGCCCCACGTTCGACGGGCATTCAGAATTGCCGCAGCCCAGTTGATCCCAGAAAATGACCTCACGCTCGTCGGCCAAGCGTTCCAGCGAACTTATGTAATTGTGGGGTAAGCCAGGACCGCCATGAACCGCAAGGAGCGGAAGACCCGCCCCGCCACCAACCCGCTTGAACCAGACATTTCCACCCGGGACCGGAATTGTGCCCCGCAGCTGAGTCATGCCATCAGCCATGCCAGCTGTGCCTCCTGATCATTTCGACCCTCGGTGGCTTCGGTAGGGGCAGTGTAAACAGTGCCCGACGAAGCCTCTTCTGCGCGCCGGTCCGTCCCCGTGCGGGATGTTGGCACCCGTAACCCAGTCAGGCCTGCCGCACGGATTCCGGTGACAGCAGCCGCTCGGCAGCGGTGTAGGGATCGTCGCGGCCGTCGGCGACCGACTCGGCATAGCGGTCCAGATCCGGGTGGGTCCGCAGCCGGGTCTGGGCCAGCGAAAGGATTTGGGCCCGCGCCCGGGCCAACCGGCGTTCGCGGCTGTCGGCGCGGTGATGGTCGTCGATCGCGGCCACCAGGTCGGCGACACCCTCCCCACGGGCAGCGATGAGACTGATGATCGGGGCCTTGGTTTCGGCTCGCAGATCCCGCACGGTCTGTTCGGCACCGTCTCGGTCGGCCTTGTTGACCACCACGATGTCGGCGACTTCCAACACACCCGCCTTGGCGGCCTGGACCGCGTCGCCCGCGCCCGGATTGAGGATGACGACGGTTGGGTCGGCGACGGCGGCAATCTCGATCTCGGATT
>Ga0307479_10004332_pt1 | contig 12981 bp, 9 predicted proteins | sample atmos_gasesECM4C_FD_203743 | JGI IMG/M metagenome (GOLD analysis project Ga0307479, IMG submission 203743) | Hardwood forest soil microbial communities from Morgan-Monroe State Forest, Indiana, United States - atmos_gasesECM4C_515 | ecosystem: Environmental > Terrestrial > Soil > Temperate...
GACGGTGATCGGTTGTCCTGACGCGGGCGAAAGAATGTTGTGCGACGCCAGCATCAGTACGCTGGCTTCAACCTGCGCTTCTGGAGACAGTGGGATGTGCACCGCCATCTGGTCGCCGTCGAAGTCGGCGTTGAACGCCGTGCAGACCAGCGGGTGAATCTTAATGGCCTTGCCTTCGACCAGGACCGGCTCAAATGCCTGAATACCCAGGCGATGCAGCGTTGGAGCGCGGTTCAGCAATACAGGATGGTCTTTAATGACCTCTTCCAGAATGTCCCAAACAATGGGCTCCTGCTGCTCGACCATTTCTTTCGCCTGCTTAATGGTGGTGACGTTGCCGGTCTGCTCCAGCCGGTGATAGATGAATGGCTTGAACAGTTCCAGAGCCATCTTTTTGGGCAATCCGCACTGATGCAGTTTGAGTTCGGGACCGACCACGATGACGGAACGTCCCGAGTAATCAACGCGCTTGCCGAGCAGGTTCTGGCGGAAGCGACCCTGCTTACCCTTCAGGGTGTCGGAGAGCGACTTGAGCGGACGGTTGTTCGCCCCGCGCAGCACGCGGCCACGGCGGCCGTTGTCGAACAACGCATCGACGGCTTCCTGCAGCATGCGCTTTTCGTTGCGCACGATCACTTCCGGAGCGTGCAGATCCATCAGCTTCTTCAACCGGTTGTTGCGGTTGATGACGCGGCGGTAAAGATCGTTCAAATCGGACGTGGCGAAGCGGCCGCCATCGAGTGGAACCAGGGGACGCAACTCCGGCGGAATCACGGGAATCACGTCGAGAATCATCCAGCTCGGCTTGTTGCCGCTGCGGCGGAAGGCCTCGACTACTTTCAAGCGCTTGGTGTACTTGAGCCGCTTCTGCAGCGAGCTCTCATTCTTCATCTTCTCGCGCAGTTCAATGGCAAGACCATCCGTGTCGATTCGCTTGAGTAGTTCCTTAATCGCCTCGGCGCCCATCATCGCCTTGAATCCAGCGGGACGGTATTGCTGATCGAGTTCGCGGAACTTCGCTTCGTCCTTGATGACCTCGCGCTCTTTTACCGGAGCGTCACCGGGCTCGACCACCACATACGCCTCGAAATAGAGAACGGACTCGAGGTCACGCAGCGAAATATCGAGCAGGTGGCCGATGCGGCTGGGCAGGCCCTTGAAGAACCATACGTGCGAGCAGGGCGAAGCCAGCTCGATGTGTCCCAGGCGTTCGCGGCGAACTTTCGAAAGTGTGACTTCCACGCCGCACTTGTCGCAGATCACGCCGCGGTGCTTCATGCGTTTGTACTTGCCGCAGAGGCACTCCCAATCGGTTACCGGGCCGAAGATGCGGGCGCAGAACAGGCCGTCCCGCTCCGGCTTGAAGGTGCGGTAGTTGATGGTCTCAGGCTTGGTGACTTCGCCATGCGACCAGCTCCGGATTTTTTCCGGAGACGCCAGGCTGATGCGGATGGCATCGAAATCCGCAATCGTGTTTTGCATTTCGAACGGGCTCGAACGAAACAAGGTGTTCCTCCGCTTCCTGCTCTCAAGGGCAGTGGCCAGTGGTCAGTGATCAGTGGCCAGTTTTCTTGTTCCGCGGTAACCGAGAGCCTTTGCTCCGCGAAACTGTTCCTTCAAAATTCTTACGTGGCGGTGGCCGCGTCAGTGCCGTTACTGGCCACTGATCACTGGCCACTGACCACTGCTTTTCAGTCCGCCGCCGCGCTTGCCGCCGGCCGCTTCTCCCCGGTCTTGATCAATTCCACATCCAGGCAGAGCGACTGCAATTCGCGGATCAGCACGTTAAACGATTCGGGCACGCCCGGCTCCATGGCAGCTTCGCCCTTGACGATGGCCTCGTAAATCTTGGTGCGGCCGTATACGTCGTCGGACTTCGCCGTCAGCAGTTCCTGCAGAATGAATGCCGCGCCGTAAGCTTCGAGCGCCCAGACTTCCATTTCTCCGAAGCGCTGTCCGCCAAACTGCGCCTTGCCGCCCAGCGGCTGCTGGGTGATCAGCGAGTACGGCCCGATGGAGCGCGCGTGAATCTTGTCGTCCACCAGGTGCGACAGCTTCAGCATGTAGATGTAGCCGACGCAGACCGGCTGTTCGAACTTCTCGCCGGTCATGCCGTCGTGCAGCACCGTCTTGCCTGACGTCGGCAGCCCCGCGTGCTCGAGCAGCGCCTTGATCTCGCCTTCCTTCGCTCCATCGAACACTGGCGAACCCATGAACACGCCGCGGGCGAGTGTTGGAGCAAGCGCTTCCAACTCGTCGTCGCCCATCTCGCCGATGGTGTCTGCGAGCTTCGAGTCCTTGAACAGAGCCTTCAACTCGCGCCGCACCGCTTCCGTGCGCGTGTTTTCCTGGAGAATCTTGCCGATCTTGTCTCCAAGAGCGAAGCCCGCCCATCCCAGATGGGTTTCGAGAATCTGGCCCACATTCATACGGCTTGGCACGCCGAGAGGGTTCAGAACGATCTCGACCGGCGTTCCGTCCTCGAGGTACGGCATATCCTCTTCCGGCAGAATGCGCGCGATCACGCCCTTGTTCCCGTGACGGCCAGCCATTTTGTCGCCAACGCTCAGCTTGCGCTTCATCGCGATGTAGACCTTGACCAGCTTGATCACGCCCGGTGGCAACTCGTCGCCCTTGGTGAGTTTCTCCTTCTTCTCGTTGACGATCTTTTTCAGCACGTCGATCTGGCGAGACGTCATCTCTTCGATTTCGTCGATCTGCTCGTTCACCCGCGGATCCTTGTCGGCATACTTGATGCGCTTCAGGTTGCGAGTGGAGATGCGCTCGATCGCGTCGCGATCCAGCACGTTGCCCTTATTCAACAAGCGCTTGTTGGTGCGTTCGTCGTGCAGGTCGGCCTGCACTTCCTTGCCGCCGAGAATGTTTTCCAGACGCTTCAGCCGCTCGTCAGTCAGAATGCGGATTTCGTCGGAGAGGTTCTTTTCCAGCTTGCCGATTTGCGTTGCTTCGATCGATTTCGCACGCTCGTCCTTTTCCTGGCCCTTGCGGGAGAAAATCTTCACGTCAACGATCACGCCTTCGATGCCCGGAGGGCAGTAGAGCGAAGCGTCGCGCACGTCGCCGGCCTTCTCGCCAAAGATCGCGCGCAGCAGCTTCTCTTCCGGCGTGAGCTGGGTCTCGCCCTTCGGCGTAACCTTGCCCACCAGAATGTCGCCCTGCTTGATGCTGGCGCCGATGCGGATCACGCCCGCCTCGTCCAGATTGCGCAGCATCGATTCGCTGACGTTGGGAATATCGCGCGTGACTTCTTCCGGCCCAAGTTTGGTGTCGCGCGCCTCGATCTCGTACTCCTCGATGTGCAGTGAAGTGTAGTAATCCTCCTTCACCATCTTCTCGGAGACGAGAATCGCGTCTTCAAAGTTGTAGCCGCGCCACGGCATGAAGGCCACAAGCACGTTCCGTCCCAGGGCCAGCTCGCCGTGGTCGGTGCAAGGGCCGTCGGCGATGACCTCGCCCTTCACCACGCGCTGTCCCTTTTTCACCACCGGCTTCTGGTTGATGCAGGTGTTCTGGTTCGAGCGCTTGAACTTGGTGAGCTGATAAATGTCGCTGCCCACCTCACGCGAAAGCTGCGTGGGATGGTGCTCGCCTTCGACGCGCACGATGATGCGGTCGGAGTCAACCGAATCGATGATGCCGTTGCGCCGAGCGAGAACTACCGCGCCCGAATCGCGAGCGGTAACGCCTTCCATTCCAGTGCCCACGATCGGCGCCTGCGCGCGCAATAGCGGTACAGATTGGCGCTGCATGTTCGCGCCCATCAGCGCGCGGTTGGCGTCGTCGTGCTCAAGGAACGGAACCAGCGAGGCCGCAACCGAAACCAATTGCTTCGGGCTGACGTCGACATAATCGACTTCATCCCGGCTGACCAGTACAAAATTGCCAGCCTTACGGGCATTGACCAGTTCGGAGACGATCTTGCCTTTGTCGTCAAGCTCCACATTGGCCTGCGCGATGGTGTGCCGGTCCTCTTCCCATGCGGAAAGATAGAAGGAGAACGGATCGATCTGCGCCGGCTTCTTGCGCTTTTCTTTCAACTCAGCATTGATCTTTTCGATCTCATGCTTTTCCATGTGATCGCCGACTTTGTGGTCGCTGTCGCCGGTGTTCACTATGCTGACGTAATCGATCACGCGTCCGCCCTTGATCTTACGGTAAGGCGATTCGATGAAACCGTAGTCGTTAATGCGCGCATAGCAGCTTAACGACGAGATCAGTCCAATGTTCGGACCTTCCGGCGTCTCAATTGGGCAGATGCGTCCGTAGTGCGTGGGATGTACGTCGCGCACTTCGAATCCAGCGCGCTCACGCGACAGGCCGCCCGGCCCAAGCGCCGATAGACGCCGCTTGTGCGTGATCTCGGAGAGTGGGTTGGTCTGGTCCATGAACTGCGAGAGCTGCGACGATCCGAAAAATTCACGGATCGCAGCCATTACCGGTTTGGCATTGACCAGGTCGTGCGGCATCGCGGTAGACATTTCCTGGTACACGGACATTTTTTCTTTAATCGCCCGTTCCATGCGGACCAGGCCGATACGGAACTGGTTCTCCATCAACTCGCCGACCGCGCGCACGCGGCGGTTGCCGAGGTGATCGATGTCGTCCACCGCCCCGATATTCTTGCGCAGCTTCAGCAGATAGCCGATCGTGGCGTAGAAGTCGTCGGGATCAAGCGTCCGCTTGTCGAGGCTGGTGGCATCCTGATTCTCAAACAGCTTGATATTGAACTTCAGCCGGCCGACTTTCGAGAAGTCGTACTTCCGCGGGTCGAAGAACATGCCATGGAACAACGCCGTAGCAGTGTCCAAAGTCGGCGGATCGCCGGGACGCAGCTTGCGGTAGATTTCAATCAGCGCTTCCTGCGGAGTCTTCACTGAGTCACGCTTCAACGTCTGGCTGATCACGGTGCCAACGTCGTCGCGCTCAGGGAAGAACAGGCTCATCTCCACCACGCCGGAGTCGAGAATCTTCGAAACCTTGTCGGCGTTGAGTTCGGTGTTGGCTTCGAGCAGCACTTCGCCGGTGGTCGTATCGACGACGTCGGCGGCTGCCCATGCGCCTTCGAGATCGGTGACATCGACTTCGATTTCGGAGATCTTCGCCTTCTGAATGTCTTTCAGAGTTTGCGCGTTCAGCTTGCGGCCCGAGTGTGCAATCTCGTCTCCGGACTTGTTTTTGATGCTGTGCGCCAGCTTCATGCCCAGCAGGTTCGTAGCCTTTTCGCTGGCCGGGTCGAGCGTCCAGTACAGCCTTTTGTCTTTGATCGCAATGCGGTCGACCGTATAGAACGTGCGCAGAATGTCTTCGCCGGAGCGCAGGCCGAGCGCGCGCAGGAAGATCGTTCCCAGGAACTTACGCTTGCGGTCGATGCGGACGTACAGCACGTTCTTCTGGTCATACTCAAACTCGACCCACGATCCGCGGTAAGGAATGATCTTGCCCAGGAAGTAAGTGCGGTTGTTGGCTGTCTCGAAGAACACGCCGGGCGAGCGATGCAACTGGCTGACGATGACTCGTTCTGTGCCGTTAATAATAAAAGTCCCGTTCTGCGTCATCAGCGGCACATCGCCAAAGAAGACTTCTTGTTCCTTAATGTCGCGGATCGAGCGGTTGCCGGTCTCGGCATCCTTGTCGAAAATCGTCAGGCGCATCGTGACCTTTAGCGGCGCGGAATAAGTCATACCGCGCTCTTCGCACTCAGCCACGTCGTATTTCAGTTGCAGCCCAACCGGGTCGCCGCACTTGTTGCAGAAATCTGGCGTATTGGCGTTGTAGGTGCCGCACTTTTGGCAGAGCACGTCGCCGGGATGGAACGGGTCGGTAATGACCGTGTTGCCGCAATTCTTACAAGTTGTACGCAGATGGTGTAGTCCCTTCAGGTGACCACACTTGCACTCCCAGTTACCAATGGCGTAATCCACAAACTCAAGTTGTGATACGTTGCGGAAGTCGGTGATCGGGAAGACGGACTGGAATACCGCCTGCAATCCGCCGTCTTCGCGCTCGCTGGGCAGCTTGTCCATCTGCAGAAAGCGGTCGTAGGAGCGCTTCTGAACCTCGATCAGGTTCGGGATCTGGATAGTGGCTGGAATCTTTGAAAAATCGAAACGTTTACGGAAGGCATTATTCTTCATCGTCAAGAAACTCCCAATGTCAGGCGCAGCCGTGCGCTGCGATTTACCCGCGGTTTGCAGAATGCCGGGCGCCCTTGGGCGCCGCGCTGCTTAAGACGTTGCTGTGAACCTGTTTATGCCGGAAGACACGACGGGGCGCCCGCAGGGAAGAGTCTTCCCGCAGACGCCGTGCAAGGCGTTTCGCCAATCTTGATTTGTTTCTTTCGCGCCAGTTTCCTTCGGCCGTTTCCGTTCCGCCTGCCCACGGAACAGTGCCCAAGCTTCCCTGCGGGTCTCGCCCGCGATTGAGTGAGGCCAAGGGAAGCGGTGTTATATAGATGCTAACACCACTTCCCAGGCTTCACAACTAGAACGTGAATATTTTCTGAGGCTTGCACCGTTTCCGGTGCGAACCGTGTGGCGCGGGCGCCGTCGCCCGCGGAGCCGTTACGCTGCCGGCAAAGCGGGCAAGAGTGCCCGCTCCACACAATCGAGCTACTTCACTTCAACTGTAGCGCCAGCCTCGGTAAACTTCTTCTTGATGGTCTCGGCTTCGTCCTTGGACACGCCTTCCTTGATGTTCTTGGGCGCTCCATCCACCAGCTCCTTGGCTTCCTTCAAACCCAGGCTGGTAACTTCGCGGACGGCCTTGATCACGTTGATCTTGTTAGCGCCGACCTCCTTGAGAAGGACGGTGAACTCCGTCTTCTCCTCAGCCGGAGCCGTTGCCGTCGCGCCGCCGCCGCCCGCCACCATTACCGGAGCCGCCGCAGCCGCCGACACTCCCAGCCGCGCTTCCAGTTTCTTCACCAGTTGCGCTGCATCAAGCAGCGACAACCCTACGATTGACTCTTCCAACTGTTGCAGGTCTGCCATGTTATTTCTCCACTTTTCAGGTTATGAATCTCTTGATTATCCTTCGGTCGGGTTTCCAGTGCGGCATGCTCTTTTCCCGGCGCCAGACAACGCCAGAATCAGAACCGCGCAACCCCTGACTTGTAGATAACCAAATCTCTTGTGAGGCGGGCACCCTCGCCCGCGACTGCCAATCTCACCTACGACGCTTTCCGCTCCACGTGCGCCATATCTCCCTAATACTGCGGGACAACGACACAAGCGGTAACCACGCTATAAGCGCAATCACAAACCAAAACCAGTCGTGCCACTTCATTGCAGCATCCCTCGCGGGCGAGGGCGCCCGCGCTACGCTTCCGCGGGAGTGTCGGACTTAAACTTGCCCTTCTCCACGCCCTGGCTAAGCACCACAGCCACATCGCGTCCCACCGCGTTCATCACCGTCACCAGCCGTTGCGCCGGAGCATTGATCAGGAACAGCAGCTTGGAGTAAATCTCTTCCTTCGACGGCATGCTCGCCAGCGCTTCGATCTCTTTGATCGAGATCACGCGGCCTTCGACCACGCCCACCTTGAAAGTGAACTCCGGCGTATCCTTCGCGTACTTCGTAAGCGCCTTGGCCATGGCCACCGGATCACCCATGGTATAGGCAATCGAGGTCACGCCGGAAAGGTTCTTCAATCCCTCCTCAACCTTGGTGCCCTTGCCCGCGAGCTCGGCCAGCGTGTTCTTCACGACCCGATACTTCGCGCCCGCGCCACGCAAAGCCTTGCGTAGCTCATAGTCCTGCTGCACCGTCATCTTGGAATAGGTGGCCACGACCGCGCTCGACACATTCTTCAGGTCCGCACTCAGCTTCTCGACCTGTTCCTTCTTCTTCGCCTTGGTAACCGCCATTGTCGAATCCTCTTATCTGTGTTCGTGTAGGGACGGAGGCATTCGTCCGTCCGGCGTTTCAGCGCCGCCATCATGCTTTAGCCGCAGTCTCTATCGGAGCAGTATCCAGCAAAATCCCCGGCCCCATGGTCGAGCTCAAAGTGCAGCCCTTGATGTATTTGCCCTTAGCAACCGACGGCTTGGCCTTGATCACGCTGGTGATCAGTACTGTCGCGTTCTCAATCAATTTGTCGGGCGAAAACGAAATCTTCCCCACTGGCACATGCACCAAAGCAGTCTTATCGGTACGGAACTCCACCTTGCCCGCTTTCACTTCCTGCACCGCCTTACCCACGTCGAAAGTGACCGTACCCGTCTTCGGGTTCGGCATCAGGCCCTTGGGGCCAAGAATCTTGCCCAGACGTCCGACCGATTTCATCACGTCGGGAGTGGCGATCAGCGCGTCGAAGTCAGTCCAATTTTCCTTTGTGATCTTCTCGACCATCTCTTCGCCGCCCGCGAAATCGGCGCCCGCAGCCTCGGCCTCGCGAATCTTGTCACCGGAAGCGATCACCAAAACCTTTTTCGACTTACCGAGACCATGCGGCAGCACGACGGTACCTCGCACCATCTGGTCGGCGTGCTTGGGATCGACGCCCAGCCGCAACGTGATCTCAACGGTTTCGTCAAATTTCGCGAATTTGACCTTCTGCAAAAGCGGAACCGCTTCCTGCAGAGCGTAAGGGCGCTTTTCGACCGCAGCGTGCGCCTTGGCGATATTCTTTCCTTCTTTTTTCATTTCACTTTCCTCGTCTCCCACCGCCCATCGTTGCTCAGATGAACCGTGGTGATTTCGACTCCTAAACGCCAAAACCCCAGTGTGGGGGACGGACGCATTCGTCCGTCCGCGGAGCGAAGCTCCGCTTCTTATCCCAGCACTTCAATCCCCATGGAGCGCGCCGTACCGCGCACACTTTTGACCGCAGCATCGATCGAAGCCGCATTCAAATCCGGCATCTTCTGCTTGGCAATCTCTTCCACCTGCTTCAAAGTCACCTTGCCGACTTTGTCCTTATTCGGCGTGCCTGAACCCTTGGCGATGCCGGCAGCACGCTTCAACAGAATCGAGGCCGGGGGCGTCTTGGTGATGAAGGTGAACGACCGGTCGCTGTATACCGACACCACAACCGGGATGATGAGCCCTTCCATCTCTTTCTGATTCGTGCGCGCGTTGAACTGCTTGCAGAACTCCATGATGTTGATCTGCGCCTGGCCCAGCGCCGGACCGACCGGAGGGGCCGGAGTCGCCTTTCCCGCCGCAATCTGCAACTTTACGAAACCAGTAACTTTCTTTGCCATGATCTCTCTTCCGCTCCAAATTTCTTGGTGAGCGCCTCTATAAGCCCAACGCCACAACCAGTGGAACCAATTTCTTATGCACCGGGTCCACCGCGAGCCCTAAAGACTCCAAACTGTGCGCTCCCAGGACTTCCATATCTCCAGACTCGGCGATCACAACGTTGTCGCCGCCGGTGTAGCCATCTGCGGACAAAAACACAGCGGCAAGATCGCGTTCAATTTTGTGACCCCCAATCGTCTGGAATTGCAGACGCCGGACATGCTGAACACCCAAGGGTTCCAGGCGCGCTCTCGAAATCCAGCTATAGGCAGCGCCCGTATCCGCCCATGCTTCCAGTTCCGCGACAGTCACGGAATTCGCCGGATTCCAAACCTTTAGCTTGACGGTAAACGTTGCCACCCTACGCCACCTTCTCCACCTGGTTGAACTCCAACTCCACCGGGGTCGAGCGGCCGAAAATCGTTACCATCACCTTCAGCGTCTCGCGATCCTCGTTCACTTCGTCGACGGTGCCGGTGAAACTGGCAAACGGCCCCTCGGTGATTCTGACCTGCTCCTGCTTCTCGAACTTCACCTTCAGCTTGGGCTTCTCGCGGCTGTCGGCGACTTTGTAAACGATGTGCTGGACTTCTTCGTCCGATAGCGGAGTAGGTTGCTGCCCCGTGCCCACAAACCCAGTCACGCGCGGCGTGGATTTCACCACGTGCCAGACATGATCGTCCATATCCATCTCGACAAGTACGTAGCCGGGATAGAACATGCGCTCTGACGTATATTTCTTTCCGCCGCGCACTTCGGTGACCGACTCGGTCGGGATCAGCACTTTGCCGATTTTGTCCTGCAGCCCGAAAGCGGCGACGCGCGACTCCAGCGACTCCTTCACCTTGCGCTCAAACCCAGAATAGGAGTGGATGATGTACCACTTCATGTTCGGATTGCGCGGCGCTTCGCTGGTCGCAGCCACCGCATCCGCGCCCGAGGACTGCTCTCCTCCCGCCGAAGCTGTTTCGTTCTTTTCTTCGTCCTGCATGATCAAGTTAAACTCCGTCCCGCGCCCTCTCTACTTCCCGAAATAGCTGTACAAAAATGTGACCGCCCTCTGAATCACGTTGTCAGTGATGAAGAAAAACACGCCGAAGATAAACACCGTGACCACGACAACCGCGGTAGTGGCGCGCACTTCTTTGAAGGAAGGTGCGGTGACCTTGCGCATCTCGGTCCGCACGTCGTTGTAGAACGACCTAATCCGCTCCGGCCAGGACTTCAGCCGGTCTCCAAAATTCTCGCTGGCGCTCGCGATTGAGTTTGCCATCTTCTTCGTTTCCACTCCCATACTGCTTGGCCCTTCCCGTCGTCCTTCCAAAATCTGGCAGGGGCGGAGGGATTCGAACCCCCAAGTCCGGTTTTGGAGACCGGCAGTTTAACCGTTGAGCTTACGCCCCTAAAATCAGTGGTCAGTGGCCAGTGATCAGTGCTCAGAAATCAAAACCGTTTTGTCTTGCTGGCCACTAACCACTGTCCACTGCTATTTCACTTCCTTATGCGGCGTGTGCTTGCGGCAACGGCGGCAGAATTTCTTGAACTCCAGCCGCTCCGTCGTCGTCTTCCGGTTCTTGGTGGTCGAATAATTCCGCTCTTTGCAATCACCGCACTGCAACGTAACGATTTCTCGGGGCATCACTCAAACTCCTCGCTGAACTTTCTGCCGATGTGAGGACAGCCGCCCTCGGCTGTCCTGCGGAGCGAAGCTCCGCACTTCCGCTACTGCACAATCTCCGCAATCGTCCCCGCTCCCACCGTGTGCCCGCCTTCGCGAATGGCAAACCGCAACCCCTTCTCCATCGCCACCGGCGTAATCAACTCAATCACCAGGGAGACGTTGTCCCCCGGCATCACCATCTCCGTGCCAGCGGGAAGTTCGGCAACACCGGTCACGTCCGTGGTACGCAAATAAAACTGCGGACGATATCCCTTGAAGAACGGCGTGTGCCGCCCACCCTCTTCCTTCGTCAGGATGTACACCTCCGCTTTAAATTTGGTGTGAGGAGTAATGGATCCACCCTTCGCCAGCACCATCCCGCGCTCCACATCTTCCTTCGCAATGCCGCGCAGCAACAGCCCAGCGTTGTCCCCAGCCAGCCCTTCGTCCAACTGCTTCTTGAACATTTCCACGCCCGTGACCACCGTCTTGCGCGTGTCGCGGAAGCCGACGATTTCAACTTCTTCACCGACTTTAACTTTGCCGCGCTCAATACGCCCCGTCACCACCGTGCCCCGCCCCTGAATCGAGAAAATGTCCTCAATCGGCATCAGGAACGGCTTGTCCAACTCCCGCGCCGGCTGCGGCACACTCTTATCCACTGCCTCCATCAGCGCGTCAATCTGCTTCTCCCACTTTTCTTCGCCATTCAAAGCCCCCAGAGCCGACAGCCGAATCACCGGCACATCGTCCCCAGGAAACTTGTAGCTCTTCAGCAACTCGCGCACTTCGAGTTCGACCAGATCCAGTAGTTCCGGGTCGTCGACAGCGTCACACTTATTGAGCGCCACCACGATGTAGGGCACGCCCACCTGCCGCGCCAAAAGCACATGCTCGCGCGTCTGCGGCATCGGACCATCGGTCGCGGCAACCACCAGAATCGCGCCATCCATCTGCGCCGCGCCCGTGATCATATTCTTGATGTAATCCGCGTGCCCCGGGCAATCGACGTGCGCATAGTGCCGGTTCGCCGTCTCATACTCCACGTGCGCCGTGGCGATCGTGATTCCGCGCGCCTTCTCTTCCGGAGCGTTATCAATCGAATCGAAAGACCGGAACACAATCTTCGGATTATGTTTCTGCAACACCTTCGTGATCGCCGCCGTCAACGTGGTCTTGCCATGATCAATATGACCAATCGTCCCCACATTGCAGTGCGGCTTATTGCGATCAAATTTCTCTTTCGCCATTTCTCCATCTCCTCGGCTTCCTGTTACGCCGGAACCAAATCATCCCCGTCGGCCTCGTAATACGTGCCAACGAATTCTTGTCTCTCCACCAGTTCCTCGGCAATCATGCGGTCGAGTCTTCCGGAAAACTCTGCGAACCGTTCGCGGAAGATTTCAAATCCGCGATGTCCACTCCAAAAGTCCCGAACCCGGTACTGTCCATCGCTCACCGACTCACACTTCACTTCCGTAGCGATGTAACCCTCACTTTGCCGCAGGAACCTGGACCAGATTCCATCCGGCCCAAAAACCACTTCAAACTCAGCCCGCTTACCTTCTCGAACCCAGAACCTGCGGTCGACAACGAACCGCGGCGCCGGCAGTCACTTCGTCGTCCCCTGCACCTTGGCAATGATTTCCTCCGCCACAGATCGCGGAGCCTCTTCATAACGCGCAAAATGCATCGAGTACTCAGCGCGGCCCTGGGTCGAGGAACGCATGTGGGTCGCATAACCAAACATTTCCGCCAGCGGGACGATAGCCTTGATCACCTGCGAACCGGCGCGGTGCTCCATGCCTTCAATGCGTCCCCGCCGCGAACTCAGGTCGCCCATGATCACTCCGGCGTAATCTTCCGGCGTAACCACTTCCACCTGCATCACCGGCTCCAGTAGTACCGGCGAAGCCTTGCGCGCAGCTTCTTTGAACGCCATCGACCCGGCAATCTTGAACGCCATTTCGTTCGAATCGACGTCGTGATAGCTGCCGTCGTACAGCGTCGCCTTCACATCGACCATGGGATAGCCCGCGAGAATTCCGCCTTCGAGC
>Ga0307479_10004333_pt1 | contig 12979 bp, 24 predicted proteins | sample atmos_gasesECM4C_FD_203743 | JGI IMG/M metagenome (GOLD analysis project Ga0307479, IMG submission 203743) | Hardwood forest soil microbial communities from Morgan-Monroe State Forest, Indiana, United States - atmos_gasesECM4C_515 | ecosystem: Environmental > Terrestrial > Soil > Temperate...
GAGCGTGCTCAATGCGGAAGATCTGCGGCGCGCCGATGCTGTGCTGCGCACACTGGTGGACGCGATAGAGACGCGGGTGATCGACGGACAAATCAGCACTGCGGAATTTTCCACGCTGCTCGATGCGCTCCCACTCGGTGACACCGAGAAAAAAATGCGCCTGGCCACGGTGCAGTACAAAGTGAAGAGTCCGCACAAATCGCTGACACTCGCGCAAGCGCAGAAGGCCTTCGTTGAGGGTGTCTGGACGCTGGACCAGCTCGAGGCATATTTTACGCGCGCGGGCTACAGCGCGGATGATGCATCGACTCTCGAGGTGCTCACGCTCCTGGAGTTCGCACAATTCGAGGAAGCGAAGAAGGTTGCGCAGTTCACCTACGACCAAAAAGTGGCGCGCGCGAAAGCAAAAGGCCTGCCCATTCCACCACCACCGAAAATCCTGGCCGGGTGAGCTTGCCGGCGCCTTCGCGATCGGCCGAGTGCTACCCTGCAGAGTCCATTACCACTTTTGCACGTACCTGGGCAAAGCCTCGAGGGCTCGCGATCGCGGCGATCGCGAGATCCTGGTCACAACTGCCCACCCGCTTACGGCATAACCCCATATCCTGGCAGGTATTAGGCATGAACCTGCCAGGATATGGGGTTATGCCGTAAGCGGGTGGGATCGTGGCTGTACGGCCTTCCTATTGCGTTTTTGGGTGTACCAGTACCACCGGGGTGGCCACCTGGGCGGTTTTTCGAGGTTTGCTGAGCTCTCCGCGATCGCCAGGAATGGACAAAACGCGCGCCAGCATTGGGAATTCTGGGGTAGTGGAAGTGAAAAGTTCACTCCAACCCACATGTAAAGAAAATCCTGGTAGGACCATCCCCAGAAAATTTTTGCTTAGTGCGCCACAGCGATCGATGTCGAACCGCCGCGCGTTGATTTGGGAAGCGAGCTTGTTGTCGAGCCTCAAAAATTTCGAGACGGATCCGCGCGCCGGCGCCGCGATCGCTACGGGAGAGGTTTGCCCACGTTCTTTGGTGAGAGCCAAGAAAAATCTGTGGGCACCAGGTCGATGCGGATCTGCGAGGCCTGCGCGACTGGCAAAATGTTGGAAGAGAGATCGCTGCACACGAGCACGAGCTGCGGCGCCGCGGTGCTGAGCGCGGCCATAATCCACACGTGGTAATACGTGAGCAACTGCCCAACGTTCTGCGGACCGGCGCGCCGCTTTACCTCGAACAGAACAGGCGCGCCAGTGCGCCATCCCATCGCGTCGACGCGCAGAGAGCGCGTTGCGATCGCGGCGTCGCGGATGTTCTGCGGGAAGTCTGGACCAGGATCCACGTTCACACCGATGCGCACGTTGTAGTCAAAGCGATCGCCAGGCAGTGGCCTTGCGCCGGCTGCAGTGGCGCGAGACTGGATCCACTCCGGTGGGAGTGGCTCATACTCGAGCTCGTGGAGCTTCAGCCAGTTCCGCCAGATCAGGATCTCATCGACCTGCATGGCGGGATACTTCGCGCGTTCACTCTCGAGGCGTTGTGCTGGTGTTCCCATTTGTGTCTGTCTCCTCAAGTGGTCGCGGGCCTGGCCAGTCTACCTCACGGTTCAGCTCGCGCACCGTCTGCGCGAGATTGTTGTAGGCTGTTCTGACTGCCTCACCATCAACCAGCCACGGCCGTCCGCTTGTGATTGGAACTAGGAGTAGCCCAAGAGTCTTAACCTGCTCGATCGAGCGTGTCACCAGGTCATAGCGTTGTATCGGTGTGAGGCCTGGCATAGCTCAGCGGTGCAGCCGGCGCACCTCACCGAACCACATAATAAAAGCACCACCAGGCGACGATACAGCACAGCCACACCACAAACGAGGCCAGGAGCACCGGCCACTCAGCCTCAAGCAGCTTGCGCAACCATCTCATCGATGCAGACGGCGCGCGCGGAGGATCCGCGGGTACATCTTGAAGCAGCGCGGCGCGGAGCAGATGGTGTGCTCGTAGTCCACCCACCAGAGCAGCCGCGTGCGGTGAAACTCGCACGGCTTCTGCTCCATGCAGCCGCACACCGCGCAGCGGCCGGAATTCCAGAAGTGTGGCGCCAGGGGCGCCTGTGGCGCGTTGCAGTTGAGTATAGTCATGCTGTTTCACCTCCCGCCGGCGCTGCAGACGTTGGGCCGGCGAAGTCTGTCCCGGATCTGCGCACGGTGTTGCGCTGCGAGGCGTTCAAGCTCACACCAACCATGCGCGCCCACCCGAGCAGCAGCGACAGTTTATCGTCGCCAGGGAGTGGCAGCCGCATGAGGAACGCCATCACCTGCAGCCGCATCGCGGGGAACATAAGTTCCTCGGGAATGATCCCGGTGGGAGACATCGATGGTGGTTGCAGCGTCACAGCTCACCCCTTGCGCACGAGCACGTAGCCGCGTTCTTTGGCGATGCCTTCCGTAAGGTTGAGGATCTCCTGGAAGGCCTGCTCACAGCTACCCTCGAGCACCCACGAGAGAACGTCATGCGCGACGCGATAGTGAACCACCAAACTGTCGTAGATCCCTAGGTCAATCTCACGCGCCACCACCGCGTGGATGATGTCGTGGGCACGCTGTACTTCATCCAGATTGCGCATGGTGAGACTCCCTCACTTCCCTCCGAGCTTGAGTGGCTCGAGCTTCTTGCGCACCAGTGTGCCGTCCTGCGTCACCAGGTTGCCAGCGTGGTCCATGCGGAACAGTGGCAGCGGTGTTGCCGGCGGGAGTACCGCGGCCTGCTCCGTGCCGATCGACTGCACCACCGTCTTGAGCTCCTCGGCCGCTAAGGCTGCATCGAATTCGTCTGCCGTCATCACTTCCTCGCTTTCTTGTTCCGCTTGGTGTGATGGCGATCGACCACTGCCTTAGCAACCGACAGTGGGATGCGCATCACATCCTCGATCCACTCCGCCGTCACCTTGAGATCGAGTCTGCTCCCGCTATTGCGGACAGGCACCACACGGATCCAGTCGCGCACTGCGCGCGCTATCTGCCGTGCGACTTTCTCCTGGTCCGCAAACGTCTTGAGCTCGTATCGAGTAGCGGCATCATCGGCCAATCCACGCACGTGTACGACGAGCTGCATTCATTCCTCCTTTTGTGGTGCTGGCGCTGCGCCAGCTCCGGGCTTGAAACTGCGCAGCGCGCCTGCACCAACCTTGCCGGCCACCAGTTTTACTAGTGCTAAGGCGCCAGCCACGCCACCAACAAAGAGCCAGTACACCGCGATCGAGATCCACACCCACCGCCACCGCGGCGCGATCGACCAGGCCAGCATGAACCCGGTGAGGATCTGCAACACTCCAACGCACCAGTAGATGAATTTCATCGCGGACTCCGCGGCGCGCGAGAGATCCAGCGCAGCGTCCACCACACCGGCAACACCACCACGGTGGTGGCCCACAGGTTCACCAGGATGCGCTCAGCCAGCGGCACTGGTGGCTGCTGCGACAGCACCACGGCGAGCCCGATGAGGTACCACGCCAGCCAGAAAATCCCTTTGCCGTAGCCGGCGCGCACGCTGCGCACCACCAGCCAGGTGAACACCACCGAAACCAGCAGAAGCGAGAGGAGTGCTCCCATCATGCCACCTCCACGTGCCAGTGCGGCGAGCCGATAAACCGCTCATCGAACACGCCAATCCCGTACCGCTGCGACACGTCGCTGAGGAAGTGCGCGAAGTCTTGTTGCTGCGCCATCGAGAGATCGCGGCTGCGAATGTCGATGGCCTTTCTCTGGTAGTGTTGGCTCCCATGCACGTGCGTGCCATCATCCGCGCTGGTGATTACCAGTGGCAGCCCATACGCGCCGGCGTGATGCACCGCGGCGCCGGAAAGAAAATCAATCAGCTTGGGATCCAGGCCGTTGACGTTCACGGTGGCGTCAGCAACTTCCGCTGTCTGTGGCCACCAATCAGGCTTTGGGTTGGGAATCATCGGAACCTCCATCACCAAGAGTTTTCACACCGGCCGCGGCAAGCAGCGCGGCGTTTTGCAGATCGTACAATCTGGCCAGCAGCTCCGCACCTAAGAGCCCGGCCTGGTACGGTCCGACTAGATCGCTCATGGCCAGCACACTCTCGCGGCGAACGTGCTTCAGGAACCGCCTCAGTTTCGTGTCGGTCCAGTGCGAAGGATTCCACTGCGCTATTTCTTTTCGCATGGTCATCACCTCGAGCCGCGGCGCCGGCGCCGTGTCTGTTCTGGTGTGGGTTTGGTAGGCGGCGCCGGCTTTCGCGGTGATGCGCTCGCATTCTCTGGGTGCGAGCTTTCGTCCCACTCCTGGCCGCATTTGCGGCACCACCAGCTCCGCTTCCGTTTCCGAAAGAGGACGTTGCGAGAGCCACAGTGCGGACAGCGTATGTCTTGAGAGCGGAACATTTGTGTGCATTTACGCACACACATTTGAGGCTTGTCAAGAGTTTATTTTGAGTGGCAGGTGCTAGAGCACTTCCTGCAGCCAGAGCACAAACCCGGAGGGCTCCACCACGCGCGCGAAGCGTACACCGTTTCTGGTGTGGTAGTAGTGGATCTCGCGGCCTTCGGCGGTGACAATGCCGGTGCCGTCGCTGGTGAGCCGATCGAGCTGCTCATCGGCGCCAGGTTCAGTGCGGACCAGGAGCGGTGCGGGATCCTCGAGCGTGAGCTGCGCCTTCGGTGGTGAGCTGGTGTGCCAGGTGCTCATCGGAGCTCACTTGCACACTGGACACGCGGTGCGCTGGCCTACCTTGTTGCGGGTGCAGTTCGACAGACAAATCACGTGGCCACAGTCAAGCACTCCGTACCTCACCATGTAGCCGCGTTCGCTTCGCCAGTAGAGCTCGCGGATGGTGCGGAGCGGGTGTCCACGCCACCGCTGCGGCATGGTGTGCGGTGGCACTGGTCACTGCTCCTTCACCGGCGCCGGCGCCGCACCGAGCAGGTTGCGTGCACCCACCTGGTTGACCACCGATCGCAGCTCGCGGAGGTGGTACCAGTGGCACCACACTTGACGGAGATTCTCGGGATCCGTCACTGGTCCGCACCACTCACACTCCGGTGCTTCCGTGGCTGGTGGCGGTGTGGCGTTATCCGGCATGTACACGGTGGTGCCAGTCTCCGTCACCTGCCGCTCCACCTCGAGATTGGTGCGCATGGCCTTCAGCTCGCGCGCGTTGTAGCCGTGCTCGATGCACAGCAGCAGCCGAGTGCCGCGGCGCTCCGCATCCTTCTCGTGGAGCAGCTCGTGGGCCTGCGCGATATTGATCTGCCGGCTGTTCACGGCGGCCTGGATTCGAGGATCTTTCGTCACCAGGATCACACGGCCGTTGATGTAGCTTTCGCTCTTGCGAAACTTCGCGCAGAGCTGCTCTAGGGTCCATCCGTGCTTGTTCGCCAGCTCGACAAACTGCTGGCCTTCCTCCGCTGGCGTGAAGTCCTCGTGACACATGGTGGCATCGAGCATCATCGCGTAGCGCGCTTCCTCCCCGGAGTCGAACACGCGGCACGGCAGAAACTCCTCTGGGAGATCCTCGGTGGCGATATAGCGGCGGTGGCCATCGATGATTTCGTATTTGTCGCCAAACGGAAACACCAGCAACGCCTGCAGCACACCCACGTCGCGAATGCTGCGCCTGAGGTCCGCCAGGCGTTCATCGTCCATCGAAACGCGCATGGGCTCGCTCGGCGGCACCAGGTGCGCACGCTGCAGCATTCGGAATTGACTCATGCGTAGTCTGCTTTCTTCCGTTGGTGCGGCCACGCTGGCGGCAGCACCGCAGGATCAAAATTCTCCACCGGGATCAGGCGTTCAGGTTTTGCCACGCGGATCGTAACGAACGGCGGATGCACGCGAATAATCAGCATCTCGTTAGGGTTGTCAAGATCAAAATCCAGGTGCTCTAGTAACGCTTTGTACAACGGGAAAACACGCTGCTTGCCATACCGCCAAGGTTTTACAACGTAGAGAGGGGCATCCTTCTGAGTGTCAGAGTCCATAAGGGGAAGTCTATACTACGCGCGCGAGATACGCCAGAGTCTCGACTCTACATCTCGAAACGGTGCACCGTTGTGCAAAACCTGTGGGTAAAAAGTGGATAAGCTGTTCTAAACCTGTGAAACTAAACCCAATGGGTTCTCTCGCGCTCTTTCCTTTTCCCTTCTTCGTAGTAAGCTTCTTTAGTATAATCATGCAGTTGTAAGCGCAGCAACAAGAGACAAATCCCACCAAAACTGCTAGAAGCAACCCCGCGGCGTTCTGCCGTTCGGAGGTTGTCATGCCCATCAAGGTGAAAGATCCCGCTACAGTGCTGGCAAACTGGACGGCTGCAGGAACCTCACCCAACGCACAAGCGAAGTACAAGGCTGGCGTGATGTCTCCGAAAAATCCGCAGAACGCTTCCGCGATTGCGGCAATCCCGCGGTGGCAGCAGGCAGTGAGCTCCACCACTGCGGCGGCACGCATGGCTGCTGGTCTGCGCGCTGCTGGCGATCAAGGCTGGCAGAACGGCGCGATCAACAAAGGCGTGAACCACTACCCGGACGGAATCCGCGCGGGTGGCGGCAAGTTCCAAGCGAACGTCACGCCATTCCTACAGGCGATCGCTGGCGTAAGTCTGCCGGACAAAGGCATCCGCGGATCGAGCCAGAACTACGCTCGAGTGCAGGCTGTGGGTGATGCGCTGCACGCGCTGAAAGTCTCTCGCGCCGGCGGGTAGTGTGAGTACGTGAGGCCTGTATGAACCAGCAGATTGAACGCGACTTTCCGCCAGGACATCCTGGCGCGAGTGACTACGATCCCGAATCGCCGGAAGCGATCGAGTGGGCACGGAAAAACGTGCATCCGCTCGGTGACCGCGACTTCGCAGTGGACCATCCCAAAGCTCTCGACACGGCCGGCAACTTGAACCATTTGCCCGTCACTGCCGGCGTGGATCCGCTGAACCCGCACCGCGAGGCCTTCACCGGCCGCACACCCAAGCAAGTGGCTGCGATCAAGACGCTCAGCGAGGCAGCGAGCAAGGCTGCTGTGGAGTCGCCAGTGGTGCAGCCCGTAGACGCGGCGATGGTGAATCGGCTGCTCGACCAGAAGCGCACGGAGCTCAACCGCGACCTGCTCACACCGGAGGAGTACCAGAGTGTGCTGCGCGACTATCACGCAGTGCGCTCGAGCGGTGTGGCCGCGGCCACGGAGGAGCTCAAGCTGACCACGGAGCAGCAGGCGATCAGCTACGTGATGAGCCGCGGCTACCAGGTGGACGTTGCCACCATCATCGTGCAGCGCGAAGGCGCGGAGAAAATCTTGAAGTCCGCCGGCATCGTGCCGGGGTAGGAGAGCAAAATGGGACGCGCACTCGAGGCAGTTGCTGGTTTCGCCACCAACCCTAGCACCACGTTTACCGCGCTGACTCCGAGCACTGGCCAGAGCTTTACCGTGCGGGGCACGGACATCACCAAGGGCACTTGGTTGCTGTCGTCGTGGGCGTTCAACGCGACGGCTGGCGAGCTGCGCATCCGCAGTCCGCGACTGCATGATTTCTTCAGCGGCATCCGCAACCGCGTCACTGCGAATTTCGTTGGTTCGCTCTACCTCGATCCCACTGGTGATAGCTACGCGCAGCGGCTGTACGCGCAGGACGCCATCACCGTGGAGCTCACTGGCGGCGCTGCGGAGATCGATACCGCCACGCTGCTGATCGGTTACGAAGATCTTGGCGGCGTTGCCGGCCGCTTTATCGATGCTCCCACGCTTATGAAGATTGGGCTCAACGTGGTGACCGTCGAGGTCACTGTGACCGCGGTAACCACTGGACTATACGGTGGCGCCGTGGCGGTGAACAGCTCGATCGACAACCTGATCGCGAACACCGATTACGCGATCCTCGGCGGGTTCAGCGACACCCGCGGAGACACTTGCCGGATCACTGGCGTGGACTTCGGCAACATCGGTCCAGGGTTCCCGCTCGAGCCGAGCATTCGCAGCTTTACGAGCAACTGGTTCTTGAAGCTCGCGAACAGTTTCGGCGGTGCGTGGATCCCGGTGTTCAACTCTGCGAATAAGACGCAGACCACCATCGATGTGCAGACCACCGGCACTGGTGGAACGTACATCATTAACCTCGAGCTCGTGCAGTTGCTGCCTGGCCAGGTGCCTGGCGGCGCCACCGGCGCGGCCGTGCAAGCTGGTGGTGGTGGCGCGCCGACTTCAGCCGGCCAGCCGCACTAATTACTCTTCGGCCGTGGCAGCGGCCGAGGTGCTGACGGTTACTGGGAGCGGCGGGAGTTGGGGAAACTCCCGCCGCATTTTTCTTAGGGGAGCGCGATGGGTAGCAGCGTCATTCTTCCATCACCAGGGCAGCCCAAGACTGGCCCGGATCCAGGGTTCAAGAGTGGCAGCGTTCCCACCATCGTCTCGTTCAACTTCGACAACGTTGCACCACCATCTCCGGTGTACATCCAGCGCGATGACAAGCTGGGGATCCAGGTCATCACCAACCAATCCGTCGAGACTGTGACGGTCAACGCGCGGCTGCTCATGCCTCAGCGGCCACAGCCGCAACAGCCAGATACCGGGCCACCGGATCCCGCGCTGCTCGCACAGTCGAAGTTAGGTTTCGTGCTCCCTATCGTGCAGCAGATCTTGGGGGGCACTATCTTAAATTTCGGGACGGTGCTTGGTGGTACGTCTCAAAAGACCGCTCAGGTGGATCTTGCCGAAGGGTACCTGCTCTCCGTCGCGGCACAGTGCGTTGCTGCTACACAGCGCGGCGCCACATTCGTGCGCTGCTGGATCAACCGCCAAGGGTCCGTTTTCCCGTTGACCAACGTGTATGAGCTACTCTTTGGCGATTACGTGACCACCACCCAGCCCGCTGGCTGGCCCTATGGCCGTCAGCTCGCCGGAGCCGATGGGCCTGGGAACATGCAGGCACTCACGGCAGCCAATCCGGCGGCTGGTGCAGACTTCGTGGTGGCGCCGTCTGGCAATCTACGGTGGCGCATTCAAGCAGTGAGTGCGCTGCTGACCACGAGCGCGGCGGTGGCCAATCGAATCGTTCATGCCGAGGTCGAGGATAGTGGCGGCGTCACTCTGTCTGACGTTGCCGCACTCACCGCTCAGGTTGCCAGCACCGCGGTGCAGTACACGTTCATGCCAGGCGTGTCGTCGCAGGCCACGGTTGACGGTGCGCAGTTGATCTCACTGCCACCCGCGATGTTCCTCGACAACGGGATGCAGATTGCCAGCGAAACGACCGGGATCCAGGCTGGCGACCAGTGGAGCAACATCCGGTTTTACGTCGAGATGTGGAACCCGTAGGAGTAGTGGTGGACAAACCCACAAACGGCAACGGCGAGAGTGGCGTGGAGCACGTCGCGCTAGACACGCTGGTGCTGACCTACGATCGCGCGCGCGACCACCTGGACGTGGGCGGCAAGTGCAACTCACTCGACTTGATGCTGGACATGCTGGCGCGCGCAACACGCACGATCGAAGCGCAGCTCCGCGCGCAGCAGGCGCTCCAACTGAACCAGCAACTACAACAGGCCGCGCGCGACGCGGCCATCGCTGCGCGAGTGCGCGGCGGGAGGTGAGTGATGGGAGTGCGATTCCCGAGTGTTTTTACCAACACGTTTATAGGTCCACTACCTGCCAATGCCACCGAGACGGTCATCGCGACAACGCCACCACTGACCATCACGCTCGACTTTGCGCAGGTGCTGCTCTTTTGGGCGTGTTCGTTCAGCGTCGTGGGTGCGTCTGTAACCTCACATTCCTTTAGGATCAGGCGCGGGACCACTGCTGCCGGTACCGTGGTTTTCGTTGCTACCTTTGCGAACAACGCAACCGCTGGTGGATTCAGCACCACGAGTGGTGTCTATGCGGACACTCCTGGCGCCGTGGCCGGCCAGCAGTACTCTTTGACAGTGGCGCAAAACGCTGCAACTGGTGCCGGCACCATAAACGACCTGGCGCTGATTGCCATGACGCTGTAAGCGAGCCGTGGCGAGCTTCCCATTCTTGATCGCGCCGCTGGCGATCGATCCCACGGACTTTCCACCACTTCCACTACAGCCAGGGTTCGCGCAACTCGTCACTGATACGCTGGCCAACTCCGCGACTCCTGACGATGGTTTCGACCAGGGCGTGGCCGAGGTGGTGGCGATCGTGGATCAGCTCAATACCGCACTCGGCGGATTGCTCACCGAGCTGCTCGGCGCATTCGCTGAGGCAGACCTGATCGACGACTATCCAGTGACCGTCAACACTCAGGCCTTTGCTGCTTCGCTGGTGCCGGTTGATGCGTCCGTGGGTGAGCTCGGCACGCTGCTCAGCAGTGCTGCACTACCGACACCACCAGGTGGTGGCGGCGGTGGCGGCGGTGGTGCTCCACCACCAGGTGGTGGGAGCGCGGCCGTGGCCGCGGACTTCCCTGGGGTTAACTGCTGGTCCGCATGGGATCTCACCTCTCCCACGCAGGACATAGCCCACCACGGCACGTACAACAACGCGCTCGAGGTGATGGAGGCCGGCAGTCCACCACGGTTTGCCGTGGTGACTGCTTTCCAGTACTTCCGCAAGGACGACAACCAGTGGCAGGGGTTGTATCCCTCTGGTGGTGGTGGTCTGGGTGTAACATTCGCGCCGAGCATCGTTGGCAAGACCAAGGCAGTGGTCCAGGTGACATGCACCACCGCACCCACAACGAGGCTGCTCTGCATCGAGAAAACGGTGGTGGCACCGTCGTAGGAGGACACATGGATCCACTCGTGAAGGTTATCAAGGTAGAGGATGTGGGCGGCATCGATCCGCGCACGCTGGCACCGAATCCGCACACTAAAGTGACGTACACGGTGGGCGACCAGGGGCCGTTCGAGCTGGTCACACCATCATCTAGTTTCACCGCGGACTACGTCAACGCGGAGACACAGAAACGCGCTGACCACTTGCGCGCGATCGGCGCCGTGAGATAGTGCGGAGCTCACCATGAGCAACGGCAACGGCGGCGGCGGCGGGTTCGACTTCGGCGGGTTGTTCGACGGCCTGCTCGGCGCACTCGCAGCGATTATCCAGGCGATCATCAACTTTCTGGTGGCGCTGGTAAACGTCCTGGTGGAGATCCTGAATTTCCTTTACCAGGGCGAGCAGGGCATCTTCGATTTCACGCAGAAAGGCGATCTCTCCGTCTGGCGCGCGTTCAAGAATCTGTTGGACGATGCGCTGCACATTCGCATTCTAAAATCGCTGCAGGATCTCCGTGATCTCTACGAGAAATTGCGCAAGTGGATAGCCAAGCTCAAGGGGTGGCTGGATCGGCTGCGACGCATCCAGCAGCTCTACCAGGTGCAGGCGCTGAAGAGGTTTATCAACCTGATCCAGCGCATCCGCCAAGTGCTGGTGATCTTCCGTCTGCTGCACCTGAAGTTTGCTTCCAAGCTTGATGCCTGGCTAGCCGGCATCGAGGGCAAACTGATCTCGCGCGTGGCGGACTACGGCCGTAAGACAAACGAGATCATTGCGTGGCTGAACGTGGTGGCGGATCCGCTGCAGGCCTGGCGCAAAGGGCTGCTGTTCGGATCTTACGGCCGTATGATTGGCGGACTCAGCACCGCGATCGGCGCGCTCGGGCTGCAGACGTTCTTTCCGTTTCTCACGCAGACGATCGGGCCTGGCGTGCCAACGCGGCCGTGGGCGGATGTCGTGGCGCAGTTCCACGAGGAAGTGCAACGCAATAGCGGCGATTGGGCCGGGTTCAAGGCGCAGAGTTTGCAGTACCGCACGCTGCTTGACCAGGGTTTCACCACCAAGAGTCCATCGTAATGGCTGACCAACCTTTCCCACTCACTGACGATCAAGTGAAGCAGGCCATGAAGGCTGCTGAGCCCGAGGTTCAGGAGCTTGCCGGCATCGCTGCGCTGCTGCGATTGCTCGGCACTCCACCCACTCCACCAGACCGGCCGGCGAAGGCTTTCGAGCATCCGATCGATGCGGCGCGGCAAACGTTCCAGGGCGTGTATTGGGCGCTGCAGGATATGGGGCTGTTCAGCTCGCTGTCGTACCTGCTCGCGGCGATCGCTGCACTCATCGTGCTGCTCGGTGGCGTGCTTGGCGAGATCCTGCTGTGGCTGTTCAAGAACGTGTTGCCAGAGATTGTGGGTGCCGGCCTGGACTACATCGACGCCTTCCGGAAGCAGCTCGATCCACAGGTTGCCGGCATCGCAGTGCAGATCCTCAACGAGCTCCTGGGCACAGACTACGACGAGACACACCTGCCAGGTGGCGACGATCCGGCCGCGCACCGCGCGCGCGCTCTCGAGATCGGCAATATGTACCTCAACACCATCACGCAGTTTGTGGCGCCGAGTCCGGACTTCGATGGCCACGCGACGATGGACGGCGCCGCGCGATTCACCGGACTCATTGTCAATTTCGGTGTGGCCACGGCGCTGCTCGGCATCGCTGGCGAGCTGAGCTCCGCGGGATTGTTCAAGGACTTCCGCCTGGTGGGCGAGCAAGTCTCGAGCGGCCTGGGACTCTCGAGGCAGATGCGTATCGCCATCAAGCCGATTATGAAACTGCTGGTGGCCACTCCGCTCGAGCGCGCGCTGAACGTGCAGTACACACCGGCAAGGTTCGGAGTGGGCGAGGTGGTCAATCCGTATCAGCAGACCACGATCGATCACACCATCCTAGTCAACGACCTGGCGCTGCAGGGTTTCTCCACGCAGCGCGCGGAGCAACTCATCCGAATGCACTCAAAGAAACTCACCGTGGCTGACATCGAGCTCATCTTCAGATACGGAAGTGCCGGGCGAGACTACGCACTAAAGCAGCTTGGTGATCTGGGGTACTTGCCGGATCTCGCCGGGAGCGTGCTCAATGCGGAAGATCTGCGGCGCGCCGATGCTGTGCTGCGCACACTGGTGGACGCGATAGAGACGCGGGTGATCGACGGACAAATCAGCACTGCGGAATTTTCCACGCTGCTCGATGCG
>Ga0307479_10004334_pt1 | contig 12978 bp, 8 predicted proteins | sample atmos_gasesECM4C_FD_203743 | JGI IMG/M metagenome (GOLD analysis project Ga0307479, IMG submission 203743) | Hardwood forest soil microbial communities from Morgan-Monroe State Forest, Indiana, United States - atmos_gasesECM4C_515 | ecosystem: Environmental > Terrestrial > Soil > Temperate...
CGCACTACTCCCCACCGCGCACCGCCTGAGGACGTTCGCGTCCGGCTTCGTCCACGCGTCGCAGGTGCGAGATTCCGGCACCCTTGCCCGCACCTTCGGTTTGGTCCTAAGCTTGCTCGCCAATGAGCGTCGCGCCAATGATCGCGGTGCAAAGAACAATACGTCGGGAGGAAACAATGAAGAGCGTGCAAGTCAGCCGTCGCGCGTTCCTGAAGGCATCGAAGGTGGCGGCGGCCGGGATGGTATTGTCGCCTGCGATCATCGGTCGCGCGCATGCTGCCACATTAAAGCTCAAATGTTCGTCGTCGCTGCCGAACGATCCGAAATATGCCAATGGCCGCGTCTACTATGACAACCTGGTGCAGAGCCTGAAGGCCAACGGGCTCGGCGAGCAGATCGAGGTCACCTTCTTTCCCGACAATCAGTTGGGGCAGGAAATCGACGTCATCAATTCGGTCAAGCTCGGGGTGATCGACCTGATGGTATCGGGCTCGTCGATCTCGGCCAATCTGGTTCCGCTCGTCGGCACCTTCGATCTCGGCTATCTCTTCACCAGCTTCGAGCAGCAGACCAAGGCGTTCGACAACGGCGCGGCGAAACCGATCGAGGAGGCGCTGCTCAAGGGCGGCAATATCCGGATCATCGCCTGGGCCTATAATTTCGGCGCCCGCAGCGTGCTGGCGAAGAAGCCGGTGAAGACGCCGGAAGATCTGGCCGGCTTGAAGATCAGAACCTTGCCCAATCCGGTGATCACCGAATGTCTGCGCCTGATGGGGGCGGCCGCGACGCCGCTCGCCTTCGGCGAAATCTACACGGCGCTGCAGGCCGGCGTGCTCGACGGGCTCGAACATGACCCGCCGACCATCCTCGCCAGCAAATTTTATGAGACCTCCAAGAACTACGCGCTGACGCAGCATATCTTCTCGCCGCTTGCGATCTATTTCAGCGACGCGACCTTCAATCGGATGGAGCCGAAGCTGCGCGAGCAATTCCTCGACGCGGCCAGGAAGGCGGCGGCCGATACCCGCGCCCACGGTCTCGCGGTCGAGAAGGAGGCGCTCGCCGCGCTGAACGACAAAGGCGTGAGCGTCGTCGAATGCGACAAGGAGGCGTTCCGCAAGCGCGTGCTGCCGCAGACCGATAGTTTCATCAAGGCCCATCCCGATGCCAAGCCTGTCGTGGACGCGATCCGCGCTACCCAGGCTTGAGGCCGAGCCGGTGCCGGGCGCCGCGCCATCGCCGATGCGGCGTCACTTCATTACGGCCTCGCTGCTGGCGTTGAGCGACGCGATCGCGGCGATCCTGCTCGCGGCCGATCTCGTCGTGGTCGCAGGCTCGGTGCTGCTGCGCTTTGTCTTCAACGCGCCGGTCGAATGGGCCGACGACGTCGCGCGCGGGCTGATGGTCGGCTCGAGCTTCTTCGGCGCGGCGAGCGCGCTCGCGCGCAGCGAAAACCTCGGCGTCGCATTCTTCGTCGGCCTGTTGCCGGCAAGAGTCCGGCCCGTCATCGATGCGGTCGGCGCGCTGCTGGTGGCGGTGATTTCCGCTTATGTGGCGTTCAACGCCATCAAGCTCGGCGCGCTCACCGCAGGGCAGACCACAGGCTCCGGCCTGCCGCTGGAGCTGACCTTCTATCCAATGGGCGTCGGTTCGATCTTCATGACGATCTTCGCGCTCGACCAGTTTCGCGCGCGCCCGCTCCGCGACGCGATCGCGGGCATCGTCGTCGCCTGTGTGATCGCCGGCCTTTATCTCGGCTGGGATTTCGCAAGCCCGGATACGGTCCCATCCTCCGGCACGCTGATGCTGATCGGCTTCTTCATCACGCTGTTCGGCGGATTGCCGATCGGCTTTGCGCTGGCCTTGGCCGCGCTGATCTTCATCTGGGTCGAGGGCACGCTGCCCGGCGTCATCTTCGCCCAGCAGATGGCGCGCGGCATCGACAATTTCGTGCTGCTGGCGATCCCGTTCTTCATTCTCGTCGGCTATCTGATGGAAGCCAACGGCATGTCGGTTCGTCTCATCGAACTGTTGCAGCGCGCGGTGGGGCGGATGCGCGGCGGCCTCAACGTCGTGATGGTGACCTCGATGGTGCTGTTCTCGGGCATCTCCGGCTCCAAGATGGCCGACGTCGCGGCCGTCGGCTCGGTGCTGATCCCGGCCGCGCGCCGGTTGCGGCAAAACCCGGGAAGCGCGGTCGCGCTGCTGGCGGCCTCCGCCGTGATGGCGGAAACCATTCCGCCTTGCATCAACCTGATCATCCTAGGCTTTGTCGCTAATCTGTCGATCGGCGGCCTGTTCGTGGCCGGCCTGTTGCCGGCCGGACTGATGGCGTTGGCCCTGATCGTCGTCTGCATCATCTTCGGGAAAACGCCGGCGATGTCCGACGACGCAGAATCACGCGTGCCGGTATCCGGCCTGTGGAGCGGCGCCATCGCGTCGATCGGCCTGATTGCCATGATTTTCGTCGGCTTCAAGAGCGGCTTTGCCACCGCGACCGAAATTTCGGCGTTCGCCGCGGTCTATGCCCTGGTTGTCGGCAGCGTGTTGTTTCGCGAATTGAGCCTCAAGACCGCCGCCGCTACATTTGTTCAAGCGGCGACGCGCTCGGGGCTGGTCCTCTTCATCGTCGCCGCCGCGCAATCGCTGGCGTTCATCCTGACGCTGCAGCAGGTGCCGCATGCGGTGGGCGAGATGATGCTCGCCTTGTCGGGCACAAACGGCGTCTGGCTGTTCCTGGTGCTGTCGATCGCGGTGCTGATCGTGATGGGTTCGGTGCTGGAAGGCGCCGCCGCGCTGATCATCTTCGGGCCTCTGCTGCTGCCGGTCGCGGTCAAGCTCGGCGTCAATCCACTGCATTTTGGCGTGGTGCTGGTGATCGCGATGGGAATTGGGCTGTTCGCGCCGCCGTTGGGACTCGGGCTGTACGGCGCCTGCCTGATCGGCGGCGTGCCGATCGAACAGACGGTCAAGCCGATCATGGGTTATCTCGGATTGCTGCTGGTGTGCCTGCTGGTGATTGCCTTCGTGCCTTCGATCAGCACCGCATTGCCGCACGCCTTTGGTTATTGAGGGAAACAACGCTTGAAAGTCCTTTTGACCCACACGCCCGATTTCCGGCGCCAATATTACGGCGAGCGCAGCCTGAAGGGGCTGCAGGCGGTCGCACAGGTCGAACTGAACGAGGCGGACGAGGTGCTCGATGCGTCCGCCCTGATCGAGGCCGCGCGCGATGTTGACATTGTCGTGGCCGATCGCGTGACCGAGGGCAGGGGTAAGATCTTTCCGCAGCTACCAAAGCTGCGCGCCTTCGTTCGCTGCGCCGTCGATATCCGCAACATCGATGTCGCAGCCGCTTCCGCCGCCGGCGTGCTGGTGACGCGGGCCTCGCCCGGCTTCGTCCCCGCGGTGGCCGAACTGGCGCTCGGCTTCATGGTCGATCTGTCGCGCGGGGTTTCGCGCACCACGGCTGACTATCACGCAGGGCGCAAGCCCGAAGTCGCGATGGGGCGGCAGCTCGCTGGCAGCCGGATCGGCATCATCGGCTATGGCAGCATCGGCCGCCACCTCGCTCAACTCGCCAAGGCATTGGGCATGGAAGTGATGGTCGCCGATCCCTTCGCGACCATCGCCGATGCCGATATCGGGCGTCTGCCACTCGACGATCTGCTTTCCCGCGCCGATTACGTCGTCTGCCTCGCCATCGCCAACGAACAGGCCGAAAATCTGATCGGGCAGGCGGCGCTGGCGCGGATGCAGCCGCATGCGTTCTTCATCAATCTGTCCCGCGGCAATCTTGTCGATGAGGCCGCGCTGGCGGCGGCGTTGCGCGAGAAGCGAATTGCGGGTGCGGCGATGGACGTCGGCCGTGCCCCGGACCAGATGCCGACGCCGGAGCTTGCAAAACTTCCGAATGTGATCGCGACGCCGCACATCGGCGGGCTCACACCGCAAGCCATCGAACACCAGGCGCTCGAGACGGTTCGGCAGGTCGAGGCCATCATCCAGGGCGACGCCCCGGTCGGCGCGGTCAATGCCGAGCACTGGACGCGCCGGCCCGAGAAGGACGCGCGATGAGGCGGCTGCCTTTCTTCTACGGCTTGATCATTGTCGCCGTGACCTTCATCACCATGGCGATCGGCGTCAACGCGCGCACCGCGTTCTCGCTATTGTTTCCGCCGATCCTGTCCGAGTTCGGCTGGGAACGCGGCGTCACGGCCGGCGCGTTCTCGTTCGGCTTTGTGGTGTCGGGCGCGGTGGCCCCCTTGATCGGCCGCCTGATGGATCGCGCCGGTCCCCGTGCGGTGATGGAATTGGGCGTCGCGCTGATGGCGGGAGGCTTGCTGCTGGCGCCGCTGACGAGTGAGCCCTGGCATCTCTACCTGACCATCGGCGTCATGGTCGGCACCGGAAGCACCTGCCTCGGCTATTCCGGCCAATCGCAGTTTCTGCCGAACTGGTTCGTCCGCCGCCGCGGGCTCGCGATGGGGATTGCCTTTGCCGGCGTCGGCATCGGCTCGGTCACTCTGCTGCCCTGGGTGCAGCAGATGATCGAAGCGACCGGCTGGCGCACCGCCTGCACGGCGATGGGAATTGTGGTCCTGATCGTGCTCGCACCGATCAATCTGTTGTTGCGCAAGCGGCCCCAGGACATCGGGCTCGAGCCGGATGGCGATGCAGCCCCCATCGCTTCATCGGTCAAACCGATATCGAACATCCTCGATGCGGCCTGGGCCGGCACCGATTGGACGCTTGGCCGGGCGCTGGCAACGGCGCGGTTCTGGTGGATCGCGCTCGGCTATTGCTGCGGCCTGTACATCTGGTACGCCGTGCAGGTGCACCAGGCCAAATATTTGCTCGATATCGGGTTCAGCCCGAACGTCGGGGTTTGGGCCTTGGGTGTGGTCAGCCTGCTCGGGATTCCCGGCCAGATCGTGCTCGGACATCTGTCCGACCGCATCGGGCGGGAAGCGATATGGGCGATCAGTTGCGCGGGCTTTGCGATCTGTTTCGCTTGCCTGATCGCGCTGAAATATGAGCCCAGCCTGCTGCTCGTCTACGTCATGGTGTTCACGCAAGGGGCGCTCGGCTACGGGCTCACGTCCATCATGGGGGCGGTGGTGCTGGAGATATTTCAGGGCGCCCACTACGGCAGCATTTTCGGCTGCATCATGCTCGCGGCGCTCGCGGGCGGGGCGGCCGGCCCCTGGGTCACCGGGTTTATCCACGACTTGACGGGGAGTTATGCCATCGCTTTTGCAATCGGGATCGGCGTCAGCGCAATGTCCGCGTTCGCGATCTGGATGGCGTCGCCGGGCAAGATCCGCGCCGTCGCCGGCCGGTTGCGCCACGCGCAAGCAGATGTCGGCGGCTGAGGCCTTTCGTCAGGCCGACGAAACCCCGATCGCGCGCTGCAGATCGCCGATCGCACGCAGAAAGCTATCGGCGGGTGTGGTGTCCGGATCGATCAGGCGATGCAGACGGAAGCCGTCCTCCAGCGCCAGCACGATCGCGGCGGTCCATGCCGGATTCAAGACTCCGTCTTTTCCGCTGTTCTTCAACGTGGTCTCGACGATATCCGCGATCAATTTTCGCCGGGCACGCAGGCGCTTGGCGAGTTCGGGCCGGCGCTGTTCGGCACGCGCCACATAAAGGATCATCTCCATGTGCAACAGCGGAGAACGGGCGAGCGGATCCTGGCGGCTGCGGTCCATCGTTTTCAGCGCGTCGATGAAATCCGTGAGGCTTTTGTGCCTGGTCAGAAGATCGAGATTGCGTCGAATCGACTGCTCGACGTGATCCTCGATCATGGCGATGATCAACTCGTCCTTGCTGGTGAAGTTCGAATAGAACGCCCCGCGCGTGAAGCCGGCCGCCGCGGCAATGGCCTCGATGCTGGCGCCGCCGATGCCCTGTTCCTCGAACACGCGCGCCGCCGCCTCGAACAGCCTTTCGCAGGTATCGTCCCGGGTCGGTCTGGTTCGAACTCTTGACATCGGCGCATTTTAGGTGAGAATGCAACTCGATACAACAGTGTATCGGATTTGGCAACGCAGACCCATTCGCGGCAACCCTTCGAGGTGACCATGAACGAGCATGTTCAGACTGCGACCACCGAGCCGCTGTTCAATCCGCTGTCGCCGGAGTTCATCCGCGATCCCTATCCGCATTACGAGCGGCTGCGCACCACCGATCCGATGCACGTCACGGCGCACGGCAATTTCGTCGCCAGCCGCCACGCGGAGGCGAGCCTCGTCCTGCGCGACAGGCGCTTCGGCAAGGACTACGTCGAACGCACGATACGGCGCTACGGCCCACAGATCATGGAGGAGCCGGTCTTCCGCAGCATGAGCCACTGGATGCTGCAGCAGGATCCGCCGGACCATACGCGGCTGCGCGGCCTTGTCGTCAAGGCGTTCACCGCGCGCCGGGCCGAGGACATGCGGCCGCGCATTCAAGAGGTGGTCGACCAGACGCTCGATGCCATCGCCGATCGTGGCCACATGGACCTGATCGAGGATTTCGCGTTCCGCCTGCCGATCACGATCATCTGCGACATGCTCGGCATCCCCGAGGAGCATCGCGAGGTTTTCTACAAGAGCTCGCGCGACGGCGGCCGAATACTCGATCCGGTGCCGATGACGCCGGCCGAGATCGCAGAGGCCAATGCCGGCAATGCGATGGCGCAGATGTATTTCCAGCAGCTGTTCGAATTGCGCCGGCGCCACCCCGGCGACGATCTGACCACGCAACTGGTGCAGGCCGAGGAAGACGGCAGCAAGCTGAGCAACGAGGAGCTGACCGCCAATATCGTCCTGTTATTCGGCGCGGGCCACGAGACCACGGTCAACCTGATCGGCAACGGGCTGTTGGCGCTGCACCGCCATCCGGATCAGCTTGCGCTGCTGAAGGCCAACCCCTCGCTGGGCACCAACGCGATCGAGGAATTCCTCCGCTACGACTCCTCCGTGCAATTGAGCGGCCGGGTCGCGCTGGAGGACATTGACGATCTCGGCGGCAAGAAAATTCCCAAGGGCGAGAGCGTGCTCTGCCTGCTGGGCTCGGCCAACCGGGATCCGGCGGTCTATCCCGACCGGCCGGATCGGCTGGACATCACCCGTCCCAACGTGAAACCGCTTTCCTTCGGCGGCGGCATCCACTTCTGCCTCGGCGCCCAGCTGGCCCGGATCGAGGCGGAAATCGCGATTTCCAGCCTGTTGCGCCGCCTCCCCGAACTACGGCTGGACGACAAGGAAAATCCGGAATGGCGGCCGACCTTCGTGCTGCGCGGCCTGAAAAGGCTGCCCGCGAGCTGGTGAAAGCGTCGGCGTTAACTGTCGGGGAAGTCACGCGAGGGTGCTGTGACTTCGCCATACTTGCCCTTATATATGGACCGCTCCGGCGCTGATTTCAGCGTGGCGGCGGCTGGGCCGTGTCTGCTGGAGCGTGCCCTAGGGGAGACCCCGTGCAGACGACGCTGCTCGGATTGGCGATTGCCTTCATCATTGCGCTGGTTGCCGCGCTGATCGGGCCGCATTTTATCGACTGGAACCAGTTTCGGCCGCAATTCGAGGCCGAAGCGAGCCAGGTGATCGGCGCGCGGGTGCGGGTGATGGGCGCACTGGACGCGCGGCTGTTGCCGACGCCCACGCTCAGGTTGCGCTCGGTGGTGGTCGGCGGCCCCAACGATCTCGGCAAGGTTGGCGCCGACAAGCTCGACGTCGAGTTCAGCCTGGGCGATTTGATGCGCGGGGAATGGCGCGCCAACGAATTGACCATCGAGGGCATGGCGCTCGACCTCGGCCTCGATCCGCAAGGCAGGATCGATTGGCTGGCATCGAGCGGCAGGTTCAATCTCGGATCGCTGTCGATCGACCGCCTGAACCTGACGGGCCGGATCGCGCTGCATGACGCCGCCAGCCACACCACGGTGGAGATGAGCGACATCGCCTTTTCCGGCGACGTGCGGTCGCTGGCGGGATCGGTGCGCGGCGACGGCAGCTTCACCTCCGGGGGAACGCGCTATCCGTTCCGGGTTTCGTCGGGACAGCTGGCCGACGGTGGCGGCACGCGCGTCCATTTCAACATCGATCCCGGCGAGCAAGTGCTGTCGGCCGAGCTCGACGGGGTGCTCTCGTTCGAGGCGCGGGCACCGCGTTTCGAGGGCGCGGTGGCGTTGGCGGTGCCGGCGCCGCCGAAGCCGAAGGCCGGCGAGACCGCGCTAACGCCGTGGCGGATATCGGCCAAGGTCAAGGCCGACCATGCCATAGCCCGGCTCGAGCAGATCGAGGGCAGCTACGGCACCGAAGAACGCGCGCTGAAATTCGCGGGGCTCGGTGACATCCGATTTGGCGCGTCGCCGCTGCTGCACGCCGATCTGTCCGCGCGGCAGCTCGATGCCGACAGGCTCATTGCAAAAGATATTACCAAGGAAACGACAAAGGAAAACTCGAAGAGCAATTCCAAGGACAGTTCAAAGGATAATTCGAAGGGTAATTCCAAGGACACGGGCGCCGAGCCGGTGCGGTTGCTGCCGGCGCTGAGTGCCATGATGACGGCGGTTCCGCATCCGCCGCTCGCTGCGCGGATCGAATTCAGCGCCGAGCAGATCACGCTCGGCGGACGTCCGCTGCAGAATCTGGTCGCCGATCTGCATGGCGACGCGGCGGCCTGGAACATCGACCGGCTGGATTTGCGTGCGCCCGGAGGGACGCAGATTGCCTTCAACGGCGCCGCCGCCCAGTCCGGCCATGCCAAGGGCACACTCAACATCGACTCCTCCGATCCGGATTTGCTGATCTCCTGGCTGCAGGGCCGCGGCGATGTCGCCTCTCACAGTCAAAAGCCGCTGCGCCTGCGCGGCAATGTCGAGGTTGCCCCAGACCATGTTTCCATTGACGCGCTCAAGGCCGAGATTGACGGCGGCGCCGTCGAGGGACGCGCTGCGCTGGCAAGCGCGGCGGCAGGCGGGGGCTCGCGCTTCGATGCGGTGCTGAAGGCGGACCGTCTCGATCTCGATGCGGCGGCCGCCGTTACCCGATCGCTCGCGGGACCCGCGGCCGACTGGCCGGACCAGGCGACGGTTTCCCTCGATATCGGCCGCGCCATTTCTGCCGGCCAGGAATTGCGTCCGTTCGCGGCGAAATTCGGCTACACGCCAAGAACCTTCTCGCTCGACCGGTTGAGCTTTGGCCAGGCCGGCGGCGTGACGATGGATGGGGCCGGCAGTTTCGACCGGGCGGATGCGACCGGCAAATTGACTCTGACCGCGGGCGCGGCTTCGCTTGCGCAGATCACCGCGCTGGTCGCGCCATTTGCGCCTGCACTCACCTCGCGGCTTGATGCGATGGGTACGCCGCCGGGTCCTGCGCGCCTCAAATTGGCGCTCGATACCACCAGAAACACCGAGGCGGCCGATCGCGCCAGCGCGCGTGCGGTCCTCGATCTCGATGCGCCGCGGCTGAAGGGCGTGATCACCGTCACGGCAAAGCCGCAGGTTTCGGCGATCCGAGCCGGCGATCTCGAAGGCATCGGCCGCAGCGAAGTCTCGATCGAATCGAAACTGCTGGCGGAGCGCGGCGATTCGCTGCTCGTCCTGCTGGGGCTCGATCAAGCCATCTCCGCCGGCGACGGCGCCGTGCAGTTCGAGGGATCGGTGAGCGGTGTCTTCCGTGCGCCGTTGCGGCTGAATGCGAGGATGTGGGGAGGGAGCCTCGATGCCGAGGCGCAAGGCACGGCCGAACCATGGGCGGAGACGCCCAAGGCGAGCGTCAATTTGCGGGTTCGCAGCGTGAACCTGGCGCCGCTGTTCGGCCTCAAGCCATCTGATCGTGCGGCGCAGAACGTCAGGGTATTCTCGCATGTCTCGCTCGCCGGCAACAAGTTGACATTCGACGATCTGGATAGCGTGGCGGGTGGCTCGCGGTTGCGTGGGCACCTCGCGCTCACGCTGGAGCAGCCGCGAGACGTCGACGGCGAGATCGGCCTCGATGCGCTCGATCTCGTGCCGGCGCTTGCGCTTGCGATCGGCGCCGCCGGCCACGACACGGCCGAGCCACTCGGCGCCGGGCTCATGAAGGGCTGGCGCGGCCGCGTCGCTTTTCAGGCGCTGAGCGGCGCGTTGCCGGGAGGCGCCGAATTGCGGCCGGTCGGTGGTACCTTGAAGAACGACGGCCAGTCGCTGACGATCGATGCCATCAAGGGCAAAATTGGCGGCGGCGACGTCACCGCCAATATCGATATGAAACAAGATGCCAACGGCGCGGCCTTGAACGCGCGCCTCGATCTCGCGAATGTCGATGGCGAGGCGCTGCATTATCGCGGCCTGAAGATGCCGGCGGGCCGCACCTCGCTGCAGATGACGCTGGCAAGCCAGGGCCGCAGCGTCGCGGCCCTGACCGGCGCGCTTTCGGGAAGCGGGACCGTCACGCTGCAATCGGCTGGTATCGCTGGCCTTGATCCGCGTGCCTTCGAGGTCGCGATCCGCGCCAGCGACTCCGGCCAGGCGACCGATGACGCGAAACTGCGGCAGATCGTCGATCCGGCGTTGTCGGCGGGCGTTCTATCCGTCGACTCGGCGGCGATTCCATTCGCGATTCGGGACGGACGGCTTCGTGTCGACGCGACCACGCTCGAGGCTACCGGCGCCCGGGCCATTGTATCGGGCGGATACGACATCCCCGCCGATCAGGCGGACATCCGTATCAGCCTGACCTCCAACGCGGTCGGGTCGGATAGCAGCCGCCCGGACATCCAGCTGTTCATGGCGGGTCCGCCCGATACGCTTCATCGCAGTTTGGACGTCGCCTCGTTGTCGTCATGGCTGGCGGTGAGGGCGATCGATCGCGAGACAAGGCGGCTGGATTCGATCGAACGCGGCGAACCATTTCAAGCGCTGCCGGCGTCAATTCCGCCGTCGACCTCGGCGCTGCCGTTGCCGGCTGTGCCTGACGCCGCGCCGTTGGAGCAAACGCCCTCGGACGTGCCGGGGCAGGGGCGCGATCCGCGCCGGTTTGTGCCCAGACCCAAGACGACGGTTGCTCCTGCGGCTCCGCGTCCGCTTGCCGTCGCGCCAGTGCCCGCGCCTCCCATCGTGAGCCAGCAAGCCGCGCCGCTGCCGCCGGCGATCGAGGTCAGGCCGGCGCCCGGTCCGGCTCCCGTCAAACCGAAGCCGCGCCCGCCGATCTTGCTGACGCCGCCGAGCGCAATCCCGTAGAGCATGATCCGGAAAAAGCCTGCCCCGTACTTGATGCGGGGTGGATACCGGTTTTCCCTCGCGACAAACGCGGAACGCGTTTGCGCGGAGATCATGCTCAATCAAAACCTGGAGCGCGATGAATCACCATCGCGCTCTATCCATCCCTCAGTGCAATCTCTCGTTCCACGCCGATCGCGCGCAAGAAGGCCCGGTCGTGGCTGACTGCGATCAGCGCCCCGTCAAAATCCGCCAGCGCGGCTTCCAGTACCTCGATCGATGCGAGGTCGAGGTGGTTGGTCGGTTCGTCCAACAGCAGGAGCAGGGGCGGCTGCGGCCGGGCAAACACGCAAGCCAATCCGGCCCGCAGACGCTCGCCACCGCTCAGCGTGCCCGCAATTCGCAGCGCCGCCGCGTTGCGGAAGGCGAAACGCGCCAGCGCGGCGCGCGCTTCGTTGTCGGACAGGCCCGGGTTCAGCCGGCGCAGATTGTCGAGAATGCGCGCGGCCGGATCGAGCAGTCCAACATGCTGGTCGAGCACGGCAATGCGATCGGTCAGGCGATGAATTTCGCCCGCCGATGGCCGCAGTTCACCGCTGATCAGGCGGAGCAGGGTGGTCTTGCCGGAACCGTTCGGGCCGGAGATCGCGATGCGTTCGGGACCGCGAAACTCGAACGACAGCGGTCCAAACAAACGCCGGTGTGCAAGGTTCATGATCGTATCGCGGAGGACGACAAGCCCGCGACCACGGGGCAGATTTGTTTTCGGCAAATCGATCGAAAGCGGCGTCAGCACTTCCACCCGCGCGCGGGCCTCCTCGAGAGCGCCAGTTCGATCTTCGATCATCCGATCCGCGAGATGACCCTCGCGAGCGCCGCTGTTCTCGGCACGCTGTTTCTCCGCGTCCATGAACATCTTGTCCTCGATGCCCTTGGCGCGCCATGCACGTCCGGCCTTGTCCCGCCGCGCCTTCTTCTCCTTTGCCTTTTGCACGGCGCGTTCGGCGTTGCGCAGCGCATCCGAGGTTCGCTTGAGGTCGGCCTCGGCGCGGGCTCGCGCCGCGTCGCGCTGTCCGGCGAACGCGGACCACGCGCCGCCAAAAACCGTCACGCCAATGGGAGTGAGCTCGACGATACGGTTGACGCGCTCGAGCAAGACGCGGTCGTGACTGGCGACGATCGCGCCGCCGCGCCAGCGTTCGAGCAGCCGCGCGATGGCTTCGCGGCCTTCGATGTCGAGATTGTTGGTCGGTTCGTCCAGCAGCAGCACGTCTGGCGCCTCGATCAGCAGACGGGCGATAGCCACTCGCGTTCGTTCGCCGCCGCTGAGCGAGGCAATCGTCCGGTTCGGCGCCAAGACCGGAAGCCCAGTTTCGGCCAATGCGGCACCAAGGCGGGATGGCAAGGTCCAATCGGCCTGGTTGGCATCGTCTAGCGATCCTTCGCCGCATTCGATGCGATGCAGCCTGGCGAGGTCGTTCGCCACGCCCAGGACCTCGGAGACCGTCAGGGTCTCGTCTGCGAGCTGCGCGAGCATGCCAAGCGAGCCGGCGCGCCGGATCGAGCCGGCGGCGGGTTCGATCTCTCCGGCGATCAGCCGCAGCAAGGTTGACTTGCCCGAGCCGTTGCGGCCGACGACGCCGATGCGCTCCCGCTCTAGCGCGAGTGTCAGTCCGTCGAACAGAGGGCGGCCGTCAGGGGTGGCGAGGGAAATGGAATCCAGGGTCAGCAATGCGCTCATGGAGAAGGCTTTCCGAATTGGACTTCAATCGCGGCGCGGTTCG
>Ga0307479_10004335_pt1 | contig 12978 bp, 10 predicted proteins | sample atmos_gasesECM4C_FD_203743 | JGI IMG/M metagenome (GOLD analysis project Ga0307479, IMG submission 203743) | Hardwood forest soil microbial communities from Morgan-Monroe State Forest, Indiana, United States - atmos_gasesECM4C_515 | ecosystem: Environmental > Terrestrial > Soil > Temperate...
CGCCACCTGCATGGGAATATAAACGTCGTCGAGAATCGTCCCTTCGGGAACGGGGGCCAACAGTTCACGCCGCACGGCGTAGAAGGCACCAGTGGCGCCTACCACCGAGCCGGACGCAGCCTCCAATTCCCGGACTGTCTTCTCGACTCGCCAATACAGGCTCATGCCTCCCGCGGCCTCGCCCGACTCCGGATCTCCCAACATTAACTCTCCACTTACGCATCCGATCTCGGGATCGACAAAATTCTCCGCCAGCATGCGCACGGCGCCGGACTCGATCCTCTGCCGCACATCCGTGAACGCGACCAGCTCACCCTGCGATATCTGGATGCCATCGTTCAACCCCGAAGCCTTGCCTCGCGGCAGCTGATTCATGACCACGCGCAGCCGCGGATTTCCGTTTTCACGAAGTATGGCGTTTGTCCCGTCGACCGATCCGTCCGATACCACCACCACCTCGTACAAATCCGCGGGATAATCGAGTTCCAGAAGATTGCGCAGTTTTTCCCGCAACGTCCTCTCCTCGTCCCGTACCACCATCACAATCGATATCTTGGGCTGATGCGCGCCCCGCCGCACCGGCCGCGGAAACAGCCGGGCGCGCAACCACAACCACGCGAGATATCCCGCATAGGTGTAGCTGAGCAAGCCAGCCGACAGCCAGAATAACCACTTCATTGCGCTCCCCGTCCCAGCAGCACGATCTTGATGGTCTGAAATATGATCAGTAGATCGAGGCCCAGCGATGCGTTCTTGATATAGAACAGGTCGTATTGCAGTTTCTCACGCGCGTCTTCCACCGTATTCCCATACTTGTACTGCACCTGCGCCCAGCCCGTGATACCCGGCCGAACCACGTGGCGTACGCCGTAATAGGGGATTTCCCTGCTCAGCCATTCGACAAATTCGGGACGCTCCGGGCGCGGCCCAACGAAGTGCATATCGCCCTTCAACACGCACCACAGCTGCGGAATCTCATCCAGCCGCGACGACCGCAGAAACTTCCCCACCCGCGTAATGCGTGGATCGTCATCGGTGGCCCAGGTCGCGCCGGTGTCGGCCTCGGCGTCCACCCGCATGGTGCGGAATTTGTAGCAATGAAAAACCACGCCCCGCCGCCCCACGCGTTGCTGCCGGTACAGGACCGGACCCGATGAGTCCAGCTTGACGGCCAGCACAATAAAAGGAAGTAAGGGCAACGAGACAACCGTACCGACCAGCGCCATCGAGAAATTCAGCGCCCGGCGCACGATCCGGAAAAAACTGCTGAAGCGGAACCCGTCCGCAAAGATCAGCCAGCTCGGGTACAAATGTTCGACTTCAATCCTGCCCGAGATTCTCTCCAGCCATGAGGTTGCCTCTTCCACCTTGACACCGCCCAACCGCAGATCCAGCAACTCCTCCACCGGCAAGGTGCCGCGGCGATCGGGCATGGCGACGATTACGCGATGCACCCCTCTTCCGCGCACCAGACCCAGCAGGTGTGAGGCAACGCTGTCGCGGGTCAATTCGCCTTCCACGTCTCCTGTCCAGCCCACCACCTCCACTCCCAGAGCCGTACGCTCTCGCAATCCTCTCACCAGCCGCTGCGCCCGCTCTCCGGTGCCCAGAATGTAAACCCGCTCGCGCAGGTAAGGCTGTTTCACCATCCACGTATAGGCGGCGCGCCAGCCCAGCAAGGTAAAGGTGAGGATGATAAGTCCGGCCAACGCGGAACCGTTCCCCGGCAGAACGTTCGGATAGAGGAAACCCACCGCCGCCAGGGCCAGAGCCACAAAACCCAGCACCAGCAGAAGGCGGAATATCTGATCCCACTTCTCCCCCAGGCTCGTGGAATCGTAGAGATCAAACCAGTGGGAGAACAACAGGACAACGCCGGTGACCACCAGAATCTTCACATACCCATATTCGACATTCAGCAGAAGCCAGCTGTCTTCGCGATTCTGCAACATCGTTCCCAGCACAAACGAGGTCCAAACGATCAAGGCCTCGCCCACCAGAAGAACCAGCGTGCGCAGTGGATAATAGACTTTGAACAGCCGAATCACGTTTTCCTAATTTCCCTAAGCCTTGGACTCGGTCACACTCGTCCCGTATGCCTCGTAGTAATATCGCGAATAGGTTGCATCGCTATCCATGCCGTTAAGTACCACTCCCACCAGCGCCTGGTCGGGGAATTCATGGCGCGCCCGGCGCGCCATGTCGACCGGCGTCGAATTGGAGCGGACTACGATCAGCACGCCATCGCATGCCTTGGCCAACAGGCCGGCGTCGGAAACCGGCACCGCAGGCGGCGAGTCGATGATGATCCAGTCGAACAGCGCTTCCACGCGCTGCAAGAACAGCTTCAGCCGCCCGTTGGCGACCAGTTCGGCAGGATCGGAAATCTGTGCGCCGCTGGGCACGAAGAAAAGGTTTTCCATGGGCCCGCGCTGCACGATCGAGAACTCGTCGTTCCCTCCCTGCAGGTAGTCGGAAAGTCCCGGAGACGCCGCCGTGCCCAGCATGTCATGCAGCCTTGGACCCCGCAGGTCGGCATCAATCAGCAGTACGCGCCTTCCATGCTGCCGCACCAGCACTTGCGCCAGATTGGCCGATGTGAACGACTTGCCCTCTTTGGGTAGCGCGCTGGTCACCAGGATTTTCTTCAACGCCATCTTCTCACGCGTGTGATAGAGCCTGGAACGCAGGGTGCGGAATTCTTCCGTCCCTCGCGCGTTGTCGTCGCCGTTGAAGAACAGCATCGTCTTCGGATCCGGATTCCACCGCAGTTGTGGACACCGGGCGAGCAACGCGTCCAGGCTGAACGAGCTCGCGAATGACGGCATTGCCGAGGTGAGTGGAGCCGAAGCAGTGTGCACTGCTGCTGACACTGCAGCAGGCGGCACATCCGCCGGCGCCATAGGCGGTTCCTCTGTCGTGGCCGCGTAACTGGGCTGCGCCGGACCTCCCTGCGATGCCGCCCGTTCCTGTTCGGCCTTTTTCAACGCTTCGTGAATTCTGCTCATAGTTTTCTCTCCTTGGGGAGGTCCTTATCTTCTTCGCGCAACCGGTCGGCTAGAGTGGCCAGCGACCGCAAAGCTTCCACTACGTCAAACTTCTCCAGGCTCGCAGCAGCTGGCGGTGGCGCTGTCATGGCCCCTTCTGCTGTGCTGTCGCCCAAATCAAAGTCCCGCGCCACGCTATCCACTACGGCCGGCAAAATTACTTTTTGCTGGTCCACAAACGCGCTCACCAGGCAGTGTTCGCACAACAGGTTGACGACCCGCGGAATTCCATTGGCGTAGCGGTGGATCGTGCCCACCGCTTCAGGATCGAAGATTTGCTGTCCGTTCGACCCCGCGATGCGCAAACGCTGTTGCACGTACGCCTTCGTCTCCTCGAGTGTCAGCGGATGCGTCTTGGCACGAAGCGTCAGCCTTTGACGTAGCTGCCGCAATTGCGGTTGCTTCAGCCTCTGTTCCAGCTCGGGTTGGCCCACCAGCACGATCTGCAACAGCTTCTCCGTGAAGGTCTCCAGATTGGTCATCATCCGGATTTCTTCCAGCACCTCGTCGCTCAAGTTCTGCGCCTCATCCACGATGAGCACGGCAGTCTCGCCCGCCCGGTAGCGATCAAGCAGCCAGTTATAAAGCCGCAGCAGAATCTGGCTCTTGGCCTTCGAGTCGCAGGGGATGCCGAAGTCCGCCATCATGTAATCGAGGAACTGGGTTGTGTTCAGGCGCGAGTTGAAGATGAAGGCGGTTGCCACCTGTTGCAGCCGCAACCACTCCAGCAGCTTGTTGATGAGCGTGGTCTTGCCGGTTCCCACTTCTCCCGTCAGCAACACAAATCCCTTGCGGCTCTGGATGCCGTAGGTCAGGCAAGCCAACGCCTCCTCGGTGTGCCGCGTCAGAAACAGATAACGCGGGTCGGGATTCACGTTGAACGGATTGGCCCGCAGGCCGTAAAACTCTTTGTACATACTGTTCGCCTAACTACTTCCGCATAAGTGGTTTCGCTTGTAAGTTTTCGCCTATACTCCGGCGGTCTCCTTTTTCTCCTCCGGCTTTTTCCGGCTCCAGAAGTGGCCTTTGCCGTTGCCGTTCGCGGGTGCAGCGGTCTCCACCACCCACGGAATCGCCACCAACATGGGCAAATCCATTGCCGCTTCAGCATCTGCCTGCGTGCGAATCGATTTGTCGCGCAACTCCATCCACAGCGCCAGGCTCAGCCCCAGCACCAGACCTGAACCCAGCCCACCCGCGGCAAACAGGAGGCGGTTGGGGAAACTCGGCGAGTCGGGCAGCGTGGCGGGATCGAGCAACGCCATCTGCTCGCCCTGCTGTTGCTGCTGGGCCTGGGTCGCCATCTTCGAGGTGCTCTGCTTGGCCAAATCGTCCTGGTAAACCTTCTGCGCGTTGTCGTAGTCGCGGGCCAGTTCCTTGTATTCCCCTTCAACGGCTGGACTGGATGCCACGCGACTCTGGTACACCGCGATTTCCTGCTGCAGTTTCTTCTGGTCGCGCGTCGCCTGCGCGATCAAATCCTGATACTGATGAATCTGCAATCGCAGTTGACGAATTTCTCCCGGCTCGCTTCCTGACCCCTTATCGTTGGCAACGTCGCCTCCCGTCGCAGATGCGTCGTTGATCTCTTTCAGCTTTTTCTTTACTTGTTCCATATCCGCCTTGGTCTTGATTACGTCCGGGTGATCTTCGGTGTAGCGCGCCTCCAGGTCGATGAGCTGGGTCTGCAGCTGCGAAAGTTGCTGCTGCAGGGTTTGAGGATTGCTCGCTGACTGCGACGTCTTCCAGGCTGCCAATTGCTGCGCCAGCAACGATTCGGTGTAGGACTTATCCTGTGTGGCGCGGTTCAGATTCTGGGTGTTGGCGTCGAGTTGGGAATTCAATCCCATCAGGATCTTCATATTGCTATCTTCGTCGCCGGGAAGCTGGCCCATGTGCTGGTTCTTGAAGGCCGCCAGCTTCTTGTCCAGGTCGTCGAGATTCTGCTTGGCATCCGCCACCTGTTTAGTGAGGAAGTCGGTTGTCCCCTGCGAGGCATCCTGCCTCGATTTGAGATCCTCTTCCAGCAGCATCGACGTCAGGTCGGTGCAAATCTGCTGCGCCTCGCGGGCGCTCGACGCCGTGTAGTTCACGTAAAAACCCGGAACTGGGCTGCTGCCGGGCTTTCTCTTGCCCCCGGGACCGACCTGCGACAGGTCGGTCACCACCGGCTGAATTTGCATGTTCAGCTGGATGTTGTTGATCACGTCCTCAACGTTCTGCCCGCCTCTGGCTAAGCCCAACCTTTCCAGCATGGGCCGCAGCCGGCTCGGGCTTAACACCCGCTGCTGAATCGTGGTGATGTGCTGCGTAAGGTCTTCGGTAAAAACCTGCTGGACCACCACATCGGGAATCTTCGGCGCTTCCACCAGTACCAGGGATTGCGAAGTGTACTTGGCGGGAAATACGTAGGAGACCAGAAACCCAGCCAGCGGCGCCAGCAGCGCCGGAATCAGAATCACCTTCATCCGGCGCCGAAACATTGCCAGATAATCGTCCATCGTTAGTTCGCGGTTTTCCATAATTCATTACCCGTTCCGCCGGCTCAGGCCGGCTGCAAAGTTAGTCAAGCCGGGCTGGCCGGGGGGTCCAGTCCAGCCCAATCGTGCCCACATGCCGCTGCGAAATCCGGTTACAGGTGGAAGTGATTCCACAAAACGTCTTGTCGAAAGTCAGATAGTTGAATTCGTAGCTCCCGAACAGCCTGAAATCGTGACCGAACTTGCGATCCAGACCGAATCCCGCGAAAGCATACGAGTACTTGGTTGCAACCGTGCCGCCTCCCGGCAACACCCGGCTATTACGCGAATATCCAACATCCGAAAACGCGGTCCATACTCGGCTCATCGGCCGGGTTGCGCTCAATCGGCCAATATTGCTATTGGCTCCGGGGAAAAGGCCCGACCCAGCGGTCGTGTACCGATCGTACGCCAAAGCAACGCTCGCCTTGGCAAACCGATATCGCAAAGATACCCTTCCGGCAACTGTCAACCGCGTGCTGTTTTCCGGAATCGTTTGCGGGGTGCCGAAGTTAGCCAGGCAATCCTGGATCGGAACGGGTAGAACAAAACCCAAAAAAGTGCACACCTGCTGCTGGGTATTAATCTGCGTAATCTGTGGTCCCGCAGCAGCCAGGAAGTCCATCCGTCCTGAGATTCGGTGACCCCACATGAGTTGCACAACATCCGTGTGAAACCTGGTGGAGAGCGCAAGCGGACTTCCAGTGTCACTGATTCCCGGGATCGAGAATTTGAAGCCTTGGTAGCCGTAGCTGACCGCCACTTGGTCGTGAGGCCCCAGAATTCGATCGTAGCCGGCTTGTCCGGACACTTGAGTGCTGCCTATGAATGGAAAGTCAGCCAGGCCCGGGTTGCTTCCCGTATAGTGCAGTACCCCATATCCCCCCGTTGCTGTGACCGCGGACTTTGGTGTCAAGTTCTCTACAACGTCGACGAGCGTGAGGTTCATAATGCGCGGCACCTCGCCGAGACTTCCAAACGTGTTGCCACCCAGCGGAACACTTTGGCCGCCAAAAGCCCCACCACCTAGCATTTGGCCCGCGACGCTTAAGGCTCCGTAGGCGCTGGCGAAATTGCCCTCCGGCAGATAGCTGAACGAATCACGAAGCCCCAACTGTCCTCGCTTCCACTGGATCTTCTGATTCACATCGAACTGCTGGACCTGCTTAAACCCGATGCCTTTCGCGCCGTAATACCCAACTCCCCCTAGATATTCGAGCGCAAGATCGTAATGGCTCCAGAGCCGCTGCAGCGTTACGCTGCCCAGAGCGCGCGAGATCGAGCGAGTGGACGTTCCGCCGAGTATGTCCTGAATATTGGAATCCACCGATTCGCTCACGTGCGCCCCCAGCTGCACATAACTCAGTGGCGCGGCGTGCGGCTCCAGGTTCGGCATATCCAGGCCAGATATCGGAGGATTTTCGTTCACCGGTGGGGCCGGATTCTCCGGACCAAAGGCGGGCACCGGCTGCTGCGGATTGCTGTTGGACGACTCCGGCGGTGGCGGGACGGAACTGTCCTGGCCCCATGCCGCGCTCAGCACAACCAACACAACCACCATGGCCCCAATGCTTTCGCGTTTCTTCATCACTTTCCTCACGGAACCACTATGGTGTCGCCCGGCTTCAGCCTGATGTTCTGCTCGGGATGATTTCCCTTCACAACGTCCTTGTAGTTAAACGGTGTCTTGGTCTGCCGGCCGTTTTCCGTGCGCAACAGATAAATGCCCTTCACATTGGCAAACTGCGTGAAACCCGCGCTGGACAGCGCCTGCAGCATAGTCATATGCGGCAGCAGAGCCATGGCTCCGGGATGGTTCACTTCGCCGGCCACAAAGATCCGCTGGCTGTTCATGGCCGTGACCACAACCGTAACGCGCGGGTCCGAGATATATTTTTTCAACTTCTCTTTGATCGATGCGCTCAGTTGCATCGGGGTCATACCTGCAGCCTGCACGTCGTCGAGCAGAGGCAGCGAAATTTTGCCGTCGGGCCGCACTGGCAGCGTGGCGCTCATCTCCGGCTCTTTCCACACCGTGACATGCAAAGTATCGTCGGCGCCAATGACGTAGTCTGGGGGCACCGCCGGACCGGCCGGGGCAGATTCTGGCGTAGCCGGTTTCGCCGGCGGCGGTGCGGCATTGCTATCTTCATTCTGGGCCCACACCGAGGCGGTCGCCAATCCCAGCAAAACCAGGCACGCCACCTTCATCACTCTCTTCATGCGCTCTCCTGTGGAGCTAGGAAGCTCCGTACTCCGAGCATCCCATCTGTTTCAACTTGTACAACAAAGCCTTGTAACTGATCTGCAACTCCTCCGCCGCCCGACGCCGGTTCCACCGCGTTCGGGTCAACACCCGCAGAATGATTTCCTTTTCCGCTTCACGCGACGCGGCGCGGGACGCCTGTTTCAGGGAAACCTTGCTGCCATTACTCCCCAGGTCGGGCCGGAGCAGCATTGCCCGCAGGCCTCCCATCGCCACGGTTTCATCGCCCAGAGCCACGATTGCCTTGGCGGCATTCTCCAGCTCCCTCACATTCCCCGGCCAGGAGTATTCCTGGAACAACCTTTGCGTTTCCTCGCTCAAACTTGGCACGGGCCGCTGAAAATCGCGGCCATACTTCCTCAGAAAATGCTCGATCAGCACCGGAATGTCTTCCCGGCGCTGCCGGAGCGGAGGAAGCCGCAAACATACTCCGCTAATCCGGTAATACAAATCCTCGCGAAGAGTCCCCGCTTTTACTTCCGCTTCCAGATCGTGGGCGCTCCCGCAGATCAACCGGGCTAGGCCCTGGCCCGTATTTTGCGCTCGAGAGTGACCGCCATTCGCGCTTCCTTGAGTTAGTGCCTGTAGCAACCACGCCTGCCCCTCATTGCTCAACTGCGCCACTTCTTCCAGAAAAACCGTGCCCGAATCGGCCAAATCGGAAAAGCCGTTCGATCCCGCAAACTTCCCCGGCTCCAACGTGGCGCAAGACACCACCAGGAACGCTTGCCTACCATGCCGCGAGAGCTCATGAACCCGCCGCGCCGTAGCCTTCTTGCCCGCTCCACGCTCGGCCAGCAGCAGCACTGGAACCTCGCTCTGCGCCACCTCGCGCATCACCGCTTCCACGCTCCGCATGCTTGGGCTTACGCCTTCCACGAAATCCATCCGCGCCGGACCGTGAACCGCAACTTGTATGTTTCTCACGCTTTGGCGGGCACCCGATTCCATCGTTAAACCTTTTCCCAACGGAGCAGAACTCAAAACGCACCCGGAAAGTCTCTACAAGCACGGCGTATGCCATCGTGCGGGCCGCGGGGGAAAGATCGCATTACGAGCTTACTGTCATGTTTTCAAAAGTATATAAGCCGGAACGCAGCCTGGAAGGAGAAAAACTGCTTGCTTTAACCTACACCTTTCCGCACAAAAGAGAAAGACTTTGCCCAATCAGAGGTAACCAAGTTTCACTCCAGCGCCGGGATAAATAAGGAAATTGTGCCAACTCCTTTGCCTCCAAGGGAATGGAGATGTCAACCATCTTAAATTCCGACGCTTACCAATCGCTTAACACGAAGGACAAACGGCCGTCGGCGAACCTTTTTCAAGGCTTTGCAAATCAGATACTTGCTCAGCCCTAACCTTGCTGTGAACACCGAAGTTATGCTGCAGTGGGCTTGTCATTTGCGGCCATTCCAAGCTTCTAATATGCTGGACTGGATCCCTTGCTTATGAACTCTGTTCCAGTGCGCGAAGTCTTGCAATCCGAGCCGAGCCCGACGCCGGTTCCTGCCACGCGCTTGTCCCATCCGTGGTGGCAACTCGCCGGCCTCGCCGCACTCTTGTTGTGGCTCTATTACCCGATACTGACTCGACTGGTCGCACAATGGTGGAACGATCCCAATTTCTCGCACGGCTTTTTCGTACCACTTTTTTCTGCTTTCGTGATCTGGCAGCAACGCTCCCAACTCGCCGGCCTGCGCCTGCAACCCTCGTGGTGGGGCCTGCCGTTTCTTTCCGCTGGCCTATGCGTACTCATTCTCGGTCAACTTGGCGCTGAGCTCTTTCTTTCCCGGGTATCGCTGTTGATCGTTCTGGCTGGCTTGATCGTCCTCTTTTGCGGATGGACCTTCTCCCGTGCCCTCCTATTTCCCTGGGCATTTTTGCTGCTGATGATCCCGATCCCTACGATGGTATTCAACCAAATCACCTTCCCGCTGCAGTTGCTGGCTTCGAAAGTAGCCAGCACTACTCTGCCCTGGATGGGAGTCCCGGTCTTACGCGAGGGCAATGTCATCATCCTTCCGGCCATGGCTCTCGAAGTAGCGGAGGCCTGCAGCGGCATCCGCTCGCTGATGTCGCTGGCCACTCTCGCCGTCATCTACGGCTATTTAATGGAGCGCAAAGTCGGAGTCCGCATTTTATTGGCCCTGGCTTCGATTCCTATCGCCGTCGCCGCCAACAGCCTGCGCATCGTCGGCACCGGACTCCTGGTGCAATACTGGGATCCGCAAAAAGCGGAGGGCTTTTTTCACGAATTCTCCGGCTGGCTGGTTTTCGTAGTGTCCTTGGTTATGCTGTATCTTCTGCATCGCGTCGTCCGCATTTTCTGGCGTGAGGAAGGCACGCAAGCATGAAGGGACTCGGCACATTGCGCTTCGTTCTTGCAGCCGCGCTGATTGCCGTCACCGCTATCCTGCTGCACGCTCGCACCCGCACTGAGGTCCTGCCTCCGCACTTGCCGCTTTCGTCTTTTCCCGCCCAACTGGTGAACTGGGACAGCACCGAAATCGTGCAGGACAAGGAGACTCTCGAGGTTCTGGGCCCCGGCGACTTCCTGGAACGCGTGTACCAGGATCCGGACGGCAATTCGCCCTACGTCGATATATTCCTTGCCTACTTTCCCAGCCAGCGTGCCGGCGAAACCCCGCATTCTCCCCAACACTGCCTGCCCGGCTCCGGATGGAATCCCGAAGAGAATGTCCGCATCACGCTTTCCGTCCCAGGTCACGGTCCTTTCCCTGCGAATCGCTATGTCATCGCCAAAGGGGATCAACGCCGCCTGGTCCTGTATTGGTTCTGGGCCCACGATCGCGGCGTGGCCAGTGAATACTGGGCCAAGTTTTATCTGGTGAAGGATGCGATCCAGATGAACCGCAGCGACGGCTCGCTGGTGCGGCTCGTGACTCCAATGTTCCCGGGGGAAACCGCAGAAGCTGCCCAGCAGCGTATTCTGCCCTTCACCACCGCTGTTGTCCCACTGCTGGATAACTATATTCCGAGATAATTGCCGGAATTGCGCGACAAGGAAGATCATCTGCGGGAATCAAGCTGACCCATGCGGGGATAGCCGCCTCGGCTGTCCGGCTGGCGAAGCCCCGGCCTGGGTGCAACTACACCGGCGTCGCCGTTTTCCTCGCCGGATTGAAAAATGGCATCGGAACAACTTTCACATTCGTCTTCAACCGAATCGCCTCGATCGTGATCTCCATCTGCAACTGCGTCCCCAGCTTCGCGTGCTCAGTCTCGACGCTAGCCAGCGCAATCATCTTCTTCAAGATCGGAGACCAACTCGTAGTCGTCGCTTTGCCAACCTGCTTTTCTCCTGAGTACAGAGGCACGGCCACACGGGAAGCCTGGCTCGGCGCAGCCGGAGTGAGCCCGTAACGTTCATACAGCGCCTCAACATCAGTCCAATCCACTTCGACGCCAACATACTGCCGCACCACTCCATTCTTCGCATCCTGCTCCAGCGCCCGCTTGCCTATGAAATTTTCTTTCTCCAGATGCACCATCTTGGCGAAGCCCAGCTCATATGGGGAAAATTTCTGCGACGCAATCAGCGCCTTCTTCGAACTTGTGTAGTCCACTTCAATTAACAACAAGCCTGCTTCCACCCGCGCCACATCCAGCGCCAGCATTCCCGCTGCATGCAGATCGAACTGCCTGCCCTTCTCCGCCAGTGCGTCCCAGACCTTGACCGCATCATTGGCTTCTTTTACTGGAATCCAAATCTCATACCCCAGATCGCCGGTATATCCCGTGCGCGAAATATCCACCGGCACGCCAGCAATCTTGCCGTGCGTCACGCGAAAATATTTCAAGTTCGCGATGTCGGCATCGGCAACGGTCTTCAGCAGCTTCGCCGAAGTCGGCCCCTGCAACGCCAGCGCCGCCACTTTTTCTGAAATGTCTTCGATCTGCACATCCAGGTTCAACCCGTTTTGCCGGAACCAGCGCAGGCTGGGATCGGCGGCCGTCCAACGATAAACATTCTCCTCCAGCCGCGAAATCGTGCCATCGTCGATGACCTTGCCCTCTTCATCGCACCAGCAGCAATAAATGACCTGCCCCACTTTCACCTTGTTGATGTCGCGCGTGATCACGCGGTTCACCAGTCGCGTCGCGTCTTTCCCCGTGACCAAATACTTGTAGAGCGGAGAAATATCGATCAGCGCCGCCGCATTGCGGATGGCGTTGTACTCGTGCTCGTGGTGTACTTCATACACGCTGACCGTGTAGTATCCCGACCACTCGCGGTAATTCAGGCTGTGGCAAAGCGGAAAAGTTCTCTCGTGAAACGCAGTTCCAATGGGCAAGGGTTGCGACCTCAAGAAGAAAATAGTTCGAAGCGGGATTATACGCTGGGATCATCCAGATTGCGCCACCCGAAGCCCGCGTGCGCTATTTCTGCAGACAAAACTCCCCTTTCCCATTAGAATGGCGATTCGACTCCGCATGCGCTCAGTCATTCCAAACTTGTCGAGTGTCCTCCGCAGATGGAGCGTCCTTCCCAGCGGGCTCTAATCAGCTGTCCGCTCCACTAGCCTCACGAGTATCATTGCGTTTCCTGAACTCCCCGTATTCAAGCTAGGAGCTAGAAGCTAATGGCTAATTCATACGACGTAATCGTAATCGGCGGCGGCCACAACGGCCTGGTCAATGCCGCCTACCTGGCGCGTGCTGGGAAGAAAGTTCTGGTGCTAGAACGCCGCCACATTCTCGGCGGCGCCGCCTGTACCGAGGAAGTCTTCACTGGCTTCAAGTTTTCCGTCTGCTCCTACGTGGTCTCGCTGCTGCGGCCGGAAATTATTCGCGATCTCGATCTGCCGCGCCACGGACTCGAAATTCTCCCGCTCGACGGCACCTTCACGCCCATGCCTAGCGGCGATTATCTCTGGCGCGTGAATGACCATGGCAAGACTCACCGCGAGATCGCCCGCCACTCCCGCGTCGACGCCGAGGCCTACGACGAATTCGGTAAGGCCATGCAGGCCATGTGCCGCTTCGTGAAGCCGATCCTCAGCATGGTCCCGCCCGACCCCAACACGCTCAACCCGCGCGAACTGATGAAGCTGCTCTTCATCGGCAAACGCTTCCAGGGTATGTCGAGCTACGACAAATACAATCAGGTCCAGCTCATGACCAT
>Ga0307479_10004337_pt1 | contig 12975 bp, 13 predicted proteins | sample atmos_gasesECM4C_FD_203743 | JGI IMG/M metagenome (GOLD analysis project Ga0307479, IMG submission 203743) | Hardwood forest soil microbial communities from Morgan-Monroe State Forest, Indiana, United States - atmos_gasesECM4C_515 | ecosystem: Environmental > Terrestrial > Soil > Temperate...
CTGATGGAGTCTGGGGGTTCGTCCGGGGCGGTATGGGTGCGGTGTCGAAAGCCATCGCCGCCGCCGGTGGCGAAGCCGGCGTGAAGATGTTCCGCGGGACGGCCGCCACCGAGATCCTCGTCGAGAACCCACGCCGAAGCGGAGCGGAGGGGCTACGCGCCGTCGGTGCACGGATGTCGAACGGGATGAACGTGCGCGCGTCCTACGTGCTGAGCGGAGCCGATCCGAAGACGACGTTCCTCGAGCTCGTGCCGGACGGCGCGTTCGACGTCTCGTTCGTCGATCAGGTGAAGGCATGGAAGACCGACGGCTGCGTCCTCAAGCTGAACCTGGCGCTGCGTGAACTGCCAGATTTCCTCGCGCGTCCCGGTCGAGGGCCGCAGCACCACGGCACCGTTGAGATCTCGCCGTCGATCGAGTACCTCGACACGGCTTATCGCGACGCCGTAGACGGCACGCACTCGATCAGGCCGTTCATGGAGGTCTTCATCCAATCGACGCTCGATCGCTCACTCGTCGACGGCGACGGACACGTCGTGTCAGCGTTCACGCAGTACGTCGCGCCGGGAACGGTCGAAACGGAGGCCGCGACGGAGGCCGTGATCGACGTCCTCGCGGCCTATGCGCCCAACATCCGCGACTCGATCATCGCGTGTCAGGCCCTCGGCCCCCACCAGCTGCGCGGTCGCTTCGGCCTCGCCGGCGGCGACATCTTCCACGGCTCGCTTCTTCCCGACCAGTCCTTCGACAAGCGCTTCGATTACCGCACACCGCTTCCGGGCCTCTACCTTTGTGGTTCGGGTGCTCGTCCCGGAGGCTGCGTCATGGGGGCCGCCGGACGAAACGCGGCCCGAGCCGTCATCGACGATCTAGGCCGAAGATAGGAAAGGAATAGCCGATGTGTCACGACACGAACTCACGACCACCGCTCCCACCGATATCAGGAGGTGCGGCGAGCGGCGAATCGATCGTGTTGAAAGCCGACGACGGGAACGAATTCTTTGCATTCTCGGCGAAGGCAGATAAGGACGATGCACCGGGGATGGTGATCCTGCCGGACGTCCGCGGCTGCCACTCGTTCTACGAGGATCTGGCGCTGCGGTTCGCGGAAGCCGGCGTCCACGCGACCGCGATGGACTACTTCGGTCGTACAGCGGGAGTCTCGCGTCGAGCGGACGACTTCGACTTCTGGCCCGAGGTCATGAAGACGAATCCGGACACGATCGCCCTCGACGCGGCGGCGACGATCGATCACGTGAAGTCGCTCGGTGCGAAGTCCGTTTTCACTGTCGGCTTCTGCTTCGGCGGACGGAACTCGTTCAACCAGGCCGCGCGCGGACACGGTCTCGCCGGTGTCATCGGCTTCTACGGGATGGTCGCGTCGCGCGGAGAAGAGGACACCGACGCTCCCGTCGACAAAGCCGCGTCGTACGAGGCGCCCGTGCTCGGCTTGTTCGGCGGCGCGGACGCGATGATCACGGCCGATGGGATCGAGGCCTTCGGCAAGGCGCTCGATACCGCGGGGGTCGCGAACGAGCTGAAGATCTACGACGGCGCGCCGCACTCCTTCTTCGACCGAAGCTTCGATCAGTTCAAGGAAGCATGCGACGACGCGTGGAAACGGATGCTGGCGTTCATCGAGACCAACTCCTGACGCGCCAGATCGCGAAGCCGAGGAGCGCCGCCGCGAGCACGACGTAGATCGCGAACTCCATCCACTGGAACGTCCAGAACCGGTTCAAGGGCTGGAACGTCGATGACGTCCGCAGGCCGAGTTTGGCCGTGCACTGGAACACGAGGTCCTTGCCGAGGACCGGAACGGCGCGCGCGCTCCCAGGGGCACCGCTCCCGGGCGCCGGAAGGCCCGGGCAGTGCGAGCTCAGATATTGGAAGTCGAGGCCGCCTCCCGGCGAAACGATGCTGCCGGCCTTGTCGATAGTGTTCTGCGTCAGGACCCACGCGCCGCGCGGCGCCGCGTCATTGAAGCCGAACGGACCGGACGAAACAGCCCTCATCGGCGAGAGGTAATGCTTGCGAACCACGATCGTCATGAAGAACCGGACGACGACGAATCCGGCGGCCGTCGCGCCCATCGCTGGAAGCACCCTGCCGAGCAGCGCGCCGAAGGCGATCCCGAGTGCTACGGCGAAGAGCGCGTACGCGATCGGAACGATGCCGAGGAGATCGAAGATGCCGGGAACGAACTTGTCGGTGTGGGACAAAACGAGCGGCGCGCTCCACCAGGTCAGCATGGTCGCGGCCGCGACGCCGAGGACGATTGTTCCCGCGGCGATCGCGGCGATCTTCGTCGTCGCCCACCTGCGGCGTGACACGCTCTGCGTCCACGCGAAGCGGAACGTTCCCTGCTCGAACTCACGCGCGATGAGCGGTGCGCCCCAGAAGATCCCGACGAGTGCGGGAAGGATGAGAAACAGAGGTACGAGGAACTGGTACGCGTTGTACTTGACGTCGAACGAGTCGAGCAGCGGACCGCAATCGACGTGCTGCGCGACGCACGCCGCGAGCCCACTGACGTGGAACGTATGCGACATGGCGGGCCCGGTGATCCCGAGGAACAACGCGATCGCGCCGAACGCCGCCGCCGCGACGATCGCTTGCTGACGATGCTGTCGCCACACCACCCAGGTCATAGCGCTCTCCCTGCGCTGATCGCGCGGACGGGTTCATCCGCTCCGGCGCCGTGCTGTTTCCGACCGAGATAGGCGAGCACGAGATCCTCGAGACTCACTTCGTACTCCTCCCATTTCGGGTCGACGATCGGTCCGTCCACTCGAACGACGAGAGTCGCTTGACGTCCGATCACGGTTTCTTCGACCACGCTCTCGACGCCGGCGATCGCTCGACGTTTCGCGCCCGTCGATCGCGGTCCGACGAGCACGCGATGGTCGTCCACGAGATCTTCGATGTCCCCTGCGAGTTGCAGGCGACCGTTGCTGAGGATGAGCAAGTGGTCGCAGACGCGTTCGAGGTCCGTGATGAGGTGCGATGACAACACCACGGTGACCTCACCCTCCGCCACGCCTTCCATCAACGCTCCGAGGAACTCGCGGCGCGCGAGCGGATCGAGGCTCGCGAGCGGTTCGTCCAGTAGGAGCAGCTCCGGACGCTTCCCGAGCGCGAGCGCCAGCGCGACCTGCGCTCGCTGCCCCCCGGAAAGTGTCGACGCCTTGCGGTCGAGCGGGACGTCGAGGCTACGCAAACGATCGCGCGTGAAATCGGTGTCGAACGTACGGTTGGTGTGTGCGGCGAAGGCGATCAGGTCCTCGCCGGTGAAGTTCCGGTACAGCGGTGTGTCCTGCGCGACGAAGCCGACGCGCGACAGCATCTCCTCGTCTGCGGCCGGTTCTCCGCCGAGCACGTGCAGCGAACCGGACGTCGCGTGCAAGAGACCGACGGCGATGTGCAGCAGCGTTGTCTTGCCCGCACCGTTCGGTCCCACGAATGCGGCGATACGTCCGGCAGAGAGCGAGAACGAGCAGTCCTGCAGCGCCCACTGGTTGCGGTACTTCTTCGAGAGCGCGCTCGCTTCGAGTGCGTTCATGACGCGATCTCCCTGTTGTCCTGCAGCGTGGTTTCGAACATCCCGCGGATCGCTTCGGCGTCGAGGCCGGCATCGAGCGCGTTGCGCAACCACCGTTCGAGGCTCCGTTGGAGCGCAGCGTGCGCGCGCGGCGACGGTCCATCAAGGCCACGCAGGACGAAGGTGCCGACGCCGGGACGTCCTTCGACGAGACCCTCGCGCTCGAGTTCACGGTAGGCCTTGAGGACGGTGTTCGGGTTGATCGCGAGCGAGCCGACGACGTCCTTCACGCGGGGGAGCTGGTCTCCCGGCCGCAGATACCCGAGTCGCAGGGAGTGCCGGACCTGTTGTGCGAGTTGAAGGTAGGGAGCGACTCCGGAACGCTGATCCAATCGGAACTCGATCACGCAGTTCTCCTATATAACTAGGGTCATAGATAAAGTACGCCGGACGGGACGACCTGTCAATAGGTGGGTACGTTGAAGGGGTGCGCGAGGTACGAAGCCCGTACTCGGGTGACGTCGTCGGTGAGGTTCCCGAAGCGACTTGGAGCGATGTCGACCACGCGCTGGACGCAGCCACGCACGCGTTCGAGACCACTCGAAGTCAGAGCGCGTTCGACCGCTCTCAGGTGCTGCTCGCGGGGGCTGCCGGCATCAAGGCGCGCGCCGAGGAACTGACGAGGCTCATCGTCGCCGAGGGTGGTAAGCCGTACAAGAACGCGAAGGTCGAAGTCTCCCGCGCGGTCTCGACGCTCACCTGGGCCGGTGAGGAAGCCAAGCGCTTCACCGGCGAGCTGATCCGGCTCGATACGGAAGGGACCGCCGCCGGACGGCTCGGCGTCGTCCGGAAGTTCCCACTCGGTGTCGTGCTCGGCATCGCGCCGTTCAACTTCCCGCTGAACCTCGTCTGTCACAAGGTCGGTCCGGCCCTAGCGGCCGGGAACGCGATCGTCGTGAAACCGGCGTCCGCGACGCCGCTGACGGCGCTGAAACTCGAAGAGATCCTGCGAGATGCGGGGGCCGGCGACGCGATGCAGGTGGTCACGACTGCCGCGTCGGACGCCGAACGCGCCGCACAGGATGATCGCGTCGCGAAGATCTCGTTCACCGGCTCGACGGATGTCGGGTGGCGCCTCAAGTCACTCGTCCCGAAGAAGAAGGTGACGCTCGAGCTCGGCGGGAACGCCTCGGTGATCATCGAATCCGACGCGGATCTCGTTCACGCCGCAGAGCGCGTCGCCTACGGCGGCTTCTACCAAGCCGGACAGTCGTGCATCTCGGTGCAACGCGTGGTCGTGCACGAATCGGTCGTCGACGCGTTCGTCGATGCCCTGATCCCTCGCGTCGAAGCCTTGAAGGTCGGCGATCCGGCGGACGAAGATACCGATGTCGGTCCCCTCATCGATGCGGCTGCGCTCGATCGCGTCGACGACTGGGTTCGTCAAGCGATCGACGGCGGCGCGCGCGCACTCACCGGGGCGAAGCGCGACGATCCGTGTTACCTGCCGACGGTGCTGACCGATGTTCGTCCGGACATGAAGGTGTCGTGCAACGAAGTGTTCGGTCCGGTGGTGACGCTGCAGTCGTATGCCGGCTTCGACGAGGCACTGAGGATCGCAAACGAGACGAACTACGGTCTCCAAGCGGGCATCTTCACGAATGACATCGAACGAGTCTTCCGGGCTCACCGCGAGATCCGCGTCGGGGGAGTGATCCACAACGATGTCTCGGCGTTCCGCGCCGATCAGATGCCGTACGGCGGCGTGAAGGACTCGGGGTATGGACGCGAAGGTCTTCGCTACGCGATGGACGACATGAGCGAGACGCGCATCCTCGTCCTGTCTGGTATCGATCTATGAGCTTCGCGGCGTCGCTTCCGAAGACCGATCGGGCGCTGTGGTCGCGCGCGACGAAGCATCCGTTCTTCGAGGCGATCGGGGACGGAACGCTTCCCATCGACGCGTTCAACGTGTCGATCTCGCAGCACTACCACCTCATCATCGGTCTCGGCTCCTTCACCCGAACGCTCGCAGCGATCGCGCCCGACGCGGACAGGGCGGGGCTCCGGGTCGTCGCCTCGATGCTCGAGCCGGAATACGACCTTTTCCGGAGGTACGCGCAACGCGAGCAGATCGACCTGGACACGGAGCCGATTACGCAGTGCAGTGATTACCTCGCGTTCCTCAACGCGTCCGCACGCACGGATTACGGGCACGGCCTCGTCGCCTACTACGCATGCGAGCGTTCGCTGTTCGAAGCGTGGACGTTCGCGCGCGAATCGTCCGGCTTCTCGTCCCCCTACGCCGAGTGGCTCGAGAACTGGAGTTCGTCGGAGTTCGAGCGGTTCGTCCAGTGGATCGCCAGATGCTTGGACGCTGCCGTTGGTGACGGATGCGACGAGCTACGCGACGTCTTCGTCGGCACCGTCCGGCGCGCGATCGCCTTCTGGGACTCGTTCCTGCCGTGAGTTACGGCTTTTGGCGGACGAGACGCGGCCGGCGCGGTGGCATCTCGACGTTCGGCGCGAGGGCCTTGTAGAGCATCTGTTTCGCCGCTTCGACGAGACGTTCGAGGTCGGCCGGCTCCGAGTAGCAGAGCGACGACGCGATGTTGTCGCGGATCGCGGCGGTCACGAGATGCGCGGTCATCTCCGGATCTTCGGTGTGGACGAGGCCATACTCGGCCCCCGTCTTGAACGCGCTCGTGATGAGTGAGAGGTATTCGCGTTCGAGCTCGAGGGCTTCGCGCATGAGATCCGGGCTGGGACTTTGCCGGACGACGATCTCGACGGCTTCACGGCGCTTGGTGTGGTAGTCGACGACCGCGTCGAAGATGTCGTCGATGATGTCCCGGTAATCGATGTCCTTCCCGACTTCGAGCTGCTCGATCGCTTCGGCGACGATGTCGGCGACCGCGGTCGTCAGCCCCTGCATGAAATCGCGCTTCAGCGAGAGCAGAACGTACTCCTTCGAAGGGAAGTAGAGGTAGATCGTCCCCTTCGCAACGCCGGCCGCGTGAGCGACCTCTTCCATGGTCGTCTCGTGGAAGCCCTTCGAGCTGAACAGGCTGAGCGCCGCTTCGAGGATCTCGGCCCTGCGCTGCTCCGACGGTTTGACGACGCGGCGCTTCAGGACGGACGAAACGGTGTCGCGGACCGGATCCAACCGCACTCCCTTTACCGACTTCGGGGGGCACCCCTGCCCCCGGACTGACCTGAGGTCAGATGCTAACACCGCGTTCTCGATCGCACAAGGAGCCGTAAAGGCCCTGTTCACGGCCTTTGGCGACGTCCTGAGACGGAGGTGTTGACGGCTGACTGAGGGTCAGTCATACTGATGACCGACCGTTAGTCACTTAGCCAACAGGGCAGCGTGAGTCGCCACCCGGAAAAGGAGGCAGGTGTGACGAGGCGGACGATACCGATGACGGTACCGATGGGACGGGCAGCGGGCGTGCTCCCGCGCACGATCCATGTGGGACCCGCAGTACTTCAGATCGAACACGAAGGCGAGACGATCAGCACCGGCCTCGGCCGCGGCGTGCGCTACCGCGCGCGCTGGACGAAGTCGGGTGGATCGGGCACGGCCACGATCGACATCACACAAACATCGAAATTGACTGCTGAGATCTCCGTCGGTCTCGACGCACCGCGCGGTCTGGGCGGGCTGCTCTGGAGCGGACCGAGGCTTCGCCGCCTCGCGGAATGGTTCGCGAACAGCCTGCGTTACCAGGTAGAGACGCGGGCGTCCGAGAACGGCGATGGGTTTGATGTCCGGCGCACCCCCGTCGGACTGGTGAAAGCGCGCAGCGCTACCTAGTTCCCCCTCCCCGCAACGAGAGAAAGGGTCCCTCCCCGGGGCCCTTTCTCATTTGTAGGGAAGAGCTTCGCTCGGCTCAGTATCCTCATAGCCGGTCTCGGGGAGGATCCGGAAGATGCTCAAAGACGCAGTGGATGCCAGGACGCCCAAACGATGGCTCCACCATTGGCAGGATGAAGGTGACGCCGCATACCTCTACGGTCTGCTAGCGCAGATCGAAACCAAGCCGAGGAACCAGGACCTCTTCACCAGGCTGATGGAGGTCGAGCGAAGCCACGTCGAGATCTGGGCGAGGGTTCTGCAGGAACACGGTGTTGAAACACCGGAGTTCAAGCCATCGGCCCGGACGAAGCTCCTCGCTTTCCTCGCCAGAAGATTCGGCCCCGGATTCCTCACAACGCTCCTCCTGAGAGAAGAGGGCCGCGAGGTCCGCGCGTATCTCATGTTGTATCAGGACTCCTCGGCCGGCTCGGCGAAGGACGCCGCGCGGAGGCTCGCGCGGGAGTCCGCCGAACACGCGGGAGACCTCGCGCAACTCACGAGTTCGGGTCCCGAGCCGTGGCACCGGACGGGGTCCGGCGGTTTCCTCCGAAACGTGATCTACGGTTTCAACGACGGTTTGACGGCCAACTTCGGACTCGTCGCCGGAGTGATTGGAGCGACGAACGTCAACACCCAGATCCGCATCGTTCTCGTCACCGGTCTCGCGGGTGCCATCGCCGATGCGTTGTCGATGGGTGCGTCCGGGTTCCTTGCCGCGAAGAGCGAGCAAGAGGTGTACGTCAACGAGATCGCGATGGAGCGAGACGAGATCGAGTTGATGCCCGAGGTCGAAGAAGAAGAACTCGCGTTGATCTATGAGGCCAAAGGCATGACACAGGAGCGTGCCCGCGAGTTCGCGAAAGAGATCATGCTCTCGCCCGATCGCGCTCTCGAAGAGAAAGTCCGCGAAGAACTCAAGATCGGCGAAGCGCACTCAACGCCTCTGCGCGAAGGATGGGTCACCGGTCTCGCAACGGCGGTCGGCGCGTTCATCCCGGTGTTCCCGTTCCTGCTCTTTCGAGGCTCGGTCGCGGTGTGGTTCGCCTTCGGGTTCGCCATGACGTCGCACTTCGCGGTCGGCGCGACGAGAAGCATCTTCACGGGACGCGGCATCGTCCGGAGTGGTATCGACATGTTCGTCGTCGGGATCGGCGTTGCCTTGATCGGCTATCTCGCCGGCCAAGCTTTAGTGCATGTTCTATAGGAATCCGATCGAGAGGGAGCGAACACATGACCACCACAGACACAAACAGACGGTCCGACGTTGATCCGATGAACGACCTTCTCGCTTGGCTCGAGGAGAACTGGGATCCCGATCTGACCGTGGGGGACTGGTGGGAACGACTCGGGCTCGCCGGCTGGGCGGCCCCGATGCTCCCGGCCGACTCCTACGGCCGCGGCTTGAGTCGCGGTGACGCGATGCGCGTGCAACAGACGATCACGAGCTTCGGCGCTCTCGGTCCACCGGTCGGCATGGGCATCGGACTGGTATCGCCGACGATCGTGACGCACGGCTCGCGACAGCAGATCGACCTGTACGTCCGCGAGGCCGTCACCGGCAAGAAGGGCTGGTGTCAGCTGTTCAGCGAACCGGGCGCGGGATCGGATCTCGCCGGCCTCTCGACCCGCGCGGTGAGATACGACGACGTCTGGACCATCAATGGCCAGAAGGTCTGGACGTCGGGCGGTCAGATGGCCGACCTCGGGATGCTGCTCGCCCGGACGGACCCCGATGCGCCGAAGCACCAGGGCATCTCGTGGTTCGCGTTCGACATGCACCAGCCGGGGGTCGACGTCCGGCCGCTTCGCGAGATGACGGGCAATGCGATGTTCTGCGAAGTCTTCTTCAACGACGCGCAAGTGTCGGACGATGCCCGCATCGGCGATCTGAACGACGGCTGGAAGGTCGCCAATACGACGTTGATGCACGAACGTTCAGGTATGGGCGCCGGCGGCCGCGGAGGCATGCCGAGCGCGCGTGCCGGGACGGTTGCCGGCGACCTCGAAAGGCGGGCCGGCGACTTCGTCACACGACGACCGCAGCGAACCCAAACGACCGACACCGACGGCGAAAAGAAGCGTCCGTCGCCGGCGCAGACGTACGTCGACCTCGCCAGGACGTTCGGGAAGGACAAAGATCCCGTCGTGCGCCAAGGTCTTGCGAAGCTGCACATGATGCACGAACTTGCTCGACTGAGCACGGAGCGGCACAAAGCCGTGCGGGCTTCCGGTGGCGACATCCCTGGTCTCGCGAACCTCTCGAAGCTCCTAATGGGTCATACCGTCCGGCACACGCGTGATCTCGGCATGCAGATCCTCGGCCCCCGCGGCCTGTTGCATCCGAGCGATGCGGACGGTCGCGAAACTCTTGCGGACGAAGTCGGCGGTGCCGCCGCCATCGCCGTCACGTCCCAAGCGCTTGGTGCCCAGGCGCTGCCGATCTTCGGCGGGACCGATCAGATTCAGATGAACATCATCGGTGAACGCGTCCTCGGTCTCCCCAAGGAGCCGGGTGACTTCTCCAACGTTCCGTTCAAGGAATTGCGGAGGAACGGGTGAGCACGACCTGTGACTGAAGCGCCACAGAAGATGGCACCGCGACCGAGTCCGGAGACGCAACCGTTCTGGGATGGTTGCGCCGCCGGCGAGCTCAAGATGCAACGCTGTCGTGGATGCGACGAGCTCTACTTCCCGCCCCGTCCGGCCTGTCCGCGGTGCCTGTCCGACGATGTCGTCTGGGAGACGTTGAGCGGGAAGGGCACGTTGCACACATACCTCATCAACCATCGCGCCGCACCGGGATTCGAGCCGCCGTACGCGATCGCCGTGGTTCAGCTCGCTGAAGGGCCGAGGATGATGTCGAACATCGTAGGCGTCGAACAAACGCCGGAGGCTCTCTCACTCGACATGGAATTGGAAATCACGTTCGAGGAGCGCGGCGACGTCATGCTTCCACTCTTCACGCCGGCGAGCGGGGACCGATGACCGGCGCGAGCGGCAAGGTCGCGATCGTCGGCGCCGCAGAAACGACTCGGCTCGGTGTCATCCCGGACATGTCGGCGATCGCGCTGCACGCCGACGCCGCGCGCAACGCGATCGCGGACGCCGGTCTCACCAATGGCGACATCGACGGCGTCGCGTGCGCCGGACAAAGCCCCGTCGCCGTCGCGCACTATCTCGGTATCACGCCGCGCTACCTCGACGGCACGAGCGTCGGAGGTACGTCGTTCATGCTCCACGTGCGGCACGCAACGGCGGCCATCGCCGCGGGGATGTGCGACGTCGTCCTCGTGACGCACGGCGAGTCGGGGAAGTCGCGCGTCGGCGCCGGCGGGTTCAGAGGCGGCGACGTCGCCTCGCTGCAAGCGCAGTTCGAGGCACCGTACGGCCCGACCGGCGCGCCGTCGATGTTCCCGATCGGTGTGCTTCGTTACATGAAGGAATACGCGCTCACGCACGAGCAGCTGGCGACGGTTGCGGTCGTGCAGCGGCAATGGGCTTCGCAGAACCCCCGGGCGATGATGCGCGATCTCATCACGGTCGATGATGTCCTGTCGTCACGGTTGGTCGCGTATCCGATGCACTTGCTCGAGTGCTGTCTCGTGACCGACGGCGGTGGAGCCTTGGTGCTGATGTCGGCGGATCGAGCGAAGGACGTGGAACTGCCGCATCCGCCCGTGTACGTCCTCGGTACCGGTGAGTCGTCGGAAACACCGATGGTGTCGCAGATGGAGGACTTCACGACATCGAAGTCGTTCCGTGTGTCGTCCGAGAAGGCCTTTGCCGAGGCCGGCATCAAACGCAGCGAGGTGGATCACTTGATGGTCTACGACGCCTTCGCACACCTGCCGATTTACGGGTTAGAAGCGCTCGGGTTCGTCGGTCCCGGCGAGGCGGGCGCGTTCATCGAAGAGGGGAATACCGCACCCGGCGGAAGCCTGCCGATGAACACGAACGGCGGCGGGCTTTCGTACACGCACACCGGCATGTACGGCATGTTCGCGATCCAAGAGTCCGTTCGACAGCTGCGCGGCACGGCCCGGGCGCAAGTGCCGAACGTGAAGATCAGCGTGGCGCAGGGTGTCGGCGGGATGTTCGCGGCAGCGGGAACGCTCGTCCTGACCAATCAAGAGGGCTGAACGCGGCTACGTCACTGGCCGTGCATGCACAAGCAGAACGGATGCCCGGCCGGATCCGCGTAGACGGGACAACTGCCGCCGTCTGGGAGCCGAGTGGCACCGAGTCCTTCGACAAGCGCCGTTGCGGCCACGCGGTCGTAGAACTTCAGGTCGAAGTGCATCTGCGCGGGGAACGCCGGGTCGGGCCACCGCGGCGCGACGTACGGCGCGACGCGAACGAAAGCGAGCTCGGGGCGCCCGTCGTCACTCGCGATCACCAGTCGGTCCGGGGGTTCGTCCACTCGCGTCGGCATACTCAACAACTCCTGATGGAACGAAGCGAGTCCGGACGGATCTGAGCAATCGATCACGACACGGGCAAGCACGGGAAGCGCTCCATCGCTTCGCGTCGCCGACCCGATGACGGTGACCGCATGGCCGACCGGATCGGCGTACGTCCTGCGATCCGCGGTTTCCTCCATAAGCGTTCCGCCGTTGCTCGTCACACCCTCAGCTACGGCGTCGATGTCTCGAACCTCTGCCTCGAGGTGGAGCTGCTGCGGCCGTTCGCCGTCGCCCCAGACGGGCGGGTGGTCGAGGCCTTCGCCGAAGACCAGACGTGGGATGCGCCACCGGTCTTCTCCGAACAGTGACGCATAGAACGCGGCGAGTTCTTGACGGCGATCACCGGGACAGTTGATCACGAGGTTGCCTATCCCTTCGAAGACTTCGCGTTCGAGGCCGAGCCCACCAACGCCGTCATCGTCGAAGGAGATCGTCGCGTAGGCGCGACCTCGAGGGCCCTCGATGACGAACCGGACCGCCGTCGCAGTAACGTCTTCTGAGTCGAGGATCCGGCGCGGGGAGCCGGCAAGGTCGTCCAGGCCGGGGGCCTAGCGATCACGGATGTGATCTTCGACCGACCAGCCGAGCGAGATGAAATGGCGGATGCGTGCGGAGAAGAGGTCGGTAGCCGAGGACGCGTCGCCGCGCCCAATGGCCTCTACCATCTGTCTCGCGCGTTCAGGGTTGCTCATTCGACGAGAAATGCTAGCGACGATCTTGAACCAAGATCTCCGCTCGGCTGTCGCCCACCCGTCCGTGCGATCCGCTATCCGCGTACCGTAGGCGCCGTGAGCGAGTCCCGGCGATGACGAAGCGCAAGATCGCGGTTCGGGGAGCGTCCGAGCACAATCTCAAGAACGTCGACGTCACGTTCGGCCCGGGCGTGACAGCGGTCGTCGGCGTCTCCGGGTCCGGGAAGTCTTCGCTCGCGTTCGACACGCTCTTCCACGAGGCGAACCGCCGCTTCCTCGAAACATTGGCCCTCGGCTCTGCCGACCGCCAGCGATCCGCACCGGTGCGCTCAATCACCGGACTCGGCCCTGCCGTCGCGATCGCGCAGAACGTCTTGAACCGCAACCCGAACTCGCTCGTCGCGACGGCGATCGGCG
>Ga0307479_10004338_pt1 | contig 12973 bp, 8 predicted proteins | sample atmos_gasesECM4C_FD_203743 | JGI IMG/M metagenome (GOLD analysis project Ga0307479, IMG submission 203743) | Hardwood forest soil microbial communities from Morgan-Monroe State Forest, Indiana, United States - atmos_gasesECM4C_515 | ecosystem: Environmental > Terrestrial > Soil > Temperate...
CGCCCATGCCGGCGATTTGGCGCACCAGTGTGGCGGTGATCGGGCGGACCGGGCTTGATGCCGGCACGAACACCGTGTGCACATCGGGCGCCATGGCTTCGTTCATGCCGGCGAGCTGCATTTCGTAATCGAGATCGGTGCCGTCGCGCAGGCCCCGGATCATGATGGTGGCCCCATTTTGCTGCGCCGCCGTCACTGTCAAATTGTCGTAGGTGGTGCAGTCAAAGGCGCAGCCGGCCTTGGCCGCAACGGGAGCGAACGCGTCCCGAACCATCTTGAGCCGCTCCTCGGTCGTAAACAGCGGCTTCTTGCCGGAATGGACCCCGACGGCGACGATCAGCCGGTCGCACAGGGTGACCCCGTGGCGGACCACATCGAGGTGGCCGTTGGTAACGGGATCGAAGGAACCTGGGTAGAGGGCGATGCGCGGCATGGGCACCTCCCTAGCGCGGCCCGAACCGCCCCGCAAGCGGGGCCGGTTCCGCTCGCCCGGAACCTTTATTTTCACAGGGCTTGTGAACCAGTTGGGGCCCCCTCGCGTCTTCCCCGCGAAGGCCAGTTCTGTTTCGCGCGGCGCGAGCAACGAAACAAAACTCCGGCCAGATGAAACCATTTTTCGGCTTGGGCGAAGACGTCCGGAAACCGGTCATGGTTACTAATCCAGCAACGAAACGACGGGCCGAAAAGGCCCTTTGACAGGGGACCGTCATGATCAAGGCTTTATCAGCCATCGCCGTGGCTGCGTTCGCCGCAGCCGCTCTCACCGTTCTTCCCGGATTTGCCCCGCAGGTTGAAGCCAGGGTGCCGCAGCCACTTGCCAAGGCAGACCGGCTCGACTTCCACCCGGTCGGCCGCGACTGCTCGCAGCAGGCCTGGCCGAATTTTGAAGCGTCCTGCCTGCGCCAGATCGGCACCAAGACCGTGGTCCGGCAGGCGCGCCTGGTGACCGCCAACCGCACGCCGTAGAGCGTGATCCGGAAAAGTGGGTACCGGTTTTCCGAAAAGATCATGCTCAAATGAGAATCTAGCGTAGCCGCCGACGCCGAGTTTTTTGGGTATCTTTGACAATTTTTGACTGGAATGGAGGTCGGGCGGGCGCTCTGACCTCCATTCCGATTTTACCTGTTCGTACCGATAGGCGTGAACGAACGAGGTGCTCGTCCTGGGCGACGTGGACCTCCGGCCGAGCGCCCCGGCTATCCGGCCGTGGTCTAGCGCCTGCTCTTCCGCTTCTTGGTCTTCTTGGTCGCAGCGCTCTTCTTTCGCGCGGGTGGCTTTTTCCCCTTCGCCGTCCTCTTTTTTACCGCGATTTTCCTGGTTTTCTTGCCGACCGGTGCTTTCCCGGTTTTCTTCGCCACCGCCTTCTTGGCTGCCGCCTTCTTGACGGGGGGCTTCTTGGGAGACGGCGTCCCCGGCGCCGATTTCTTGGCGGAAGGCTTCTTGGCAGCAGGCTTCTTGGCAGGTGTCGCACCACCCGATGTCTTCTCGGCCCCGCCGGACGGGGCTTGCGCTCCGGTTTTCTTGGGAGCTGGGGTGGCGGCATCGATGGCCGACCAGTCCACGTTCTTGGTCGCGGCTAGACCGGCCGGCAGCGGCAAAGCGGCGAACAGGTAGCGGTCGCGCATCTGGATTCGTTTTGGGTCGTAATAGGCCTTCCACCACGGATCCGGCGCGTTGGGCTTGCCCGGATACCACAGCGTCAGCGGCGGCTCCTTCGCCGTCACCTGCTGCATGACCTTGCGGAAGTGAAAGTGGTCGAACAGCGCGACCGCCTCGATCGCGAACATGTTGGCGACCGCCGCGTCCTCGATCATCGCAAGGCTGTCGCCGTTCTCATGCTCGCCGCCCGCGGCCAGATTGGACGAACCGGTAAACACCGTCGGATTGGCGGCGTTGAAATCGACCACGACAAACTTGTCATGGATGTGCATGCCGGCGCCGCCGTCGAACTCCTTCTTGAACGGCTCGGGCACATTGTTCTTGAGGGCGGCAAAGCTGGTCATGATTCCCATCTCGCCGTCGGGGCTTTGCACCGCTAGCCCCTTGTTGGTTTCCACCGTGCCGTAGGAAAACACCGTGGGCTGTGCCGCGATCGTCCGCAGCGAGGCCAGGACTGTGCCCCCTCCGGTGGGCTCCATCACGGCAAAGAACACCGAGCTGGTGGCCTTGCGGATACGGTCCGCCATCGGACCGAGCGAAACGGCGGAATCCGTATGCGGCGAAAGCGCAAGCTCGAACTTTGGCAGCGCGGCGGTCGCCGTCGCCGAGCAAACCATATAGCCTTTGGCAATCGAGTCCGCCCGGAATGGCGGTGCCGCCACGTCGTTCTTGAACGCATCGTCGAACGCCTTGGCGAACATGGTGGCAACGCCGGGATCGTCGACAACGATGACGTTATTGGCCTGCACATAGACGCCGCGGACGGAAAAATTCATCGAGCCGAAGATGACGCGCTGCGCGTTGCCGTGTGCGTCGCGCTTGATGAAGACCTTGTTGTGCTGATAGCGCGCGAAGTGGCCCTGACGGACGTTTTTCTGATCGGCGGCTTCGATGATCATTTTCGCCGCATCGATCTCGACCGGCAGCACCCCCGTCTTCTTGTTGGGCTTCGAATGCAGGTCGGCGTTGTCGAGGATGGCGCGCAGCCGGCCCTGCTTGCCCATCCGGCAGATCGCCGCGATGATATCGGGCTCGTCGAGGTCGTAGGCGAAGACGTCGACCTGGGCGGTGCTGTCTTTCTCGCAATCGGCAATGAAATCGAACAGTTGCACCCGTGCATCGGCGCCAAGCCACTCGTATTGAAGCTCGAACGGCTTGGTATTGAAGTCCGGCGTCTTGGCTCCCACGGGCCGGATGTCCTTGTTCTGGAATTTGTCGGTATAGGCTTGCGAGGCGATGTAGCCTCGCGTGAACGCAGGCCGAAATTTCGTGAAAAGCTGCTTGACCGGTTCGACCTTGATGCTGACTTCGGGGCCGGCCTTGGTCGCAAAGCCCTGCCCACTGAAATAAAGCGCCTGGACGCGGTAGGTGATCGGCACGTCGAAGCCATCGGCGGGGACGTCGACCCAGCGGAATTTCTGGAACGGCGCCTTGTCGGTATCGGTCCACACGCGCGTCTCGGCGGTGGTCGCCGCGTTCACGCCGCTGGTGAAGCCGATCCGGTTCTGCAGGATCTGTTCCGGCTTGCCGTCATATTTGCGCCAGATCGCAAAGCCCGCGAGATTCTTGTCGGTCGCGTTGATGCTGTTGTCGTCAAGCGACATCGCGATCAGAATTTTGTTGTCGCCGGGATAGATGACGACGTGCAAACCATTACTATTTGCGGAAAATTTAGTTGCTTCCATGAGAGCCTCCCTAATGGGGTGGCTAACTCTCGATCAACCCAAGCGCGAATGCAATCGCGAATTGCGTGGACGCGTGTGACCTAGATCATAACAAGATCATGACATGTGACCCAGGGCGCGGACTCACAAGCGGCTTTATCCCCTCATCTGAGGAGCTTGCGCAAGCAAGCGTCTCGAAGGACGAGGCCACCAGAGGGGCGTCTCACCACGGGGGTTTATGACATGGTAAGATTAGCCGCCATTTCCATTGCCGTTCTCGGCGTCCTCGCCGATATGCTCGACCGAGACGACGTGCTCGTCCTCGGCGGTGTCGAACACGATGACACCCTGGGTCGACCGCCCGGCGATGCGAATGTCCTCGACCGGGCAGCGGATCAATTGACCCTTGTCGGTGACCAGCATGATCTGATCGCTATCCTCGACCGGGAACGACGCCACCAGCTTGCCGTTGCGCTCGTTCACCGACATCGCGACGATGCCTTTGCCGCCCCGGCCGGTGGTGCGGTATTCGAACGAGGACGAGCGCTTGCCAAAACCGTTCTCGCTGATGGTCAGCACGAACTGCTCGGCCGCCGACATCTCGACATAGCGCTGCTCGCCGAGCTCGATCGCGCCGGACGCCTCCTCGCTGTCGGTGCCCGCCTCCTCCTCGGCGCCGCCGCGCCGCACCGCATTGGCGCGGCGCAGGTAGGCGGCCCGCTCCTCGGAATCGGCGTCCATGTGACGCAGGATGGTGAGCGAGATCACCTTGTCGTCTTTCCCCAGCGCAATGCCGCGCACGCCCATCGAGGTGCGGCCCGTAAAGACCCGGACGTCGGTGACGGGGAAGCGGATGCACTGGCCGCCGGCGCCGGTCAGCAGCACGTCGTCGCGCTCGGTGCAGATCTGGACGTCGACGATCGCCTCGTCCTCGTCGAGCTTCATGGCGATGATGCCGGAGCGGCGCACGTCGACGAAATCCGACAGCTTGTTGCGGCGGACATTGCCGCCGGTGGTCGCGAACATCACGTCGAGGTTGCCCCACGAGGATTCATCCTCCGGCAGCGGCATGATGGTGGTGATGCGCTCGCCCTGCTCCAGCGGCAGGATGTTGATCAGCGCCTTGCCGCGGCCGTTGGGCGCCGCGACCGGCAGCCGCCAGACTTTCTCCTTGTAGACCTGGCCACGCGAGGAGAAGAACAACACCGGCGTATGGGTGGACGCCACGAACAGGCGGCTGACGAAATCCTCTTCCCGCGTCTGCATGCCGGCGCGGCCCTTGCCGCCGCGGCGCTGGGCGCGATAGGCCGACAGCGGCACCCGCTTGGCGTAGCCGGCGTGCGAGACCGTGACCACCATGTCCTCGCGCTGGATCAGGTCTTCGTCCTCGACCTCGCCCTCTTGCTCGATGATGACGGTCTTGCGCGGGGTGGCGAATTCCGACTTTATCTCGGCAAGCTCGGTTTTGACGATGGCCTGCACGCGCGCGCGCGAGCGCAGAATGTCGAGGTAATCGGCGATCTCGAGCGCGAGCTTGTCGAGCTCTTCGGAGATTTCATCGCGTCCGAGCGCGGTCAGGCGCTGCAGCCTGAGGTCGAGGATCGCCTTGGCCTGCTCCATCGACAGCCGCGCGGTGCCGTCGGCATTGATGCGGTGCCTGAGATCGTCGATCAGCGTGATCATGGCGGCGACGTCCTGCGCCGGCCAGTCGCGCGACATCAGCGTGTCGCGCGCGGTGGTGGGATCGGGCGAGGTCCGGATGACGCGGATGATCTCGTCGATATTGGCGACCGCGATCGCAAGCCCGACCAGGATGTGGGCGCGGTCGCGCGCCTTGTTGAGCAGATACTTGGTCCGCCGCGTCACCACCTGCTCGCGGAAAGCGACGAATATCGTCAGCAGGTCCTTCAGGTTCATCGTCTGCGGCCGGCGGCCGTCGAGCGCGACCATGTTGGCGCCGAAATTGGTCTGCAGCGGGGTGAACCTGTAGAGCTGGTTCAGCACCACATCCGCCATCGCATCGCGCTTCAATTCGACGACCACGCGAAAACCGTCGCGGTCGGATTCGTCGCGCAGATCGGAGATGCCCTCGATCTTCTTTTCGCGCACCAGTTCGGCGATGCGCTCGACCATGGTCGCCTTGTTGACCTGGTAGGGTATCTCGGTGACGATGATCGCCTCGCGATCCTTGCGGATGGTGTCGATCGATACCTTGCCGCGCATCACGATCGAGCCGCGGCCGAGATGGTAGGCGGAGCGGATGCCCTGGCGGCCGAGGATGATGCCGCCGGTCGGGAAGTCAGGCCCTGGAATGATGTTGATGAGCTCGTCGATCGACAGCGCAGGATTTTCGATCAGCGCCACGCAGGCATCGATCACCTCGCCGAGATTGTGCGGCGGAATATTGGTCGCCATGCCGACCGCGATGCCGCCGGCGCCGTTGACCAGCAAATTGGGAAACTTCGCCGGCAGAACCGACGGCTCTTTTTCCTGGCCGTCATAGTTGGGCTCGAAGTCGACGGTGTCCTTGTCGAGGTCGTCGAGCAGGGACTGCGCGATCTTGGTCAGGCGGGATTCGGTGTACCGCATGGCGGCCGGCATATCGCCGTCCACCGAGCCGAAATTGCCCTGCCCGTCGATCAGGGGCACGCGCATGGAGAAATCCTGCGCCATGCGCACCAGCGCGTCGTAGACCGACTGGTCGCCGTGCGGGTGGTATTTACCGATGACGTCGCCAACGGTGCGGGCCGATTTGCGATACGGCTTGTTCCACTCGAAGCCGTTCTCGTACATGCCGTAGAGGATGCGGCGATGAACCGGCTTCAATCCGTCGCGCGCGTCCGGCAGCGCACGGGACACGATCACGCTCATGGCGTAATCGAGGTACGAGCGCTTCATCTCGTCGAGGATGGAAACGGGTCGAATGTCGGAAGGCTCCGGCGGTTCGCCGGGGTCGTGATCTTCGTTGTCGGCCAAGGGTAAATCCGGTCAGATTCCAAGTGAGAATCATATAGCGCACAGGCGGTGTCAAAACCACCCCTAACCGTCGACTGGAACCGGATTTTCTCTTCGTTTTTCCAGAGACTTAACCGACACTTCTGACCCTTGATCGGCGCCGTCGCCGAGCCCTGCGCTAATGGCCGAAAACAACCGCGTGCATGATGCGCCCGGGCAGCAGCGTGAACAGGCCTGCGATGACGAGCGCGCCGGCGAACAGCCCGATCATCACGCGGCGATGCGCGGCCACCTGATGGGTATGCGCCCGCCAGACCGCGAGCGGCAGCATGGTCAGGGTGAAGATGGACAACAGGTGGATCGGGCTCCACGGACCGACCAGGCGAATCTGGTGGATCCAGAACGAGGAGATCGCGACCAGCGCCATCAGGCCGACCCAGATCCACCCCAGCGTCCGGTGCGGCAAGGTCCCCTTCGGCGCGGCGAACTGCACGAGCCCGAGCGCGAAGGCCGTCATCGCCGCGAGCGCATGAAGCGGGATGGCGGGTGCGGCATCGAGCAGCGGAGCAAGCGACATTTGCAAACCCCTCTCGTCCCACATCTCCGGGGTGGCGGCGCGCCGATGTAATTAGTATTTACATTAATCTTTCCATTGTCAAGTTTGGTCTGCTCGGCGCACGCGGACGCGCATGCGGAGAACGCGCAGGATTGATCCCGGCTGCTTGGAGCGTGTTCCAGCGAAGTCGGCCCCGGTTCGCGCAAAGAAAACGCGTCAAAACAAAAAGCGAGAGCCTCCGTTCCGGTTCAATCGGAACAGAGGCTCCAGGCAACGGGTGCGAGTATTCGTGGCGAGCGCGACCTGAGACGTCACGCTGCCTTTGGCTAGAACGGGATATCGTCGTCCATGTCGCCGTTGCGGCCACCGCCGCCACCGGCTGCGACCGCACGGCGCGGCGCGCTGGAGGGACCGGCCGCGCCGAAGTCGCCGCCGGAATCTTCGCCGCCAAAGCTGCCACCGCCGCCGCTACGGCCGTCGAGCATGGTCAGGGTCGAGTTGAAACCCTGCAGCACCACCTCGGTGGTGTATTTCTCGGCCCCGCTCTGGTCGGTCCATTTTCGCGTCTGCAGCTGGCCTTCGATGTAAACCTTGGCGCCCTTCTTCAGATATTGCTCGGCGACCTTGCAGAGTCCTTCGTTGAAGATCACGACCCGGTGCCACTCGGTCTTTTCCTTGCGTTCTCCGGTCGCCTTGTCGCGCCAGCTTTCCGAGGTCGCCACGTTCAGATTGGCGATCGGCCGGCCGTCCTGGGTCCGCCGGATTTCCGGATCCTTGCCGAGATTTCCGATCAGAATTACCTTGTTTACGCTTCCCGCCATCGCCGCTCTCCACGCTGGAAATTGCCCAAGCCGCCACTCCCGGCTTGAACCCCGCCCGGCAGCTTTCGTTGCAGCCGACCCTATACGCTAGCCGGAGCCGTAAGCCCGGCCATCACCCGGTTATCCACATATAGCATCGACTGCCCCGATGTTCCAGTTTCGTTCACGCTCAAATGTCGGAAATCCCAGATCGTCAGCGGTACTGCGATGCAAGCGGAACGACGGTTCGGCTTCGACGCGGAACGTTTGCCGTGAAAATTGGCTCGCAAATCCGCCTGCGAGCTCAGGGAAAAACGTTAGCATTCATTAACTTATGCCATCCGCACTTCTCGGCGGAGTGTTGCATTTCGGAGACGGCCTTGCTCACCAGATCGGCTATATTGCGGTCCGATTTTGGATTGATTGGGCGGTCGCGAAAGACGCTTCTGGGGACCAACGGAAGCGAACCAAGCGGATGACATCCTGCGGATAGAACATTCTGCGGATGTCAAGTTGGGGACGACGATGAAGAAGATCTTGCTGGGGATGGCAGGATTGATTGCTGTAGGTGCTGCGGCGCCCGCCGTTGCTGCGGATCTGGCGCCGCAGCCCTACACCAAGGCGCCACCGCCCATGATCGCCGCGATCTACGACTGGAGCGGCTTCTACGTCGGTATCAACGGCGGCGGTGGCTCGAGCCACAAGTGCTGGACCAACACCAGCTTCCTGGGCGTGCCGACGATGCCGAACGTTTCCGAGGGCTGCCACGACGCGACCGGAGGCATGGTCGGCGGCCAGGTCGGTTATCGCTGGCAGGCGTCCAGCTGGGTGTTCGGTGTCGAAGCCCAGGGCGACTGGGCGGACTTCAAGGGCTCGAACGTCAGCCTGTTCGCGCCCGGCGTGACCAACCGGACCAAGATGGACGCGATCGGCCTGTTCACGGGTCAGATCGGCTACGCCTGGAACAGCGTTCTCTGGTATGTGAAGGGCGGCGCGGCCGTTACCAACGACAAGTACAACGGCATCACCACCGCCACCGGCATCGCGTTCGATCAGTCCACCGAGACCCGCTGGGGCGGTACGGTCGGGACCGGACTCGAATTCAGCTTTGCGCCGAGCTGGTCGCTCGCGGTTGAATACGATCACCTGTTCATGGGCAATCGCACCGTCAACTTTCTTGCCATTGGGACCCCCGTCACATCCCGCACCGACGGCATCAAGCAGGACGCCGACATCGCGAGCGTCCGCGTGAACTATCGCTGGGGCGGTCCGGTGATTGCGAAGTACTGACTCTTCGCGCGAGCTGAATTGCTTTGACAAAAAGGCCGGCCTTCCGCCGGCCTTTTTGCTGTGCGCCCCCACCTTCTTTCGAAGTTGCGCTCGGAAGTTGCATCGGCGCCTCAGCCACACGTGTGGCCCTTCGGTTACGGACTCCTCTCGCGTTTTCCGCTACAGCTCCTCAACTTAATCAGCGAGCCGCCGGCCCGAGAATCGGGCGGCATCAGAATCGCAAAAAAAGAACTGGGATTTGGGGAAGAAGTGAAATGACAAGAAAAATCCTGGTGGCTGCGACGGGCTTGGTGGCGCTGGCGACCGCCCCTGCGCTTGCGGCGGATCTTGCCGCACGGCCCTACACCAAGGCGCCGGCGATGGTCGCGGCCATCTACGACTGGAGCGGCTTCTATCTAGGTCTCAACGGCGGCGGCGCATCGAGCCGCGAGTGCTGGACCATCACCAGCGACAACAACATTGCGATCGTGCCGAACCGGAGCGAGGGCTGTCACAACGCGACGGGCGGCCTAGTCGGCGGCCAGATCGGTTATCGCTGGCAAGCCGGCAGCTGGGTGTTCGGCGTGGAAGGCCAAGGCGATTGGGCTAACCTGAAGGGATCAAATGCGAGCCAGGTGCTGACGGTGATTCCGGCGACCAACCAGACCAAGGTCGACGCCATCGGCCTGCTCACTGGTCAGGTCGGCTACGCCTGGAACAGCGTTCTGGTGTATGTGAAGGGCGGCGCTGCGGTCACCCACAACAGCTACAGCACCTTCTTCCCCGTCGGCAACATCTTCGCCGCAGCCGGTGTCCCATTCAATACGGCGAGCGACACCCGCTGGGGTGGCGCGGTGGGAACGGGACTCGAAGTCAGCTTTGCGCCGGACTGGTCCGTTGGCGTTGAATACGACCACCTGTTCATGGGCAACCCGAACATCACCTTCCCGGCAAACAACATTGCAGTCGGGCGCACCGACAACATCAAGCAGGACGTCGACATGGGAACGGTCCGCTTGAACTACCGCTGGGGCGGTCCCGTCATCGCGAAGTACTGATCTTCGCGAGAGCGAATTGTTTTGGAAAAGGGCCGGCTCGCGCCGGCCTTTTTTGTTGCCCCCACGCTCGCCGAACCTGCACTTTGAATTTGCACTCCGAAGTTGCATCAACAATTCCGTCACACGTGTGGCCCTTCTGTGACTGTAATCTCATTCCAGCCGGGCTAGAGCTTTTCAACTTCGAGTGACTGGGCCGGCGGACCGGATGCTTTGGGGGATCGTAAAAACATCAATGGGAATTGGGGACGACTGAAATGATAAGAGCGTTAGTGGCTGCGACGGGTCTGGTGGCATTGGCAATTGCCCCGGCACTTGCAGCGGATCTTGCGGCCAAGCCGATGTACGGCAAGGCACCGGCTGTGGCGCCAGTTGAGAACTGGACCGGCTTCTACATCGGAGCGATGGGCGGTTACGGCAAGGAAAACACCTCGGACGTCGGCGCGCTGAGCGGCGGCTTCGGCGGTGGCACGGCCGGCTACAACTGGCAGACCGGCTCTGTGGTGCTCGGCCTCGAAGCCGACGCGGCCTGGTCGGACATCGGCGCGAGTGCGGGCATTCCCGGGCTGATCACGGCTACCGACAAGATCAACGATCTCGGCACGGTTCGCGGCCGCGTCGGCTTTGCCATCAACCAGTTCCTGTTCTACGGCACCGGAGGCTTCGCCTGGGCCGACAACAAGCTCTCGGCCACCGTGCTCGGCGTGAATTTCTCGCAGAGCCAGGTCCACACCGGTTGGACCGCGGGTGCCGGCGTCGAGGTGATGGTCGCGCCGAAATGGTCCGTCAAAGCCGAGTATCTGTACCGCAGCTTCTCTGGCCAGACCTACTTCGCGAACACAATTCCGGGCGGCGTGCCAACGGGAACGCTGGCGATCAACAGCGCACAGGTCGGCGTCAACTACCACTTCTGATACTTTCCCTCAGCGCTGTGCTGAAACGACCAGAAAAAGGCCGGCCTCGTGCCGGCCTTTTGCGTTAGAGAGATTCTTTTGCGTTAGAGAGATTCTCTGTGCCAGCTGCTGCCATCGGGCCAACAAACCGTTGATGATTTGCACGAGACACTGGAATTCGATTCCCGTTCTTCCTATGTTCCGAACTTATCCTTTGGCGTCCGATCCCCGGTTTCCCGGCGGGGCGCGCCTCGAATCTGCGCGACGCAGCCGCGCCTGGAAATGCCGATATGGATGAAGTGATCAGGGCGAAGCGCCAAAACAGTGCCTCCAGCCAGCGCGCGATCATCATTCGCGGCGCGCGCGAGCACAATCTGAAAAACATCGACGTCGAGATCCCGCGCGACAAGCTCGCGGTGTTCACGGGGCTGTCGGGCTCCGGAAAGTCCTCGCTCGCCTTCGACACCATCTATGCCGAGGGGCAGCGGCGCTACGTCGAGTCGCTCTCGGCCTATGCGCGCCAGTTCCTGGAGATGATGCAGAAGCCGGACGTCGACCAGATCGACGGCTTGTCGCCGGCGATCTCGATCGAACAGAAGACCACCTCGAAGAACCCGCGCTCGACGGTGGGCACCGTCACCGAGATCTACGACTACATGCGACTATTGTGGGCGCGCGTCGGCGTGCCCTACTCGCCTGCCACCGGGCTTCCGATCGAAAGCCAGACGGTGTCGCAGATGGTCGACCGCGTGCTGGCGCTGCCCGAGGGCACGCGGCTTTATCTGCTGGCGCCGGTCGTGCGCGGCCGCAAGGGCGAATACCGCAAGGAGCTCGCCGAATACCTGAAAAAGGGATTCCAGCGGGTCAAGATCGACGGCACCTTCTATGAGCTGGCGGAAGCGCCGACGCTCGACAAGAAATTCCCGCACGACATCGACGTCGTCGTCGACCGCATCGTGGTGCGTCCCGACATCGGCCAGCGGCTGTCGGAGAGCTTTGAGACGGCGCTAAAACTCGCCGAGGGGCTGGCGGTGATCGAATATGCGGATGCGCCTGCGGCGACCTCCTCTATTGTCACCTCCCCCCTTGAGGGGGAGGTCGGCGCGAAGCGCCGGGAGGGGGGTAAGCCACGCACTCCGGCGTCTGCGGCTACCCCCCTCCCCGACCTTCCCCCTCAAGGGGGGAGGGAGCAGACCGAACCTGCGGCAAAGAAGGTGGCAAAAATCCACGACAAGAGCGGGCCCGAGCGCATCCTGTTCTCCGAAAAATTCGCCTGCCCCGTTTCCGGCTTCACGATTCCGGAGATCGAGCCGCGGCTGTTCTCGTTCAACAACCCTTATGGCGCGTGTCCTGCCTGCGGCGGGCTCGGTGTCGAGCAGCATGTCGACGAGGACTTCGTCATTCCCGACAAGGAGGCCACCTTGCGCAAGGGCGCGATCGCGCCGTGGGCCAAGTCGTCCTCGCCCTACTACATCCAGACCCTGACGGCGCTGGCGAAATTCTACAAGTTCACCCTCGACACCAAATGGAAAGACCTTCCGAAGAAGACGCAGGCCGCGCTGCTGCACGGCTCCGGCGAGGACGAGATCAAATTCTCCTACGAAGACGGCGTGCGCTCCTACGACACCAAGAAGCCGTTCGAGGGCGTCATCACCAATATCGAGCGCCGCTATCGCGAGACCGAAAGCGAGTGGGCGCGCGAGGAGCTGGCGAAATATTTTTCCGATGTTCCCTGCGCCGGCTGCAACGGCTATCGCCTCAAGCCGGAGGCGCTGTGCGTCAAGATCGGCGGCAAGCATATCGGCGAAATCTCGGAATTGTCGGTGAGGCGCGCCGGGGAATGGTTCGAGAGCGTGCCGCAATCCTTGAACGCGCAGCAGAACGAGATCGCCATCCGGGTGTTGAAGGAGATCCGCGAGCGGCTGTCGTTCCTGCTCGATGTCGGCTTGAATTACCTGACGCTGGCGCGGTCCTCCGGCACGCTGAGCGGCGGCGAAAGCCAGCGCATCCGGCTGGCGTCGCAGATCGGCTCCGGGCTGACCGGCGTGCTCTATGTGCTGGACGAGCCCTCGATCGGCCTGCACCAGCGCGACAATGCGCGACTCTTGGAAACGCTGAAGCG
>Ga0307479_10004341_pt1 | contig 12965 bp, 11 predicted proteins | sample atmos_gasesECM4C_FD_203743 | JGI IMG/M metagenome (GOLD analysis project Ga0307479, IMG submission 203743) | Hardwood forest soil microbial communities from Morgan-Monroe State Forest, Indiana, United States - atmos_gasesECM4C_515 | ecosystem: Environmental > Terrestrial > Soil > Temperate...
AAACTGAGCGTCAACCCATCAATGCCGCCCGTATATCGCTGTATTTACTAGGTTTAAATTCGCCCGGCGGCGCAGTTCCTTGACATCTGTGGCATTCGGATTGCACTCAACCCTGTGAATCGTCCGACGAGGTGTGCATGCCAGGGTTTCGGAAATTTCTGAGTATTTTGGGGTTAGGGGCACTGATTGCCTGCTGCGCCAGTTCCGCGCGGGCGGACAACATACACCTCTGCGACATTAATGCGTTCACTACGTGTAATGCCGGCACCGTTATACCCACTCACAGCACGACCGCTTATGTCTTTGGAACAAGTAATACCAGCGACACGTTGCATGTGGCAATTCTCGCTCCTCAGTCGGGTACAGCGGCAGGCTCCAACATTTTCAGTTCAGGAACGAACCTGTGGACGGTGCTCGGCGAGGCGCCCGCTCAGGTGTTCCCGACTTTCGCAAGCACACTCAGCCAGGAAACAGGCGCTACGGGCATGGTACCTGGCAGTTTCTTAGTTTCGGACGCAGATTTCGGAAACTGGACTGGTTCAGTTAATGCCGGGCAGTTGATCACCCTCCCCAATGAGCCTGTGGGAACAATCTTTATCGCCTTTCTTGAGAACAGCAGCGGTCAGCTTCAGGCGGTTTGCCCTTGGAGTTCGAGCTTAATCAATGTGGCTACACCTGAGCCTTCCAGCCTCTTGCTTCTCGGCACAGGGTTGTTGGCCTGTTTGGGCCTCGCTTGGCGGCGTCCCTAGTCAGCCTCCTTCCGCAAGCAAGACAGACTCTGCTGCAGCCTCTTTGTTCAAAACCTGGAAGTAGACGTTCATCTTTCCGACGTGGTGAAACCAAAGACGGCCTTCAATTCCAGAAATTCCTCAAGTCCAGCCTCGCCCCACTCTCGCCCATTACCCGACCGCTTATAGCCTCCAAAGGATCCGGCAAAATCGGGTCGAGCCCCGTTGATGTGCACATTGCCGGACCGAATGCGCATCGCAACTCGGCGTGCCCGCCCAATGTCTCCAGAAGCGACATAGCCCGAAAGGCCGTACTCCGTGTCGTTCGCCATGGCCACCGCTTCATCCTCGTCCTGATAGGCCAGAATGCAAAGAACAGGTCCGAAGATTTCCTCGCGAGCGATCGTCATATCGTTGCGGACGTCCGCGAACACGGTAGGCTTAGCGAAGTAGCCTTTAGTGAATCCCTCTGGACGGCCCAAACCGCCCGTCACCAATTTCGCCCCCTCCTCAATTCCCGTTTTGATCAGGGTTTGCACCTTCTCAAACTGAGCTGGACCCGCTAAAGGGCCCATCTCGACGTCTGGCGCAAGCGGATCGCCCACCTTAAGGCTCTCGGCCGTGTGCTTCGCAATGGCCACCCCTTCAGTCATCTTGGAGGTCGGAATGAGCATGCGAGTAGGTGCGTTGCAAGATTGCCCAGTGTTGCGAAAGCACTCCCGCACACCGCTTCGCACGGCGCTAGCCAAGTCAGCGTCATCCAGAATGATGTTGGCCGACTTGCCTCCCAGTTCTTGCGTTACCCGCTTGACCGTGGGAGCAGCTGCGGTAGCCACGGCGATTCCAGCCCGTGTGGACCCCGTGAAGGAAACCATTGCTACGTCTGGATGGGACGCAAGTCTGGTTCCCACTGTAGCGCCGTCGCCATTAATCATATTGAATACACCTGGGGGAACTCCCGCGTCATGAAGAACTTGCGTGAATAGATGGGCAGAGAGCGGCGCTATCTCGCTCGGTTTAAGCACCATGGTGCACCCAGCCGCCAGCGCCGGGGCGACCTTGCACGCGATCTGGTTCATCGGCCAATTCCAAGGGGTGATCAACGCGCATACCCCGATGGGTTCTCTTCGCATCAGGGTTGAGCCTCTGCGTTCCTCGAAGTTGAAGCTCTCAAGCACCCGTACGATCTCCTGAAAGTGCAACAGGCCCGCGGGCGCCTGGTTCCGCCGAGAAAGGCTGATAGGAGCGCCCATCTCCAGGGAGATGGTTTCGGCCAACTCTTCACTCCTTGCTTGGTATACGTCGACAATCCGCTTCAACAAAGGCAATCGCTCGTTTGGACTGGTCGCCGAATACGATTCAAAGGCCCGCTTTGCTGCACTGATGGCTCTGTCAGCGTCAGCCGCACCGCCCAGAGAAATCGTGCCGATGCGCTCCTCGTTCGCGGGATTAGTGACCGCAAAATCATTTAGATTGATGGGATCGATCCACTTGCCATCAATGTAGAACTGCCGGGAGTCCCTCATGCTTCTTACGCTCCACCCTTTCTTTCGACTCTCCAAATCTTGGCTCCGGCGTCGCCGCCCGGTTGATAGCCACTGTCTTGATCCGCGGGACTAAACGATTGTTCGCCCAGCAACGCGCAATCTCATTACCACCCCCATTTCATCAGAAACCGATGTGCCGAGAGATGTGGAAGCGCCTAAAGGGACAAGAGTTTGTCACTTCGTGGAAAAATTCCGGAAGTCTCTGTCACTGTTTGTTTCTCAACGCCACTCTCTGAAATACCCTAACTCACACGAAAACAATGTCTTAGGGTCTTCGTGCCCGCCAAAGCAGTGCACAGTACTTGGAACCGGACTTGCTCCCTCAAGTGTGCCGACATGAGCACATCTGCAACTCAAGTTGCCGACTTGGCGACGTATAACGGCCTGGTTTTCGGGCAATCAGTCGCAATTCGAGGCTTGAACACCATGCTGCCGGAGATCGCGCGTACCGACATTCCCGTCCTGCTGATGGGCGAAAGCGGAACGGGAAAGGAAGTTTATGGACGATTGATCCACCGGCTCTCGAAACATTGGCAAACGCCGATGGACAAATTGAGCTGCCGCACCCTGGAAGCCGGAGAACTGCTCGCGTACATCAAAGCCTTTCAAAATGGGAGTGCGGGATACGGGCAGGACGGCGTGCGCACGCTATTTCTGGACGGTATCGACGAAGCTGACCTAGCCTGCCAAAAAATGCTCATTTCTCTATTGCCGGACGGCGATAGCAGTGAACTCGATGGAAAGCGCGTACGGCTTATCGCTTCGGCCGTGCGGAATCTAGAGAAAGAAAGCGATGATGGGCGTTTTCGCAGAGAACTCTATTTCCGGATCAGCGGGGTATGCGTTCATCTGCCGCCATTGCGCGAAAGAACCGAAGATATTCACGAGCTTTTACAACACTTTCTCTCGAAATATGCTTCGGAATTGGGGCGCGGTATCCCCCCAATCAGCGAAGAAGAGACAGAATTTCTTCAGGGTCACCACTGGCCTGGAAATGTGCGCGAGTTGGAAAATCTGGCCAGGAAGATCGTCGCGCTGGGCGACACCCGCAAGGTTGTGGATGACCTTCGGGATAGGCCGAAGCCGGCAGCGCCTTCGCAGCAGCCGGCGAGCTTTTCGTTAAAGGTCGCCGCCCGGGCAGCTTCGCGGGAAGCCGAACGCGACTTGATTTCAAAGGCGCTGGAGCGGACGCATTGGAATCGGAAGCGAGCCGCGCGTGACCTGCAGATCAGCTACAAATCGCTTTTGTACAAGATCAAGCAAATTGGACTCGATGGGGCGCAGAAGGAAGCCGGAGGTAAGGAGGGGCAATGAGAATCACGCCTTTGATAATTGCAGCGGCTTGTTTGACGGTGTGCGTGGCACAAGGGCAAAGCGCGAACTCCACGAACGACAAAAAGGCGGCGGAGGCAAAGAGTTCTAAGGATCCTGCTGGTGGGCCCGCGGTTCCATCCCCTGCGATAGATCCCGGATACAAGATTGGATCCCAGGACGTCCTCAAAATTGACGTATGGAGAGAGGACCAGCTGACCCGAACAGTTCCCGTGCGCCCGGATGGCAAAATCACTCTGCCTCTGCTAAACGACGTACAAGCAGCTGGGCTGACGCCCATGGAATTGGCCGGCGCCATACGTGACGAGCTAAAGAATTATGTGAACAATCCGCAGGTAACCGTCAGCGTGGCCGAAATCAATAGCCGTCGAATCTATGTGACCGGCGAGGTCACTCGGCCCAGTGCATACCCGCTACTTCCCCAAATGACCGTGTTGCAAGCGCTCTCGAGCAGTGGCGGCTTCACTCAGTTTGCGCGGACCAAGAGCATTTATATCCTCCGCACGGTCAACGGAAAGAAAGTTAAATTCCCCTTCAATTATAAACAGGCGATCAATGGAAAGAACACCGAGCAAGATGTCGAATTGCAACCCGGGGACGTAATCGTTGTGCCGTGAGGAACACAATGAGGTACTACAACAAATTTGTGCGCCGACTTCTCTGGTTCCCCGCTGTCTGCCTGGGAGCCTTGCCGTTGCTCGCCCAAGAGCAGAATGTCGAAACGCCGAAGGCCGCCGCGCGGCAGAACTCTGCATTTTTCGATACCGCCGATACTCAGCAGCAGGAACTCGAGACAACGGCGATTCAGCCGGATGACCGGCCTCTGAGCGGAGTCCAAAATCCCACGATTGGAAGTCCTGAAAGTCGCCACAGCTTTTGGGTGCCAGGTATTCAATACGGCAATGCAGTAAGGTCCGCCTCCCTGAGCGGGGTGAACTCCGGCTGGAACACCACGAATTTTGTGAACACAAATGTGAGTTTGCTGGAGTCTTGGAACCACTCCACGTTTTCAGCCAACTACTCAGGCGGGGCCTATTTCTCAACTGACCCCCTCCAGGGCCAGGGCCAGGGGCAAGGGCCTGGACAGGGGCAATTTCAGCAACTCGCAGCGAATTACCAATTCGACGGCAAAAGGTGGCAAGCGCTTTTGGTTGATCAGTTCTCCTATCTGCCTCAAAGCAGCTTTGGGTTTGGGGGAGGCAGCGGGCTTTCGACGCCTGGCGTCTCTGGTACACTCGCGGTACCCGTGGCGGGGCTGCAGACCGCCTACGTGCCAGGTCAGACAAATCTGGCGGCAGTTGGTCCGCAATACAACAATTCGTCCGCTCTGCAATTCACCTATAGAACCAGCGCCAGAGGATCAGTGACAGTTGCAGGAGTGTATGGGATCTTGCGCTTTGTCAATCCTGGAAGCATTAACAGCGACATGGAAACGGGTGTCGTCGGATACGATTATTCAGTCACTCGCAAGGACAGCGTGGGCTTGACCTACCGATTCGGCGCTTATCGATTTCCAGGAGAGCCCCAAGCCCTCGGCGATCAGGTCGTTCACCTTGAGTACGGAAGGAAGATCACCGGCAGAATGGGACTCAAGTTGGCAGGTGGGCCTGAGCTCACCACTCTCCGCATTCCCATTGCAAACATGAGAAGGACACTTTCGGGCTCCGGAAGCACCTCTTTAAGTTACGCGCTCTCGCAAGGTACTGGCCTGGAATTGCATTACACCCATGGAGTGAGCGGGGGAAGTGGAGTCTTTACCGGAGCTATTTCCGATCAGGTTGGCGCTGGATTAAGCAAGCAGCTGACACGGGTTTGGAGTGGCAATTTGAATTTTGGGTACGCAAGGAATGGTCAGATTTTAGCTGCCGCCGGCGCTCCGCGATTTGATAACTGGTTTGCCGGTGCGGGTTTGAGCCGGGCAATCGGACATATGACCTTTTTTTCATTGGGTTACCAAGCCCAGATCAACGCCGGAAGTGCAATTCCGGGCAGCGCCAGCAACGCGGTCCACCAAATTTATTTGAGCTTTCAATGGCACACCAGACCGTTTGTCCTGCGTTAGAGCGCGGCAGTGTCTAATACGGGTTGTGGCGGTTTGTGTGTAGTTTTCACGTTGAACGCCAAGAAGGGTCACGGCATCAAAAGAGCCTAGCGACCATGTACAAGAGTTTTTTTGGCTTAAAAGAAAACCCGTTCAATGTAAGCCCGGATCCTCGGTACATATTTCTCACCAAGGAAATAGAGGAAGCTTTGTCCGGTCTCATGTATGGCATCCAGACCCGGAAAGGAATCCTCACGCTCACGGGCGAAGTGGGAACCGGTAAGACCACGCTCATTAATCGTCTTTTGGATTGGCTAAACGGCGAACAGATAAAATCGGCGTTTCTCTTTAATTCACGGATGAATTCCAGCCAGCTTTTCGACTTTGTTCTGGCGGAGTTCGAGATCGCCTGCGACTCCAAATCGAAAAGCCATCAGCTTATGAAGCTGAATCAATGGTTGACGGAGCGTTTCAAAGCGGGCGAAACGGCCGTACTGATCATCGACGAAGCGCAGAATCTGACATTCCCGGTGCTTGAAGAAATCCGGTTGCTCACGAACTTAGAGACATCGACCCAGAAATTGCTGCAGATTGTGCTTTCTGGCCAGCCGGAGCTGGATGAAAAGCTAAAGCTTCCCCAATTGAGGCAACTCCGCCAACGCATCACCATCCGAAGCAAAACCACTCCCCTAAACAGAGACCAAACGCACGCTTATATCTATGAGCGATTGCGGATCGCGGGTGCCGCCACTAACGGGGAGCCTATTTTCAGTGCTCAGGCTATCGACTCCGTTCACATATATTCGCTAGGCGTGGCCCGGGTGGTCAATCTGCTTTGCGAACACTCGCTGATTAATGCCTTCGTCGAAAATCAGCGCACCATTCCGTCAAGCATCGTCGAAGAGGTTGCGCGAGAATTTCAGTTGGATCAGGTAGAGCCGGTCGCCTCGCCTGAAAGCTTGCGGACCAGCGCTGAACTCTTTAACTCGGAAGCGTTTATACAGAACCTCGGAGAAGCCCTTTCTCGCTTTCGCTTGCCTTCCTCATCTACTCGGGAGAGGAAGTAGGGCCTAAAAGGTCCTAGAACCCCACCCGCAATCGTGAACCTCCCCAGAAGCGTTCTAGTCCACCGAATGCAATAAACCGTTCACATAACTCTAATTTTTGCATAAACATACATGGAGGACGCCCCTGAGGAAAATTGTTGCCACTTCGAGCTAACAACCTTCATACACGCATCCCGGTAGGTGCTCCTTGCACGGTAGGCATTGCTCATGAATTCCAGTAAACCATTTAGATACAGGTGTTTGGGACTTAGGGAGTCTCACGGATACATGGAACACTGGATGCATCTATTCACACCAATAAGGGGCACTCCGAAATGGGTGCTTTGTGGCGGTAGCTTGCCTGAGGAGGCGCAAGGCTTTGCAGCAAGGAAACCCACTCATTCTTCAGCAAACCTGCTCAGCGAGTACGGATCTTCCATGGTTTGCTTTGCAGGTTCGCGCCAAACACGAAGCCGGAGTAGCGCAATTCTTGCAAGGCAAAGGCTACATTTGGTTTCTGCCGTCTTACAAATGCCGAAAGCGTCTGTGCGATCGCGTCAAAGTTGCAGATGCTCCACTGTTTCCGGGTTACTTGTTCTGCCGATTTGACCCTGAGAAGAGGCTTCCAATCCTAACGACCCCAGGCGTAATTCAAATTGTTGGCTACAATCGTGCGCCCGTTGCCATCGACGACAGCGAAATCGAAGCCCTGCAGATGTTGGTACAATCAGGGCTTCCTAATCAACCTTGGCCGTTTGTAAGAATCGGGGACCGCGTGCAGATTGAAGCGGGACCTTTGCGTGGGGTCGAAGGGATACTCGTCGCCGCAAAAGCGGGCCATCGGCTGATATTGTCGGTTTCCTTGCTGCAAAGATCGGTTGCCGTTCAAATTGATTCCGCATATGTACGCTCCCTGGAGAGCGCTGCTAGCCCCGCGGTCGATCGAACGCCAGCGCAAGGCTACCAACTGCAATTAGCAACCTCTTGAGTAGCAATCAGGCTGTGGTAAATTCCAATTTCTTGGCATCGGTTCCCTCCTTTTGACTACAACAGGCATAGCTTTTACGGAACCTCTGGGTAGGTCGGCCGTAGATACTCAACAGAGGGAAACGTCGTGTCCGGTCTATCAAATTGAACCTCTCACCGACCCTCGCTGGGATGAATTTTTGAAGAGAACCCCGCAGGTATCGCTATTTCATTCTCGCGAATGGCTAGAGGCACTCCGGCAAACATACGGGTATCAACCCATCGTATTTACGACCTCGCCGCCGTCCGCGGATTTAGCCAACGCCATTGTCTTTTGTCAGATTGAAAGTTGGCTCACGGGGCGCCGGCTTGTGTCCCTCCCGTTCTCTGACCATTGTGAGCTTTTGGTGGACAGGCCCGAAGACTTGTCCATTCTGATGGCGGCGATAGACGAGGAGTTGGAGAAGGGCAAATGGAGATATGTTGAAGCGCGTCCTTTGGCATCAATACCAGGTCGAGCCAATCAACGTGCGGCAAAGATCTATTATCACCATCAAATGAATCTCGCGCCTAGCATTGACGAACTTTTTCGCAACCTCCACAAGGATTCGATCCAGAGAAAAATCCGGAAAGCGGAGCGCGAAAAACTTGACTATCAGGAAGGAACGACGGACTCGCTGCTAGATTCTTTCTACGAATTGCTTGTACTCACGCGCCGCCGTCATTGCGTCCCGCCGCAACCAAAGCGATGGTTTCGAACCCTCAGGGACTGCTTCGGAAGCGCCTTAAAGATTCGGATTGCGACGAAACAGGGTAAGCCCATAGCTGGCATGCTAACCATCCGCCATAAAGACTGCCTGATCTATAAGTATGGTGGCTCAGATCCGCGATTTGGGACTCTCGGTGGCATGCACCTGCTCTATTGGAAATCGATCCAAGAGGCGAAGAATGATGGATTGAAAAGTTTCGACTTAGGCCGTTCCGACGCTCATCAGGCTGGGCTGATCACCTTCAAAAGACGCTGGGGTGCCGACGAATCCAAGTTGACCTATTGGAGATTGGGTGGTTCGCGCGAATCGGATACGTCGCATACGTTTGATCTGTTACGCGAAAATTGGAAATCCCGGTTGGCTAAGTACGTATTTGCGAATATGCCTACGAGCCTTCTTCCGGCCGTTGGCAGCCTGTTGTACAAACACATCGGGTGAGCTTAGGACGTGGCATTTAAAGGCTCGAATAGCGCAGACGTTTTCTCAACTTCATGGATTCGCCAGTGACGAAAGAAAGAGCCCTATTTGGCTCTCTGTATCTTAGCGATAAATCTGTACTTAGTTCGCCGCATCGGACTGCAGGCTCGGCCGTAGCCGTCGCCTAGTTGGCAGTGTGATTGCCTCTTTTACGCCCAAAACCTGTAAAACCAATGGCTACTAATCCGAGCACCGCTCGCATACAAGGCAAACTCCTGCCGACTCACCGTCGCGCTGATCGGCCGACATACAGAGCCGCGCTTAATCCCTCAGACGTAATGCAGAGGATTTTGCCAGAAGACCTCTTCATCGGGATTTTGTGCCTGGAGAGAAAGCGCGCGGAACGCGCAACTCGAAGTTTCGTGCTACTCCTTCTCGATGCGCTGGATACCCAACAGCCCGGGCGAAACGACCAGATTCTTGCGGGATGTGCGAAGGCGGTTAATGCGTCACGCCGAGAAACTGATCCCGCGGGCTGGTACAAACAAGACCTCGTCCTTGGTGTCATTTTCACTGAACTGCCGCCTGGACAAGAGGTTGAAGCGAAAGACACCCTCCTCGATCGAGTTTGCCAGTCGCTTTCTGTGCATTTAAGCCGGGAAGATCTTAGAGACGTGCGTATCTCTGCTCACATATTTTCCGACGAGCTCGACCACAACGATTCAGCTAATGGCGGCAATCCAGCCCTTTATCCTGACCTTCTTCAGCTCCACCAAAAGCGGAAACTGCCCTTTTTGCTGAAGAGAGCGATTGACATAGCTGGTAGCCTGACGGCGCTTGTCCTCCTGTCGCCTCTGTTCCTGGTAATCGCAGCGATGGTGAAGCTGACCTCTAAAGGCCCGGTATTATTTAAGCAGGGACGACTGGGACGGTTCGGTAAGACGTTCACCTGCTTGAAGTTCCGGTCGATGTACGCCAACAACGATCCGAAGATTCACCGGGATTTCATGCAGCGAGTCATCAACGGAACACACGACGGTAAGACCGAGGGCGAAAACAAACCTGTATTCAAGATGAAGAATGATCCCCGCATCACGCGCATTGGACGCTTGCTGCGCCGCACCAGCATGGATGAACTCCCTCAATTTCTGAATGTGCTGAAAGGCGATATGTCCCTTGTCGGACCGCGCCCGCCACTCCCCTACGAGTACCAGTCATACGATGTGTGGCATCGCCGCCGAGTCCTTGAAATCAAACCAGGAATTACAGGTTTGTGGCAGGTGACCGGACGAAGCCGCGTTCGATTTGATGACATGGTGCGTCTAGACTTGCAATACGCGCGGGAATGGTCGCTCTGGCTCGATATCCGCATCCTGCTCGAGACGCCTCGCGCAGTCGCGTTTGGCGACGGCGCGTATTGAGTCCAAACAAATCTTTCCGCTGTTCGAGCTAAAGCCCTAACGGCAGCAAACGAATGATCGCTGATTGAATCTGCGGTCATTGTCCTTGCTCCACTAAGTCAATCGATGCACGTAAGCCAACAACGTAATCAAAAGAAAGTATTAGCGGTTGCCTCTGGCGGCGGCCATTGGGTGCAACTCTTGCGGCTTAGTCGGGCCTTCGGCGATTGCGAGCTAGTATTCGTAACGGTGCACCAAGCCTATCGTGCAGATGTTCAGGAGCACAGATTCTACTCGATTCCTGATGCGACCCGACGGACGTGGATTGAGTTGATTCGGGCAGCCTTGCGAGTTTTTGTGATTCTGTACAAGGAAAGGCCTGACGTCATTGTTTCCACTGGCGCGGCTCCCGGATATGTCGCGATTCGCATAGGGAAGTTGCTCGGAGCGAAAACCGTGTGGCTGGACAGCGTGGCAAACATCGAGCAGCTCTCGATGTCCGGCGCATTGGCTGGCCAGCACGCTGACTTGTGGCTGACACAGTGGCCGCATCTTGCCAGGGAAGGCGGCCCGCATTTTCGAGGAGCGGTTCTGTGATTTTCGTTACGGTTGGCAGCGCTGATCCTTTCGATCGGCTGGTCCGCGCAGTCGACGAGTGGGCGGGCTCGCGTGAACGGACAGACGTGTTCGCACAAATCGGGAAGTCGCGATACGCGCCGCGGCACATGGAAGCAGTGCCTTTTTTGAGCCCATCGGAGTTTCGAGAGCGCGTGCGTGCGGCGCGACTTTTGGTGGCGCATGCCGGAATGGGGTCGATTATCACGGCGCTCGAGGCTGGCAAGCCGATCATCCTGATGCCGAAATGGGCACGCCTGGGAGAGCATCGCAACGATCACCAAATCGCGACGGCGAAGCGGTTCGGGCAGAAACAAGGCGTTATCGTGGCGTGGGACGAAAAGGACCTGGTCGTGAAACTGGAACACGAGGAGGCGTTGCTGTCGCCGAGCACAATTGCCAAAGAAGCGTCGCCGGAACTGATTGCGACGATTCGTGATTTCATTCAGCGATCGTGCCAGGGGGCGGATCGGGCATCGCAAATGAACGATCGCACCCGGAGCGTGGAAATCGCGGAGGCCGGGAGCGGCCTCTGGAAGGCATGACCCCCTACCCCCTGTTTTGCAAAAAGAGTCCGTAAGTTATTGAAAGGAAAGAATAGGGCTTGCTCTCTGGCGACAAAGAGAGGGCAAAGAGGCGGTAAGCTACTGAATACGCGAGAGATAGGGTACCTACCGGGGGACGGACGAACCCGTAAATGTCCGAATTAGAATAACTTACCGAGGCGGCGACCAGGCCAACATCGGCACGGAAAAGTACCTACTGAAATACCAGGGGAAGGACTGGACGTCGGGGCTAGCGAACATCCTGCACCGCTGGGCTATTGACCCAAAACTCAGCCGATTGTTACTGTGGCGCGCGGGGTGACCACCGCCTTGGAGTTGGCGGAGTTAATCAGCCAGTCTGGAGCGCTGCAGATGAGAGTTTCGGGACGGAGTGGGCCGTTAGCAGGACGATGCGTTCCTCGAATGATGGTGGTCTTTGCTGCAACAGCGTTGATAGGGCTTTTGAGCGCTCCCGTTTCCAAGGGACAGGCGACGAACATCTACCTGGCGCAGAGTGCTACGGGCGCGGCGAATGGCGCCGATTGCGCCGATGCCTACGCGTATGGCTTCTTCAACAATTCTGCAAACTGGGGCAGCGGGGCGGGACAAATCGGGCCAGGAACGACAATGCACCTCTGCGGAACGATCACGGGAACAGTTGGGCAGACTGGCCTGACATTTCAGGGCAGCGGAGCGAGCGGGAATCCCGTTACGTTGCTGTTTGAGTCGGGAGCGAATCTAACCTCTCCAGTTTGGGGAACGGCGATCACCATCAACGGGAAAAGCCACATCGTCATCAACGGCGGAACGAACGGGATTATTCAAAACACGGCCAATGGCACCGGCCTGACCTATGAGCAGGGTTCGACGGGCATCTCCCTTACGGGGACGGACTCCGACGTCACGATACAGAATCTAGAGATAGCAAGTCTTTGCAAATTCAATTTGACCGACACAAAAGGGTGCTCGAGCACTGGCATCAACGTTTTTGGAACCGGGGCCTCGAACATCGCTATCACCCACTGCAAAATCCACGACACAAACATCGGGATGTTTTATGGGATGAATCCAGGCGACACAAACCTCATCTACTCGTATAACACGAGCTACGCCGTAGCGAATACAATGCAACAATTTGGGGGCAATGGCGGCGGAACGACGAGCGGCTTCTCTCTTATTGGCAACGACATGTATTGTCAAATAAACGCGACCTGCAATTGGGCCGCGGGCGGCACCCACGCCGAAATCGTTCACTTTCTAGTGGGTAATGGCGTTACCTACAATGGGACGCTGATCGCCAATAACTATTTTCACGATATGGGTACTGTGGCAATTAGTGACTACTTGAATCTGGAAGTTGCCGCAGGAGCGACGGCAGCCACCTATACGAATTTTAAAATCTACAACAACGTTTTTGCCGTAACGATGGCAAACCCTGCCATCGGGCTCAACAACAACAATTGTTGCTGGACGAATTTCATAGTCACCAACAACACCATAGTTGGTCCTGGCCCCGCGAATGGTGTCGCACTTACGGGTATCAGCAGCCCTATCACTT
>Ga0307479_10004342_pt1 | contig 12963 bp, 13 predicted proteins | sample atmos_gasesECM4C_FD_203743 | JGI IMG/M metagenome (GOLD analysis project Ga0307479, IMG submission 203743) | Hardwood forest soil microbial communities from Morgan-Monroe State Forest, Indiana, United States - atmos_gasesECM4C_515 | ecosystem: Environmental > Terrestrial > Soil > Temperate...
GTCACCTTGCTGGCGCCGCTGTCCGGACGGCGATGGCTCGGCGCAGTTTGGGGGTTCGGCGGCGTCTTCGCCCTAGCCGGCGCCGGCTACTACAGCAACGCCTTCATCGCCGGCCTGCCAGCGATGGTCGTGCTGCTGTGCGTCTCCACCTTCTTTATTGAGGGTGGCTTTGCCAATTTCGCGCCCTATACGGTGGAACGCTACGGCGTACGCCTCGGCGCCCGTGCGTCCGGGCTGGGCCAGGCGGCCAACGGCGTCGGCAAGATCCTCGGCCCGCTGAGCCTCGCGCTGATCGCCGGCACCGGCAATATCGTCAAGCCCGAAACGACGGCGGATGCGGTGCTGCCGGCCTATCTGTTCCTCGCTTTCTGCATGCTGTTGGTCGGACTGTCCTTTACCTTTCTCGCCGTCGAGACGCATGGCAAGGCGATGGGTGTCGGCGACGAGGAGCCGACGGCACGGCCGAGCGCCATGGCGCTCGGCACCGAGGCGCCCTAAGCGTCGCCTAGGACGCGCTTACAGCCTCGCGGCACACGCCGATGCGGCGAGCGTTCTTGGCCCAATAGAAGAGCGGAGCCTCACCGCTCGCAGTCCCGCTGCGCAGAGCGATTGCTCGAGCAAGCATGAACCTCGTCACGTCACGGAACGATGCGAGCGCCTCGCGCCCGATCGGGTGCCAGCGGACGTCCTCGAGCTCCTCGCTCGCCACCGGCTCGCCGAAGACATTCCTGCCGTCGCCGAGAAAGAACCGGGTGTTGAAACGACGGAAGGAGTGGGACGGCGTGATCGCCCGGCCGACATAGGTCAGCACATCCAGCGCCGCGACCAGGCCGCGCCTTAGGTAGGCCTGCTCGATCGGCAGTGCCGCCCTTTCGCGCGACGGCGACCCGGCCGCGCGGCCGATCAACACCCCCGCCTCCTCCCAGGTCTCGCGCACTGCCGCACGCGCCGAGCGGGCCAGCTTAGGTCCCAAGGTGTCGGTTCCCGCCTCGATGCTCCAGGCGATACGGTCCGCCGCTTCGATGGCGCCGCCCGGGAAGACGTAGACCCCGGGCATGAACCTGGCATCACCCGGACGGCGACCGGCCAGGACCTCGAGTTCGTCGCCAACCCCACGCAACAAGATCAGGGAGGCGGCGTCGCGCGGGCGCACGACCGCGTTGCGCCCTTTGCCTGGCGCGCGGGAGCTAACGTTCATGGCGGCGGAAACTATGCGCGATTTCGCCGTGTCGGCTCCAGCGATCGGGCGAACCCCAGCCGGCCGCCGCGGCTGCTCGAATCTGACCTGTCGCGCGCGTTGCGTGTTCGGGCAATTTGATTTCCTGATCGTCGATTTCATCTCCCTGTTCCTTGGATTTATTTCCCTGTTCGGCCGCTTAGGGAATTTGCACTCGGAGTTCTCGAACTATCAATAGCTTGCCGGCACGGGATCGGTCGCTGGACGGCCCGGAATCGCGTTTTTCGGTGTATATTCCCGTCGACCAGGGAAGCCCTCGGCGGATGGTCTTCCTGGCGCCGCTCCGGCGGCGGCATGTGCTCATCGCGAACGGCGAATGCGCTCGATCGCGGCGATCCAGGTCTCGAGCGCGGCGCGCAACTCGGCCAGACTGTAACGCTCGGGCGTCGCACCCTCGACGACGACGTTAAGGATCTCGGCACCGTCGGGCGAAATCGTGATCGAAAAAGCGTTGCCGACCCCGCCTGGCTGCGGGTTCTCACCGGCCTCGGCGGCAGCGACCTCCGCGAGGAGCATCCGGGCAGTCTCGAGGTCGCCCTGGACGTCGCTTTGCAGAAAGCTCGCGATGATCTCGCCATGGCGCCCGCTGCCGGGCCGCGCCTGCCCTTCGAAAAACCCCGCCGGGTGCCGGCGAACCATGATCAGACCCGGCATCAAGGGCCACGCAGCGGGTAGGCGGCATTGATACGCCCGTTCTGGTACCATCCCTCGATCGCGAAGCCGCGACCCGAAGCCCCGATGAACTGACCGTCGCCACGCCAGCGGCCGGCTTGGAAGGCGGCGAGGACCGCCTCGATGACCTGGTCGTCGGACATCCAATCGGGGAAGAAGGTGGACGGCGCCTTCTTATCGATCCACGCTCCGGTCGGCGGATCGCGGAGCGTGACCCGCGCCCGGTAGATGCCGCTCGCATCGGGCGGCTGCACGATCCGCTGCACCCGCGCGCCGGGCGGATCCACCCCGTTCAGCCGGTGATGATAGCCGACTGCCTCGCCCCGACCGTTGATCTCGCCGTAGTCGATATGGGCGAGGTTGATCGGCGGATCGCTCGTTGTCCATTTTGCCGCGAACCCGGGCGCTTCGAGGTCACCAGCCGAAAGGACTGCCGGGACCAACAGCAGCGCGAAAAGCGCCGAGACCTTCACCCGTGCTCAGGCTCCGCCACGGCAGCCGACCATGGCGACATCACGTCGGAGATACCATGATTGACCCCGTCAGCGCCGCGCAGCACGAGGTTCGGGCGAGCAAAGCGGTCCGGATGCACCGTGTGCTCGACGAGCGCCGCCCCTGGCTGGCTTGACAGCCGTTTGATGATCGCCGCTGACAGCCGGCAGTCGATACCGATGCGATCGCTGCCGCTGACGTCGATCCGGGGGTGGTGAGCCGCCGCCTCGGCAGTCATGCCAAAATCGACGATGAAGCTCGCCATCTGCAGGACCGCACCGAGTATCCGACGGCCGCCCGAGGCTCCGACTCCGAACCACGGCCGGCCGTCACGCGCGACCACCACCGGACACATGTTGGTCAACGCACGCTTGCCGGGAGCGATCGAGTTCGGCCGTCCCGGGCGGGGGTCGAACCACATCACCCCGTTGTTCATCAGGATACCAGTCCCGGGCAACACATAATGGCTGCCGAAAATCGACAGCAAAGTGGTCGTCAGAGCGGCGATGCAACCTTGCCGATCGACCGCAGTAACGTGGGTCGTCGAGGTCGCCGAGCCGGCTTCCGTGTCACCCATGCTATCGAGCCGTTTGACGTACGCGTGTCGCAAGGCTTCCGCGAGCGCTTCGAAATAGGCGGCATCGGGGGTGCGGGAAAACTGTTGTTTGCCAAGCAGTCCGACAATTTCGGCGAAAGTTGGACCGGCGGTCATGCCGGGAGTGGTTCGAAGAACCACACCGCGATGGGGAATCTCCAGGGCTGGAACAATTCTCGCCCGGCAGCGGGCGAGATCGCTGGCCGAGAGGAAGCCGCCTGATGCCTGAGTATCGGTAACGATCGAGCGGGCGATCTCGCCATTATAGAAGTCGTCGGGCCCCGCTTCGGCGAGTCGTTCGAAAGTCTCAGCTAAACGCCCAAGAGGCAGGCGGGGAATATCGCCGTCGGACGGGCCGACCGGCGGCAGACCGTCCGGCAACCAGACGCGCCGGCTCTCGTCATACCGCCGTAGGTCGGCCGCGGCATTCGCGACCTTCAACGTCATGAACCAATCGACAGGCAGGCCAGACCGTGCCAGCGGAATCGCCGGTTTGACCAACTCACGCCACGGCAATCGGCCAAACCGCTCGACCGCCTGAGCGTAACCGCGCACCGCGCTCGGGATCACGAACGAGAGAGGTCCGCGGATATTGCGGTCGCCGAGAACGCCTTGCGACCAAGTGAACAGCTCTGTCCGCGTCTGGCCGGAGAGCGGATACGCGGCCGGATCGAGGTCGCGTGGCGCGATCGGGCCAAAATCGACGCTTTCAGCGCGATCGGCACCTGCCTGGTGCACCAGGAGATGCCCAATCCCGCCGAGGCCGCTGCTCCACGGCTCGACAACAGCCAGCGCGAGGGCAGTGGCGACGACTGCATCGACCGCGGTCCCGCCCTCCGCCAGCACGTCAGCGCCGACTCGCGCCGCGGTCCCGTTTTGGGCGGCGACGATCCCGCCGCGCGACGACGCACCGGGTTTGCGGATCTCCCAGTTTTGCGTAAGGTGCATGTCGCGGCGCACTCAGGTCAACGTGATCGAGTCGACGCGGCTGGTATAGAAGGCATAGTAGCCGGCGAGGCCCGATACTTCGTCATAGGGTCTGGGGTAGGCCCACACGGCGTTCTCCGACCGGCGGAGCGCGCCCTCCCCGGCCGGAACTTCGATTGTCCAGTACGAGGCTTCGCCTTTGTACGGGCACCGGGTGTGATGTTCGGTCGGGCGCATCAGATCGAGCCGGATATCCTTCTCCGGAACATAATGCACCGGTCCGTGGCCGCTCTCCTCGACGCGCAATGCCGCGTTGCTGTCGGCAATGGTCATACCGCCAAAAACGACCTTGACGCGCCGGTTTTCCGGCAAAAGATCGACACGATAATCGGGGCGGGTGGTAAACCCTGGGGCGTTGTTGGGCATTTCGGTTTCCTCTGTGGACGATTTCACTGCCGGCGCCTTCTGGTCGGCGGCGGCGTGCCGTCACCACCAAACGAGGCGACGCATTGCTGATGCAGCTCGGGATCGGTGATCGGCCCGCATTCCTGTTGCATGCGTTTGGCGCGGAAGCTCGGATTGCTGCGCAACGCCTGCTCGTACTGCTCGCTCTGGTGGACGTTTGCCATCGCTGCAGGATCATGGGTCGGCATCGGCTGAGCCGGCGCGGCCCCGCTCGATGCGATCGTCAACAGCGCGGCGAATGCTGCCGCTTGATAGCTCTGCATTTCTTTCCTCCGTGTCCCAGATTTAGTCTGCCATCGTCAGCCCGCCGCTGACACTCAACACCTGGCCGGTAATGTAGTCCGAACGCCCGCTCAAGAAGAACATAACCGCCTGCGCGATTTCGATCGGCTGAGCGATCCGGCGAAACGGGATGGCCCGGGTCAGCGCCTCCTTCATCCGCGCGGGCTGGCGTTGGAAGAGCGGCGTGTCGGTCGGACCGGGGCAGACACAGTTGACGTTGATGCGGTAGCGCGCGAGTTCGCGGGCGAGCGATTTGGTAAACGCGATCAGCCCACCTTTCGCCGCGGCATAAACGGTTTCGCCCATGCTGCCGACCCGACCGGCATCGCTCGATATGTTGACGATCTTCCCCGTGCTCGCCGCCACCATTGGCGGCAGCAGGCCGCGGGTCAACCGCACCGGGCCCATCAGGTTTATGTCGATGACGCGGTCCCACACTTCCGGCGGATTTTCAAGAAAGGGCTGGATCTGATCCCAGCCGGCACCGTTCACCAGGCCGTCGACGCACGCGACCCGCTGATGCACGGCAGCGACAAAGCCATCGATCGAGGGCTTGTCGGTGAGATCGAGCGGCAGATAGTCGATAGCGAGCCGCTCCGCGGCGCCCTCCGCGGCGGTCGCCCCGCCACCTGCCTGATCGATGTCGCCGATGAACACCCGCGCGCCCTCGCGGGCCAGCAGAAAGGCGGTGGCCTTGCCGATGCCCGAGGCGCCGCCGGTAATGATGACGGTTCGCCCTTGCATATCCATCGGTGTGCTCTTCCTGCTTCCTCCGCGAAACCGATGTTCCGCGCGGTCGTCCACCGATGTCAATCGTGGCGGCGGGAAATTTGCGCGAGCCCGACGGGAACGCCCACCCGCGCTATTGCGCATAACGGAGAGGTCTCGCACAGTGGTTAATCGGGCCGGCGCGCCCGCACGATCCAGTTGATCTGAAATGCAAGCTGACCCGAGCGCCCCCGTCTATTTCATCCTGCATATCCCGAAGACCGCGGGGCAGACGATTCAACAGCACCTGGCCGACCACTGTGCGCCGGGGGCGTCCTGGGGTCCCCACCAGGCGCCCCGTCTCCAGGCTCTCTCGGGTCCGCGATACGACCCCGGCAGTTTCCCCGAGGCATCGCGCATCCGGGCGGTGTTCGGGCACAATCTCAGCCGATCGCTCGAAAAATATTTCCTGGAACGCGAGATCCGACGCGTCGTTCTGCTGCGCGACCCGATCGGCCTGCACCTCTCGCTGTACAATCACCGGATGATGCTTCACCTGGCCAAGGGGCTGGGGACTTATAGCTTTGGCCTCCATTTGAGGGCTCTGCGGTGCGACTTTATCGCGCACCGTCTTCTCGCCCGCTGGCTCGAGATCCCGTGGCCGGTGCTAATGGCGATGACCGACCAACAGAAATATGCAGCGTTGAACCGGGCGCTGTCCCAATTTTGGTTTGTCGGTTCCTATACGGATTGCGATCGGCTGGTTGCCGCCATTTCTCGCGATCTTGGTCTCCCGGCCGCGGCACGGCGAAGGAACACCGCCGCCGAGTGGGAAAAGAGGGTGACGTGGCAGCCGTTGAAGGCAGCCGAGCTACCCCCGGCAACACACGAGGCGATCCTCGCGGACAATCCGTTGGACCTGGCATTGTGGGAGAGCTGGCACACCGCCGGGTTCAACCCTGCCCGCGTCCGTCCTCGCCCGCTCGAATCCCCCCGGCGGAGCTTCTTTCTCGCCCACGAAATTGTCCGTCCGATCTTCACCGGTGTCTGTCGCTACCAACGCGACTGGGTTCCCCGGTTGCACGCGGGCCGGGCCGGCGGCGCGGGCGGTCCAAAGATCCTGCGCGCCGAACGCGCCCAAGAGGCGCGCAAATGGAAGCTCGCCGCCCGACATTACCGGGAGGTGCTCCTCGACATGCCGAACGCGCCCGAGATCTGGGTCCAATATGGCCATGCCCTAAAGGAGTCGGGGAACGTGGCAGAGGCGGAGACGGCATATCGAAATTCGATCGAGCTCGAACCCAGCTCCGCCGACGCGCACCTTCAGCTCGGGCATGCCCTGAAGATCCAGGGACGGATAGACGAGGCAGTCGGCGCTTATTTTCGATCCTTGGCTCTCGATCCGGCGCCGCGCCACCCGCGCGACGAGCTGATCGCGCTCGGCTGGACGACGGAGCGGATCGAACAGCAGCTGCGCGATACGCGGGTTCAGAGGGTCTCGTCGTGAACAAGGTCTCGACCTCATTTATGGTTTGCTCTAAATCCTGCCGCAGAGCTTGTCGGTCGACGTTCCACGGATACCCCATCACAACTGGTTGAGCGTGCCACAAATGCGACTTCTGGATGAAATCTGTCCGCGTTTCGGGTGGACACCCGTCGGCATAGGAATGTAGGGACCCAGGATGTCGGATGTGCTGGTCAGTTTTGTGGTGCCCGCATACAACGAAGAGGCTCTTATCGGCTCATGCCTCGCCGCGATCGTGGCGGAGATTTCGCGAACCAGCTGCCAGGCGGAAATCATCGTCGTGAACAACGGGAGCACCGACGCCACGCGGCCAATCGCCTCGTCGATCCCCGATGTCAAAGTCGTCGATGAGCCCCAAAGAGGACTCGTTCAGGCTCGTAGGGCCGGATGCTTTGTGTCCAAAGGCAAGTTCATCGCCAATATCGACGCCGACACGATACTCCCCGAGGGCTGGCTGCGCACGGCGCTGGCGGAGTTCTCGCATCGCCCGGAGCTGGTCGCCCTGTCCGGTCCGTACATCCACTACGATCTCCCCAAGGGAGCGCAGTTTATCGCGACAGGGTTTTATCGCGCCGCCTACATCGTACACCAGTTGAGCAGGCTTCTGGCCGGATCCGGGTCGGTGATGCAAGGAGGCAACTTCATCGTGTCCAGAAGCGCCCTCGAGGCTGCGGGGGGCTTCAACCCGGACTTCCGATTTTATGGTGAGGATGCGGAGCTAGCGCGCCGCTTGAGCAAGGTTGGGACGGTCAAATTCACTCTTGCTTTGCGTGCCTTCTCTTCGGGGCGACGGTTCGCCGGCGAGGGGATTTTCAAAGTATTGTTCAGGTATTCGGCGAACTATATTTGGACGCATTTGTTCAAGCATCCGTTGTCGTCAACCTGGTTGGACTTTCGGCATCCGACCGGCGCGCTCCGCAGCCTCGAACACGCATCGAACACCCCGCTACCGCTCGAACCGAGGGGAGCGGGACTAGTTCGGCAGAATTCCGCGTTGTCCAAGTTCGACGTGATCCACCGAAGCGAACGCTGGTGACCGACCGCGCCATGCCCAGGCACCGCCTTTCCGTCGTTGTCGTCGTTCCCGGGTCGTGGTTTCTCGCCGGTCAATCGGCGGCTGCCCCTACGATCCCGTTGCCGGAGCCGGGAAGCGAGCCGGGATTGCTGCCGGCGCTGGTAATCTTGGCATTGCTAACAACGGTGGCAGCGGCCGAGTTCGTTCGTCCGCTCCGGACGCGGTCGAACGCGACCCCGCGACGATGGGTCGGCAACCTGTCTCTTTGCATCCTCTCGAATTGCGTTCTCATGTTGCCGACCATGACCGCGTTTGCGGCGGCCTTTGTCTCGCAACTAGAGCAGCGGGGTGTGCTCGGCTCGCTCGGATTGCCGAGCCCGATGCGGGTCGTCATTGCGGTGATCGTTTTGGATGCACTGGCCTACGCCCAGCATCGGTTGTTGCACCGGGTCGATGTCCTTTGGCGCTTCCATGCCGTCCACCACTCTGACCCGGACCTTGATGTTACTACGACCTTTCGACATCACCCCGTCGAGGCGATCTTCAATGGTGCGCTGATCGGCGGTGTCGTCCTGGCGATCGGCTTCTCGCCGGCCGAGATCGCGATTTATACTTGGGTTTCGTTTGTGGTCGAACTTGTTGCACACGCAAATCTTGCACTGCCATCACGGATCGGCGCAATCCTCGGCAGGCTTATCGTTACACCCGAGTTCCACCATCTTCACCACTCGCGTACGAACGCCGAGGCGAATGCCAATTTTGGCCAAGCCTTTTCGATCTGGGATACGCTACTCGGAACCGCGCGAGCCCGATCCCCGGAAGACCTCCGCCGATTGGAGTTTGGCCTCGACGAGTTTCGCGGGCAGAAATTTCATCTCCCACATTACCTGCTGGTGCAACCCTTGCTGCTGAGGACTAACGAGCCGGCCGTAACCGCCGCTTCTCGTTCCTGACCGTGCCGGCGCGGCGCGGAACGCTCCCCGGCTCGGCCCTTAGTCCGAGCGAAACGAAGGCTCTTCGTGCGCGAGGCGGCGCCCGTCAGACCAAATGGTCACGATAAGGGAAATCAGAACGACGGCAATGGTTAGGATAACAATACCGTCAATCGGTGACATCGGGCCGAATGGCGTATTTACCGACCAAGGGCCGATTATAAGCAGAAAAAAATTGTAACAGATAAAGCCGAGACGTATCTCAGTCGGGCCAACACCAAAAAAACCTATCTTTATAACACGAGTTTCCATCGCCTTGATGAGATTAAAGAAGGAGACCATGTAATATCCAGCCAACCCAAGACAAGCTATATCAAACCGCATGTAGGGCGATGCACCAAGCCCGAAAAATATGCATATTTGAGAAAACAAATCCGTCGTGTTGTCGATAAAGAAGCCATATCGGGGGCGCTCGATCTTGCGAAATCGTGCCAACGTGCCGTCCAGCGAGTCACCGAACCAGTTTATTATGAGCCCTGCGCTGGCAAGCCACAATAAAGCTGGCGACAGCCACGAGGCGGCATAGGCCAGACCGCAGATGAGGGCACCGGCAAATCCCGTTAGTGTCAAGTGGTCCGGCGTGACCCCGACCGGGAGTTTCGGCGCCAACCATCCGACGAGGGGACGCTCCACAGGTATCACCCATGATGTATTCACCCGCGATATCATTCGTCTTCCTGGGCGGAGGGTTGAAAGGACCAGATGATGTCAGTACGTGCGCTCGATCATAGCCGTTCGGACGAGTGGAGGCATTCTCGCCGTGAGACTCCTCCTACCCTGCCAAGCTGAAAGAGCGATCAACAGACAACTGATCGTACGCGGACAATTCTTGTTCAAGGACGTATGACCAAAAGTGCGCCTCGTCTGACCGGCGTCGATCGTGAGATCGTTTTGGATATTTGTCACTTATCGCTCGGGTTCTGGCGCGATACGCCCGCCGGCGTCGATCGGGTCGATGCGAGCTTCGCGGCTCATTTCTTGTCAGCCGACGTCCCGAACCGGAAAGCGGTGCTGTTTACGCCGCTCGGCCCGCGCGCCGTCCGGATCGCCGAGGCCCGTCGCATATTCGAAGGTGTCCAAATCCATTGGCGCGAGACGCAGCGACCGGAGGAGGATGGGGCATTCGCGCGCGTACGCGATGCGCTATTAGGGCTGCAGCCCTCTCAGCCACGAAGACCGCAGAAGGCGGCAATCTCTCAGCGCTTCAGCGAAGCGCTCAGGGTCGGTGCGAGAGCGGCTCTATTACATGCCGGCGCTTGGCGCCAGATCGCGACGATTGGTGCCAATGCCGTCTATTTGAACGTAAGCCAATACCCGCTATCGAGGCCGCGCTATTTTCGCTGGTTGCAAGAGAGGCCTGACGTCAAGCCAGTGTTCATGATCCATGATCTTCTGCCAATCGAGTATCCAGAGTTTTTTCGGCCGGACTCGATCGAGCGTCACGCTCGGAGATTGAAAGTTTTCGCTGAGATCGCCGCCGGCGCCATCGTCTCGACGACGGCGGTAGCAGAAGCGTTGCTGGCCTACATCCGGCGGCTCGGCCGGAAGACCCTGCCGTTGCTCATTCAGCCGCTCCCCGTATCACCGACATTTCGGAGGCCGCGAGAACATGACGAGGACCTCGCGGCACAACCATATTTCATCATTTGCGGGACGATCGAGCCGCGCAAGAATCATTTGCTCCTTCTCAACGTATGGCGCGAACTCGCGGGATTATCTGGGTCCGCCACACCGAAGCTGATTGTCGCCGGCGCCCGCGGCTGGGAGAATGAAAATATTCTCGACATGCTGGAGCGCTGTCCGGCGATCCGCAACCACGTCATCGAAGCATCGGGGCTGTCGACACCATCCCTAAAGCGGCTCATAGACAATGCTCGCGCCGTTCTGATGCCTTCCTTCGCGGAAGGTTACGGCTTGCCAGTTGCCGAGGCGCTCACCGCCGGGACCCCGGTACTGGCCTCCAATCTCCCCTCTCTTCGCGCGATGGAGGGGTCGGCAATTACCTGGCTCGAACCGATGGATGGATTGGGCTGGCTCGCTGCCATCCGCCGTCTTTCCGAGGTGCCAGCGCATTGGAGCCAGGTCCGGGAAGATCGACCTTTAGCGAAATTTTCTGGCGAAACTTACTTTCAGAGAATCGAAGCCTTCGTGTCGACGATATGAGTGGGGAGCAGCGCGCGGCTCGAAGGCACTAGCCAAGGATGACGAAGCAGATAATAATTCAGCCCGTTTGGGGGCGGAAATCTCACACTGATCGTATCAACCGTAAATGTCGGCACCTATCGCCTACGACGTGGCTCGATTGCTGTTGGGTTCTTTGGCGGTCACGCCGCGCGGTATCGACCGGGTGGACCTCCGCTACGCACGTTTCTTCTTCGAGACCTGGCCGGGCGATTGCGTCGGTACGCTGCCGACGCCTTGGGGTGTACGACGTTACGATCGTCGACGGGTGCTCCAAGGACTCGACCGCCTGGAGCAGCTGTGGCTAGAGACCCTCCAGTGCCATGAAGATCGCGTGCTGCTGCGGATCAAGAAACGGCTTTCCGGACACCACGACCCACAGAGCCGAGGGTCTCGCCGAGAGGATCAACCAGTCTTCACGCCAGCATCCAGGTTCTTGAGCCTTCTTTCGGTGGCGGGCTTCTCATTCGGTGCCTCGGTCGTCAGGGCGGTGCCCAAGAACGCCATTTATGTGAATGTGGGTCAGGTCGGGTTAGCGATTCCGCGAATTGTTTCCTGGCTCCAACAGCGACCGGATGTCAAATCGGTGTTCATGCTTCACGACGTGATCCCGCTGGAACGTCCGGAACTGGTTTCCAGCAAAGATCAACGCCGGCACCGGCGGATCATCGATCGCACGGCACGGTATGCATCCGGGCTGATCGCGTCGACCGCGGCGGCGCGCGAGGCAGTGTTGAACGCGCTTTGCTCGCGAGGTCGACCCACGATACCGGTAGAAACTGTGCCTTTCCCGGTTGCCCCTGTATTCCTCGAGAATGACGGGACCGACCTGGAACTCTGTGAGCGCGATTACTTTGTTGTCTGCGGAACGATCGAGCCCCGCAAAAACCACCACCTGCTGCTGAACGTCTGGCGCGAACTGGTCGGACAACGGGGTCAGCACGCGCCAAAGCTCGTAATCGTCGGATCGCCTGGTTGGGGTGCGGGGCCGGTGCTGGACGCACTGGAGAGATGCCGGCTGCTCCACGGTCGGGTAATCCTCGCGCGCGGTCTGTCGAGCCCGGCACTCCGTCGGCTCATCGCCCATGCGAAGGCGCTGCTGATGCCATCCTTCGCCGAAGGGTTTGGTCTACCCATCATCGAAGCGCTGACTGTGGGAACACCGGTCATAGCATCCGATCTCCCCGCGCATCGTGAGATTGCCGGCAACCTCGCGGTCTATCGCGATCCCACCGACCGGGCGGGGTGGCTTGCCGACATTTGCATGTTTGCCGACGAGAGCGGGTCCGCGACAGAAATTCGCAAGCGCGTTGCGGAGTACCAGCCGACGACTTGGGGTGAATACTTCATTCGAATCGGGCGTTTTCTCAAAACTTTCGAACAGCCCTAACCGGTTCCGTGGGCGCCTATGAGCTTGGGCAGAACGCATCCGGCACGGGAAGCACCTGGATCATAATGCCCCATCGCATCATTTACGATGGTCTCAATCTCGCGCTTGAAGAGGGGACTGGGGTTGCCACCTATGCGCGTATGCTAACCCAGGTCGCGCGCGATCTCGGCCACAACGTCGGAGTTGTCTACGGTTCGCCGCAGGCCCCCTCTAAAAATCCGATGCTGCGCGAGATCGCCTTCTTCGACGAGAAACGCGCAGTTAAGAAGTGGCTGCCAGCGGAGATTATCAACTCCATTGCCGATCAGGTTCGCTATTACCTTCCCGTAAGACCGATCGCCATAGACCTCAGCGGCGTCGTTGTCACCCGTCACTTTGACGACACTCTGCCAGTGCACGACCATATTTTTGTCACTCGTAATCTGTTTGGCAATGCGGGGACACATTTTTCCCTGACAAGCGCCTTTGTCGAACTCGCTTTC
>Ga0307479_10004343_pt1 | contig 12963 bp, 9 predicted proteins | sample atmos_gasesECM4C_FD_203743 | JGI IMG/M metagenome (GOLD analysis project Ga0307479, IMG submission 203743) | Hardwood forest soil microbial communities from Morgan-Monroe State Forest, Indiana, United States - atmos_gasesECM4C_515 | ecosystem: Environmental > Terrestrial > Soil > Temperate...
ACGTCAGAGCCGCACAGTTCCACTGTGTAGAGCGCATTGCGCGTGGCTTGCCTCACGTCGACATTCCCTGCGACGGTGGTGATTGCGACCACACGGACATCGGGCGCTCGCAGCGCCATGATCAGGGCGACCGCATCGTCAGACGCGGTGTCAGTGTCGATCAGAAAGGCGCGTGGCACGCGCGTAGGATAGCAGATCATCTCGCAGGCAATGACTGCGGATTCTGCCATGTGCTGCAGAAAACTTGTGGTGAGAATGAAAGAAGAGTAAAGTTACACACTTTCCAGCCCTTATAACGCCTGAAGGAGAAACGATGTTCACACCGTCGAGCCTGAGCATTGCGCTGTTGATGATGATCACGAGCGCCATCTGCTGGGGCTCGTGGGCCAACACTTACAAAGGTGTTAAAGGATACCGCTTCGAGCTTTTCTACTGGGACTATGCGGTTGGTATTTTCCTAATCTCTCTAGCGCTGGCTTTCACGATGGGCAGTACCGGCCACGATGCATCCAGCTTTCTGAACAACGTACACGCGGCGGACACGTCGAACATTGTCAACGCTCTCATCGGCGGAGCGCTGTTCAATCTGGCCAATCTCTTGCTCGTAGCGGCGATTGACATGGCCGGACTCGCCGTCGCCTTCCCCGTCTCAATTGGAATCGCACTCGTCGTCGGCACTGTCCTGAGTTACATACTTCAGCCGAGGGGCAACGCGACTCTGCTCACCTTCGGCGTGGCGTGCGCGTTTTTCGCGGTACTTTTGGATGGCAAAGCTTATGGCAGTCTCGCAGCGGCAGGGCGGACCGTCACCAAGAGGAGTCTGATCACATGCGTAGTGTCGGGAGTTCTGATGGGTTTGTGGGCACCATTCATGACGCACGCGATGACGCGCGGCAATCCGCTGGGACCATATAGCGCTGCCGTGTTTCTTACGCTCGGCGCACTGCTCTCCTGCTTCATCTGGAATATTTATTTCATGAAACATCCACTGGTAGGCGAACCTGTAAGCTTCAGCGGATTTTTCAGCGGGCCAGCGTCGGGACATCTGCTGGGACTTCTTGGGGGATTCATCTGGGGTATCGGAACGGTCTTCAACCTTGTGGCCGCAAGCTTCACGGGCGTGGCAATTTCCTACGCCATCGGTCAATCCGCGCCGATGGTGGCGGCACTCTGGGGAGTTCTCGCGTGGAAAGAATTCGCGAACTCCGGACCCCGCGCCAAAGCCTACCTTGCGCTGATGTTTGTCTTTTATGGTCTGGCGATTTTCCTGGTTGCCCGCGCGAATGGCTGATCTATTGCTACTTCCCTCTGACCCGGCTCACAAACAACTCCAGGAACCGGTCGGCATCTGAAGCCGTGCAAACTCTTGCGTTCGGTTTGAGCGGGACGACTCCCTCGATCTCGTAGTGGTCTCCGTGCAACACGTTGTTCTCGTTCGATCCCATGCGGTTGGCCACGGTTTCTCCACGCGTAAACTCGCCCTTGGTCTCGACATCGACATGCATCTCTTTCAGCGTGCCCAGCGTCGGATCGAGAGCAATCCCCACCGCCAGCGGATCGTACATTGCGGCGCCGCTGTATCCGCTCTTTTCGCTGCGGGTTAAATAGAATTCGGCAATTTTCGCGATAAAGTCATTCTGCGGCCCATGCGAAGCTTGTAGTTCGGCAAGGTACTTCCGCGTAATCAACGTTCGCTCTCCTACATCAGAGCCGACCATTGTCACCATCCAGCCCGCGTTGAAGACAATCTGCGCCGCTTCGGGATCGTTATAGATATTTGCCTCCGCAGCTCCGTTCACGTTCCCACCGGTGATCGAGCCGCCCATGATGACAATGTCTTTGACCAGTGCTGCGATCGACGGATCTTTCGAAACTGCCAGCGCGATGTTGGTCAGTGGACCAACCGGAACCAGCGTGATCTCATGCGGATACTTGTGGACCATCTCGATGATGAGATCCGGGCCGAACTGCGGATCCGCCTTACATTTGGAGGCTGGCAGCTCAACGTCCGCCAGGCCATTCTTCCCGTGCCAGAATTGGGCCGTAATCAGTTTCTGATTCAGCGGATGTTGTGCGCCGCAGGCAACCCTGACGTCGCAGCGTCCCGCCAACGAGACGATCTTCAGCGCGTTTTCCAACCCTTGCCGGCCGTCAACGTTGCCCGGCACTACTGTCAGCGCTTCCACTTTGAACTCCGGAGAATTCAAAGCGAGGATGATAGCCATGGCATCATCGGTGCCGGGATCGGTATCGATGATCACCTTTCGTGGCGTGGCTTGCGCAAAGGCAGTGGTCGCAAGTACAAAAAGGAACGGCAGAATCACAACGAACGAAATGCGATCTGATTTCATTAGAACTCCAGTTGGAAGCCGGATTTGGAAGCTATAGCAGCATTCCCGCGATCGATGCCGACATCAGGTTCGCCATAGTTCCCGCCAGCATGGCGCGAATGCCAAGCCGTGCCAGTTCACCCGTCTTGTTCGGCGCGAGGGCTCCGATGCCGCCGATCTGGATTCCGATGGAACTGAGATTGGCGAAGCCGCAAAGCGCAAACGTAGCAATGATGAAGGAGCGCGGATCGAGAGTGCTTTTCGCCGGCCCAAGCATAGAGAAGGCAACCAGTTCATTGAGCGCCATGCGAGTGCCCAGCAATGTTCCGATAAAGCCGCAATCGTGCCAGGGAACCCCGATCAGCCATGCTACTGGAGCGAAAAGGACGCCGAAGATTTTCTCCAGGCTTTGCGGAAACCACGAAATCCAATGATGGATCCCGCCCAGAATACCGTCGGTGAGTGCGATCAACGCCAGGAATGAAATCAGCATGGCGGCAATGTTCAATGCGAGGTGAAGTCCGTCCGTGGTTCCGCGGGCAATCGCACCCAAAAGATTTTCTTCCTTCTCGGCTTTCTCTTCGTCGGCGCTCATGATGACACGGCCGGTAGTCTTCGGCTGCTCAGTCTCAGGCACAAGCATCTTCGCCATCAGCAAAGTGCCTGGAGCAGTCATGATGACGGCGCTCAGCAAATGTCTGGGGTCGATGCCAAAAAAAATATATGCCGCCATGATCCCGCCCGAAACGTGCGCCATGCCGCTGGTCATGACGGTCATCAATTCGGAACGCGTGAGATCGGCCAGGAAAGGACGGATCGTCAAAGGCGCTTCCGTCTGTCCCATGAAAATGCTGGCCGCAACGTTCAGAGACTCCGCACCGCTGGCTCCCATCACGCGCGTCATCACCCAGGCAAAAATCTTGATGATGATCTGCATAATGCCAAAGTGATAGAGCACGGCGAAGAAAGCGGCGATGAAGATGACCGTGGGAAGCACACCGAATGCAAAATAACCCAACTGTGAACCGGGTTTGGCGAGGTCTCCAAAAACAAAGTGCGACCCCGCGTAGGCATAGCTGAGCAGCTTCGTCACCGCATCCCCGGCCTTCTGAAACGCAATCCGGCCAGCATCGATTCTTAGCACGAAAATTGCGAAGATAAACTGCAGCCCCAAGCCCCAAGCCACCGTTTTCAGGCGAATGGCGCGGCGATTCGTCGAAAAGGCATAAGCCAACGCCAGCATGGTTAAGAGGCCGAGGATTCCAGTAAAGCGTCCCATTCAGTTTCTCTCTCCGGGTCTTCCGAGGATGCGATGAATCAACGGCCGTTTCTCGCGCAGAGGTGAATCGGCGATCCGATAGCTCTGTTCCAGCAGTTGCCGGGCCCGCAGCGCCCGCGCTTCCGCGTTGTAGTGAATTGTTGCCAGCGGTTCTCCGGCTGACACGGCATCTCCGACTTTTTTGTGCAGCACAATTCCGACCGCAGGGTCGACAGAATCTTCTTTGCGTTCCCGGCCTCCGCCAAGAATTACGCAGGCGGTCCCAACCTGCTCGCATTGCAGTGACGCAAGATACCCGTTCCTCGGGCTTGGAAGCACCATCGTATGCTGGGCCTGGGGCAGTTTCTTCGGGTCGTCGATCGCTCGCACGTCTCCGCCTTGCAGTTCCACCATCTGCCGGAACCTGTCGAGCGCTTTGCCGGAAGCGATCAGCTTCTCGCTGTGCTTTTTTCCTTCGGAAACCGTGGCCGATATTCCGCCCAAATGCAGCATCCATCCTGCGAGTTCCAGACAGAGCTGACGCAAGTCCTCCGGGCCTTCGCCGCGCAGCACGTCCACGACTTCGACTACCTCAAGTGCGTTGCCGATCATGCATCCCAGGGGCTGATCCATATCTGTTATGAGCGCGACTACCTGCTTGCCCATTCTTTCCCCGGTCTCGACCATCAGACCTGCGAGGAAGGCTGCGTCTTCTTCGCTCTTCATGAATGCGCCCGAGCCGGTCTTCACATCGAGAACGAGCGCATCGATGCCCTCCGCTAGTTTCTTGCTCATGATCGATGCGCAAATAAGGTAGGGGCTCTCCACCGTGCCGGTGACATCGCGCAACGCGTACAGTTTGCGATCCGCGGGAGCGATTTCGGCTGTCTGGCCGATCATCGCGCAGCCGCAAGTTTCCAGCACGCGCCGAAATTGCGCGACAGGAAGATTCACATTGAAGCCAGGAATGGCCTCCAGCTTGTCGAGCGTGCCTCCGGTGTGTCCCAAGCCGCGGCCGCTGATCATGGGAACGACCACGCCAGCCGCGGCCGCGAGCGGGGCCAACACGAGTGAAGTTTTGTCACCCACGCCTCCGGTCGAATGCTTGTCGACTTTTTGGGCCGGCAGGGAAGAAAGGTCGAGCACCTCGCCAGAATGCAGCATGGCATCCGTGAGTGCGGCCGTTTCGGCACGGGTCATGCCGCGCAGCACGACTGCCATCAGCCAGGCTGAAACCTGATAGTCGGGAATATCGCCGCCCGTGTATGCGTTTACCAGCAACTCAATTTCCCTCGACGACAACTCACCGCCATCGCGTTTTTTGCGAATCACATCGATGGCACGGAAGGTCTGAGTTGAGGCGGAGGTCGGATTCACTGGAGGCGGAATCCTTCCGGGAGCAGTTCGGTGATGTGAGCCCGCTTTGGTCCCTCCACGCCCTGGAAGAGCACGGTGGCGTCGGGGCCGAACTCGTAAATCACCTGGCGGCATGCGCCGCAGGGCGAACACGGCACTCCCCGGTCGTTGACTACAGAAACCGCCAGGATCTCAATCTTTGGACCAAGCTGTGCCACGGCCGAGAAAATCGCAGTACGCTCGGCGCAGTTGGACATTCCGTAGGAGGCATTTTCCACATTGCAGCCCGAAAAAATTCTACCGCTCGACAGGAGAATCGAAGCACCAACCCGGAAGTTCGAATATGGGGCATGCGCGTTCTTCATCACTTTCTTTGCCGACCGCAGCAATCTTGCCGCTACATCAGCCGTGAGTGCTTTCTTGCGCATAGAGTCTGTTTGCGAACCGTGAAATCGAGGGCCATTGTAAACCCTGACCGGGTCTTCGGCGCTTTTAATTGGCAACCGTCGTCGAAGGGTTCCCGAAATACTGCTTGCACTCGCGCTATGAAATGCCTTGCCGTACAATTACACGCGAGGCGTGAACCACTCCAGTGTCGCCAGATCACTACAATCCGCGAACAGCGCAACCGATTGCGGAAAGTACCGCGACTCGGCAGTCCGACGCTGGATCTGCGCTCGCCACTCTTGGCGGCCGCCCACTTCTGCCAAACTCCGGAATTCCTCTCGACTTGCACTGGGTACAGGAAGTTCGGGTGAATACCAGCGCGGTCGAACGCCGCGCCCAGACCCACGTAGCGCGCAGAACGGTGAAGAAGGAATGGCAGGCGGCCTGGCTGCTGCGGGCGATTACCTGCATGGATCTGACTACGCTTTCTGGCGACGACACGGAAGAGCGCGTGCGCCGCCTGTGTGCAAAGGCGCGGCATCCCTTGCAGCAGGATCTCGAACACGAGCTCGGAATTGAAGAACTCGAAATCAAAGTGGCCGCAGTTTGCATTTATCACTTGTTTGTTGAGACCGCGGTGCATGCCCTGGAAGGTAGCGGCATCAAGGTTGCGGCAGTATCCACAGGCTTCCCGGCAGGTTTGTCGCCGCTCGCGGAACGGGTTGCGGAAATTCGGCGCTCTGTGGAAGCGGGCGCCCACGAGATCGATGTTGTGATCACGCGTGCTCACGTTTTCGGCGGCCGCTGGCAGGCGCTCTATGATGAGATTGCCGCTTTCAAACAGGCCTGCGGTGCGGCTCACATGAAGGTCATCCTTGCGAGCGGCGATCTGCTGACGCTGCGCAACGTGGCGCGCGCCAGCGTTGTCGCCATGATGGCGGGAGCCGATTTCATTAAGACCTCAACCGGCAAGGAGCCTACCAATGCCACGTTGCCCGTCGGTTTGGTGATGGCGCGAGCCATCCGTGAATATGCGGAGCACACCGGAATGGCTGTGGGATTCAAGGCCGCAGGTGGGATTCGCACTGCCAAACAATCGATCGACTGGCTCGCGATGATGAAAGAGGAACTCGGCGAGTCGTGGATGCGTGCCGAGCTTTTTCGCTTCGGCGCCAGTGGACTGTTAGGCGATATCGAGCGGCAACTGGAGCACCACGCGACGGGGCGCTATTCGGCGAAGTATCGTCATCCCATCGCGTAGCTGAATCCGGCGCTTTATTGCCCAATAAGGAAAATCGACCGACATGAGCATCGCTGAAAAATTCGTGACCATGGAGTACGGTCCCGCTCCGGAAGATCCGAAAGAGGCGCAAGCCTGGCTGCAGCGCCATGGGCATCGCTTCGGTCACTTCATCAATGGTGCGTGGCAAACTCCTGCTGCCGGTGAATATTTCGACACGCTTGATCCCTCGAACGGAGAGAAGCTGGCGGTGGTGGCGCAGGGTTCATCTGCGGATATTGACAGAGCAGTGCAGGCCGCGCGCGCGGCGTTTCCAGAGTGGCGGGCACTAACACCGCATGCGCGAGCGCGCTACTTATATGCTCTCGCCCGGCTGGTACAAAAACATTCACGTCTTCTCGCTGTGCTGGAAACCATGGACAACGGCAAGCCGATCCGCGAAAGCCGTGACATCGACATTCCCCTGGTAGCGCGTCACTTCTATTACCATGCAGGTTGGGCACAGCTTCTGGAGCAGGAGTTTCCTGAGTACGAACCTTGTGGCGTGGTCGGGCAGATCATCCCGTGGAATTTTCCGTTGCTCATGGCGGCGTGGAAAATTGCTCCAGCCTTGGCCACTGGAAACACTGTAGTGCTGAAGCCCGCGGAATTCACACCACTCACCGCTCTCGCGTTCGCGGAACTTTGTCAGGAAGCCGGTCTGCCCGCCGGCGCCGTAAACATTGTGACCGGAGATGGCTCAACGGGCGAGGCATTGGTAAAACATCCTGACGTCGACAAAATTGCATTCACCGGCTCAACCGAAGTAGGACGCGCCATTCGCAGCGCCACGGCCGCATCGCACAAACGTCTCTCGCTTGAGTTGGGAGGCAAATCACCATTCATCATTTTCGACGATGCTGACCTGGATAGCGCGGTCGAAGGATTGGTCGACGGAATCTGGTTTAACCAGGGGCAAGTGTGCTGTGCGGGGTCGCGCTTGTTGATGCAGGAAAGCATTGCCGAGACTTTGATCGGCAAGATCCAGGCGCGCATGAGCACGCTGCGCATCGGTTCTCCGCTCGACAAGGCGATCGACATTGGCCCGATTGTGGCGCGCGTGCAACTGGATCGTATTCGCCGCATGGTTGGCCAGGGAGTCGCGGAGGGTGCCACTTGTTGGCAACCGCAAGTTGCGTTGCCGGCGAACGGTTTCTACTATCCGCCCACTCTCTTGAGCAACGTGCATCCAACCTCCATCGTAGCGCAGCAGGAGATATTCGGGCCGGTACTGGCTGCAATGACGTTTCGTACTCCGCGTGAAGCTGTTGAGTTGGCCAACAATACCGTCTACGGCCTTGCCGCATGTGTTTGGAGCGAGAACATCAACGTGGCCTTGCAAGTGGCGGCACAGCTGAAAGCCGGGGTCGTCTGGGTCAACTGCACAAATCTGTTCGATGCTTCCTGTGGCTTCGGCGGTTATCGCGAGAGCGGCTTTGGCCGCGAAGGCGGCCGGGAAGGACTGCTGGAATACTTGCAGCCAACATGGTTCAAGAATGCTCCCAAGCTGCCCGCCGTGCCGCTGCCGCCACCTCAGCATTTAGAAGAGGAAACAGAGTCCGGCCCCCCTGCCATCGATCGCACCGTCAAACTTTACATCGGCGGCAAACAGGTGCGACCGGACTCTGGCTACAGCATGGAGGTTCGTTCAGCCGACGGGCGTTTGTTGGGTGAAGCTTCGCTGGGCAACCGCAAAGACATTCGCAACGCGGTCGAAGCTGCACGCAAGGCCGAGTCTTGGGCCAAGGCAACAGCGCACAACCGCGCGCAGATCCTCTACTACTGTGCAGAAAATCTTTCCCTACGCAGCGACGAAATTATCCGCCGGCTCACTGCAGCGGTGGGTGCAAAACAAGCCGCATCTGAACTCGAGCTCAGCATCGAACGCATTTTTTCCTACGCCGCCTGGGCAGACAAATTTGACGGCGCGGTGCACAATCCTCCATTCCGCAACATCGCCATTGCCATGAACGAGCCCATCGGAACCGTGGGCATGATCTGTCCCGCGGAAGCTCCACTGCTGGGTTTTCTTTCTCTCGTTCTGCCGGCGCTCGCAGTAGGAAACACTGTTATCGCAGTGCCTTCCGAAGCGTATCCGCTCATTGCGGCCGATCTATATCAGCTGTTCGACACCAGCGATCTGCCCGGTGGCGCGGTGAACATTGTGACGGGCTACGCCTCTCAACTTTTGAAAACAATGGCTGAGCACGACGATGTCGACGCAGTTTGGTCTTTTGTGGACGAGGCCAGTGCTGCTGCCGCGAAAGCCATGTCGGTCGGCAATCTCAAACAGGTTTGGACAAACGAGGGCCGAGTCATCGATTGGTTTAATCCGAAACTGGCGGAAGGACGCTGGTTTCTGGAGCATGCCACACAGGTTAAGAATATCTGGGTTCCTTACGGCGAATAGCCCGGGGATGCGGCTTGGCCTGCTGGAATTGCTTTTGTCCTGCCTCGGGACTAGCATACTTTTGATATTCTTCTCCGCGCCATCTTGAGCGTCACATCATGCGAAGTTCTGGCCTGATCGATTCGTAGTTGATATCGTGTTTGATTCAAGGAGGACATATGGGCATCGCGGTATCACCACAGATTCACCCGCAGGTCGCGGATTTCATCGAGAAGCCGCGCAAAATGTTGATCAATGGAAATTGGGTAAGCTCCATTTCCGGCAAGAATTTTCCAACGTACAATCCCGCCACTGGAGAAGTTCTGGCGCAAGTGGCCGAAGGCGATCGCGAAGATATTGAACAAGCTGTGAAGGCCGCACGCAAAGCCTTCGATCAAGGCCCCTGGCGGAAGCTGACCGCATCCGAACGCGGGCGTCTCATCTGGAAGCTGGCCGATTTACTGGAAGCGCACACCGAAGAGTTCGCTTATCTCGAAAGCCTCGATAATGGCAAACCTCTCACCATCGCAAGGGCTGCTGATGTTCCGCTCGCGGTGGACTTGTTCCGCTACATGGCGGGCTGGACTACGAAGCTCGAAGGCAACACGATTCCGATCTCAGTTCCCTATACGCCGGGAGCGAAGTATCTTGCCTACACGCTGCGCGAGCCGGTCGGAGTTGCAGGCCAAATCATTCCCTGGAACTTTCCTCTGCTGATGGCAGCGTGGAAGCTTGGTCCGGCATTGGCCTGCGGCTGCACGGTGGTGTTGAAGCCTGCGGAACAAACTCCGCTTTCCGCGCTTCGGCTTGGCGAACTGATCATGGAAGCCGGATTCCCTGAGGGCGTGGTAAACATTGTTCCGGGTTATGGCGAGACGGCGGGCGCAGCGCTGGCTGCTCACCCCGACGTGGACAAGATCGCGTTCACCGGTTCCACGGAAGTCGGCAAGCTGATTGTTCACGCTGCGACCGGCAACTTGAAAAAAGTGACGCTGGAGTTGGGAGGCAAATCTCCGAACGTGGTTTACAAAGACGCTGATCTTGACGCCGCAATTCCCGGCGCCGCGAGCGCCATCTTCTTCAATCACGGGCAGTGCTGCTGCGCCGGATCGCGGCTCTACGTGGAGAAGCCTATCTTCGATCAAGTCGTGGAAGGCATCGCCGATCATGCCAAGAAAATTAACGTGGGATCGGGCCTCGATCCGGAAACCAGCATGGGACCGCTTGTCTCCGAAGAGCAGTTGAACCGTGTCTGCGGCTACCTTGAATCCGGCTTCTCCGAAGGCGCCACGGCTCTTTCTGGAGGTCACAGAAAAGGCGACAAAGGCTATTTCGTGGAGCCGACGGTTCTCGTAAACACTCGCGAAGACATGAAGGTTGTGCGGGAAGAAATCTTTGGGCCGGTGGTAACGGCAATGCCGTTCAGCGATCCCGAAGAAATTATGCCGCGCGCCAACGACAGCGAATACGGGCTGGCTGCGGCTGTCTGGACTCGCGATATCGGCAAAGCCCACCGCACTGCGGAGCAACTGCGCGCAGGTACGGTGTGGATCAACTGTTACAACATTTTCGATGCTGCGCTGCCCTTCGGCGGATATAAACAATCCGGATGGGGGCGCGAGATGGGACACGACGCTCTAAACAATTACACCCAGACCAAGGCGATCTGCACGAGATTGTCGTAGTTGATCGCGACTTAAGAAGAAAGGACGGCGACGAATCGCCGTCCTTTTTTATTTTGGCGCTTTCTATCTCTCCATGAGCAGAACTTTCTCCGCATCATCGATCTCAGTCAGCTTGACCTCGATCACCTCGTTCATCGTGGTCTGAACGTTGCGGCCCACGAAACTGGCCTCAACCGGTATTTCCCGGTGCCCACGGTCAATCAGCACACATAGCTGCACGCGTCTCGGCCGACCGTGTGAGAACAAGGCGTCCAGCGCGGCGCGCGTCGTGCGCCCGGTAAACAGAACATCATCGACCAGGACGATATTCTTATCTTCAATGGGAAACCCAATCTCTTTGTCCTGAACTACAGGCTTGGGCCCGAGCGTGGAGAGATCGTCGCGATAGAAAGTAATGTCTAAGGTTCCGACTGGAACTTTAGCATTCTCGATGCGGGCGATGATCTTGCCCAGGCGTTCCGCGATGGGGACGCCACGACGGCGAATCCCCACCAATCCCAAACTGTCGACGCCGCTGTTTTTCTCCACAATCTCGTACGCCAGGCGTACCAGCGTCCGCTCGATCTCTGACGCCGACATCAATTGCGCCTTTTGCTTCAGTCCCGTCTTGCGGGAAGGAGTCTTTGCATTCATCATCGAACCTGCCTCACAAACACTCTACCTTAAACAACCAATTTCTGGGTTACATGGCGCTCACGAGCTGCTTCCACCTTTGCATCATGCAAGGCGGCTCCTCACTGTATTCAAGGCGGTGTCTTGAGGTCAAGCGCAGAGGAGGGTGGAGAAAGGAATCAAATATCGTGTCTTTCAGTGGAGACTAAACCTTCGGCAAAAATATTAATGTTGCCCCCGGCGTGCTGAACCGTGACTCTTCGCGTCAGAACGCCATCGTCGTTTTGCAAGGCCTCCAGCGTGATCGCGTGTGGAATCAGCAACGCGCCCTCACCCGGGACAATCCCTATGCCCTGATTTCGCCCTGCAGCCTTTGCTTTGTAAAGCGCGGTGTCCGCCAGTGCGATGGCCTCTTCGGCGCAAATGGCTTCGTAGGCGTTGCGGCTCCAGGGAAACGGCGCCCATCCTATCGAGCAAGTCTTCCGCACTCGAACGCCGTGTCCAAGATCGAAAGGTTCCGACGCTATAACGTCCAGAATTCGCTCGCAGAAAGCAGGCGTGCCTGATGGATCGGTCGAACGGGACATGATCAAGAATTCTTCTCCGCCCCAGCGAACCAGCACATCGGATTTGCGCACAACTCTGCTCAACCGCTCGGCCACCCGTTGCAGCAACCGATCACCAGCAGGGTGGCCGTGAATGTCGTTCACCTGCTTGAAGAAGTCCATGTCCACCATGATGAAGACAAGATCGCGATGATCCAGTTTGCGAATATCGCCGCCTCGCGCCCGCTCGTAATTGCGCAGGACCTGTCCGCCTTCCGCCGTTACGATTTCCTCGAGGTAGCGCCGGTTCCAGACGCCGGTCAATGGATCGGTGAAAGAGATTTCCTGGAGTTCAAGATTCTTACGCTGCAATTCCAGACTGTGCCAACGCAAAGACTGTTCCTTGCTCTCCAATTCCTCTTTGAGTGCGCACATCTCATCAAGATTCTGCCGCGAGAGGCGCAACAAGTGGAGCAGTTCCCGATCCATCCCATGCTGCTTCACGAACACCAGTATCCCCATGAGGACCATCGCTGCCACGGTTAACAAAAGCCTGTAGGAGCGCACTCGCGATGGAACTCCTTCCCCAAACTCAGCCCATGCCACCATCAGCGGTGTGGAGAATACGGCCATCATCGCCAGTCGGGCGGTCCACATGCTGTGGGTGTGACGTGGTTCCTGATCCATGGGCTGATCCGACGAAGCCGAACGCGCCATCATGCCGACAATGGCGAACCAGGCCATAGCGGCCACCAGCGGAATATCGTAAAGGCCGCCGGTGTAGTACTGATGAAAATCAATCGCCACGCAAGCGAGAATGGAACCCCCGCTGTAAAACAACGCCGCTTTGAAGAGTTGACCGTAAACGGCGTGCCAGGGGCCGTGGCTGCGCTTCCACACCAGACCAACCCCCACCATCAGGACAACCTGTTCACATGCGTACAGCACGTCGAAGCTGCGGCCGTATAAGGCCTCATTCGGAGAAACGTACTGCCACGGGATCACAATAAAGAGATACAGATAGAGCCACCACGTAAGCAGCAGAAAGAAATCCAGGGAGACAAGCCTCAGGGAGTGGTTATTTCGTTGAATGTGCGGCTGCACCACCAGAGCTGCCATCAT
>Ga0307479_10004344_pt1 | contig 12962 bp, 11 predicted proteins | sample atmos_gasesECM4C_FD_203743 | JGI IMG/M metagenome (GOLD analysis project Ga0307479, IMG submission 203743) | Hardwood forest soil microbial communities from Morgan-Monroe State Forest, Indiana, United States - atmos_gasesECM4C_515 | ecosystem: Environmental > Terrestrial > Soil > Temperate...
TCGACGGTTTCGATGCCGAGTGCGCGCAGGGCGCGCTCCGTGACTTCACCGATGCCGGGAATTTTTCTCACGGAAAGCGGCGCGAGGAAGCGAGCTTCCTGGCCGGGCGCAACCCAGAGGAGCCCTCGCGGCTTGGCCTGGTCGGAGGCGACTTTCGCGACCAGGCGCGTCGCGGCGAGGCCGCCGGAGCACGGAAGGTTCGTCGCCCCCGTGATGGCGCGCAGGAGTTTATCAGCCGCGGCCAGCGGTGGGCCATGCAAGCGCTCCGTGCCGGCGAGGTCGAGATAGGCTTCGTCGATGGAAACCATCTCTACGACAGGAGAAGATTTCGCCAGGATGGTTGCGACACGATCGCTCCATTCGGAATATTTCGCGTGATTGCCGTCGAGAAAAATGGCGTGCGGGCATAGGCGTCCCGCAGTGCGCAAGGGCATTGCGGAATGGATGCCGTGCTTGCGCGCTTCGTAGCTAGCGGCGGAAACGACGCCGCGCTGGTCGGGACGCCCTCCCACGACAACAGGCTTGCCGCGGAGTTCGGGGCGTTCGAGTAGCTCGACGGAAACAAAAAACGCGTCCATGTCCACGTGCAGGATGGAAGCTTGCCCTAGCGACGATTGCTCTTCGAGGGGCCCATGCTTTGCGCGGAAGCGAGCGAGGTCGGGCATGAGGGGAGCTTACGCCGTTCGAGAAACGGCTACAACTTTTCCGCGGCAAGGATGCGCGGGATGCCCGCGAGATCATTGGTGACGCCGACGTTGGTCCAGGGCGCTGCGTCGAGAAGTGGACGGACAGCGGGAAGGCTATTGTGGCCCAGCTCCAGGACGAGAATTCCCCCGGGCTTCAGGCGTTGCGCTGCCTGAGCGATGAGAGAGGCGTAAAGCTCGTAGCCTTCCTCGCCGCCGTAGAGGGCCACTTCGAGTTCGTGTTCGCGGACTTCGCGCGGAAGAGTGGCGGCTTCGCGCCGGCCGACGTAAGGGGGATTGCTTAGGATTGCATCGAACAGAAGTGGCGAGTGGCGAGTGGCGAGTGGCGAGACGGTAAGAGGTTCGAGCAAGTTGCCTTCGATGAAATCGATGCGATCCTCAACGGAGTGACGGGCGGCGTTGCGTTTGGCGACGACGAGAGCCTTCTGAGAAATGTCGGTTGCGCAGAATTTCGCGCTGGGAAGTTCTTTGGCCAGCGCGATGGCGATGCAGCCGGAACCAGTACCCACGTCTGCGATTTGCAGACCTTCGCCGCTAAGCATTTGCCGGCGGCCAGCGCGAAGCTCACGGACCGCAAGACGATCAAGCGCGACTTCGATGACGTGTTCGGTTTCCGGACGGGGAATCAGCACATCAGGCGTCACCTCAAATTCGAGGCCCCAGAATTCCTGCTTGCCAGTAAGGTGTTGCGTGGGTTCGCCTGCCGCGCGGCGAGCAATCAGGGCGAAAAAACGCTGCGCATTTTCGTCGCCTACAACTTCCTCAGGATGCGCGTAGAGCCAGGTGCGGTCGCGCCCGAAGACGTGAAGCAGCAGAAGTTCTGCCGCGAGCGTGAACGAAGGAACTTGAGCTTCGCGCAATTGCGTGATGCCGAATTTCAGCAAAGCGCGAACGGAATTTTCCTGGGAAACCAGAGTCATCCAAAGAGGCTTTCTTTTTGTTTTCCGCTGGCTTCGTCGTAGCCAAACGCGACGCCATCTCCGGCATACGCATAGCGGCCGATTGCCAGCGCGCCAAGAGCCGCATTGCCGATGGCCAGTCCCCCAACCGCATGCCAGCCGAGAGCAACTCCTGCAAGAGCCAGAATTCCCGCGGACAACCCACCGAAGGCAAAAACTCCCACGCTCAGCCCGCCGAATGCGATGACACCCGCGGAAACGCCGCCAATGGCGATGATTCCAGTGGCTAGACCTCCATAGGCAATGATTCCATGCGCAGTAGGGCCAATCGACAAGAGCGGCAGCCCGGCAATTTGAATCTGAGAGTTGTACGAGCGAACATGCCGGCCGCGGCTCTGATACATGGCAATGTCGCCGATGATGATCGAGACGGCTTGCAAAGACCCGAGAAAAAGTACGATGCGCAACATCTTTCGCCGGAGCTGTTGTGGATCCAGCGTGCCGTCACCGAGTTTCCGCATCCAGGCGGGGCCGGGCTCTGAACCGGGGCGAGTCAACATGGCAGACCTCCTCGAGAGGATTATGCCTCGGCGAGTTCCTGTTCGAGGCGCTCGGCTTCGTAGTGTGAGACAAGAGCGTCAACAAGCGGGGCGAGCTTGCCGTCCATTACGTCGGTGAGCTGGTGGAGCGTGAGGCCGATGCGGTGATCGGTGACGCGGTTTTGCGGAAAATTGTAGGTGCGGATTTTCTCGGAGCGATCACCGGTTTTGATCTGGCCGCGGCGCTCGGCGCCAATCGCGGCTTGCTGTTTTTCTAGTTCGAGTTCGTAGAGGCGAGCGCGCAGAACGCGCATGGCCTTGGCGCGGTTTTTGATCTGCGATTTTTCGTCCTGTTGGGAAACAACGAGGCCGGTCGGGATGTGCGTGATGCGCACCGCGGAGTATGTGGTGTTGACGGACTGGCCGCCGGGACCCGAGGAGCAAAACGTGTCGACGCGCAGATCCTTGGCCTCGATCTTGATGTCGATTTCGTCGGCTTCGGGAAGAACCGCGACCGTCGCGGCGGAAGTATGGATGCGGCCCTGTGTTTCGGTAGCGGGGACGCGCTGGACGCGGTGCACGCCGCTTTCGTATTTCAATTTGGAATAGACCTTGTTTCCCTGAATCGCAGCGACGACTTCCTTCAGTCCGCCCAGCGAAGAAGGCGAGCTTTCGAGAACTTCGACCTTCCAGCCCTGCGTTTCGGCAAAGCGCGAATACATGCGGAAGAGTTCGCCGGCGAATAGCGCGGCTTCGTCGCCGCCTGTGCCGGCGCGAATCTCCACGATGACGCTCTTTTCATCATTGGGATCTTTGGGCAGGAGGAGCAGCTTCAATTCACGCTCGACGATTTCCTTGCGGGCCGTGAGCTGCTTTTCTTCCTCGTGCGCGAGCTGCTTCATTTCCGGATCTTCGGCTTCGACGATCATCTGGTGCGCGCCGGCGAGATCCTTTTCGATTTGCTTGTACTCGCGGTGCTTCGCGACGATTTGCTCGAGCTCGGCGTGCTGCTTGGCGATCTTCTGGAAGCGCGAGGAATCGGACACGGCTTCCCCGCTGGAGAGCTGCCGTGTCAGTTCGTCGTAGCGAGCGCCGAGCTGGTCCAATTTTTCAGATAACGTCAATGTGGCCATGGGAAATCCTTATGAGAAAATACCAAATGCGAAAATCGAAATACGAAACGCGACCAAACGGAATAATGTAATGACTCCGGCTTGCGGAGTAAGGGAGAGGTCAACTAATAGAAAGCGGCGTACATCGATAAGCTCTACACTAAGAATAGCGCCGAATTGAAAATCACGCAAATCAAGCCCAAGGACGATTGCCCCAATATAATGCACTATACTACGATGCTCATAAGACCATGAGCGAAGCGGTACGCACAATCTTGCAACCTAATGCGGAAGCGGCGCGGGATACGGCGGGAGAAGTGGATCCCGGTTTCCTGTGGGATTTCTGGTATCCGGCGCTGCGGAGCACGGAGATCAAGGGGCGCAAGCTCACGACCGCCGTGCTGCTGGAAGTGCCGCTGGTGCTGGGGCGCACTTCGGATGGAAAAGCGTTCGCGATGCGGGATTCATGTCCGCACCGCGGGATACCGCTTTCTTATGGACATTTTGACGGGCAAACGGTGGAGTGCAGTTATCATGGGTGGCGATTTGATGCGTGTACGGCGCGTTGCATCGAAATTCCCTCGCTGACGAATCAGGACAAACTGAAAGTGGATCGAATCTTCGCGGGGCATTATCCATGCGAGGAGCGCGACGGCTACGTCTGGGTATACATGAGCGAGCCCGGAGCGCGATTGCCGGAAAGGGTTCCACCCGCGCCGGCGCTGCCTGTCTTTCGTATGAACGACACTATGAACGACAGTACGAACGACAGTACGAACGATAGTGGCAAATATAGAATCACTCATCTTAGCTGCGACCTGCCGTCGCACGTGGACCAAGGAATCATCGGATTGATGGATCCGGCGCATGGGCCGTTTGTGCATCAATCGTGGTTCTGGCGGAAGAGGCAGAGCATTCACGAAAAAGAAAAGCAGTTCGAGCCAATTCCGAACGGATTCCGGATGAGCAAGCATTCGCCGAGCTCCAACAGCCTGCCATACCAGTTGCTCAAGAGAATGACCGGCGAGCCGGTGACGACGACGATTGATTTCGTGCTGCCGAACCAGCGGCTGGAGGAGATTCACACCGGTAAGCTGTGGTTCTCGAGCCGGGCGACGGTCACTCCGGTGCGGCGCGATTTGTGCCGGATCGATTTCGTGGCGGCCTGGAACGTTTTCCTGCCGGTTCCGCTGTTTCGAGTGTTCGCAAAGAAATTCCTTCGCCAGGATCAAGAGACGATGATCCGGCAGGCGGAAGGGCTGAAGCACAATCCGCATTTGATGCTGATTGACGATGCAGACCGTCCCGCGAAGTGGTATTTCGCGTTGAAGGCGAACCTGATCGAATCGCGACGAACGGGCACGCCCATGGTGCACCCGATGGCAGGGCCGGTGACGCTAAGGTGGCGGTCTTGAGGGAGAGCTGACAGTCAACAGTTAAAAGTTGAGAGCCAAGAAAGAACTCGAGCAAGGTTGCATCCGAATGGCTGGTCGCACCCCAGGCGAAATCGGGCTCGGGCCGAGAGCAGGTTGACTCGCCAGGAATTACGATTAACCCGTGCGCCCCCCTCCCCCTGTGTTTTTCATAAGTGTTGATTCTAAAGAGGGTTAAAGTCGTCTGTTTTGATACAGTTTTGCAAGTGTTGATTCTAAATAGGTTAGAGGCAGTGCCACTCGGTTCTGCGGCAGCGACGGCCATAGGCAAAAGTGAAAGAACACAAGGAGGAACGGTCGTTTTCATGTGCGACCGCAGAGCGGTCGACGGAGCAATAGGCAAACATAGGAATCTCCAGGTGAGAAGAATTGAGTTGAAAGGGAATTCTCGCGGGAGGCGAGCGACACTTCTTAACAAACACAGAATACCATAGTGATTATGATGTCGTCAAGAGAAACCTGACGGGAATTTTCTGGGGGAACTTTCAAAGTTTCATGGAGGAGTGAAACCTATCTAGTAAATGCTTCGGCCGATCGTCCTGCTGACCCCAGGGGTTAAAACCCCTGAATTTTCGTAGCTTTTCGGCGCAGCTCCCGACCAGAGTCGGGACAGGTTCCGCCGGCCTGACTCAACGCATTTATGAGACGGTTCCTATTACGGTGAAAGCGTCAGCGGAGGGAGGAGAGATTGAAATCGACGGAGACAGGGTCGCTTTCCGGTGGAGAGACCTGGATAGTGGCGGAATCGGAGGTGAAGAGACGCGCGGGGAATTGAAGGTGGATCGTAGCGCCGGTGAGCACGCACCCACCTTCGCCGCAGAGGTAATTGGGCTCCCCGGAGAAAGCAACCGGTTTGGGCGCATTCTCGCCATCAAAGACATGAATGCTGAAGTCCCTCCAGAAACCAGGCGAGCGAAACCGGTAGCCGAGAGGGGATCCAGAGCGGGAGCTTGTGGGTGCAGCGATGAGAGAGCCATAGGATGGCGTGAGAAGAATTTCGACGCGGATGAGCACGATCTCATCATCCACACGATGATCTTTTTCGGCCTGTTGCGCACTGGATCCACTCGTGCGGCTCGATTGCCGGACGAGAAGGGCGAAGGGCGTCAGGAAGGTGACCGAAAAAATGTGCGGGCCGAATTCTGGCGGAGGGAGATACCTTGTGTAGCGGCTCAGGAGGCGGGCCATGGATTCGTCGTGGCGCTGGCCGAGGAAATAGGCTTCGCGGACGGCTTCATCGGACAGACGGGAATCGAAAGCAAATGCCCCCGAGGTCAGGAGCAGCACTGCTGCCAGAGATGAGACGATCTGTCGGATTCGCGAGTAAGTCATGGGCAACCTCCTTCGGGAGGGTAAAGACGATGCGAGCGCTATCTGGTTAGATGCGCCTATTGATGTTTGGGAAGTCGAGCCAGACTTTGATGCCGCAGAAGTGGGAGCCTTCGGTGCAGATGGGAGTGGTGATGCCGGAGCGAAGATGGCACGGCGGGCCAATGTAGCGGGAAAGCTCGGGCTGGACTTCGCGGAGCTGAGCGATTTCGTCCATGGAGGCCTGGTAAATCTCTTCCTGGGCATTGAAGCAGGTGCGCATGGTCCATTTGTGGAGAAGATGAAGGAGCGAGCCGGATTCGACGAGGCGGATGGACTTGGCGTTGGGGAGGAGATAGAGCGCAATTTCGATGGGCACGCCGCGGTCAAGAAGCTGATTCTTTGCGGCCCAGGCTTCCTGCATGGCGCGTTCGTAGACATCTTTGGCGCGCGCGTTGTTGGCAACGAGCAGGGGCAGAATGTAATCCGGTTCGCGCGTGTCAGCGAGCGTGAGGAGCGGACGCGAGCCGGGGACCATACGGTGGCGCTGGTCCTGACTGTCCGCCGTGTGGCTAATTTTTTTCGCAAAGGTATACGTGGCGTGCTGCAGGGCGCGCATCATTGGAGAGTGGGCGCTGACGTTGAGAGTTTCCAGGCGGTAGAGGTTGCGAGCGGGATTCAGGAGCCTGTCGATCGCTTCGGCATTGCTGCACTGCGCTTCCGTAAGGCCGGCGACGGCACGATAGGCCTCCGCGACGACGTGCAACGCGCGGGGCGAGTAGTCCACGAGCCTGGAAGTTTTGCCGCCGAGCTTGGCGTCGAACTCGCGCGCGAACGCATCGCCTGCGGCCTTCGCCGGCATCGCGTTTTTCCATTCCGGTAATTCTTCCAAGGGTTCCGTGCCAAATCGATCGAAGAACTGAGCGTCGATCTCTTTCACGTGCGCGACCATGGCGCCGACGACCGCGCGCGCCTCGCTCGGAGTGTCCGAAGCCGCGCTCATGCGCCACAAACGGTGCAGAACGATGCCGGAGATGGTGTGCACCATGGTGGTGAAAGCCGCAACCGGCAATACGTAGCGCGCGATCTCGATGGCGCGCTTTTCCGCGGCGCGCTCAACCTTTTGAACGCGCTTAGGGTTCGACATCGCGCTGATGTGCCAAATGTCGTTGAGGATGGAGCGAGCATCGCTGAGAAGCAGGACGGAGAGCTCGCGATAGTATTTCCAGGCACGAGCGACGGCGTGCTCGTAGATTTCGCGGCACTGCTGATTGAAATAGAGATCGACAGGCGGGACATAAGCCTGTGCACGATCGAGCCGGACGTAACGCTGGCTCTGCTGCTCGGAATTGTAGAAGGGATGAGCGTGGAGAAAGGACCAGACGAATTGACGGCTGACGTTTTCGAGGCCGAATTCGAAATGAGCGTGCTGGTAGACGGTGTGGTGGCCGCTGTAAAAGGTCGCGGCCCCGATGTTCACGCGCTGCTTATCGGTAATCTCTTCAGGGCCGATAAGGCGCGGTGCATAGCAGGTGCGGGCGGCGGCAATGGCCGAATCAAACGGATGCGCGAAGGAGTTGCGAAGAGTGACGCGCGGCGGCGCGGTTTCGACGAGTTCACCGGCGGGCGCGCCTTCGAACATGCGGGACTGCGTGGCCACGATGGAAAACTATTCTACACGGATGCGCAAGCCAGACATACATTCGCGCAAGTCTTCAGTTCTGTGACGATGAAACGATTCCGCGCGTGCATGCCGCAGCGGAAGCTGCGACACACAACGCGCGATGTTGTCGTTGAGGGGTTGGCCGATGCGGCTACTTCTTGGCGGCTTCGGCTTTGGAGGCGGCGTTGGCGTACTTCCTCGTGAAGCGCTCAACTCGGCCGGCGGTGTCTACCAGCTTCTGCTTGCCCGTAAAGAAGGGGTGGCAGTTCGAGCAGATTTCCACGCGCAGCATCTCGCCTTTGATGGTCGAGCGCGTCTGGAAGGTATGGCCGCAGGCGCAATGCACCGTAACGGGATGATAGTCGGGATGAATACCGGGTTTCATGGGACTCCATTCTGTCGCGGCCGGTCTGCACGGCTTTCCCAACAGGGTCGGGATGTTACAGCCGCGTCGCTAGGTCGCGAGACAATCATTCATTATACGCGAAGTGTCAAATTCGCGCCGACAGTCGCTTGCGGACGGAATATCTCGCCCGTAGCCCTCTAAGATTCGGCGATTTTCCAGCGGGTGACGGCTTCCGTAAAATTCGGAGCGTGCTCGTCCTGGCCGAAGACGGTTCGAGGATTGACTCGATACACGGAACCGCCGGAGGACTCAAGCAGCGGCAGGACATTGCCGCCGTACTTGCGATCGTAGAGGTCCGCGATCTGCTTCCATTGCTTGCGGTCTTTTATTTCTTGCGCAATACCCTCGAGGATTACGGCTTCGTCGGCCTTCTCCGTGCCGATCACGCAATGTGCCTGCGCGGCGATGTTTTTCGCCTTGCGCGTGCGAGGGCTGGTGCTGAACCAGAAAGAGTCTTGCCACCAGATGCCCCAGACAAGCATGAGGTGCGGCCGGCCGTCGGGGCGCGAGGTAGCGATCCAGTAGTTGTGCGATTTTTCGAGCCGCTCGAGAGCCCACGCCCAAGGCTTTAGACCCGTGGTCGAGTCCGGCGGAGTCTCGAGAGCGTCCGGCCAATACGGACGGCTTGCGTTTGGCTCGCGCATGCGGATTCTCCTTCACTATTTTCCTGCAAGTCAAATAAAAGGAATCTTAACAGGCTGGAGAGGCGAATTTCGGGTATTACAAGCACGGCACTGGCCGGAAGATTTTTAGGAAACGAAGCAACAGCCGACGCGGTAGCTGCCTTCGCTCGTAGGCTTTGACCACACCGGCTTGAGGTTGACGCGCACGGGCGGAAGAATCGGCACATGTAAAACGGCGAGCAAGCTTTCGGGAAGGTCTGCGGCCGAATCGAGTTCCAGCGCAACTCCGCCAAAACCGAGGTCCAAGACGCGAGCGCGGCGCGTTCCTTGTTCGCCGAGCACTGCGTAGGCGTTGGTGCCGGTCATGGAAACGCGCTCCGCTTTGCGAGGCATGGTATATACATGTGGAACAACGGGTCCCGGAGAAGGAGAGGGCGCCGAGATACCCGCCGCCGCCGTGGAGGCAGCGACGGTAAGTGCGTCATCAGCTTTTTCCGCGGGGCGTTTGGTTTCAATGGAGATGGTCCGTGGCGGGGCACCGGGGCGTTCGGCCGGTGCGGGCGCGGCAGAGTCCGATGGGGGAGCGGTCTTTGCCGGAGCGCTCGCAGTCCTCCCGTGATTCGCATGTTTTAAACGATAGAGACGCTCGTCGGCGACGCGAATTAACTGGTCCGTCTGCTCACCGTCCTGGGGAAACGTCGCCACGCCGTGATCCATGCTGACGCTGACGCTGAGCTGGAGGGGTCGAAGCATTTCCGCAAAGACTGTTTCAACGCGGCGACTGAGAGCTAAAGCTTGTGCCGCGTCGGTCTGCGGCAACAATAAAGCGAATTCATCGCCGCCGATGCGGAATGCCGAGTCCGAGGTGCGCAACGCGCTCTTCAGCGTGGTGGCGGCGGCACGCAGAACCTCGTCACCGCGCGGATGGCCATGCTTATCGTTGACTTCCTTAAAGCGGTGCAAATCAAGAACGACGAGGCCCAAGGGGAGGCCGTAGCGCCGCGCGCGGTTCAGTTCTTTTTCGAAGGTCTCACCGAAAAGCCTTCGATTGTAAAGCCCGGTCAAAGGATCCGTCACTGCATTCAATTGAAGTTTTTTCAAGTCGTCATATTCGATGAGGATGGGGACACGGAACCACCCGGCAGACGCCAGGACATCCACGAGCGCGGTTTTCAGCGAAACAGGGCGTCGCAGGAGTTCACTAAGCTCCTTGCGCCGCGCAAGCATCTCATCCCAGAATTGCAGGCATTGACTCTCGCGCAAATCGAGGTGAGTGACCGCGCGAAAATAGCGCTGGAGAAATTGCCCGCGCGCAGGCAGATCGAGGCTCTCGAGCGTATCTGCCAGCAGCTCGAGGTACGAATCTTCAATCGGCAAGCGCGGGGGCGCAGGGGTGCCGGGGCTGGGCATACTGCGTATACACCTTACTTTTACTCATCCCCGCGGGGTATAGGGAAAACATCTAAACCTTTCGATATATCGGATTATGGGGAGCAAGTGGAAGTCCAATCGAAAGAGAATTCCAGCCGCTCCGAACTCAGGGCCGGAGCGAAATGCTCGCAGCTATCCTATTACATTCAAAGGGTATAGACAAACTCTTCTCCACACCATTCCCCGTTCTTCTTGGGGCATGTAACACAATTACCCAAGAGTCTGCTATGGTCTCTATTTCGAGAAACTCATTCCAGTGCTCGCAGGAATTCCAGACCGAAAAGGCGAGTGTCCCCAACGAGATCCTGCCGCAAAACACGTGCTGCGATCGGAGGTGTCTCGCTGGGGACGAGGCTGGGCGTAGCTGGTGAAGGGGCTGGAATCGTCAATTGAACAAGCTGATCGGGCCTGAGAACATGGGAAGATGCAATACAGGCCCCAGTGGCGCTGATATTCAATGTCTTGGTGAGTTCGATGAAATCCACTCCGGAGGCATCAGTGCCACGCAGAAAGACGGGAACCTGTAGGCGAATGCGCGGGGAACCGCGAAGCTTCGAATATTGCACGCCCTGCCCTACCTTGTTAAGGAGTGGTGTCCCCACTAGTGAGTGCCCTTGGGTACTTCAGACCTAGTACGCATCTAAGCATACTGAATGCCGGATTCATAGACTATTCACATACAATAATAGATGTGTTTTCAGTAGGTTATAGAGAACCCCGTGCAAGTTGTTCGATCAACTCCAAAATCCACCATTAAGAACTCCCGTTGCCTTCCGGAAATGTGCAAATGGAACGCATTTACCATTGACAGTGAGATTCATGTCTGCCAGCATAGGCAACTCACAAGGGAAAATATTTTCCACTTGGCTGACCCGAACTGAGGATTTCGAATGGGTGTGAGCCTGACTCCTTCTCTGGCGTCTGAACAAAGAAAGCCCACGGATATCCCGCTCGGATTCGTAAAGGGTCTCCTCGATACGCTCGACAAAGCGCTCGTGATCTCGGAACGCGGGGGACGACTCATTCTCGCCAATTCGCAGGCGCGCCGGTGCCTTGAATCGTTGGGGCACAAAGAATATACACAACTGGATCTTTTCCGAGATCTGCTGAGAAAGGATCCGAAAGAGATCTTCAGCGCGATTGAGAATCGGGCGCAGGACTTAGAAGTGGAAATAATGCGCGGCGAAAAAAAAATGCGCGCACGCGTTCAGTGGATGGCCGAGCCGGATTGGCTCGTCGTTCAATTTGATTTTCAAACGGCTGTTTCGCCGGAACAAGTTCCCGGCACACAATTGACAGTCCAGGAGCTGCTGCAGGAACGCGAAATCACGTATCGAAATCTTCTGGCCGCGTATTTGAAGCTGCAAGAGGTGAACCGGCAAAAGACGCTGTTTCTCGCTTCCGCGGCGCACGAACTGAAAACTCCGCTGGCGGTAATCAAAGGCTACTACGACTTGCTGCTGACAGGTTCACTGGGCCGGTTGACGGAGAAGCAACGCGACATTTTAGAGGAGTCGAAGGAAAGCTCCGAGCGGCTGGTTCGGCTTGTGTCCATGTTTCTGAACTATTCTGCGCTCGAAAGCGGCAAATTGGTTCTACAGCTTCGCGACAACGATCTGCGCGATTGTTTGGAGGAGCTTGCCAAACGGTGGTCCGAAGCATTTCAGCGGAAGGGGGTAAAACTGGAAACGTCCTTGGATCCCTCGATATCCACTTTTCGTTTTGACTACCAAAAGGTGCAGCAGACCGCGGCGAATCTTCTCGACAACGCATTGAAACATACTCCGAGCGGTGGTGTGGTTATGCTGAAAGCGGCGCCGCATTTTTGGGAACGGCGGGTGGCAGAAGCCGCCCCAGTCGAGGAGCGCCGGCGCTTCCGCCTCCCGCGGCCAAACAGCGTGGAGGTGAGCGTGGTTGATTCCGGTCCGGGCCTAGCAGCGGAACACCACCAGGAAATTTTTGAAGACTTCGTGCGGGTAGATCGCAACACGTCGGGGATGGGGCTGGGCCTTGCGATCGCCAAACGACTTGTGCAGGCGCATCGCGGCAAAATCTGGGTGGAGAGCAATGCGAACCACGGAAGCAAGTTTACGTTTTTATTGCCGATGGATCAGAGCTAGTTCGGGCTGTCTTGCGGAACCAAGAGGAGAAAGCGATGACGTCGAAAGAGAAGATTCTCGTCGTGGATGACGAACCAAGTATTCGGAAATATTTGCAGACGCTGCTGGAGGTTGAAGGATTCGACGTCGAGACCGTCGGCGCCGGAAAAGAAGCAATCGAAAAGGTGAGTGCGGGGGAGCGGCCGGAATTCATCATTCTAGACGTGCTGATGCCCGAATTGAATGGGATTGAAACGCTGAAAGAGTTGCTGCAGATCGATCGCACGCTCAACATCATCATGCTGTCGTGTTCGAACGAAGTCGGCACGGTCGTGGAAGCCATTCGTATTGGCGCGCACGACTACCTGACCAAGCCATTCGAAAAAAGCGAGCTCGATGCGGCGATGCTGAAATCGCGCAAGAAGAAACAGCTAGTCACAGAAAATCGGGCGTTAAAGGATTACTGCGATCAAGTGACCGAGGACCTGAGCTTTCTCGCCGCGAGCCCGCAAATGGTGCGGATCCGCCAGCAAATCTTGCAGATTGCCCCAGTCGATGTACCGGTTTTTATCTGCGGAGAAAGCGGCGTGGGCAAGGAAGTTGTGGCGCGAATGATTCATTTGCGTTCGAAGCGGCGCAACCAGCCGTTTGTGAAAGTGAACTGCGCGGCGCTGCCCGGCGAGTTGCTGGAATCCGAACTGTTTGGTTTTGAGCAAGGGGCTTTTACCGGCGCGGTGCGCAGCAA